>Ga0137404_10003366_pt1 | contig 10689 bp, 8 predicted proteins | sample CZOMad2_1_16fung_FD_108285 | JGI IMG/M metagenome (GOLD analysis project Ga0137404, IMG submission 108285) | Vadose zone soil fungal communities from Angelo Coast Range Reserve, California, USA - CZOMad2_1_16fungal (Illumina Assembly) | ecosystem: Environmental > Terrestrial > Soil > Vadose zone... | reverse complement strand
GCCCTGATCCGTAAACCTGCCGCGCATCATCGTCTCCGCCGATTCGAGATGATAAAGTGAATCATCAAGCCCCCGCCGTAGCCAGGGGGTTCTTCAGCAGACTGCTAGAGCGTTTTCGAGCGAAGTGGATACCGGTCCGCGTGAAGAAACCGCGTCAAAACAAGAAATTAGAGCGTCGGTTCTGATTCAATCAGAACCGATCTTGCTCTGGACGGACCAAGCTGGCCGGCCCGCGGTTTGTTTGTTACAACGCGGGCCGTCCTTAATTCAACAAGATCGAACCGTTCGCAGGTTCGGCACTGCAGGGAGAAAACGCATGGCGTTACGCCGCATCGCGATGGGTCTGGTTGCACTGGGCTTGTGCGCCTTCACCTCACCGATTGGTGACGCCCTGGCGCTGGATTATCCCACGCGGCCGATCCGCTTCATTGTTGGATATCCGGCCGGCGGCTCGACCGATATCATCGCCCGCCTGATCGGCCAGCGGCTGTCGGAGCGGCTGGGCCAGCAATTCGTGATCGAGAACAAGCCTGGCGCCGGCAACAACATCGGTACCGAGACCGTGGTCAAGGCCGACCCCGACGGCTACACGGTGCTATTGGTCAATCCCGCCAATTTCATCAACGCCACGCTTTACACCAACCTCAATTTCAATTTCATCCGCGACATCGCGCCGGTCGCCTCCTTCCTTCGCGTGCCGAATGTGATGACGGTCAGCCGGGAAGTTCCGGCCAAGACGGTCGCCGAATTCATCGCCTATGTGAAAGCCAATCCCGGCAAGGTAAACCTCGCGTCATCGGGCAACGGCACGTCGGTGCATCTGTCAGGCGAAATGTTCATGGCGATGTCGGGCGCGAAGATGCTGCACGTTCCCTACCGGGGTGCGGCGCCTGCGATCACCGACATGCTCGGCAACCGCGTCCAGCTGATATTCGACAACATGCCCTCCATCATCGGACATATCCGCGGCGGCGCGTTGCGAGCGCTGGCCGTGACGACGGCGGAACGGTCGCCGCAATTGCCTGATGTACCGACCATCGCCGAGACTATTCCAGGCTATGAGGCGAGCGCGCTGTTCGGCATGGGCGCACCGGTCAAGACGCCACCGGAGATCGTCGAGAAGCTCAACCGCGAGATCAATGCGGTGCTCGCCGAACCCGATGTTAAGGCGCGCCTGATCGAACTCGGTGGCGAGCCGCTGGTCAGTTCGCCGCAAGGCTTCGGCGCCATGATCGCTGCCGAGACCGAAAAATGGGCGAAGGTCGTTAAATTCGCCGATATAAAGGTGGAATGAGCCGGCTTCATCAGCGCCTGTGGATCAGGCGCTGACGAAATGATGTCAGGTTCCGCCGGAAGTCGCCGCATCGGCCGTTTGCGGCGGCGAGTTCGATGTGCTGGCCACCGGAGTGGCGGCTGAGGGCTCCGGGTCGAATCCGAAGAGGTCAACAAGGTATTTGTAGTATTTGGGCAGCTTCTCTTTCAGTTGCGCCCGCGTGTGAGGTTCCTGGATAGATTTCATTCCTGACAGGAATATGCTCGCGGTCACGGCAAAGAATTCCCTGTGGTTCTTCATGACGTAGTCTTCTTTGCCGAAGACTTGCTTGCTCATGGCATCGGCGTGGTAAGCCCTGACGCCCAGATTATCGAACCCCTGCGGCATCAGCTTTCCGTGGTAGGCGTGGAGGAACTCGTGAAGCAGGACAGGCTCTTCGGCATATTTCAGCATGGTCGGACGCAGGATGATGACGCCGGGCCCTGCATCGGCGGCGAGGTCAACGAAATTCGGATTACTCCAGCGCAGCTTTTCTTCATCCCAGGTCGTGAAGGTGCTGGCCATGCGCCGACCTCTCTCGGGCGCGAGGGGGCCATAACAAGCGACCGCGGCTCCCTCCTCCAGGCAGGTCATCTCGCTTGCGATAATCGGCACCCTGTGAAAAAACTGCAGCACCTTGGGGCTCAGGCCAACGCTCTCGACGACGTCGAGCTGACGTCGGAGCAAGTCGGATATGGCCTCGCCATCCTTGCGGTCTGAGTTCTCGGACAGATCGAAAACATAGCCGCGATAGGTTTGGAAGCCGGGCGGCGCCACCGCCGGCGCTTCGACCTCAACCGAAACAGGACCTGCGCCTGCAAGGTTGGGAGCCAGCGATAAAATGAAAACCACTGAAGTCAGCAGCAGCCTGCGCATGATTATCCCCCTGTTGCGTGTCTTTGCTGTCGGCGATTGAAGAATAGGACTTGGATGCCGGTTGTTGGGCCGCACTCTAACCATACGAAGTTGCAGCGCAGTTTAAGTTTTCCTGCTAACTTTGCCCGCGGCGTTCCGACGTCGTTAACTAAGGAAGGATGCTTGATAAACTGGCCGCCTGAAACGCAGAGAAACCACGGGAGCCCACCATGCAGCCGCACAAGATCGTCTCGCGCGAGGAATGGATCGAAACCCGCAAAGCCCTGATGGCGCGCGAAAAGGAATTGACACGGGCCCGCGACCGGCTCAGCGAGGAGCGCCGGGCGCTGCCCTGGGTCAAGGTCGACAAGACCTATGTCTTCGAGGGGCCGGACGGAAGCAAGACGCTGGCCGATTTGTTCGGAGGACGCAGCCAACTCGTGGTGCAGCACTTCATGTTCGCGCCCGACTGGAACGAAGGCTGCAAGAGCTGCTCGTTCTGGGCCGATCAATTCGACCACATGGTGCCGCATCTGGCCGCGCGCGACACCACGCTGGTCGCGATTTCGCGCGCGCCGTTGGAAAAGCTCGAGGCGTTCAAGGCAAGGATGGGCTGGAGCTTCGACTGGTTCTCTTCGGCGGACACCGATTTCAACCGCGATTATTCGGTCTCGTTCCGGCCGGACGAGATCAAGTCGGGCGCCAAGATCTATAATTTCGGCACATCAGGCTTCGGCGTCGAGGAGGCACCGGGCATCAGCGTGTTTTATCGCGACGAGGCGGGAGAGATCTTTCACACCTATTCGTGCTTCGCGCGCGGCCTCGACATGATGAACGCCGCCTACCACTATCTGGACCTGACGCCGCTCGGCCGCCACGAAGAAGGCTTGTCTTATCCGATGGCCTGGCTGCGGCTGCGCGACCAGTATGAGCCCGCGGCCGGGACGGCGGCGTGCTGTCACAACTGATCCAGCTGCACTGCTTCGATCTTTTTGTAATGGCGAAGCGGGCTAGGCCGCCGCCGCGGCCATCTGTTGCTCGCCCGCGATGGCGCGATCGATGGCGTCGATCAGCCCCTGGGTCTCGATGAATTTGGTACGTGCCCGCTCGGCCTTGTCACGGTCGAAGGGGGCGGCAAGGGTTTTGGCAAAAGCGTCGCGGTCCTCGGTCATGCGCTCGCGCGCCTTTTTCAGCGTCTCAAGTCTCTCGCTCATCTGGGTTTCGCCTTCGTTGGTCGGGTGCGCTCGTTAGCGCAATAGCCGGGCGGTCGCTTGTCTTCGAGATTTGGCGGCAGCAAAGCACCGGCGACGCAGCGTCGGCCCAAAAGCCTTAAAAATGGATGGATTTCTGGCGCACCCGACACGATTCGAACGTGTGACCTTTGCCTTCGGAGGGCAACGCTCTATCCAGCTGAGCTACGGGTGCGTCACCGGTTCATTTAGCCGATTGGCCTGGTGTCGGCAACGGCCCTGCGAGAGCCAAACTGGAAAGATCACAGACCGCATTTCCCGGCTAAACGTTGGCAGCACCACAAAATATGACGTCGCTAGGCTACCCCTGCAGCAGGCGCACCGCGTGGGTCCAACAGTATCCTCACGTCCGGACCCGGCTTGGCCGCGCTGAACAAATAGCCCTGCATCTCGGTGCAGCCCAGTGCGCGCAGCCGCTCCTTTTGCTGTTGCGTCTCGACGCCTTCGGCCGTGGTCGTCATATTGCGCGAGGCGGCGATATTCACCACCGCCTGCACGATCGCCGACGAGCCGTCGATCTCCGCGATATCGCTGACGAAGCTGCGGTCGATCTTGATCTTGTCGAATGGGAAACGTTTCAGATAGCTGAGCGAGGAATAGCCGGTGCCGAAATCGTCCAGCGCGATACGAACCCCGATGGTGCGTAGCTGATGCAGTATGGCCAGCGCTGCCTCGTCGTCGCGGATCAGGACAGCCTCGGTGATTTCAAGTTCCAGGCGGCTTGCCGGAAGGTCTGAGGCCGCAAGCGCGCTTGCAATCTTCAGCCCCAGGGTCGGGCATTTCAACTGAACAGGCGAGACATTGACGGCAAGGCGGACATGATCCGGCCAGCTTGCCGCCTCGGCGCAGGCCGTTCTCAGCACCCATTCGCCGAGCTCGACGATCAAGCCGGTATCTTCCGCTACCGGGATGAATTCCGCAGGCGAGATCATGCCGCGTTCGGGATGACGCCAGCGCAGCAGCGCTTCGCAGCCGGTCACCACGTCGTTGCCAAGATCAACAACCGGCTGATAGTGAATTTCGAAGCCGCCGTCGACCAGCGCCTGACGCAAATCCTGTTGCATGGTAAGCTGGGCTTTGGCGCGGGCATCCATGGCCGGCTCGAAGAAGCGATGGGTTCGGCGTCCGTCAGCCTTGGCGCCGTACATCGCCAGATCGGCATTCTTGATGAGCTGATCCAGATCGGTCCCGTCGCGTGGGGCCAATGCGATGCCTATGCTGGCATCGGTCGAGAGTTGATGGCCGAGGCATTGATAGGGTTGCCTGATCGCCTCGTGAATTCGTGTCACGAATTCCACGACGTCGGCGACGTTGCCGGCATTTGTCTGAATCACCGCAAATTCGTCGCCACCAAGCCGCGCGACAAGATCGCTCTCCCTGATACAGCTCCTGAGCCGGGTAGCCACCACCTTCAGCAGTTCATCGCCGACATGATGTCCGAGCGAATCGTTGATGCCCTTGAATTCGTCGATGTCGATATAAAGCAGTGCGAACTGCTCGTCCCGTTTGGTTCGCTTCAGCTCACGTTCGACCTGTTCGCGGAACAGCACCCGGTTTGGCAGGTCGGTCAGCGCGTCGTAATGCGCAAGGTGCGCAATCTTCTCGTCGGCGCGCCTGCGGTCGGTGACGTCTTCCACAACGTTGATGATGTAGCGGGGCTCGCCGGCCTGATCGCGGATGACGATGCGCTTTGAGGTGATGAAGAGGTTGCCGGAAGCCTTGCTTTCCCAACGGTGCTCGTCCAGCAACAGACCGTCGGCGGATTGCAGCGACTCGTCGTCATCCCTTTCGATTCGCTCTGCAAGGACCGTCGGGAATAGATCGCAGGCAGTCCTACCGACGATGGCGTCGTTGGACAAGCCGAACTGAATCTCGGCCACCCGATTGACCAGCACATAACGGCGGTCGCGCACATCCTTCACGGTGATCTGTGAGGGGATGTGGTCAATGATCTGCCGCAGGAATGCGTAATTCCGGTCACGTTCCTGTTCGAGGAGGCGGTGCTCGGTGATGTCCTCCATCGTCGCCACCCAGCCGCCCTGTGGCAGCGGCCGATTGACGATCCGAACCGCACGTCCGTCTGCGGATTCGAGGATGCTTTTGGTGACTTTTCCCTGGGCGACGTTGCCTAGTACGGTTGAACAGAATTCATCGACGCTGCCTTTGAAGGATCCGGTCTCCTTGCGACGCCGCACTATGTCGTAAAAATAGGTGCCCGGCTTTACGATATCCGTCGATAGCCCATACATATCGATATAGCGCTGGTTGCAGACGACGACACGCGCCGAAGCGTCATACAGCACGAGGCCTTGAGTCATGTTGTTCAGGGCAGTGTCGAGCCGATGCTTTTCCTGCTCCAGCCGATGCTGCGATTCCTGATGTTGCCGGGTCATTCGCTGGACGATCAGGAAGAGCAGGCCGGCGATCACCAAGACCGAAAGGCCGGCGGCGGCGACCATGAATCTGGTTTGCGCACGCCAATCGGCCAAAGCTGCCGCGACCGTCCGGGTCGCGATAATCACGATCGGGGCGTGGCTCAATTCGCCGGCTGAACCGAGCCGCTCCTGACCATCGATCGGACTTTGCAGGCGCCGCGTCTGATGACCGCCCCCGTTCAGAACCTTTTTCAGCAGCGGCCCCGATTTGAAGTTCTGTCCGATCATCGATTCGACATGAGGGTGGCGCGCCAGCATCGTTCCATCGCGATGGAGCATGGAAATTGCCGCGTCTTTTCCAAGGACGACGGATGCGAAGAATTTTTCGAAATTGGCGGGATCGACCCGCCTGCTCAACACGCCCAGAAAAACCCCGTCCGGTCCGCTCAGCCTGCGGGCGAACACGGTGGTCCAGCCGCCGGTGAAGAGAGCGCGAGCCGGTTCGACCGAAAACCCCGTCAAGGCCGGATTCGATTTGAAGGCCTTGAAGTAGGCCCGATCGGCAATGCTGCCCGCCGGCAGCGGCCCATCGCCTGAGGAATTGATGAGTTTTCCGTCCGAATCGAAGATATTGACATCGCCGATATAGGATGAGGCGCTGGTCTTGGACTTCAGCATCAGGTGCGCGTCGGGGCTGGACATCTGGCTCTTGAATGCTTCGGGCGAAGCGATCTCGGAAAACCGCATCTTCGAGATCAAGTCGTTTGTAGTGATGTCGGAGTCCTCGAACTGCTGTTCGAAATGGCGGGTAAGCAGCAGCACGGTATTTTCGAGTTCGCGCTCGCTGTTGCTGAGCGCCTGCTCACGGAATTCGCCGATCGCGAGCACGGTGCCGATCATGATCGCCGCGATCAGGAACCCGCCGCAGAGGATGAGCCACAGGACCGGCCCCCGCCGAATCGACGTCGCCGCGCGATACGATTCGACCGCCGTGGTCTGGAGATTTCTAATCCCATCCCAAATGCTGGACGTTAATTTTTGCATTCCCCGCCAACTCCCCGGGGGACACGCATACAATGCATTGATGGCATACCCGTTAGGGAAACCGGTTACCGAAGGCTTAACTTATGGTTGCGTGGCAAAAAGTCATTCCGGTACGCGTCGCAATCACCTTCGGGTGACGGCGGCAATCGGCTGCTCTTCGACAACTGGGGCTCGCCCGAGTCCGGATAGGCGATCGGGTCTCCAACAATATCCTTGTCATGGTTTGATCACGGCCCGCCTTCCCTGAGATGCGCAAGGAGCGTAAATCAATTAAACATTTGGAATTGCCGCGCGAAGCTTTAGGCAAAAAGGGCTGCCCAAACGGGCGCCATCAGGAGGAGGCAGCGGGCGATGATGGATACTTCCGGCTCTGCGAATGCGGCCGGCGTGAGCAAAGCGTGGCCAGTGTTTCGCTCGCTGGGCGGGTATCGCCTTCAATTCCTCAGCCGCGACCTGTTTGCCGGCCTGACGCTGGCCGCCATCGCCATTCCTGAGCAGATGGCGACAGCGCGGCTCGGCGGGTTCACGCCGCAGATCGGCTTTTTCGCCTTTCTGGCGGGCTCGCTGGCCTTCGCTGCGTTCGGCAGCAACCGCTTTTTGTCGTGTGGCGCCGATTCGACCATCACGCCGATTTTTGCCGGAGGCCTTGCGGCCCTGGCTGTGGCCGGCTCGCCGGACTACATGATGCTCGCCGCGGCACTGGCGCTGATGGTTGGACTTTTGCTCTTCGCCGCCGGAATTTTCCGTCTTGGCTGGATCGCCGACCTGCTCTCGATACCCGTGACAACAGGCTTTCTCGCCGGCATTTCGATCCACATCCTGATCTCACAATTGCCGGCGATACTCGGGCTGCCCGCGCCCGAAGGCCCCATGTTGCAGCGCGTCGCAACGCTTGCCGCACAACTGAACCAAGCAAACCTTTTCACACTTGTCATCGGTCTTGGAGTTTTGGCGATCATCACCATCTCCGAGCAGATCAATGCGCGAATTCCCGGCGCGTTGATCGGCCTCGCGCTGGCGAGCGGCGCCGTGGTGCTGCTCGGCCTTGAGAGCCGGGGCGTCAGTGTTCTCGGCGCAGTCTCGGCTAACACGCCGGCGGTCGCTATTCCGGTCGTCTCGGGGGGAAACCTCGCGAGCCTGGTGTCGCTCAGTCTCATCATTTCGATTGTCATCATGGTGCAGACGGCGGCGACCACACGATCCTTTCCTTCCGATCCCAACGACGCGCCGGATGTCGACCGCGACTTCGTTGGCGTCGGTGTCGGCAGCGTGCTTGCGGGTTTGCTCGGCGCGTTTCCTGTCAATGCCAGCCCGCCGCGCACGGCGGTGGTATCCGAAACCGGCGGACGATCTCAGGTCGCCAGCCTCGCCGCTGTGGCGATCGTGGTCGGGCTGCTGGCCTTCGGTGCTTCGCTGTTGCAGCAGATCCCCAACGCCGCGCTCGGCGGCGTCCTGCTGTTCGTCGCACTCAGGATCATTCGCGTCCGCCAGATCGTGGCGATCTACCGACAATCGCGGGCCGAATTCCTGCTGATCCTGGTGACCGCCGCGGCAATCATCGTTCTGCCGATCGAACAAGGGGTGGGCATCGGCATCGCGCTGTCGCTGCTGCACGGCATATGGAGCACGACGCGCGCCCGCGTGCTGGTCTTCGAACGTGTGCCTGGCACCTCGATCTGGTGGCCGTCGAGTTCGAACCTTCCCGGCGAACGGGAGCCCGGCATTATCGTCGCGGGATTTCAGGCGCCGCTGACCTTTCTCAACGCCTATCACTTCCGGCGCGACATCCTGGCGGCCCTGAAGTCCTCACCGCAAAGGCCGCGACTGCTCGTGCTGGAAGCGACCGGCATTGTCGAAATCGATTTTACCGCGGCGCAGGTCTTGTCCGACCTTATTCGCCGGTGTCATGCCGATGGCGTCGATTTTGCCATCGCCCGGCTTGAATCTATCCGTGCGGAGCAGGCCATGGCGCGGTTCGGAATCAATGCGCTGCTCGGCCCAGATCGCCAGTTTCGCAGCGTGGAGGAAGCGGTCCGGGCACGGGGCAAGAAGGCTTCGGTCGGCTAGCGCGTAGCCGGCTTCCGGATGCGGTGCAGGATCGTCCGACTCTAAGCTTGCACAATCACCTTGCCGATCGGCCACAATGCGATGCCGGCGAGCTTCACATGAGCCCAGGCGAAGGGGATGCCGATAATGGTCACCGCAAGAACCACCGCGGTGGCGATGTGCGCCAGCGCCAGCCACCACCCCGCCAGCAGCAGCCAGATCAGGTTGCCGATCAGGCCGAGCGGCCCGGTACCGATATCGGACTGGCCGGTCAGAGCATCGCGGCGCACGGCTCTCTGACCGAACGGCAGTAACGTATAGGCGGCGATATTGAACGCAGCCCTTGCCCAGGGCAGTCCTATGATGGTGATGGCCATAATAGCGGCGGCGACCACCCAGCCGAACGCCATCCAAAGGCCGCCCAGAACGAGCCAGACGATGTTGAGAAAAATCGAAACCGGAGGCATGTGATTTCTTGTCAAAGGTCGATGCGCCTGGGCGCCGGGCACTCTCCAATCGTTATAGGCCTTGGGGTGCGGTGGCGATAGTAAGCAAGATGGGAAATCAGGCAGGAACAACGCTCAATTCGCTTTCGACAGTGAAAGCGCACTGCGTCGTAGCGGCTTGCAGCTCGAGCGTGGTGCGGCTTTGCATGGCCCCTAGGTTCTCAAAGTCTCTTGTAGTTCTGGTTAAGTGCGGCCCTGGCGTGCAGGCGGGTGCGTTTTGGGCCGGCGCCGCCTCGATCGTCGTTAACAGAACGTCAACGGATGACCAGGCAGCTCAACTCGAAGGTATCTGACATTGCATCGTGCAATGGACGCCGGTCTTCAGATAAGTGATCTCGGTCTTGCCATCGAAAGGCTTCAGCGCCGATTTCAGCAATTTGCTGCCAAAGCCTGCTTCGCCGATCGGTCCCACCGAGGGCCCCTCGGTCTCGTCCCAGGCGATATTGAGGCGATTGTCGGTCACGGACCACGACACCTGCAATAGCCCGCGCGCGGCGGAAAACGCCCCGTATTTCCCGGCATTGGTGGCAAGTTCGTGAAATATCAGTGCCAGGCTCACCGCCAGTTGGGCCGGCAGAAACAGCCGATCACCGTTGAGGGTGAAGCGGACATGTCCGTAAGGTCCGAGTTCGGAGAGCAAGAGATCCTTGATGTCGCAACCATGGCCGTCCAGCTTGGCGATCAGATCGTCGGTCGCCGACAGTGCCCGCATCCGCCGGTCGATACCGGCCCAGATTTGCGGTTGATCCTGCAGGATCTGGTGAAGCACGGCGTGAATGGTCGATAATTTGTTTTTCAGCCGGTGTTGAAGTTCGTCGACGATGAGCTTGCGATAGGCCTCCTCCCGGATCAGGCGCTTCGCAATTTCTCGCTGCTTTGCCGCGACCGATCGATAGTGCTCGACGCCCCAAATCGTGAGGCCGCACACGATCATATAGATGACCAACAGCACGACCCTGGCAAAATCGGTCGGGGCGTCGCCGAAATTCAGAACGACGCCGGACACTCCGCCCAGGATAGCCGTCACAATCCCGATCCGGTACCCGCCGAACGCGGTGGCAAAGAAGACCGCCGGAAAATACGGGGTGAAGAAGACGTCCGGCCGGAGCAGGGAAAGACACCACCGTGCCGCCGTCGACACCGCAAGGCAGGATACCGCAAAACCCATGCCAAACAGAGGAGAGGTCCGAGACGTTCCTTGCCAGCCCTGCCGAAACTCGTCGATCAATTTCACCATGGGTCACATCAACCGATCAGCGAATCCAAAACAAGGCCAAGCATAGCGAAAATTTGCGTGAGCT
>Ga0137404_10003364_pt1 | contig 10693 bp, 1 predicted proteins | sample CZOMad2_1_16fung_FD_108285 | JGI IMG/M metagenome (GOLD analysis project Ga0137404, IMG submission 108285) | Vadose zone soil fungal communities from Angelo Coast Range Reserve, California, USA - CZOMad2_1_16fungal (Illumina Assembly) | ecosystem: Environmental > Terrestrial > Soil > Vadose zone... | reverse complement strand
GCTGGTGATGATGGATCTGTCTACCGCGGCAAGCTGCTTTCCTTGTCGCCAGATTCGAGCCAGCAATATTATCGCAAGGAACACGAAGGTCGCTGGAATCCAATAAGGCGGAAGTCCAACCGAAATCTGGAATTGTCTAATAGCTTCATCCCGAAAGCCCAAATACGTGCAGACTGAAACCAGGATCGACCAAAACCCGTACTGCATCAGCCGGATGCGCAATGTCCTCAACGAAATCTCGATCATCTGGCCAGATTTCTGTAGTTTTCTCAAATTGGTAAAAACGCGCTGAGCTTCCTGGGAATATTCCACGAGCGATTCATAAATCCTCATCGGTCCGAGAGCATCCGTCAGATCCAACGATGCGGCGCGACTGAAAAATGCGCCTTGTTCGGTGACCATATTGAAGGCGGGACAAAGCTCGAACACGATCGACTCGATGGTCAGCATTGTTGTCAAGTACGTCGACAGATCATGGGGAATGACCACGCGATGTTTACGGAAGACCTGCATGAGATTTAGATGCGTTTGATGAGCCGCTTTTCGTGGTGCGCTTCCTGGCGGGCTTTCAAAGCCGTCCAGATAATCGTCCAGCACCCGCGCAAGGTCACGACGAAGCTGGACCTGATTGATGGAAGGAGCAGGGTTGATTGAACTCAACAGTTCTTCGATGGCTTCGTCGTGCTTGTTTTCAAGAATGCATCCATATAAATAGCGCAGGTTATCAAGCCGATCATCCGTCATGCGGCCGACAACTACAAAGTCGACGTACGCGATGACATTGTCGGGAAGCACAAGCAGACCGGCTGGGCTGACGTCTGCGTGATAAATTCCATCGCGAAAGATCTGGTTCAGTGCATTTCGATAAATGTGGTGCGCGATTTTGGAGAGATCATAGCCCCGGTTTGACAACTCATGGAGATAGGGTTCATCCGAGATTCGTACAGCATTGACGAGATCGACTACCGGAATTCCGTCGATGAATTCCCAGGCCATTACCTGCCTTGTCGTAAATTCCGAACGGACCCTTGCGTTTATCTCCCATCCATCTTCGCTTGCTAGCGCCGACATTCGTCGGGAATTGTGCTCCGCCGCGTTGAAATCAATTTCTGCTTTCCGGGTCTTGATAAAATCTTTGACTAATTTTCGGACCGAGCCTTGAGGAAGGAGATTTAGCCAGTTAAAGACGATCGCGATAAGGCGCATCAACCGGCTGTCCGCCTCAAATGTCTCTCGGACGGCTGCTGTTTGTATCTTAAAGACCAGACGGTCTCCATCCCGGGTAATTGCCTCGTGTAGCTGGCCGGTTGACGTGATCGCAAATGGGTGTGTGTCGAACCTTGCAAATAGCTCTTCGGGCGGCCGACCGAGTTGGTCGGTCACGATCTGTCGAATGACTTGATAATTGGCGGTCTCAACCTCATTTTGAATCGTCAGAAGCTCGCGGCATATATCGGGCGGGAGCAAATCAAATCTGAGCGCGAGTGCCTGACCGAGCTTTACCCAATTTCCTCCCAAAAACTCCAGCATGCGACGTATTCGCTGAGCTTGGGACGGGTGCTTGAATGGGACGAGAAGCGGGAACAGGAGGAATCGGAAAACTGCCCAGATCAACCGCCCCGCACCTATGACAAGGCTCAAGAAGTTTTGCACCGGTGGGCCACGATATGGCTATTGGCATCTCTTGCCGAAGTTACGCAATGCGCAGCCAAAAGCCATATTCCCTGTTCGTTTGAACGGATTTATTCTGCGTCGTTATAGCTGTTTCCGCAAGGTAAATTGCGGACGCCATCAGAGAGCGCCATCGTGCATCGCTTGCCAATAGGATATGGGCATCGCTGACCCCGCGAGATCTTGCCCCTGATCAGATCACGGCAGCTGGCGCTGATCTGGACATCCATATCCAAAATCGCTACGCTATTTGCCTGGAGTAATTCAAAATCCTTGAGGTTTCTGATGGACCAGGCACCGCGAAAACCGAAGTCAGATACTGATAGCGGCATCGAAGTCGAGCAGTGGGCCGAGCGGGAGAAAAAGCGCCGTAAGGCTTGGTTGGACGGGCCTTCTGAAGAAGAGAAGCAAGAATGGCTTGAACGTCGCTCACGGCGCAAAGGACACGATAGTTCTAGTGAAGACGAAGACATTGAGGAGGGACGCCGCATCGCCGCTCGTTGGGAGCGGGATATTGGATGGGCGGTGACCGGTCTTGCCAGTCGCTTGATGGACTCCCGTTACGCTCTATTGGGTAACCTGGTCCGTGAGGGGCGTGAAGCCGAAGACCACTATCTGGCCTCGCGACGTCGTCGAAGACGTGTTTTCTCGGATGACGACGTTTAAGCTTTTTGCGTCAGCGGTTAGCTAGTCACCGTCGATTTGGGCTTTCCAACCACGCCCGACGCCGAGCAGAGCGCGCACGAAGTCCGTGAGTTGTTCGCGCGGGCGGAAGCTGTCGTGTCAATGTTCGACGGGCGCATCAAGAAACCACTTCGGCGTTAATTGCACGCACGAATGGAGTTCCGACATCGCTCCCTGCGATCCGATAGCCACGGTAACCGCCGGCGACCGGCTGAAGTCGGCGTTGCGGCATGGGACTACGCGGCGGAAAAGCCTAGCGCCTCGCTGAGGCGTCCCAAGGACGCGATGGTCGCGACGTCGAGTGAGCCGCACAAATGCGGGCCGGCGAAGCGGGACAGCGCGAGCACGATGGTCTCGGCCGCGCAGGCGACCAGCACGTCCGGCCGGTCACGTTCGCCGAGATGGCCGAGGCTCGATCCGGCGGGTGCACGGACGAGGCCGGTGCCGACAACCCGCACGTCGGGCCGCTCGGCCTCGAGCCCCGGGGTCAGGTTGAACGGCCGCGAGATGTCGCAGACGATCGCACCCTGACGCAGATGGCGCGGAGCGATGAACGGCGCGACGGCACTGGTCGCGGCGAGCACCACGTCGGCGTGCGGCAGCGCATCGTCGATGCGGGTCGTGACCTCGATCGCTGGGGCGGCGCGGCCGAGCGCGACGGTGTGACGCTCACAGTCCCGGGCGACGGCGTGGAGCTTGCCGAGGCCTGCCGCGGTGGCGTTCGGGTTGCCGATCAGAATGAGCTTTGCCGCACGCTCGGCGAACAGAAGGCTCAGCGCCTGGCCGATGGCACCGGTCGCCCCGACGACGGCGACCGTGCTGTCGCCGAGGCGCGGGCCGCCGTCGGCGCAGGCGCGCTCCACCGCGCGCAGCGCCGCCCACGTCGTCAGGCTGTTGCCGCTGGTGACCTGCAGTCCGGCCGGTGCCCGCACTGACAGGCCGCCGCCGGCAACGATGGAGCTGAAGCCCCCGAGGCCGACCACCGTGGCGCCGCGCTCGGCAGCGAGGTCCACCGCCTCCTGCACCAAGCCGAGAGCATCTTCACCGGATAGTGCCAGCAGTTCGGCCGGCAGGTGCGGCAGGACAATCAGCTCGCCATCGGCGCATGTGCCGTCCGCACCGCAAACAGAAAGTCGGCCGTGCGGGAACGGGCGGATGAATGCGGCGATGCGTGCGCGCAACTGCTCCAGCTGGGCATCGTCCACGCCGGACTCGAGGCTCGGGTCGAAGCGGCGCAGGTCGCTAGTGCCGAGGAGATGCACGACGAAGGCAAAACGCGCGCGGCCGGTGTGCGCCGGCTCCGTGGCCGAGGGCAAGACTGAAGGTTGGGCCGCCACTTGCGTACCGGCTCGTCGCGCATCGGTCGGTGTGGTCCCCATCAGGTGGCCGAGCAGAGCGCCGGTGTCGCCGTCGCGCAGCACGCGGAGCAGGTTACCCAGCGCGCGGATCAGTTGTTCACACAGCGCCGCGTCGGCGATCAGCGGCGGCTCGATCCGCAACACGTTGCCCTGCGTGAACGAGGCGGCGATGCGGATGTGCTCGATGTTGAGCAGGTAGCTCACCGAGAGGTAGAGCAGGAGGTCCTGCTGCTGGAGGATGGCGAGCAGGCCGCTCTGCGTGCGCGCGATATGGTCGAGATCGAGCTCGACGCCGAGCATCAGGCCGCGGCCGCGGATTTCCTTCACCAGCTCCGGATAGGCGCGCTGGAGCTGCAGCAGGTCGGCTTGCAGGCGTTCGCCCGTCTCCGCGACCTGTCGGACCAGCCGGCCGTCATTCTTCGTCAGCTCGTCGAGCGTCGCCAGTGCGGCGCGGCAAGCGAGCGTATTGCCGGCGAACGTCGAGCCGTGCCGCAGGTCGAACTGTTCCGAGAACACCGCGCGCGTGTAGAGGCAGGCACCGACCGGCATCAGGCCACCGCCAAGCGCCTTGGCGGTGAGCAGGATGTCGGGCGTCACGCCTTCGGCCGCGCAGGCGAACATCCGGCCGGTGCGGCCGAGCCCGGTCTGCACTTCGTCGACAATGAGCAGCACGCCATAGCGCCGGCACAGCGCGTGCGCGGCTGCGAGATAGCCGGGCGGCGCGACATGGATGCCGGACTCGCCCTGGATCGGCTCGATCAGGAACGCAGCAAAATAGTCGGGCCGCAGCTCCAGCACCGATTGCAGCGCCGCGAGGGCGCCGAACGGCACATAGTTGAAGCCGGCCACCGGCGCCCCGAAGCCACGCTGGAAAAACTCCTTATCGGTCGCCGACATGCCGGCAAGCGTCAGGCCGTGGAAGCCGTTGCGGGTCGACAATACGCCGAGCCGGCCGGTGCGGCAGCGCGCGAGCTTCAGCGCTGCCTCGACGCACTCCGCGCCGCTGTTGGTGAAGACGACATGCGCGAGGCCCGGCGGCGCGACAGCAAGCAGCCGTTCCGCCAGTTCGCCCGCCACCGGCGAGATCGAGGCGATGGCGAGGTTCGGCCGCCCCTCGCGACGCACGCTGTCGATGGCGTCCCAGATCGCCTGCGGATCGTGGCCGAACGGCACCGCACCGAACTGCGCAACGAAATCGGCATAGCGCGTGCCGTACTCGTCGATCAGGTTGCAGCCCTCGCCGCGCACGAAGGTCTTGTCGAGACCAAGCTGGCGGTAAAGGAAGCCGCGGTACGGCGCGACGTGGCGGATGTAGGAGACCTGTTCCTCGGCGTTCCAGTTGGGCAGCGCAGCGAGATCGATCATGCGCCTTTCGAGCGCGGTGATCCGGGTCCGCGCCGCCGCGCGCGGGGCCGGCGGTGCGCTGGGCGCGTCGGACAGCGGCGCCTTGAGCAGCTCGATCAGCTCGGCCTTGTGTTGGGCGAGGAGCTGCGTCGCCTCGCGCCCGAGCGCGCCCTTCGGCGCGCCGTAGCGAAGCTCGCCGGCAGCGACCCACAGCCGCACGCCGCGCCCGCGCAGATCGCTCAGCAGCTCGGACGCGGTCATACGACGCCTTCTTCCCAGTCGGCGTCGTCCGCAGGCGCGGCGAGGCCGCCGACGTGCGCGTGCAGCAGTTCCTGGTCGGCGTCGAGGTGGAGCAGGGGCCGGACGGCGGCGAAATCGAGCATGCCGATCGGGCAGACGCCGATGCCGAAGCGTGGGGCGGCGGTCTCGATCGCCTGCGCCATCGCGCCCGCTTCGAGGACGCTGAAACGCCAGGCGAGGTCGCCGTAGATCGGCTCGATGGCGCGCGGCTGGTTGACGAAGAACAGCGAGAAAGACGCCTGCTCGAAGATCGGCTGGTTGGTGAACGGCTCGTGCACCGCGGGATCGAGCTCGACACCGAGCGTCAGCGGCACCAGCGTGTGCTCGACCGGGTGATAGTAGAACGTGCCGGCCGGGCAGCCCGCGACACCGCCCTGCTTGGCATGCACGTAGGTCTGCACCGGATAGCAGCCGCCGGCCGAGCCGTAGGCGTACTTGGTGCTGCCGTTGGTGCCGGTGCGGCCAAGCTCCGACAACCAGGCGCCGAGCGTCCCGAGCGGCACCGGCTCGGCAAGGAACCGGCGCACCGCGCGGCGAGCGTGGAGGTCCAGGTTTGCCCCGTTCGCGGACGTCCGCGGCAGCGCCAGCGTGCCCCAGGCCGCTGCGAAGGTGCGGATGCCGCGATCCTCGCGATGAAAGCGCTCGCGCGCGGCGGAATCGACGATGATCTCCGCCGTGCGCCGGGGCGCTACCTCGGGCGCGGCGGGCGAAGCTTGCGAAATCGAGGGGCCGCCGGTGCGCTGCGCGACGAGCTGCGCCAGGGCCGTCACCGTCGGATCGGCGAAGAACTCCTGGAACGAGGGGCGGACGCCGAACTCTTTTTCAAGCCGGCCGACGATGCGCACGAGGTCGAGCGAGTTGGCGCCGACCGCCAGCAGGTTCTGCGCCGGATCGAGCGGCGGCCGGCCCAGTTCCTCCGCGATCAGCGCATTGATGCGGCCGAGCATGTCCGCGTTGCCCCCTCCGATCGGCGCGTCCCGCAGCGCTGCGCGCTCTGGAGCGGGGATAGCCTTGAGTGCGGGCAGCGCGGCGCGGTCGACCTTGCCGTTCGGCGTCAGCGGCAACGCATCGAGGGCGTGCCATACGCTCGGCACCATGTAGGCCGGCAGCGCCTGCTGAACGTGCGCCTTCAGCGCATCGAGCGGCACGCCGTCGACCACGACATAGGCGAGGAGGTGCTTTGGCCGCGTCCGCTCGCCGACGGCGACGACCGCAGCGGCCTTCACCTGCGGATGCCGTTCCAGCGCCGCCTCGATCTCGCCGAGCTCGATGCGGTAGCCGTGGACCTTGACCTGGTGGTCCTCGCGGCCGAGGAATTCGATATCGCCGCCGGGCAGAAAGCGGCCGAGATCGCCGGTGCGGTAGAGCCGCTCGCCGCTGCGCGGATGGGTGACGAACTGTGCCGCCGTGCGCGCCTCGTCGCGCCAGTAGCCACTCGCCACGCCGATGCCGCCGATGTAGATCTGCCCCGGCACCCAGACCGGGCACGGCTCCATCGCGTCGTTGAGGACGTGCATTGTCTGGTTGCGCAGCGCGCGTCCGTACGGAATGCTCGACCGCCCGCGATCCGACGCGTCGGGCCGGTGGAAGATCGACCAGATCGATGCTTCAGTGGCGCCGCCGAGACCGATCACGTCGAGGCCCGGCACGAGCGCGCGGGCGCGGTCTGGCAGCGTGACGGGAATCCAGTCGCCGCTGAGCAGCGCCAGCCGCAGCGCGCTGTCGCGCAGCGCCGGACCGCTGCCGGCGTAGTCGACCAGCATTTCCAGGAGCGCCGGTACCGAGTTCCAGATGGTCACGCGCTCCCGCGCCATCAGCGCGGCCCAGTCGCCTGGCTCGCGGCGGCTCGATGGATGCGGCATCACCACGGTCGCGCCGACCGCGAGCGCGCCGAAGAGGTCGTAGACGGACAGGTCGAAGCCGAGCGACGACAGCGCGAAGATGCGGTCCTCCGGCCCGACGCCGAAGCGCTCGTTGAGGTCGACGACAGTGTTGAGCGCGCTGCGGTGCTTGATCATCACGCCCTTCGGCTCGCCGGTAGAGCCGGAGGTGAAGATCACGTAGGCGAGGTCGTCCGGCTTTGCGGGGGCGGCCGTCGGGACGTCATCGGGACCGAACTCCGCCTCGTCGCGATCGACGGCAATGCAGTGCACACCCGGCGGCCATTCGAACTGCTCGGCGAGGCAGGGCTGCGTCAGCACGATCTCGATCTCGCCGCGGTCGAGGAGGAGCCTGCGCCGCTCGGGCGGCAGCTCCGGGTCAACTGGCAGATAGGCCGCGCCGGCTTTCAGTACGGCGAGCGCGCCGACCACCTGCTCCCAGCTCTTCTCCATGACGATGGCGACGAGCCGATTCGGCTGCGCACCGAGCCGGCGCAGTCGCCGCGCCAGCCGATCCGCGCGCTCCGCGACCTCGCCGTAACTGAGCCGACGCGTCGTGGTGACGACCGCCGTCTGTTCCGGCCGCTGGCGGGCCTGTGCAAAGAAGCGGTCGTGCAGGAGCCCGGAGGGAACGAGCGCGGCTGTGTCGTTCGCCGCCGCGCGTTCGGTGAGCTGCGCCGGCGGGACCAGGGTTGCGCGTGCGCCGTTCCAGGCGGATTCGTCGTCGGCAAGCTGCCGCAGCGCGCCGACATAGGTACCGAACATGTCGTCGAGCATCCCCGGCGGGAACAGGTCCTCGACCGCGTCCCAGGCGAGGTGGAGACGGCCGTCCTGCTCGTAAACCTGGTGGTCGAGCCAGACCTGCGGCGTCTGGCTGACGGCGTAGATGATCTCGCCGAGGTTCTGTCCCTGGAGGCGTTCGAGCTGTTCCAGTTCCGGCATGCCCTGCGCGAGCCCGCTGGTGAATACGACGGGCATTGCCGGGTGAATGCCGCCCTCGCGCCGCCGAGCCAGCTCTCGGATCACCTTCACCCCGCTGACGTGGCGGTGCTCCAAGTCGCGCCAGAGTTGCGACTGCAGCGTGTGCGCCCGCGGGACGAACGCGTCAGCCGCCGCGCAGTCCACAGCGAGCAGCGTGATCGAGGTGAAGTCGCCGACGATCTGATTTACTTGCGGGTGCAGCGGCAGCCGCTGGAACAGGGTCAGGTTAATTGTGAACTGCTGCCGCCGGCTCCAGGCACCGAGCACGTCGGCGAACTTCGTCAGCAGCACCGCCGACGGCGTCAGCCGCTCGGACCGCGCGCGCTCCTTGATGCGCTGCCAGTCGTCGGCGCCGAGCGTCTCGGCGCGGCGGCTGAAGCGCGGATGCGCGATCGTCGACGGTGCCCGCGCGAGCGGCAGGTCCGGCGGCGGCGGCAGCTCGGGCAGGCGGTCGAGCCAGTAGCGCAGCGCCTCCGTCTTTTCCAGCGCTGCGGCGGCGAGCACGTAGTCGCGGAAGCCGAGCACTAGCGGCGACAGCGCTGCCGAAGGGTTCTCGTAAAGCAGCAGCCACTCGCGCATGAGCAACCGGAAGCTCCACAGGTCGATCATGATGAGGTCGAGGCTGACATACAGCCGCGTCCGCTCCGGCCCGAGCCGGGTCATCCTGATCTCGAACGGCGGCCAGTGCTCGCCGAGATGCACTTGGTGCGACATGCGCGCCCGCTCGCGCGCGAGCACCGCTTCGGCCTCGTCCGAAGCGAGGTCGGTCACGTCCTCCGTCTCGATGCGGTAGCGCGGCGCGGGCTCCAGCATGCGCTGGCGTCCGTCTGGCAGCACCACGGTGCGCAGCATGCCGTGGCGCTCGATGAGCTGCTGCCAGGCCCGCTCCAGCCGGTCGCGGTCGAGCGGGCCCGCCTGCAATTCGAGATAGAAGTGGGCGCCTACGTTGCCGAGCTCCAGCACGCCGGAGCGGCCGATCCAATATGCCTGCTGGATGTCGGTGAGCGGGAACGGCTCGGTCCATGCCGTGGGGTCGGGCACAAGCGCGGGAAGCCCGGCGGGCGCGGCGTCGTCGGCCGGTTGCTCCCGCCGCGCGCGCTCGATGGCAATGGTCATGTCGCGTACGCGCGGCGATTCGAACAGCGCCTGCGCGCGCAACTCGATGCCGAAGCGCTCGCGCACGTTCGCCACGATGCGCACGGCGATCAGCGAGTCGCCGCCGAGATCGAAGAAATTGTCCTCCACGCCCACGGCATCGCGGCCGAGCGCCTGCGCCCAGATTGCCGCCACCGCCTGCTCGGTGGCGCCGGACGGCAGCGCGGGCCGGCCCACCGGCCGCGCCGACGCCAGCGCCGCGCGGTCGACCGCGCCGTCGCGCGTGAGCGGCATCGCCTCCACCACAACGATGTCGGCGGGCGGCGACGCCGGCCGTGCGTGGGCGAGATGGGCGCGCAGCGCCGCGCCAGTGACGTTCTCGCGGGCAGTAGCGGCGTGACGGCGGCGCGCGACATCGTCAAGCGGCGGCGCGCGGGCGACGATGGTGTCGAGGCCGAAATCGGCGCCAGCCTCGCCGGAATCGCGGACGCTGCCCGCATCGGCAAAGCCCGCCTTGTCGAGCGCGTCGAGCCAGCGCGGCAGCGGCAGGAACGGCCCGTCATCGCCATCGGTAACGCCGCTCAGACCCTCGATGAAGCCAACGCTCACCGCGTGCGCGCGGGTGTTGCGCGTCGCCTCTATCAGCACGAGCCGCCCGCCGTCAGCTAGCAGCGGCCGCAGCCGCGCCAGCGCCGCGGTCGGGTCGGCGGCGTTGTGCATCACGTTCGCGGCGACGATCAGGTCGAAGCTCTGCGGCAGGAAGCCCTGTCCCAGCGGATCGCGCAGCGCCTCGAGCACGCCGTACTGTACGAACGGGAAGGCGGCGAACTTCCGCCGGGCGCCCGGGTGGAAGAACGCTGAGACGTCGGTGAAAAGATAGCGCGTGCGTTCCACCGGCAGCACCGGCAGCAGTGCGGCGGTGGCCGAGCCGATGCCAGCGCCGATTTCGAGCACGCGCAGCGGTCCCTCTGTCGCCGCGGCCCAGTCGCCCACCAGCGACGCCGCGAGCGCGTTGACGTGGCGCGACATCGGGTTGTGCTCGTAAAGCGCCTCGGCGACGCTCCAGTCGCCGCCGGGGAACAGGAGGTCGAGCGGATTGACCTCGCCGTGCAGCAGCGCCTTGGCGCTGCGTTGGCAGGCGACGAAGAACGCGCGAAGCTCCGCTTCGCCGCCGTTGGCCTCGGTTGCCGCCGAAGCCTTACGAAGCTGCAACGGCTGCACCGCCGTGAATCGTCCGCCGCGTTCGGCGAGCAGACCGTCGGCGGCGAGGAAGTGCAGCCAATGCTCGATCAGGCCGGCATAGCGCGGCTGCACCCGGCACCGCGCCACGATCTCGTCCGCGCTCCAGGTCTCGTCCGTGCTGCGGAACAGGCCGAGCGC
>Ga0137404_10003362_pt1 | contig 10694 bp, 8 predicted proteins | sample CZOMad2_1_16fung_FD_108285 | JGI IMG/M metagenome (GOLD analysis project Ga0137404, IMG submission 108285) | Vadose zone soil fungal communities from Angelo Coast Range Reserve, California, USA - CZOMad2_1_16fungal (Illumina Assembly) | ecosystem: Environmental > Terrestrial > Soil > Vadose zone... | reverse complement strand
TTGGTCCCCCCAGAGGCAACTGTTTCTGCAGACTGCCATCGGTTAGCGACAGTTGCCGCAACACCGGTGCATACGAAGGCGCAGGAGAACTGATCACGTAAGCCAGTCCATCGGCGATCTTGCCGACGTTGGTATATACCTCGTCGGTCCCCTGCGCCTGCAGCCAGCGCGTTTGCCCGGAAGGCGACAACGCCCATAAGTAAACCGCCACCGTATCCACATTGCCGCCAAGCTCTGCGGCGATAATCGCGCTGCCGTCCTCGGCAACCGTTACCGAGTAATCGAGCGCAATGTTTCCCGGGATGGGGTTTGCTGCGGAATACAGCAACAGTCCATTTTTGTCCCAAGCCAGTGCTTTGCCAATCAGTGCAAGATCGGAGACGACCAGCGTGCCGTTGCCGGCAATCGCGATCCGGTCTCCCAAGCTGACTCCCGGGTTCATATCGGTGACGTGTTCTTCGTGACCGGTTGCATCGAGCAATACGTGCTTGGTGAATTCGTACTGTTTATTGACCAGCGCGATGATTTGGTTGTCGTCGAGCAGTCTCTCCGCATCGATCCTGCCGTCGGCGGTGTATGTCCACATCACCTCACCGGCCGCGGTTGACCTGCATTCAATCGTACTCTCGTTGACATCGGCCACATGCACGAGCGCGCAAATGCGATCGGCCCCGAGTGCGAACGGATACACCGTCTGGTAATTCGTGTATTGCTGCTTCCAGACGAGCTGCCCGTCCGCCGAAATCTTGCTGAGCCAGAAAACCGGGTTGGACAAAAAGTCCGCATGATTGCTCGTAGTGACATACAGCGTGCCATCGTTCGATTGCAATGAGGTTTCAAACTGACCGTAGGTAGCGACAATTTGTTTGACTTGCGGAGCGGGTAGGGCATTTCCGGCGCGGTCGAAATGCAGAAACGCAAGCGCGCCGGCGGTGTTCGCGAGCAGTGGCCCCACCACAACGCTGTTGTCGGCCAGTGCGGCAATGCCGTGCCCGCCGACCGCAGAGACAGTGGAAAATGGCGTGCTCGACACCAGGTTTCCGTTCGCATCCAGACGCACCAATGCTGGTTGTGCACCGCTTTGGAGCAGAACTATCACATCACCGTTGGCAGCGATCTGTAGTCGATCGCTGCAGGTGTTTGCAAAAGCGCAGCTGCTGGCGCTTACGACACTCGCGAAACGCAGGGTACCGTCAGGGGCGATCTCATATACGGTCCCGAATGCGCCCAGGAAGGCTATGCTGCCGTCCGCACGCGCGGCCACGGCAATCAACTCGGGGGTGCCGCCGGTGTGCTGCCATCGCACCGCTCCATCCTTGGTCAAACTCAAAGTAAACAGACCGTTCGCGTTGGTACCGATCGCGTACAAGTTGCCGTCGTTGCCAAGCGTGAGGAATTGGATCGAGGTCGAATGGTCGGATGCGACCCACAGATCCTTGGAAACGCCGTAGATGTTGAATGTAGAGATCACGGCCGCGGTTGCCGGATTGCTTGCGTTTGAAGCAGTCGGCGGCACGGCGACGTATACATCCCCGCTCTGCTGGTCGACGGCGCCGACAGCAGCATCCACGATGTCGGTTACTTTTGACGCCGTGCCATCGGCGGCGTATCGGTAGAGCCCGTAGTGAGTGTTGACCCAGGCGCCGCCACTGGCATCGTTGCCGAACAGATGGCAGACGGCAGGCAGATTCTGCGACCACACTTCAATGCCACTCGACGTGTAGCGATTCAACACGCAATACGGGCCGGTCTGTTCACTGACGGTGAACGTCAGCGTCATGAAGCCGCCATCGGCCAGCGTTGCCGCGAACAATTCGGGCGAGAAGACGTTGTCGGGCGAGATGTTGTAACGCAGCGAGACCAGGTTTGCGGCGTTATCGTAGCGAGCGATGGCGGTGTTGCGATTTACCATGCCCGACACCCAGAAGCCGGTGTTGTCGGCCAGGATGTCGGCCGCAGTGAAATCCGAATGTATCGTGGACGTATCCAGATAAGCCCAGTTCGACGCGAGCGCCGGCTTGCCAGCGAAGCTGAACGCGAATGCAAGCAGCGACGCGAACACATTCGAAAACGGTTGAGTCATCCGCATGATGATCAAACCTCGAGACTGGTTAATAAGTAATCAAGTTTAGCAATAAACTGATCAAGGCAGCATCAGTTTTCGAGCATTTGCCAGCGCTGATACGCCGCATCGAGTTCAGCCTGCAGCACGGCAAGCGCGGTGTTCGCGGCGACGATCGCAGCGTTATCCTGCTTGTAGAACGCGGGATCGTGCAGTGCCTGCGTGCGTGCGGCGATCTGGGTTTCCAGCACTTGGATGCGCCCCGGCAGCAATTGCAGCTCGCGTGCGTCGTTGTAGCTGAGTTTGCGCTTCGGTTCGGACGTTACTGTCGGCGGCGGCGTAGTCATGACTTTGGCCGCTTTAAACAATGGCGTTGCAGACATTATGGCGGCGGGTTTTTGCCGCAACCAATCGCTATACCCGCCGACATATTCGCCAACGCAACCATGGCCTTGGAGCACCAATACATCGGTGACGACATTGTCGAGAAATTCGCGGTCGTGCGAGACCAGCAGCAAAGTGCCGCGATAGGCGGCGAGTAATTCTTCAAGCAGTTCCAGCGTCTCGACATCAAGGTCGTTGGTGGGTTCGTCCATCACCAGCAGGTTGGACGGCTGCGCGAATAATTTGGCCAGTAGCAGGCGATTGCGCTCGCCGCCGGAAAAACGCGTAATCGGCGCGCGCGCGCGTTCGGGTGAAAACAGGAAATCCTGCAGATAGCCGAGTGCATGTTTGCGGCTGCCGTCCAGTTCGATGTAATCGCGGCCGCCGGCGACGTTGTCCAGCGCGTTCAAATCCTCGCGCAGCGTGATGCGGTGTTGATCGAAATAGGCGATCTGCAAGCCGGTGCCGAGTACAATCTGACCGCGCTGCGGCGCCAGCTCGCCGAGCAATAACTTTAAAAGTGTACTTTTACCCGAGCCATTCGGGCCGATGATGCCGACCCGGTCGCCGCGCAGGATCGTGGTCGAAAAATCACGCAGCAGCGTCTGCTCCGCATACGCAAAACCCACTTCTTTGGCCTCGACCACCTTCTTGCCGGACGCCTGTGCCGTTGCCAGCGTCATCTTTGCATTGCCAGACAATTCACGTCGCTGCGTGCGCTCGCGCCGTAGCGCCTTCAGCTCGCGCACGCGGCCTTCATTGCGCGTGCGCCGCGCCTTGATGCCCTGGCGAATCCAGACTTCTTCGGCCGCCAGTTTCTTGTCGAACAGCGTGTTCGCCTGGGTCTGCGCGTGCAGGCGCTCTTCGCGCCGGCGCAGATAATTTTCGTAGTCGCCGGGCCACGATGTCACCTGGCCGCGATCAATCTCGACGATGCGTGTGGCCAGCGCACGCAGGAAACTGCGATCATGAGTGACAAAGACGATGCTCGCCGAATAGCCGCGCAGGAATTCCTCGAGCCAGGCGATTGCGGCGATATCCAAGTGATTCGTCGGCTCGTCCAGCAGCAGCAGGTCGGGCACGCGCACCAGCGCCTGCGCAAGCAACACGCGCCGTTTCATACCGCCGGATAGTGCGGCAAAGTCGACATCTTCCGGAAGATCCAGACGTGTCAGCACCTGCTGCACACGGCGATCCATGTCCCAGCCGTGTTGCGCTTCGATCCGTGTCTGCACCACGCCGAGGGCGGCCAGATCGCCGTGTCCGATGAGGTGGTGATACTCGGCCAGCAGGGCGCCAAGTTCGCCCAGGCCTGCGGCGACCACGTCGAATACGCTGCCGGCCGTATCCTGCGGTACTTCCTGCGCGAGCCGCGCAATGCGCACGCCGCCCTGCAAGCGAACTTCGCCATCGTCTGGCTTGATCTCGCCGGCGAGCAGGCGCAGCAAGGTGGATTTGCCTTCGCCATTGCGGCCGACGATGCAGACGCGCTCGTTCGCCTGGATCGCCAGATCGACGTGTTCAAGCAGGAGCGGACCGCCGACGCTGTAGTCGACGTGTTGGAGTTGGATCAGGGGCATGGCATTGAATTGATCGAATGGGCTGAAGTTTTGAAATTCTGTTTTCTCAAAAAAGGTGATTTATAATTTTAAGAAAATTTCATTGCCTTTTTTTTCCTAAAAAAATATACTCGGCCCGTTACGAAAGCGGAGTACGCAATGGAACGGGTCGCCGGAGAATATGTTCCAGGTAACCTGGGAGGCAGCCGCTACCAGGCCTACGTTCCCAAGGCGCTGCCGCCTGATCCCGCACTCGATTTCGGGCTCACCCTCGTCGCTTCGCTGGAGCGTGCCAATCAGGCGCTCGGTCGGCTGGACGGCATCACGCTGATGTTGCCCGACCCTGACCTGTTCCTCTACCAGTATGTGCGCAAAGAGGCGCTGCTGTCATCGCAGATCGAAGGAACGCAGTCTTCCTTGTCCGATTTGTTGTTGTTCGAACTGGACGAAGCTCCCGGCGTACCGATTGATGATGTCGAAGAAGTTTCAAACTACGTTGCCGCACTGAATCATGGACTCCAGCGGATCCGCGAAGACGATTTTCCATTGTCGTTGCGTTTGATACGTGAGATTCACGCTGTACTGTTGCGGGGTGGCCGTGGTGCCAACAAGACTCCCGGAGAATTTCGCGCCGGGCAAAACTGGATCGGTGGACGCGCACCGACGATGGCGGCCTTCGTCCCGCCGCCGCCGGACCGTCTCGACGAGTGCCTGAACGGGTTCGAGCGATTCCTTCATTCGCCAAAAGAGCGCATGTCACCGCTGATCAAGGCCGCACTCGCACACGTGCAATTCGAAACCATCCACCCGTTCAACGACGGGAATGGTCGCGTAGGTCGATTGCTCATTGCCCTGATTCTCTGCGCCGAAGGCGTATTGCGCGAGCCCTCATTGTATTTGAGTCTGTATTTCAAGACGCGTCGGCAGCAATACTACGACCAGTTCGACAACGTCCGCAGGACAGGAGACTGGGAGAACTGGCTGCGGTTTTTTCTCGACGGTGTGGAATCGACATCGCAGCAAGCCGTGGAAACTGCGCAGAAGATTCTGAAACTGTTCGCTGCCGATCGCGAAAAAGTCCGCGCCCTCGGCCGTCGCGCCGGAAATACGCTGCAGGTGTTCGAGCAATTTATCCGCAGGCCCATCCTGGATGCCCCGACTATTCACAACGCGTTGCATATCACTCCACCCACCGTTCGTGCTGCGATCGCATCGTTGCACGAGCTGAAACTGCTCAATGAAATCACCGGCCAGCGCCGCAATCGCTTTTGGGTGTATGAGGGCTATTACAATTTGCTCAGTGAGGGAGCGGCTCCGTTATGAAATCCAGCCCCGATCTTCCACGTCGAGCCTCCTGATCCAGCACCATCCGGGATAACTATGCTAACCCTCACCTGGCCGGAAATCCGCAATCGCGCCATGACGTTTGCGCACGATTGGCGCGAGGCGACGAGCCAACGGGCTGGAGCACAAACTTTCTGGAATGAAGCTGCGCAATTTCGCAGCGTTGCACAAATGCGATGCGCCGCCCCCCTCACCCTAGCCCTCCTTCCAACGATTAAGCTGTTTGGGGGGTATTGGCTGCATCAATGTCATTCCACGTTCACATCTTCCAGCACATGCGCTCGCATCTTGCACGCGCGCAGGATAGCCCCATCTTATCGGTGTTGAATCGGCGAAAACCGGAGCTATCGTCATGCTGACCTTCATCCTCTGGCTGCTTTTATTTGTGCTCTGCTGGCCGCTCGCCTTGTTGGCGCTCATGCTGTATCCGATCATATGGCTGTTGTTGCTGCCGTTCCGCCTGCTTGGCATCGCGGTGGAAGGGGTTTTTAAGTTCCTGCGCGAGCTGTTGTTTCTGCCGGCGCGGCTGTTGCGGGGCCGGCCGCCGGTGGTCTGACCGCCGCATCAAAAAAAGAGCCGCGATCATGCTAGGCGTTCAGTCAAAGTGTTGAAACTACGCAGTCGACACGTGGCCGTCCGGACCCCGACGACGGCTATCGCGTCATCGGGGTCGGCAACAAAGACGAAGCGTCGGCACGCGTGCTGACGTGCAAGCTCTGCAACGAAAGCGGCACGATCAAGAGCAACGCAGCGATCATCGAAGAAACTCAGCGTCTGTGGAATGCTAGGTTTGGTCGTCAGGACGTACGCGCGTGCCAAACGGATGGATGTATAAATCGCGGTCGCACCCGATAGCACATCCGGTTGAGTTCCAGCGATTCAGCCGCACCCGCCGCGCCGGCTCGCTGCGTTTCGATGCAAGTCGTGCAAGGCGACTGTGTCTCAGCCGGCAAGGCCCACTTTGCGTCTGCGGTTCCCCTCGAACACTGAGACGATCGCCCACCTATTGATGAACAAGTCGCCGATGCGGCGCATTTGCGAAGTCACCGATGTTCACCCGATGACGTTGTACCAACGCATCGGCGTCATCGCGAAGTGTGCGGCGCAGTTCGCCGCTGGCTTTGAGCAAGCACTTGCTGATGGCAAGACATTCCCGCACCTGCACCTAGCCTGCGATCGTCAGGATCACTGGTTCAACTGGGGCAGTCACCCGGATCGGCGCAATGTCGTCCTGCGTGCGATTGCCTCTGCAGAAGATAAGACGGGATACGTGTTCGCCGCCGACCTGAACTACGATGCATTCTTCGTGCGTATCGACAAGCACCTGACCATCGACGAGAAGAAGACGAAGCTGGCCAGAGCGAGTGCGAACTCGACCGCCTCCGGACGCGCCGGGATCTGGAGGACATTCCGCTCGCTCTGCAGCTCATCAAGGAGGGGCACGCATGTGCTCACCGAACGCAACCGCGCTGGCACGATCGTTGGGTCGGCCACCCATTGCCGAACATGAATGAACCGGCAAAGGCGATGTGCTGCCTGACCGACACGGGCGATCTTGATCCGGATCGGCTCGCGTGGGCGTATTTGCGCTCGAGTCTTAACGCGGTCGATCAGTTTTTCATGCAGATGCGGCGGCGGCACTCGCTGCTCGAGTGGCCCATAGCGACGAGCAGCGAGCGACGGGTATGGCACGGATATAGCGGCTACAATCCGACCGTGGCGGCGAGTCTGATCACGAGCTTCCGAGTGTTCTACAACTACGTGCTGCCGGGCGCGACAAAAAGACGCCGGCAATGCGACTGGGACTAACCGACCGCGTCTGGACGCTAGCCGACGTGCTTGGCGGAACTCAGCGCCGACATATAGTTTGCAGAGGTAAATTAAACCGTGGCAGAAGAACACACCGGCAGCGAGCCTGAAGTCGCCATCTACCGTTCGGTGATTTTTGGAAACTTTCTCCAGCCTCTGACAAGCGCAGTGCATGCGCTCGTCAAACGTTCTCGAGAATCCGTCGAATGGAAGACCAACGAGCTCGATCTCGATTGGATTCTGTCTGGTATCCTGCTAGCAGTAGCGATGTTCGAGGGTGCATTGCGGTGGACGCACGTCAACAAATATCCGACATCGACGGTTGAAGGCTGGTACTTGTACCGAGACTTGCGCAGAGCGAACGCAGCCTTGCCGGACGTGCGGGAAGCGTTTGTACTTCGAAACGCGATTGCGCATGGTCACGTGTGGGACGTACCGATCACCAACTCGCCCATTGATCGACTGAAGCTGAAGCTTCGACTCGGCCGTCAGGATTCTCTCTGGAAGCAGTATGTCGATATGCGTTTGGGTCAGACCACACCGTCGGGTCTTCACGTCGTGCCAACCTTGATGAATCGGGACGACTTCAAGCACGTGCTGGAAATTGTCGTGGCTGCTATGGAAGCGTTGATCGCGGCCGAACTTCTGCTTCCTCAAGCGCTTTCCAACGTGGCGGTGTGGCCGCACGACGGCGAACGGCTGACACTCCGTGAGCTACCTAGTCGGTTTGCCGTTTAGTCTCTAGAAAGGGCAAACCTGAGTTTTGTCGTGACGGCGAATTCGTGTTTTCGACGACTGTATTCGACTGTTCTGAAAGGGAAATTCGACTAACTTTACATTTTTTGGCGTTGGTCAAACTTGGCCAGATATAGGTACGTGCAATTGTCCACGTAGAAACTGAAAAAGTATTGTAAATCAGTCTATTGAAAATTTTTTTGACGGCGCTGGTCACTGAGACTATGGGCGGGGCAAGGCGGCGGCGCTGCTTACTCGTCGGCCTTCGAAAGCTATCGTGGCGTTCGAAGTGCAGCTGTTCCGACCACGCTGATCAAGCAGCATAGCGCCAGCAACATCTAGGAAGACTGCACTGGAATCTGCGCTGGAGCGCGTTTGCAATAGAACCCGTCTCACCCGCGCCTAGCGGAGCGGCTGCGCGAGCCAGGGTTGCCGGCAACGTTGGCAACGTTCCAATTGATGTAGTAATACGGCTGAGGCACGGCATCGACAACGGTAACAAACAGAAAGCACTCGTTCGGATTTGTGACGAACGAACCGATCTCATTTCCGAAGTTTGAGCTGACTACACCGACTTGAGGTGCGGGGGCTGGACCATAGTCCGTCACCGAGACGGTGATATTGATTGTCTGTCCGGCCGTCAAGTTGCTGCTCGGACTCCACCGTGCCGCCGGACTCAACATCCGGCAATTCCGCGCACCAACGCCGCCAGCCATGTCGCATCGATGAACACATCCGCTCGCACATGCACGCCGTGCGGCAGATCGATCAACACCACACTGGCCATCGGCGCAACCGCTTCGTCACGGTGCGCCGTCGTCACCATGATCGGCACCACTTCTGGCAGCGCTGAATCGAACGTATCCGTGGCTCTCGCACTCGGCTACTGGTAGAAATGACATCTAACGCTATGGCTCGACAAATCGGCATCGAAGGGTGGACTGAACGTCCTGCATGCGCTTTGGAAATGTCGCTCGAGTCGGTTTCTGGACTCCGTTTCGGGAGCAATTACTTTTTCTGGTCTTGCGCACTTGCTGATCCGCTGCACGGCCAAGCCCCCATACAACGGCCGATGATCTGCCCGGTGTCGCAACAGATAAGTGTTCCCGGAGCATTGGGGATCCCAGAGCCCAGGCACGCGTAGTGTTGGCACGTTGCCCCCTGCGGCGGTGATGCGATTGTCGACGCAGCTCCCGTCGGTGGCGATAGAACCTTGGCCTGTGCGCCCACCCGCACCAGGGCTCGGCCGCCCTCGAGTTTCACATCAGCCGGTCGGACGGCGATGCGACCGAGACCGGGGCCCCCACTGATTTCAATCTGCTGCGCGTATTTTACGACCTTTCCTGCAGCAGGAATCCACTGGCTTTCCGTGGCCAGTCGCTGGAGCATCTTCTGAACACTCTGTCCGTGTACATCGACGACTGCGGTCGGGCAAACCTGAACCTGAGTCGTTTGGGATGATGAAATGCCGAGTGGAAGATTCGAATAGGGGCTGACATAGGAATACGAGGCCGTCAGCGTCGCCTGCCCGCCGTTGACAGCACCCGTTCCTCCCAGTGTGGCGTTCCAGATCGTAGAGGGCGAATAGCTGTTAATCTCGGCGAGCGAAGTATTCGAGAGACTGACGTTGGCGTTGGCTGCGAGGATGCATTCGCCGGGTGGCGAGGCGGGGTCGCAGACGGCCATGTTGTAGTTGGCCGACGCGATGCGCGCAACGTTGGAGGTGAATTCGACCTGGAGAGTCTGCGGACTGTCAATGGCGTTTCCGGCTTCCGAGAGATTCAGCGCGGCGGGCTGAGAGCTACCACAGGACGTGACCGGGTTGCCGTTCTGCAGCCAAACTGGATTGGTGCTCCAGAAGCCATATAGGCTATCGAGAATGTAGGACGTTGCCGTGACCCGGTCCATGTCGTAGCGAGGCGTGAAGCTTGTCGGTTCCGATGAGCCGAGAGGCAAGAGCTGATACGACACCTGAGGACCACTGAGCGTCATCACCGTGACATGCTGCACGCCGCCGGCATAGGGCGTGGCGTTCTTGACCATCCCGCCTGTCGCACCGACGACGCGGTAGTCGATGCCGTCGATAGCCCCTTCGGTCTGGTTGTAGTGAAAGTGCCCCGCGATGACCGCCGACACATGGTACTGTGCAAGCAGGCTGTGAACCGGTTTCCACGTGCTCCAGTTGTACCACAGCGGTTGATGCAGCCACGCAACAATGGCAGTCGCATCGCGGTTCGCGTCCAAGTCGATCTGTAGCCACTGTTGCTGAGCGGCGCTCAGACCGGCAAAGAAGACATCGCCCCAGCGAGGATCCGTGTCAAGGTGCTCGAGCGCATCGAGGCAGATGAAGTGATATTTATCGGTGCCGGCGACGATGTTGAAACTGTAGTACAGGTTGGAGCGCACCAGCGGATTCACGGTTTGGTAAAGGGATTGGAACAGCACCTCCCGCGAGCGGTCCGGCGAATTCGGTACGAAGGCCGGGGGATCGACATCATGATCGCCCGGCGTGAGATACCAAGGAACGCCCAGCCCATTGAGGATACCGATCGCTTGATTGAAGCGTGCGGTGATCTGGGCCGGCGTCTGCGTGCTCTCGACCATATCACCGACGTGCAATACTCCATTGAGCGATTGCGCTTGGAGGGTCATTACTCCTTGTTGGAGTACCTGGTATGACGCGTCCAGGTCGGTACTTGCGGTCTGATCACCGATGATTCCGATTCGAATCGGATCGGCCCGCGCCGGCAGCGTGGCGAGCGCTGCGAGAAACAGAATGATCAAGCTGCCGAAAGTCGCAC
>Ga0137404_10003361_pt1 | contig 10696 bp, 10 predicted proteins | sample CZOMad2_1_16fung_FD_108285 | JGI IMG/M metagenome (GOLD analysis project Ga0137404, IMG submission 108285) | Vadose zone soil fungal communities from Angelo Coast Range Reserve, California, USA - CZOMad2_1_16fungal (Illumina Assembly) | ecosystem: Environmental > Terrestrial > Soil > Vadose... | reverse complement strand
TTTCTTCTTGGCTGTCTTCTTTGCCTTCTTCGCTTTCTTGGCCATGTTGCCCTCCATCATCCCAAAAGTTGTCTCAATGCAGGCCGACCATCGACATGCATGCATTCAGAGTACACCACAATATTAAAATTGATACCGCGCGCTTCGAGGAGGGTAAACGATGGTCACGCCGTCTTGCGACCGGATGATGCCCTCGTGTGATGTGTGCACACCCCACGCTTTGTCGGATCAAGACGAGCAAGAAGGTGGATGACCCGGTATTTTCCGGCCGCGACGAATGCACCAGGGAGACCGCGGAAACCTGCGTTCAGAAATAGCCGCGAATCCCGTGCAGAGATCGAGCACGGTCACGGGTTCGCATGAAGGAGAGGGAGGCGCGTGGCGCCTCCTTATTTTTTCATTTGATTCCAGACGGCCGGATATCCCACGTCAAGACAGCCTGACCCGCAGCTCGGGACGGCCGATCGCACCGACGCAGAGAATGAACGTACGGCCATGGTCCGGATCTGCCGTCCTGGCTTGCTCCATCCATTCCTTCCTAGGCGAAGGTGACAAGCAGCCGGTCGAATTGCTGGCCGACGAAGACCGGACTACCCGGCAGCGTCGCCGACGTGCAGATGGACGGAATGACCGCTTCTGGCGGATAGTATTGAAAAAGTCGAAAATCGCGGAGCTCCGAAAATCTCGCGAATGTCGAATGTTGGCGATCTCAGCCGCTGCAAGGCTCTGCAGAACCGATACGGGCGTCGGTGGTCGCTTTTGCGCTAATCGATGTGGTCCCTCACATCGCAGCGCGTGAAGTGCACGAGCGGTCCTGAGAATTTTCAGTCATCAACCAAAAAGAACTTTTTCAACACTATCGGCGCAAAGCGGACGTTCATTCTTGAGGGACTCTGCAAACCTGACTAGTCGGCTGGAGGTCTTCAACAATGTGGATTTGCCGGCGCCGTTGGAGCCGAGAAGGGCGACGATGCCGCCTTCGGGAACCGCAATGCTGACGTCGCGGATCGCATCGATGGCATTGTCATAGGGGACGGCGGATGTTGCGGAACTCAAGCAGACATGACGCTTGAAAGAAGAGGGCCGCCACATAGGCTAATGGTTCTACCTACGCCGTCGTTCGGTGAACGTTTGACGTTCCGGCGCGTTGTTCCCCCTCACCGCGTTGTTCCCCCTCACAGAGGATACGCAATGACCGAGATCAAAGAGCACATGGAAGTCATCGGCGTTGACGGCGTTCATGTCGGCACTGGCGACAAGGTCGAAGGCAGTCGCATCAAGCTGACGAAGAAGGACAGCGACGAGGGCTCTCATAAGGGGCATCATCACTTCATCGACAAAAGCCTGGTTGCCGGAGTAAGGCAACAAGGTCAGGCTCGCGGCGAACGCAGATGTCGCGGTGACGATGGAAGAAGAAAGTGACGTTCGACCAAGGCGCCGATAAACAACAGGAGAAAGTCCCATTGGCGAAAGCAAATGATTTGGGAGGTCGGCAGGAGATGGGGGGAAGCACGGTGGACGGCATGCCAAAGCTCGATCGAAGCGGCACAACAAGGCATTGTCCGAGATGAAAAAAGGCAGGAGCAACCCCAGACAAAGCCCGGACTGATAGGTTTTCATACAAAGCTTATCAGTTGACAGCATGTTCCATAGCATCGCATTTGCGAATCCGCCGGTCTTTTCACGCCTGGCAATTCGCACTTTGCCCTAATTCGTCACGGTCCCCTGCAACAGCTTGATGCCATGCGCGAGCGCGCTTTGCATCAATAGCGTGTCAACACCGTAGGCAATCATGCGAAAGCCCCTGGCACGAAAATCGCGCGCCCACTGCTCGTTGCCGGCGAGAAAGCTGGCGTCTTGCCGTGCTTCCTGCACGCCTTGACCAGGCTATCGACGGCTGTATGGAATTTTGGATTGTCGAATTCCCCGGGGATACCGATGAAGTTCGTCAGATCGTAGTGACCAAGCCAGACCACGTCGACGCCGTCGACCGCCGCGATCGCATCGACATTCTCGATGCCATTTGCGGTCTCTACCAGCGCGATCACCATCGTGCGCGCGTTCGCTTGGGCGATCTTGTCGGTCTCGGGCCCGCCCGAATAGTCGTCGTGCGCCGCTACATTGAAAGCGGCGCCACGTCGCCCTGCCGGCGGATATCTGGTGCAGTCAACGATCGCCCTTGCCTGCTCGGGTGTTTCGACCATCGGCACCATGATGCCCATCGCACCAATGTCGAGTGCACGCGCAATGTGAAGGTAGTCGCCCGACGGGACGCGCACGAGAGGCACCAGATCAAGCCCACGGCAGAATGCGAATTGTGCCTTCATTGTTTCGAAGCCCACGCCTGAGTGCTCCATATCATAGAGGATGAACTCAGCGCCTGCCTCGCGGCAGATCGCTGGATAACCGGGCGTGAAGAATTCGAACGTCATCGTTCCGAACGCACAGCCGCCGGCCGCAAGGCGAGGTTTCAATGGGTTTGGGCGCAACGCATTTCCCCCGAAGTGCTCCATAATCACCCGAGCATGGCGAAGACGGTGACGGTCATCAGCATTTGATGCAACTTACGTGGGCTCCTGGTTTTGATCAATCCCGCCCTACAGGATGGAGAGGATTTGCGGATCGATGCCTGGATTGCAGGGCGCGACAATCCAGGAGGGTCGTGCTCGACTTCTTTCGCGTGCGATGTTCAGCCAACCGGTCCGGGGATCCAATAGTCGCCGGAAAGCGGCCTAACTCTTACGCCATAAAGTACCCCGAGCTGCAGGCTTGGATCGAAATGGCGCATCGCCCGCTCATTGAGGTCAATGATGCGGCCAGGCGTTAGTGGCCCCACGTCATTTATCTTGACGATGACCTTCTTGCCTACAGCCTCAATGAGGGCATACTTCGGCCTCGCGCCATATTGGACCCCACCAAATTTCTGGCGCAAACTCGTCTTGATGGCAGCCGCCCAGACAGAGGGTTCATAGCGCTCGCCGGAGGCTGTGTTCGCGCCGCCCTCCCGCCATCCAGGCCGGAACGGATTGTACGTGGATGCTGCGCCAACGATCGCATCCCCAGAAGCGGCATTGACGACGGCGTTTGAATGAACTGCACTCACTTCGAGCAACGGTGACAGAAATGGCAAGCGCAACTACAGCGCCGCAAATTGCGGCGCTCGAGCGAAACAACATCACAACTCCTCGACTGATTTTCTAGATCATTCGGTTCCCGATGCCGCAAAACATGGTCAAGCGAACGCGGATGCGTTAACGAACTCGCACCAATTTTTTGCGGATTCGTGCCAATCCTGGCGACGGAACCGTTGTGGGAACCAGGGTGGTCCTCGCACAGGTGTTCTTAGTTCTCACCGACTAAGACAGAAATTGCGTCAGCAGCATGACTGAATAGAGCCTCTTGGTTAGGGCGTGAGTAGGAGATGACCGCGGCGCAAAGCGGTCATTCGGCAAATTACCTATGTCGGCTAAGGGTCAAAAAGCGACCTCGCCATACGACCGCTCCTAATGCTGCGCAGACGTTCAGTAGCTGTCGATTAGGCGACCTTTCCGCGCGCCTTGTTAGCGGTTGACCACCGCCGCTCGATTTCCTTCACGGCTACCTTCATGCTGGGTAGATACTTTTGAGCGGCGGCCTCGGGCGTCATCGACGACGAGAAGAAGATAAGGTTCAGGCTGCCAAGAACCGGGCCACCGCCCGGGATAGCCAGTGCGATGGCGCTGATGCCGGCTTCGGATCCTCCAACCGACGATGCGTAGCCCTCCTTCTTCGTTTGCAGCAGGATGCCTTCGATGAAGCGGCGATCCTTCGCCAACCCTGCATCTTCTTCGACGAGAGAAGCGGTCAGGTCGAGCATCTCGCGCCGCAATGGCGGTGGTGAGGCCGCCAGGATGGCCTTTCCGAGAGCGCTGCGCACCAGAGACCTCCTACGGCCCACCATGGACCGATGAACCGAGAATGGACTGAAGGGGTGGGTGCTCTCGCGGATCAGAACTGAGCCGAGTTCGAACACCCCGAAGTCGCTCGGCCACGATACCTGGTCGAGCAGACTGAACATCGCTGGAAGCGCCGCCTGGCTCGACAAATCACGCGAGGACACGCCTTCGCTCAACGAGCGCACTTGCGGCGTAAGTCCGAACAGGGCGTTCGTCTCGTCGAACGTCACGTAGCCGTCTTCCCGCAGAGTATCGAGAAGGCGATAGCAGGTCGTCCGGTTGAGACCGGTCCTCTTTGCAAGTTGCACGACGTTCGACGGCCCGCTGGCATTGAGCTCGCCGATCAGCGCCAACCCGCGGGAAAGCGCCCTGACATTGCGGTGCATGGCCCCTCCGTCGTGTTCGCAGTGCGAACATTTCACAGACTCCGGTGGAATCCAAGGCCGAATGGCTGCAATCCATCGCCCGAACGTCCAAACAGGGCTGCGACGGGAGGAAACGATGGTTCATTCAAGCTTTCATTTGTCTGCGGCTATTTGTGCGGCCCTCGCAATTTCGGCGACGCCGGCCGCGGCGCAGACCGCCGCTGCGGCAAATCTTAGCGGTGGCAAGGTGAAGGTCGGCGTCCTGACCGACATCGCCGGGCCGACGGCGATGGCCAACGGCAAGGGCTCGGTGATCGCGGCGGAGATGGCCGCCGAGGATTTCGGAGGGGGCCTCAACGTCGAGGTCATCTCGGCCGATCACAGCGGTAAGCCCGATATCGGATCGCAAATCGCTGCGCGCTGGTTCGACGTCGAAGGTGTCGACGCGATCGCCGACATGCAAGGCTCCCCGATCGGGTTCGCCGTGCAGAATCTCGCCGTCCAGAAGAGCAAGATCATGTTGCTGTCGGGCTCGACCTCGTCCGATTTCAACGGCAAGGCCTGCTCCCCGCTCACGGTCCAGTGGACAGTCGATACCTACAATCTGGCGAAGGGCGCGGCGAAGTCCATCATCGAGGCTGGCGGCACCAAGTGGTACTTCCTGACAGTCGATCAGGCCTATGGTCACGCCCTGTCGAGGGACACATCAGAGCAGGTGAAGCTCAACGGCGCGCAGGTGGTGGGCAACACCGTGTTTCCGCCAAATACTTCCGACTTCGCATCGTTCCTGCTCACCGCATCCAATACCGGAGCCAACGTCATCGCGATCGCGGCTTCGAGCGGCGATACGGTGACCGCTCTGAAGCAGGCCGAAGAATTCGGGCTGAGCGCGAAAGCCAAGATCGTTCCGCTGCAGTCGGTGCTGACGGACGTCTACGCGGTGGGCCTGAAGATAGCGCACGACGCCTACGAAGTGTCTCCATTCTATTGGGACCGCACACCCGAGACGCGCGCCTGGGCCGAGCGCTTCTACGCGAAAGCGAAGATCATGCCGACTGGATTTCACGCCGGTGTCTACTCGTCGGTCTCCCACTACCTCAAGGCCGTGAAAGCGACGGCCACCGATGACGCTCCCACCGTGATGAAGCAGATGGAGAAGGAGCGGGTGCACGACTTCTTTGCGGCCGATGGCTACATTCGCGCCGACCGCAAGATGATCCACGACATGTACCTGCTCCAGGTGAAGAAGCCCGGAGAGAACAAGGGCGCCTGGGATCTCTACAACGTCCTGCAGACGTTGTCCGGCGAGTCCGTCAACCGGCCGCTTTCCGAGAGCCAGTGTCCGCTGGTCAAGAAATAACCGCGAGCAATCGATCGACAACCGTCACCCGGCGTTCAAAGGAATCCGATTATGTCAGTCGCCATCGTCTGCGCATCCCATACGCCCCTTATGTACCGGGGACCAGCCACCAACGAAACCGAGCAACGCGTTCGAACGGCCTTCGAGCGCCTCGGATCCTTCGTGAAGGAGTTCGCGCCGGACTACGTGATCCAGTTCGCGCCCGATCACTTCAACGGCTTCTTCTACGACCTGATGCCCTCGTTCTGCGTCGGCGCGGGAGCGGTTTCCCTCGGCGATTGGGGAGGGGGGACGGGTCCGCTAGACGTGCCGGAAAAGACGGCTCTCGAGCTTGTGGACCACGTGCGTGCGGAGGACTTCGACGTCGCAGTGTCGTACCGCATGCCGGTCGATCATGGCTTCGTCCAGATGTGGGAAGCGGTTTTGGGCGATTTCAAATCTGTCCCGATCCTGCCGATCTTCGTGAACGCCGCCGCACCACCCGTTCCGACCTATCGTCGCGCCCGGCAGCTCGGAGAATCCGTTGGTCGCTTCGCGATGCGTTCGGGAAAACGGGTGCTGTTTGCCGCATCGGGCGGCCTGTCGCACGATCCGCCGCTGCCGTCGATCAACGACGCGCCACCGGAGATCCGTGAGCGTCTGATCAACGGACGCAATCCGACCGCGGAAGCCAAGGAGGCGCGCGAGAAACGCGTGCTCGAGGCGGGTGTTCTCGCCGAAGCTGGCAAGGGTCCTTGCAAGCCTCTCAATCCGGAATGGGACGAGGAATTCATGGAGATCCTGCGCAGCGGCCAGATCTGGCGGGCCGACGCGCTCGACACCGACAAGGTCCGTGAGGCGGCGGGTCGCGGCGCCAACGAAGTCCTGGCATGGGTTGCCGCCTTCGGCGCGTTCTCGACGGGCGGCCACTTTGCGATGGAGCAGGAGTTCTACGAAGCGATTCCCGGCTGGATCGCCGGCATGGCGATGATGGCCGCCAGACAGGCCGACGCTAATCAATGATCCGACACATCCCGCGCGAATGCGGAAGCATCGCGGAGCAAACGCAATGGCATACGAAATAGACGTGCTCATCATCGGGGCCGGTCCGACCGGCTCGACGACTGCCCTGGCGCTCGCGAATTCCGGCGTGCGCTGTCACATCGTGTCGCGCGGCAACTGGATGGCCGATAGTCCGCGCGCGCACATCACGAACCAACGAGCCAACGAGGTTTTCCGCGATCTCGGAATCTCGGAGGACGTGGCCCGGTACGCGAGCCCGTGGGAATTGATGGGCGACACGACGTTCACCACCAGCCTGGCCGGGCCTGAACTCATTCGCATGCGGACGTGGGGGACCGGAGACGATCGGCGAGGGGACTATCTTCGAGCAAGTCCGTGCGGCATGGTGGACATCATCCAGCCGTTGCTCGAGCCTATCCTGTTTCAGAAAGCGGCCGAGAAGGGCGCCACCTTCGCGTTCAACACCGAATACATCCGTCATGAGCAGGACTCCGACGGCGTCACCGCCACCCTGCGCGATCGATTGGACGGGCGGGAGTTCACCGTCCGGGCGCGGTACATGGTCGGCGCTGACGGAGCGAGATCGTCCGTGGTCGAGCATCTCGACCTTCCCATCGAAGGCCGCATGGCGCGCGCGGGCACGGTCTACACGATCTTCAACGCCGACCTCTCCAGGTACAGCAAACATCGTCCCAGCATCCTGAACTGGATCGTCACGCCGGATGCGAGCTTAGGCGAGATCGGTATGGGTCTTCTCCGCGCCGTGCGGCCGTGGACGCAATGGATTGCCGGCTGGGGGTTCGACATCAACAAGGGGGAGCCCGATCTCTCCGAGAGCAACGTCCGTGAAAAGATCGGGATTCTGATCGGCGATCCGGCGATCGAACCCGACATTGTGAGGACGTCGGTCTGGTACATCAATCAGGCGTACGTGACGCAGTATTCGAAGGGGCGCGTTTTGTGCGGAGGCGACGCCGTCCATCGGCATCCGCCGTCGAGCGGATTGGGCAACAACACTTGCGTGCAGGACGGCCACAATCTCGGTTGGAAGCTCGCCTACGCCGTCAAGGGCTGGGCCGGACCGAAGCTCCTGGAAAGCTATTCGCAGGAGAGAGCTCCCGTCGGTAAGCAGGTCGTGCAGCGCGCCAACCAGTCACGCCTCGACTACGCGCCGCTGAATGCCTGTTTCCGCGTGCAGGGTGCGGAGAATCCGGTAGCCGCCGGGATCGTGCGCTTTCGCGATCCGGGGCCGGAGGGCGTCGCCGCCCGCAAGGCCGCGCAGGCAGCGCTCGACCTCAAGCAGACCGAGTTCAACGCCCAAGGCGTCGAGATGAACCAGCGGTACGAATCCTCGGCCGTGATTCCGGACGAGGGGGCGGAGCCGGAACAATGGCGGCGCGACCGCGACCTCTACAATCAGCCGACGACGCGACCGGGCGCCAAGATCCCGCACGCATGGCTCGTCGGTGCGGACGGTGCGCGCATGTCGACGCTGGACGTGACCGGCAAGGGTCTCTTCACCGTCGTGACCGGCCTCGCCGGTGCCGCTTGGAAGGATGCGGTTCGCAGTCTCGACCTGCCATTCCTACGGATCGTCGTGACGGGTTCGCCCGAAGCGCAGGATCTGTACTGCGAGTGGCAGCGCGTCCGCGAGATCGACGAGGCCGGAGCGTTGCTTGTGCGACCGGACGGTGTGGTGGCCTGGCGCGACAAGGAAGGAACGCCTGACCCCAGGGATGCCGAGGAGAAGCTGAGCGCGGCAATCCGCGCCGTTCTCGACCTTCCGAGTCTTTCTGCCCTTCCGCGCGAGAAGCAGTCCGAACAATCCAAACCCAGCGGTACGCCGCTATTCGCCTGACAGCCAACCAGCGAGACACAGTCATGAGTGACACTAGACCAGCAAACTTCTCGAGCGTGTGGGCCGATCTGAAGGGCGTTTCCTTCAAGCAGCACTTCATCGACACCGCCGGGATCCGGACCCGCTGCATCGAATCCGGCGACCCGTCCAAGCCGCTCGTCCTGGCGTTGCACGGCGTCGGCGGTCACGCCGAGGCGTACTCCAGAAACTTCGGACCGCATGCCGATCATTTCTGGTTCGTCGCCATCGACATGCTCGGGCACGGTTGGACCGACAAGCCACCGATAGACTACCAGGTGAAGGACTACGCCGACCACGTGCTCGCGGTCCTCAAGACCCTCGGCAGGGACAAGGCGATGATCAGCGGTGAATCGCTCGGCGGCTGGGTCGCGACCTATCTTGCCGTGCATCGTTCCGCTTCAGTCGAGAAGCTTGTCCTCAACACCGCCGGTGGCTGGACAGCACACCCGCAGGTCATGGAGAAGCTGAAGAGCCTTTCCAACCAAGCCGCGTCGGACCCTTCCTGGGAACGCATCAAGACTCGCCTCGAATTCCTGATGTGCGACAAGTCCATGGTTTCCGACGACCTGATCGAGACCCGCAGGGCGATCTATGCCCAACCGGGATTTACCGACACCATGAAGCGGATCATGTGTCTGCAGGAGATGGAAATTCGGAGGTGCAACATGATCACCGCCGAGCAGTATCGTTCGATCAAGGCGCCGACGATGGTCGTCTGGACGTCGCACGACCCGACCGCGACGCCGGAAGAAGGCAAGCAGATCGCGGACATGATCCCGGGCTCGAAATTCGTCGTCATGAACCGCTGCGGCCACTGGCCCCAGTTCGAGGATGCGGAGCAATTCAACCGCCTCCACATCGAATTTCTCCGGACAGGCAAATAGGATTCTTCAGATGAACCAGCAGACCAAACACGGCGAACTCGCCGCCCGGATCCGCGCGGCCTACGCCGGCACGCCGATCGCCCCCATCCGACCGCAGTTGGCCGAGCTCGACGTCGACACCGCCTACGCCATACAGCAGGAGAACACGGCCCACTGGCAGGCGGAGGGACGTCGCCTGGTCGGAAGCAAGATCGGGCTGACTTCCCGCGCCGTGCAGAAGCAGCTCGGCGTCGATCGGCCCGACTTCGGGGTCCTGTTCGCCGACATGATAGTCGCCGAGGACGAGCCCGTCGCCCCTGTTCGCGTGCTGCAGCCGAAGATCGAGGCGGAGGTGGCGTTCCTGCTCGATCGCGACGTCGACGTCGAAGCGCCGACCGTCGCCGACGTGTTGCGCGCCGTCGCGTATGCGATGCCCGCGCTCGAGATCGTCGGCAGCCGAATCACCAATTGGGATATCGGCATCGTCGACACCGTCGCCGACAACGCCTCCTCGGGACTGTTCGTCCTGGGCGGTCCCGTCCGTCGCCTGGACCGCTTGGACCTCCGCGCTCTGCAGATGCAGATGACGAGGCAGCAAGAGGTCGTCTCGACGGGGACGGGCGCTGCGTGCCTCGGAAATCCCCTCAATGCGATGGCCTGGCTAGCCGGCGAACTGGCCAGCCGCAAACGCCCGCTGCGCGCCGGCGACGTCGTGCTCTCCGGCGCGCTCGGCCCGATGGTGCCGGTCAATCCGGGCGACGCCTTCGAGGCGAACATCGCGGGTCTCGGGACGGTTTCCGTCCGGTTCGCGTAGGAATCGTCCCCCACGACAAGTTGAAAACGCTGGGGCTTGCCGGATGATTTTGCCGGGATCACAATTTTTCTGGCGAGCGCCGCTTCCGATTTCGTCACGGGCACTGCAATTCCCATAGATGGCGGTTACTCAATAGCAGGGTAACCGTTAGCAATGACGTTGGAAGATCTCTAGACCCGATAGCAATTTTGGCACCGTACAGTGCAAATCAAGCCAAAAATTGAGAGGAGAGAATCTTGAAAGAGAATGCACGGAGGCTGCTGTTCACCAACTGCACAGTCTGGACCGGCGATGTTGGATCGGCGGCGGCACGCGAGGTTCTCGTCGAAGGCAGCCGGATTACGAGCGTCGCTCCTGCAGTGGCCGGGGATCGTAGGAAAGACGCCGTCGTGGTCGATTGCGGTGGCGCTACCCTGATGCCGGGCTTGGTGGATGGGCACTCCCATCTCTCCTTCCTGGAGAAGGCAGACGTTGTCGA
>Ga0137404_10003355_pt1 | contig 10700 bp, 9 predicted proteins | sample CZOMad2_1_16fung_FD_108285 | JGI IMG/M metagenome (GOLD analysis project Ga0137404, IMG submission 108285) | Vadose zone soil fungal communities from Angelo Coast Range Reserve, California, USA - CZOMad2_1_16fungal (Illumina Assembly) | ecosystem: Environmental > Terrestrial > Soil > Vadose zone... | reverse complement strand
TGTGCTCGTCGAGTTTCTTGTCCTGCTTGCTTTGCGCAGCGTCGAGCGCATCGAAGCGCTTCAGCACCTCGGCGCTCGGCTTCTGTGCGCCCAAGATGAGCGCGACGAGGCCCGTGAGGGCCACGATGACGGCCGCCAAGTACTGCAGGTGACTCCACTCGAAGCGCTTGGCCAGCGGAGGCGGCGGAGGCATCGAGCGCACCTCGCGGAGCACGATCTCGCGGAGCTCTTTTTTCAGCTGGGTCTCGAAGAGCTTCTGGCGCTCAGCCTGACGCTCCTCTTCTGCCTCCCGCAGATCGCTGATCTCGGTCAGCATCTTGCCTTCGGTGGTCGCGATCGCCCGCATGACCTCTTCGTGCGGATCCAAAGGCTCCTTCGGCTTCGGCGCTCGAAGCGCGACCTGCGCGATCGTCTCGGGCAAAAGGCGCGGCCGAGACGCGCGATACTGACCGGGGGGCGAGTCTTCTTCGCGCGACGCGCGGAGAGGTGGCCGCGTGGGCTTCGAGCGATCGTCAGGCATGGCGGCGCGCCTCCCGCAAAATCACGCGCCGAATCAGATCGGGCTGCATGTCCTTGGTGAGCACTTTATGACCGCGCGCCGCGAGCACCAGATCCGAGTCCGGTAGTCCCGTTAGCAGCACGCGCCGCACCGACGGATACAGGCGCCGCACCTCGCGCAAGAGCTGGATCCCGTCCATGCCCCGCATCCAATAGTCGCTCACCACGACACCGACCTTCTCAATCCGCAACCGATCGAGGGCGTGCAGCCCCGACTGAGCGCGTAAAATCCTGATCGGGTCATACTCAAACAAATCCCCGAGGGCGGTCAGGTAGCTGGGGTCGTCGTCGACCAGTAGCACCGCAGGGTTACTGAGGGCCGCTACCGTGGCTTTCTTGCCCATGGCTGACTGTGCCTGATTCTTCGCTGCGAAGCCGCTTCATGATCGACTCCGTCAAGTCGAAATTGGTCTTGCACAGTTGCGTGAGCCCGTCGGTGGCTTGCAAGAGCTCACCCAGCACGAGCCCCTGATCGCGCTGCGTGTTTTGCAGCATCTGCACGTCCTCAGTCAGGGCTTCTATTTCAGATTGTGTAACGATCTGGTTTTTTCGAAAACTCGCAAATCCGGTGCGGAGCTCGAGTTGCAAATCCGAGAGGCCCTGCCGCATCTCCACGCGGGAATCCGCGATCATCGCCACCAGCTGCTCGAACTGCGCGTCACTTATTTCCATGACCAAAATCTCGCACAGCGACTCATGGGGCTAGACATTGCTCGGTAAATCTACCGGACACCCGGGGCGCGCTGCAAGTTTTTGGGGCGGGCGGCGCGCGCGCGCCATCAGCCGCTCGAAATCAGTTCGGCGGTGACGCGGAGCGTGTAGGCCAAGGTGCCCGGGGTGACGATTCCCGTCACCGAGTACTGCACCGCGGCCGCCCCATTGGTCTCGATGTCGATGGATCCGCCGTTACCCCCGAGGGTGCTCACGGCGGCGGCCAGGGTGACGATGGCGACGGTGCGGGAGACGTTCGAGTCATCGGTGAAGATGGCGTTGACCGTGATCGTGCCCGACGTGCCCACGGTCGTGACCGCGGCGTAGGCCGAGATGCGATATATGCCCTTCCGAGGGTTGGTCGGGAAGAGGCTCGTTCCTCCGATGTTAGCCGCTTGCGCCGTCAGGTACACGTTAGCGCCCGCGACGCCGCTCGATGGGTCCTGGTACGTGATGCCGGCGGGCAGCATCGGGCTCGAGACCGGGAGCTGCGCGAAAGAGCCGGTGCGACTACCGAGCTTCCAGTCCGAGGTACCGCCTGCGATCTTCGGTGGGCTCGTGGACAGCACCGACAAGAGCGAGCCCGGGAAGAGCTCGATCGCAGCCGTCGTCGCCGAGATCAAGCCCCAGATCGTGCAGCCGTTGGCGTCGAAGAGGGTCGTCGTGAGCTCGAGGGCGTTCGGGGTGGAGGCCAAATCCCAAAAGGACAAGTCCTCGAGCGCGCTGAGCTCACGACACACGACCGTCGATCCGTGGCAGACCATGCGCGTCGTGCCGTAGCAAGTCGTCGATCCGGACAGGATGAAGATCGAGCCTCCTGGTATCGTAAAAAAAGTGCCGAGTGTGCAGTGCTGTAATTGCCAACCCAAAAATGGCGAAATCGGCGTCAGACCGATGGTCACATGGCAATTTCTGAGCGTCACCTGGCCAGCGCCGCCGAGCGATACCCCGTCGGCCACCTTACACTGATTGATGAGGAGTCCCGCTGCCTGCGATCCCGTGAGCGCGCCATCGCACTCCAGAAAGCCATCGATCTGGCAGTTTACGAATTCGATCTGATAGCCCGGCAGTACGCGCGCCTTGATGTGCCCGAGCGTACTCGTCATCGTGACGTGGCTAATCGCTTGCCCATTGGCAGGATCGTGTACGCTGCCATCGAGATTGAAGAAATGCGCCACCTTGTCGACGTTGGAGCTCGGGTGCCCATTGACCCAACTGAGCGACTCACTGCCCGTGAGGAGGGCTTCGCCATTGGCGTACGCGGCGCCCGGGAACGTCAGCGACCCGCGCGTGTTGCTCGACGGATCGGGCGCCACGGCGGTCGTGACATTTTGAGTCGCCAGGACCGCGAGCGGCCCCACGACGCGGATGGTGCAGCTGTCGCCCGATGATAATACCGATCCCGTGAAGTCCGCATCGACGCACTGCCCAGTGCCGACATAGTTGATGTCGTAGGAGTTGAGGCCGCTCGACTGACGTGCGATGCGAAAAAACGCTTCGTTCAGCGTGGCCAGCGGCGTCAACGGATTAGTCGGATCGCGATTCGTATCGCTGCCGATCGTGTCGTCGACGTAGACCGTCGACACAATAAATTGATAGCTCGCGTGTGAGTCGTAGAGCCGCTCCCATACCGCGCCCGACGGTAGTCCGCTCGTCGGGGTGATTAAGCTCACGCCCTCGCCGCCGATTTCGCCTCCGATCGGCGACAAATTGAATGCAAACGAATCGTAGCCCGCGACTTGCGCCGCCGTGCCATCCGGGATCGTCGATGCATCGAAGTTGGCGAGATCGGTGACCGTCGCAAATGCAAGCTGCGTCGTGCCCGGCGCATTGGCGCCCTGCGCGCCTTGGAAGCCCTGAGTGCCAAGCGCGCCCTGAAAGCCTTGCGCCCCTTGGCGGCCCTGGGATCCCTGCGCTCCTTGAAAGCCCTGCGCGCCCGCCCCGCCTTGACTGCCCTGAGCCCCCTGCGCGCCGCCACCCGATCCCTGCGCGCCGGTGCTGCCTTGAGCGCCCTGCGATCCCGCTCCCTGGACGCCTTGCGCTCCTTGATGACCGAGCGCTCCCTGCGCCCCCTGAAACCCCTGCGCGCCGACGGTGCCGCCGGTCGCCGGCACCCAGCGGCCCGGCCCCGCGATGGGCTCGATGATGTCGGGCGGGCTCTGCGCGTCCGTGTCGTCCCGGTGGAGCTCGTAGTGCTCGCGCTGGGCGATGACGTAGCAAAAGCAGCCGTCGTCGAGCAGCGTCGTGTTGATGTTCTCGAGAGAATCGGAGCCGCCGAGGAGCGTCCCGACTGATCCGATGTTGCGACTGGCCAGGCTACTATGATTGCTCATGCGTAGTCCAAACCGTAGACCGAGCCGTAGTACACGGCGCCGACCTTTCGGAAAATGAACGTGTCCCGATGGAACGTGGTCACGGTCAGCGTGGGCGCGACGCCGCCGGGCCAATGCACGGACGCGGGCCACGTCACCGTGTACGGACCACCCGGGCTCTGAAATACGCTGAGGACGAGCTCACCATCAAAGAGCGGATCGGTAAACGTCACGACGCAGGGCGTCGCGCCCGCCGTGAGCTGGAGGAGTTGCACGCGCGGGCCCGCCGTCGCGGACGCCGCAACCTTCCAATAGATCGTCGCCGTGCCCCCGCCCGAGCTGGTTGTCTCGTCCTGTCGGTTGTAAGTGCCAAGTACGAAGACGGTGGCATTAGTGAGGGTCATGCCCGCTTGGCTGACCGTGAGCGCGGAGGCGTCGTCTTCGCAGCGGAAGTTATGGGTCGCAACTCCGGTGTAAGTCCAGCCCACGAGGCCCAAACAGCAAGCGCGAAGCTGCACGCTGTCTGCCGGAGAGGCATTGAGGGTCGTCAGTGTGTGAGCGTTCACGAACTCCGTGCTGTTCGCCTGCAAGATCGCGCAGCTAATGTTCGCGTCCACGCGCACATCCTGGAGCACCACTATGTTGCGCACTGTGACGGGTCCGCTGATCACGCTCGCATAAGTGTTCCCGCCCGCGAACGCGACCGAGTAGGCCACCACTTTGGCGCTGCCACCACTTGGGTTGGTCACCGATCCCGTCGAGGTAATCGAAGACGAAGCCAGCACGAGGTAAAGCGCGCCCGTCATCACGACGGGCCCAGCGATCAGGCAGTTTTGAAAGAAAACAACGGTCGCGAGCGCTGACGAGATCGTACCCGTGAGGGTGACGGGCGTGATGGCGCCCTCTGCCCCCATGTTGGCGACGAAATAAAACGTGCCAGCGGTGACCGTGAAGCTCTCGGTGTAAGTCCCTGCCGCCAGGTAAATCAGACCGCCGCCCGCGAGCGCAGCAATCGCGGCAGTGATCGTCGTAAACGGCGTCACGATCGATCCGTTGCCGCCAGCGGGCGCATTGAGATCTACCCAAGCTGATCCCGTCAGCGCGCGCGCCGTCGCGCCCTGCGTACCCTGCGCGCCTTGAAAGCCCTGCACTCCGGTCGCGCCTTGCGCGCCTTGCGCGCCCTGAAATCCCTGAGCCCCCTGAAAGCCTCCGCCCTGGAAACCCTGCGCGCCCTGATCTCCTTGGAAGCCTTGCCGTCCCTGCGATCCTTGCGCTCCTTGAAAGCCAACACCCTGCGCGCCCTGAGACCCTTGCCTCCCCTGAGCCCCTTGTGCGCCCTGCGAGCCGCCACCAGATCCCGGTGGCGGGACGCGCGGGGTGCCGCGGGCAGAAGCTCCTAGCCGTGACCGGATCGTCATCGCTCCATGCCCCTCAGGTGAGCGCAGAGAGCTGCTCTGCCACCACACGGATCGAGTAGCGCAAGGACCCTGCGGTAAGCCCGGTCGCGCTGATGCCGTAACTCAAGGACAGCGGCGAGAGCACGTCACACACGAAGCTGTCCTGAGCGATATTGCCGACAGTCGTCACGAGCACATCGGCGAGTGACTGAGTGACGCTCGCGCCGCCGGCTCCCGCGCTGATCACCGACAGCCGCAATTGGCCCGCGGTGCCCGCGGTCGTAATCGCAAGCATGAGCGAAACGCGGTACAGGCCCACCGGCACCACGATGGCGCCGGAGGTCACGGCATTGAGCGCCTTGGTGTAGATGTTACCCCAGCGCCCGACGGGCAACCTCCAGGGACCCGCGAAGAGGTCGTTGTTCGGGACGGTCACTGGAAGTTCTCCGCGCCTACGTAGACGATGATCGTGTTGTCTTCACTGGCTTGAAACAAGTAACGCGCCGGCACGTCAGTCGAGGCGATCGCCTTGATCGTGACGGACGCAAACTGCACCGTCAGCGTGTGCCCGTTGGTGCCGTAGACATCGAGCGGCAGGATATCGAGCGCCGCGGCTCCCGTCAGCGAGAGCTGGATCGTGCGGTCGATGGTGAGCTTCGTCGCCGCCAGCACCAGCCGGTCTCCCGAGTTGAAGGTGTACGTCGCCGCGGCGTCATCGATCTGCAGCGCATTGGACTCGCCCTGATCGAGCGCCTGAAAGCCCGGCACCGCGAACGCGATCGTCGCCTGCCCGTTGCCGCTCCCGCTCGAGAAGAGGCTGCGCTCGCTGGCCGCATCGAGCTGGAGGGCCAAGGAGGCGCCCGCCAGGGCGATGTGGCCGCTCGTCATCGGGAAAATCGTATTTCGGACGCTGACGGTGCCGGTCCAGCCGATCGTAATCGTCGTCGTCGGCGCGCCCGCGCCCACTCGGCAATCGGTGAGGTAGAGCGTCTGCGCGCCGACCGAGGTGAAGCCCGCGTCGATGGAGCAGTTGGTCAGGCGATTGACGGTCGTCGTGCCGATGAGGCCCGCGAGCCCCGCCGGGAACGCACACTCATTGCAGAGCAGGGGACCGGTCGTCGGCGAATTGGTAAACGTGCAGTTGTCGAAGGTGTTCGGGAAGGTTTCGCTCGTGGCGTGCGAGCCGGAGAAATTCGCGATGATGGCGTACTCGCCGAAGACCTGCGTCACGCTCGAGATGGCGCCGTCGACCGCCATGCCGGTCGCCCGCGCCGTCGGCACCACCGAGCTCATGCGGACGATGGTGTTCGTGGTGCCGGTGCCCGAGCCCGTGATGTTGCCGGTCAGGTGCGTGTCGATAAGGGAGATGTTCGAGTTGGTGGCGGAGGTGTCGGCGATGGAGGTACCGGCGATGTTCTGGAGGGTGAGCGTCGCGTTAAACAGCGTGAACGCCAGGTTGATCGCGCCGATCGTGACGCTCTGGTCAGTCGGCTGACACAAGCCCACCATCGTGATGTTGCGGGCGCCGCCGATCGTGAGCGCGACTGAGTTGTAGACGCCGGGCGCGATCAACAGCGTGACATCGAGACCCGCGGCCGTGCCCGCGAAGGCCGCCGTGGGCGACGCGAAGGGCCGCGCGATCGAGCCGTCCGCCGCGCCCACATTGGCCGCGTCCACGTAAAACACCTGCGTGAGCGCGGGGCCCGCCGATCCCTGAAAGCCTTGCGTGCCTTGAAAGCCCTGTCGGCCTTGAGCGCCCTGAAAGCCTTGCGGCCCTGTAGCGCCGAGCGATCCTTGGAAGCCCTGCGCGCCTTGGAAGCCCTGGACGCCCGTCGCGCCTTGGCGACCCTGCGATCCCTGCGCGCCGCCGGCGCCCACGCCACCTTGGAAGCCCTGCGTTCCCGTGGCGCCGGTCGCGCCCTGCGCGCCGGTCGTGCCGCCTGCGCCCGTCGCGCCTTGAAAGCCTTGCGCGCCCGCAGTGCCCGCAGTGCCCGTCGCACCTTGAAAGCCTTGCGCACCGGTCGTGCCCGCCCCGCCGGTGTTGCCCTGGCGACCTTGCGCTCCTTGGAAACCCTGACCACCCTGAGCGCCGGCCGCGCCGCCCGCACCGGTCGCACCTTGGAAGCCCTGCGCACCGGTCGTGCCGGCGGCGCCCGTCGCGCCCTGCGATCCCTGCGCGCCCACCCCGCCTTGGAAACCCTGCGTGCCGGTTGCGCCTTGGAAGCCGCCACCCTGGAAGCCTTGAGCGCCCTGAAAGCCCTGGACGCCGGTTGCGCCCTGCGATCCTTGGAATCCGCCGCCTTGGAAGCCTTGCGCCCCTTGAAAGCCCTGGACGCCCGTCGCGCCTTGAGCGCCCTGCGCGCCGCCGCCTGGGCCCGTTTGCCCCTGGAAACCCTGAGCGCCTTGGAAACCGCCACCCTGAAAGCCTTGAGCCCCCTGGAAGCCCTGCACGCCGGTCGCACCTTGGGCCCCCTGAAAGCCGCCACCCTGAAATCCCTGAGATCCCTGGAAGCCCTGCACGCCGGTCGCACCTTGTCGACCTTGAGCGCCTTGGAAGCCCTGGCCACCCTGAGCGCCAGTCGTGCCCGTGGCGCCCGCCGCGCCTTGGAAACCCTGGACTCCGGTGCCGCCCTGCGCGCCCTGAAAACCGCCGCCTTGGAAGCCCTGGAAACCCTGCGCGCCCGCCCCGCCCTGAAAACCCTGCGCGCCGGTGGTGCCCGCGGCGCCCGCCGCGCCTTGTGCTCCCTGCGCGCCCGCGGCGCCCGTGGCCCCCTGAAAGCCTTGTGCTCCGGTGCCCGTCGCGCCTTGGTTCCCCTGCGCGCCGGTGGTGCCGGTGTTACCCTGACGCCCCTGGGCACCTTGGAAACCTTGAAAACCCTGCGCGCCCGCGCCGCCCGTCGCGCCCTGCGCTCCCTGGAAGCCGCCACCCTGAAAGCCCTGATTTCCCTGAAATCCTTGCGATCCCGGGGTGCCCTGCGCGCCCTGAAAACCGCCACCCTGATTGCCTTGCGCTCCTTGAAAGCCCTGAACTCCCGCACCACCTTGTGCGCCCTGCGCGCCGCCGCCCGAGCCCTGCGGACCGGTCGATCCCTGCGCGCCTTGGAATCCGCCACCTTGGAAGCCTTGAGCTCCCTGAAAACCCTGGACGCCCGTGCCGCCTTGTGCTCCCTGGAAGCCCCCGCCTTGGAAGCCCTGATTTCCCTGAAAACCTTGCACCCCGGTGGCGCCTTGAGCGCCCTGGCTACCGATTATGCCTTGGTTCCCTTGCGCGCCCTGCGGGCCCTGAAACCCTTGCGCGCCGAGCCCGCCTTGAGCGCCCTGCGCGCCGGTCGACCCGCCCGCGCCCTGCGCCCCTTGAGCACCGGTCGAGCCTTGAGCGCCCGTAGCACCCTGCGCGCCTTGCACGCCCGTTCCGCCCTGGCGACCTTGAGCGCCCTGAAAGCCGCTTCCCTGAGCGCCCTGGGACCCCTGCACGCCGGTTGCGCCTTGAGCGCCCTGAGCTCCACCCCCGGATCCCTGGAAACCCTGCGCACCTTGAGCGCCCTGAGCGCCGCCGCCGGGCCCTTGCGGGCCGGTCGAGCCTTGCGGACCCGTGACCGATTGACCCTGAAAACCCTGCGCACCCTGAAAACCCTGGGATCCCTGCGGGCCCGTCGTGCCCTGAGCGCCTTGTGATCCGGAGCCCTGCACGCCTTGCGCGCCCTGTCGCCCCTGGGCGCCCTGAAAACCCTGCGCTCCGATCGCGCCGCCGGTCGCCGGCACCCAGCGGCCGGGGCCCGCGATGGGCTTGATGATGGCGGGGGGGCTCGGCGCGTCAGTGTCGTCGCGGTGGAGCTCGTAGTGCTTGTGCTCGGATTCGACGTAGGCGAAGCAACCGTCATCGAGCAGCGTCGTATTGACGTTTTCTAGGGAGTTTTGGTCGCCCAGCAGCGTCTCAACGGCTCCGATATTTCGGCTGGCTACGCTGCTGTGATCCATAGGCGGGGGAAGGCTCCGAGTGGAAAATCCGCGCAGGTGCGCGCCGCTCTGCCGTCCCGATTGTCCGCGCGCTCGCGCGGGCCAAACCGACCTAGTGGGGGGAAGACTACCCCGCCTTTGCGCCACGGCTCAAGTTTTTGGGTGGAGCCAGGGAAGATCGATCGGGTAGGGTGGCGTAAGCCATGCAGGACACCCGGACGATCGCGCCCATGACCGAAGTCAACTTTCACCGTCGCACCCCCGCCCTGCTCGTCGTCGACGATTTCTACCGAGATCCGGACGCCGTGCGGCTTCTCGCGCTCGAAACCGAGTACGAGGCCGATCTGCGGTACTTCAAGGGACTCCGGTCGAAGCAGAAATTCTTGTTTCCGTGGGTGAGGGAAGAATTTCAGCGCCTGCTGGGCGTCACCATCATCGACTGGCTCGATCAGCCGGCCAACGGGTCTTTTCAGAAGACCTCGAGCGAAGATCCATTGGTGTGGCACTCGGACACCCAGAGCTACGCCGCGGCGATTTACTTGACTGGGCCAAGGGAGATGTATTGCGCGGGCGATGCCCAGCCGACCTTCAGGGAGATCGTTGCGTGCGGTACCAGCTTCTGGCGGCATCGGAACACCGCAAGGCGCCCCCCCGCGAATGCCAGCGACTACGCTGAGGTCTACAGCGAGTTCAATCTGACGCATCCCGACAACTGGGAGCTCGTCGATCGCATCGGCAGCGTCTACAACCGACTCGTGCTCTGGGACGCGCAGCTGATTCATTCAGCAACGAGCTACGGGGGCTTCACCACGGAGGATCCGCGCCTCGTGCAGCTCTTCTTCTTCAGCGTGGCCCAGTGAATAGCCTGGAGTTCACGGAAAGGGCTTTTACCTGGAACGCTGTACAGACCGAATGCGATCGCCAATTTGCGATGCCGTATTTACGCTTCGGCTATCTCGAGGCGTGGCCCGTACCGGATCGGTTTAGCGACGTGGGCCTGTACTTCAAATCAGATGTCGACGACCGGCTGACCTCGGAAAAAAGAGCAGCCAATTCTCGGCGGAGGCGAGCGCCTTGACCATCCTTCGACGCCCCACTCGCAGAGTCGAATGCCCCGCCTGCGGGGGTGAGCTTTCTCTCTGGCGCCAGCAGCAGCGCTACGAGCGGCGCTTTCAGCGAGTCACGCTTGGCATCGTGATCGCATTTGTGTTGGGCATTATCATCTGCGAATCCTTTTTCGACTACCAGCGCTGCGCACCGACAAGCCTGTGCCTGCGCGTGCGCAATTGCTTCGTGCAACCATGAAGGAGACGACCCATGGGAATGTTCGATAACTATGAGCCGGTGCCGGACATCCACTGTCCCTGCTGCGCCGAATTACTGAGCGACTGGCAAGGCAAGGGCGGACCCTGCGTGCTCGTGACTTGGAGGCAGGGTGAACTGCACCCAGTCCGCGGCGCCTTCAGCTCGTCAGAACCGAAAGAGCTCCAGCTGGACGATGGGGAAACGTACATCTACACCTCGTGTGAGCGATGCTACCTCTATGTCGAGGCCGTTTGCTCGATAGCAAACGGGGTCTGGATGAGCACTCAACTCGAGCTTGGCCTGAGTTGGCCCAACTCTCGATGCGACATGATCGCTCAGGCCATCGAGCGGTTCATTGAGAATTGCCCATTCGAGCAAGATCGCGCGCATGTAGCCGAGGCGCTTGCGCGGTTATCTAAAACATACTTGGAGCCCTGAATGTGGAGTTCGTTTAGGGAGC
>Ga0137404_10003354_pt1 | contig 10701 bp, 8 predicted proteins | sample CZOMad2_1_16fung_FD_108285 | JGI IMG/M metagenome (GOLD analysis project Ga0137404, IMG submission 108285) | Vadose zone soil fungal communities from Angelo Coast Range Reserve, California, USA - CZOMad2_1_16fungal (Illumina Assembly) | ecosystem: Environmental > Terrestrial > Soil > Vadose zone... | reverse complement strand
TTACGGAAAGCTAATCGAAGCTACGCGGGCGCAAATCGAACGCAACTATCCGCGCTCCTTTTTCGAGCGCCTGCACCGGCGCAGGATTGTGGAGACGTTCCCGCACCCTGCGCGGCTCCGGCTGATGCGTTTGCCGTTGCTGGCCTACCAGCGCTCTGGTTTGCAAACTTTGGTCCGCAAATCCGGCGTGCTGGGTCTCTTACCCAAGGGCCTTCGCGCTATGGAAACGCTGTTGCCCGCGCTCAGTCCCGCAGAGGCCGTTGCCGAAGTCACTCCGGCTGCCGGCAAGCAACGTCTGCGCGTTGGCTTGCTGCTTGGCTGCGTGCAGCGCGAGTTTCTGTCTGCGGTCAACGCGGCGACCGTTCGCGTGCTTGCCGCGGAAGGATGCCAAGTTGTTGCGCCGCAAACGCAATCGTGTTGCGGGGCGCTGCTTGTCCATGCCGGCGAAGAAGCCTCGGCGCTGGGGTACGCACGCAAGACGATCGATGTCTTCGAGGGCGCTGACATCGAAGTCATCGTCACCAACGCGGCTGGCTGCGGCTCGAACGTCAAGGAATATGGCCACTTGCTGCGCGACGATCCGCAATATGCCGAGCGAGCGCGGAGATTTTCGGCCAAGTGCAAAGACGTGACGGAAGTCTTGGCCACGCTTGCGCCTGCCGCCACTTTCCACGAACTGCGCTTGCGCGTGGCATTCCACGATTCCTGCCACTTGCAACATGCGCAAGGCGTGCGGGAGCAACCACGCTCGCTGCTCGCGCAGATTCCTGGAGTGCAACTGGTGGAAATCCCGGAAGGACCGATCTGTTGCGGCTCGGCAGGGATTTACAATCTGGTGCAGCCGGATGCCGCGGAAGCTCTGGGTGAGCGCAAGGCCCGTCTAGTTGCCGACCTTGATCCGGATATCGTCGCTACTGGCAATCCTGGCTGCTTGTTGCAACTGGAATCGTCGCTGGCGCAGCTGGGCCGTTCGATCCCTGTCGTTCACACGGTGCAGATTCTGGATGCTGCGATGCACGGCACAGGACTCGGCAAGAATGGAAAAGGCGCGACGAGCTCTTCGGCAAGGCCTTCGCCGGAGGCGCGCGCGCAAGCGAGATGGCAATCAAAATGAATCGCCAATCTCAAGAGACGAACGGAGCAGCCGCGGCGAAGATTGCTCCCGGTCCCAGGGACCGTTCCTGGGCCGGCTTCTATCGCGCCTACACGCGCGATCCGCTGGTGTATCTCACGCAACTGCAAAAGGAGTACGGCGACGTTGTCACGCTGCGGGCGTACAACTATCGCGTATTCTTCCTGAGCCATCCGGATCACATCGAAGAAGTGCTGGTCACGCAATCACGCAAGTTCTTCAAAGGCCGGATTCTCAAAGCCAACAAGCGGCTCTTTGGAAACGGGCTGCTCACTAGCGAAGGCGATTTTTGGCTGCGCCAGCGGCGGCTGGCCCAGCCGGCGTTTCATCGCGCCCGCGTCGCTTCTTACGGAGAAACGATGGTGCGCTTCGCCGACCAACTGATTGCTGGCTGGCGCGACGGCGAAACGCGCGACGTTCACACCGAAATGATGCGGCTGACGCTGCAAATAGTAGCGAAAACGCTGTTCGATGCCGATGTCGATCACGAAGCCAAAGAAATCGGCAAAGCCCTGGAAGCGATCATGGAGCTGAATTCGAATTTTCGCCGCGTGGTGCTGACGCCGCCGTGGCTTCCCACACGGCACAACCTTCGCGCCATGCTGGCCACCCGCCGGCTCAATAGAATTATCTACCGCATTATTGCCGAGCGACGCGCTTCAGAGCGCGACGCCGGTGATCTCCTGTCGATGCTTCTCGCAGCGCAGGACGAAGACGGCTCGCGCATGAACGACCAGCAATTGCGCGATGAAGCCATCACCATTTTTCTTGCCGGCCATGAAACCACTGCGATTGCGCTTTCCTGGACATGGTGGCTGCTTGCGCAAAATCCGGAAGTGGAAGCCAGACTCCATACCGAGCTCGACACTGTTCTCGCGGGGCGCAGCCCGCAAATGGAAGACCTTCCGCGGCTTCCCTACGCCGAGAAAGTGATCACGGAATCGTTGCGCCTGTATCCGCCAGCCTGGGGTATGCCACGTCTCGCCATCGAAGATGTAGAAATTGGTGGATACAAGATAGCCAAGGGCTGCGGTGTGTCGGTCTCGCAGTGGGTGGTGCATCGCGACCGGCGATGGTTTGACGAGCCGCTGGCATTTCGCCCGGAGCGGTGGGACGGGGAATTGCAGAAGCGCCTGCCGCGATTCGCCTATTTCCCCTTCGGCGGTGGACCACGCCAGTGCATCGGAAACGCCTTTGCGCAGATGGAAGCCACGCTAGTCCTAGCCACGATCGCGCAAAAATTCCGGTTCCGGCTGGTGGCGGATCATCCGGTAATTCCGCTCGCCTCGATCACCCTGCGGCCAAAACACGGAATTCGCGCAACGCTGGAAGCACGGAACATCACGCCTCGGCAAGCGGGAGGGGAAAGCAAAGTGGAAGCAACCATGGCCGACTCAGCGGCTGATTGAGGGATCGCGAACGGTCAGTGGTCCCAGGCACGAAGGGCACGGACGCGAAAAGCGCTACCACGGAAATCGACAGTGACGCGCCAGAAACCCGCGCTGATGAGGCGCGCGTTAGCGGAAGCAGGCGCAACGGGGACAAAGGTGCTGCGAATGTGTCCAACGCGCTGAAACCAGCCGTCCTGAATTTCGAGCGCCAAGAAAACGCCGCCCGGCCGCAGTACTCGCAGGATTTCTGCGAATGCGCGATCTTGCAACTCGGACGAAGTCAGGTGATGCAACATCAGTACGGAGACGGCGGACGAGAAAGTTCGATCGGGGAATGGCAGCTTGGCGGCGTCAGCCTGTAACACGCCAATACCGTTGCCTGCACTGCGCGCGTGCAGGGCCGCGGCAAAATCGTGATTGTATTCGAGGCTGGTGACACGCGGAACGCGGCGGCGCAGTTCGGCAGTGGCAGCGCCGGGACCGGCGCCCAGTTCGAGCAGATGGTCCCCGAGCTGGCTTTCAGCTGCGATCCAGGGAAGCAGCTGGCGGCGTGTGATCCATCGCCAAAGGCTGCTGGCACAAAACCAATTTTCAAATGCGTTCATTCTAGGTTCCCAAGTGGCAGGCAGCGGACTCGGATTCGTGATGGCTCAATTACAGCTACCGAGCCCTGCTGCAAAGCGTCCTCAATAACCGGGAACCATGAGGATAACAGTTCGAGGAGCGGTAGGGGCTCCGCGGTCGTTTTGCGGAAGAGAATGAATGAAGGAGCAGCGGCACCGCTTTCAGCGAGAATCGCTGGAAAATCCATGTCCTTGGAAACGAGGTAGCGTCCGGTGTTGTGTCGATGCGGCTTATTGGAGGAGGGGGCGGAGGCGGCGGAGGGCTGCAGCGAATTGGTCGGCGTTGTAGGCGGAGGGATTTTCCAGTTGCTGGAAGAGGGCGTTGATGGCAGCGCGGACTTCGGCGGCGCTGGCGGGTTTGGCTTGCTTGCTGTAGGCGATGTACAGAGAGTCGATGGCCATGGCGGCTTGCTCGGCGGCGCGTTCGTCGGCCAGGGCGATGTTTTCGGAGTCGTCGGTGATCTGCTGGAGCATTTTTAGAGCTAGGTCTTGGCTGTATTCGAGGTTGGCGAGGCGCTCGGCTATGCGTTGCGCTAGCGGGGCTGCTGCACTGGCGGCGGAGACTACGGCGTTGCGGTCGGGATTGAGCTTGCTCATTTCGTCCGCGACTTCGATCACCTGGCGTTCCAGATTTTGCGCGCCGGCTGGATCGACTTGCCTGGCAAGAAGGTGGAAGACGATGTTGCGAGAGCCGTTGTACGCAGGATCGCCGGGGCGGCGGCCGGTGAAGCCATGTTTCTGGCGCCAACTGTCTTTCGCGGCGCCCAGGGAGTGGTGGCAGGCGAAGCAGGAAAGCTCGGAGTATTCGGGCCAGACGTCTTTTTTGTCGTAGCGTTCGTTTTTGGCGCGCCAGACGAGGCGGTCCAAGGATTTGCGAAGCTGGACGGCTTGGCCGGTGCTCCAGTCGCGCACGGTGACCCACGCGGGATCTTCTGCGGGCTGGTTTGAGGCGGTTTCGCGAGGCTGCTTCCAATGGCGCGGCATAATGGCGGAGAAGGAATCGAGTTCGAAAAAGAGATCGGGGTGACCGGCGGCAATCATTTCGTGATCGACGAATTTCTGGCTGGTGCCGAGGTGGCATTCGAGGCACTTTTCAGTGCGCGCGATGACGTTGCGGGTGTCCGTCATGTAGAGTTCGACGGACTTGGCGTGTTTCTCGGGAGAGTCTTTGGCGGTGTGCTGGCCGAGCCAGCCTTGGGCGGGGCCGTGGCAATTTTCGCAGCTTACGCCTTCGGAGATTTCGAATGCGCGGCCATGCTGCTCAGGAGTTGCGTACAGGGCATGGCAGGCGAGGCATTTGGGCGCATCTTCGGCCCTTGCGCCCAGCTTGAGGATGCGGGCCATGCGCTCGCCGACATCTCCGGTGAGGGCCTGGTAGGCGCGGCTGTGCTTGTCCTTGAGAATCCACGTGGAATATTCGTTTTGCAGGATGCGGCTGTTGGCGACGGGCTTGACGCTGCCGTGGCAACTGGTGGCGGCGCAAGAACCTGGCCCAATGTATTTGCCTGGATCACTCTGAGTCTGCGCGAACGAGAGGGGCGCGAGGCCAAGAATGCAGAGGAGCGTAACTAAGGCACGGGGCTTGGGGACGTTTCGCATTGAGAATGCCGCGGGAGTCTGTTCGCTTATATCGGAACACGCTTGCGGAAGTCAACGGCGCGCGTTATCTCTTTGGCAGCGTGCTTCCAGAAGAGAAACGGCGCTATTTACACTCAGGCTGCGCATCAGTAGTATGCAGAGGATTTCCGTTCTCCACTTTGCGCTGCGCGGCATCAAGAAAACTGCGCGGCGCGTTTCTCGACGAGACTCAGCGCCGTGATCTTCGACGACCTTCGGGCGATACAGCTACGATACGGCTTCCTGCCGAAGGCGGAGCTTGAGAACTTATCGCAGCGGACACAGACTCCGCTCTATCAATTGCACAGCGTAGCCAGCTTTTATCCGCATTTTCACTTGGCGCCACCGGCGAAGGCAGAGATCCGGGTGTGCGCGGATATGAGCTGCCACTTGAACGGGGCTTGCGAGTTGCGGGCGGACCTGGAAACGCGGTTCAAGGCGTCGCGGAAGGAAGACGTGCAGATTCGGGATGTGTCTTGCCTGGGGCGCTGCGATCATGCACCTGCGGCGGCGGTCAATGACTTGATTTTTACGGAGGTCACCGCGAACGGGTTGGAGTCGCTGGCGCGCAGTGCGATGCGCGGCGAAGAAATTCTGGAGCCGCACCCGGAAGAAGCGCGAGTACAGTGCGCTTCGGACCCATATGCCGAGAACGAGAAATACGGAGTGCTGAAGAGGCTAGCGGCCAGCAAGGACTGGGAGAGCGTGCTGGCGATTCTGAAAGAGTCGGAGCTGCGTGGAATGGGCGGAGCGGGATTTCCGACGAGCATGAAGTGGGATTTGGTGCGCAAGCAGGCGGAGCCGACGAAGTATATCGTTTGCAATGCGGACGAGAGCGAGCCGGGAACGATCAAAGACCGGTTCATCATGACGCAGCTGCCACATCTGGTGGTTGAGGGGATGATTGTTGCGGGGCTGGTGACCGGCGCTAAGCGCGGGATTCTGTATATCCGGCATGAGTATCATTTGCAGGAAGAAATTCTGGGCGAAGAGATCCGGCGGTGCTATCGAGCGGGGCTTTTGGGAAAGACAATTCTGGGAACGGATCTGGTATTTGATCTGGAGGTTTTTGTCAGCCCGGGTGGATACATTTGTGGTGAAGAGAGCGCGTTGATTGAGGCGATTGAAGGGCATCGCGCGGAGCCGCGGAATAAGCCGCCGTTTCCAGGGCAGATCGGGCTGTGGCAAAAGCCGACGGTAATCAACAACGTGGAGACGTTTGCGAATGTGCCGCAGATTTTGGCGCGCGGGGTGGAGTGGTTTAAGTCGGCTGGGATCGCGCCTTCGCGGGGGTTGAAGTTTGTGGGGATCAGCGGACACATCGCCAATCCGGGGATTTATGAAGTGCCTAGCGGGACGCCGATGCGGGATGTGATTTACAAACACGCGGGTGGAATTCCGCGCGGGAGGGAGTTAAAGGCGTTTGCACCGTCGGGGCCGTCATCGGGATATTTGCCGGCGTCGATGGTGGACGTGAAGCTGGATTTCAAGGCGCTGGCGGAAGCGGGATCGATGCTGGGATCGGGCGCGATCGTGATCCTGGATGACACTACTTGCATGCTGGACATGGCGCTGAACGCGGTACGCTTTTATCGCAACGAATCTTGCGGGAAGTGCGTGCCGTGCCGAGTGGGTTCGCAGAAAATGACGGACATGCTGGCGCGATGGACGCAGGGAGGGCTTCCTGAAGCGCAGTACAAAGCGGAACTGGGATTGCTGGATGAGCTTTCGCAGGCGATGGCGCAGGCTTCGATCTGCGGACTGGGGCAGATTGTGCCGGCGCCGATTCAATCGGTGCTGAAACATTTTCGAGCGGAGATCGATGCGCACGTATTGAAGGCGCAATGCCCGAGCGGGATTTGCTTCACGACGGCGGGGCGGGCTGGTGAGGCGAATCGGGTGGGGATACGGCCTTGAAGAATTGTTTAAAGGTTGCCGGGTTTTAAGGTCCGAAGGTTAAGGACGTTGGATAGGAACTGGGAGTCATGAGTACAGCTACGACACCGCCGGGAATGGTGGACATCACGATTGATGGGAAGGCTGTGCGCGCGCCGGCGGGGACTACGGTGTTTGATGTGGCGCGGGTGAATGGCGTGGCGATCCCGACGCTTTGCCATTTGCAGAACCAGACTCCGGTGGGGGTTTGCCGGTTGTGCCTAGTGGATACGGGTGCGCGGGTGCTGGCTGCCGCCTGTGTGCGTCCGGTTGAGCCAGGGATGAAGGTGGTTACGAATTCGGAGAAAGTGCTGGGAGCGCGGAAGACGGTGCTGGAAATGCTGATGGCGGATCATCCTTCGCCGTGCGCGCGGCAGCAGCATTCGGGCGATTGTGAGCTGGAGACACACGCGAAGTCAGCGGGAATTACGCAGCCGCGTTTTGCCAAGCGGAGCATATCGCGCGGAAGAGATGAGTCTTCGTTGGCTATCGCGGTGGATCACGATGCGTGCATCCTGTGCGACCGGTGTATTCGCGGCTGCGATGAAGTGAAAACGAATTTCGTCATGGGCCGAATAGGGAAAGGCTATTCGACGGGCATCGCGTTTGATTTGAACTCACCGATGGGAGATTCGACCTGTATTTCGTGCGGCGAATGCATGGTGTCTTGCCCGACGGGAGCGCTGACGAACAAAGGCGTGGCGGGCACGGAGATTACCACAGGGCCGGGCGCACGGGGGTTTGAAGCGGAAGAACTTTTGCGGATTCCGGTGTTCCAAGGCGTTTCGGGAACGTTCCTGGAAATGAATCGCGGAGCGATTGTGAAGCGGACGTTCCGCAAGGGCGAGATTCTGTGCAAAGAAGGCGAGTTTGGTTCGACAGCTTTTTTCATCACCGAGGGGACCGCGCAGGTTTCGATTTCGACGCCAATCGCGCATGTGAAGACGCAGGGCGGAGGGCAGGGATTTTTCAAACGGCTGACCAGCACGCTGGTGGGACGCGACGAAGACGTGCGCGACGAAGAGGCGCGGGACCGCACGATTCCGATCGACGGCTCGGTGGATTTGAATTATGGGAATCCGGTAGCGGAGTTTGGGCCGGGCGATCTGTTCGGCGAAATGACCTGCATGAATTTCTATCCGCGGTCGGCAACTGTACGGCCGACAACAGACGTGGTGGCTTACGAGATGCTGAGGAACGTTCTCGACATCATGATGAAAAACAAGACGTTCCGGGCGCAGATCGATCAAAGCTACAAACAGCGAGCGCTGGAAAACCATTTGCGCGGCGTACCGATGTTTTCGGACCTAGCGCCGGATTTCATCGAGCATTTGAAAGAGAGCATCGAGCTGCAGCGGTTTGCGCCGGGGCAGGCGATTACGCGACAGGGCGATCCGGCGGACAGTTTTTACCTCGTGCGCATCGGGTTCGTGAAAGTTTCGGAGAATTATCCGGGCGGCGAGCTGGTACTGGCGTATCTCTCGCGCGGCGATTACTTCGGGGAAATCGGATTGCTGGGCGGGGGATTGCGCACGGCAACGTGCACGGCGCTCGATCACGTGGAAGTGGTACGGATATCGGGCGATGATTTCCGCCAGATGGTGGAACGCTTCCCGAGCGTGCGCAAAGGACTCGAAGCGGTGGCGGCGGAACGGTACGCGTCGAATCAGCAGCGCATGCAGATGGTGCACAGCGTTCCGATCGATCAATTCTTGTCGCAGGGGTTGATGGAAGCGCAGAGCTTGCTGATTCTGGATCTGGAAAATTGCACGCGGTGTGACGCTTGCGTGAACGCGTGCGCGGACGCACATGACGGCGTGACGCGGCTCGTGCGAGACGGATTGCGCTTCGACCAATATCTGGTGGCCACGAGTTGCCGGCAGTGCCGCGATCCGCTGTGCATGGTGGGATGTCCCGTGGGATCAATCCGGAGGCGGAATTCGCTGGAAGTGATCATCGAGGATTGGTGCATCGGGTGCGGGTTGTGCGCGCGGAATTGTCCGTACGGAAATATCAACCTGCATCCATTCGAAGTGATGGCCGAAGACCCGGAGCGGCCAGGGCGGAAGAAAGCGGTGATTCAACAGAAGGCTACTTCTTGCGATCTGTGCACGCATCTGAAGGAGCCAAGCTGCGTTTACGCTTGTCCGCATGATGCGGCACATCGAGTCGATCCGAAGACATTTTTTGCGGAGATGCTGGGGCAGGGTTCAGTGAAATGAAGATGGACCGGACACAGCGCAGGTGGGCCGCCGGATCGCTGGTGTTTGCGGCGATTTCAGCGGCCGCGTATGTGTGGTATGCGATCAATGCGCCGGCGGGGCCTAAGGGCGGGAGCGTGGCTGGGCTTACGTTCGGCGTGATCGGGTTTGCGTTCATGATTTTTGCGGCACTGCTGGGTGCGCGGAAACGCGTGCCAACCTGGCGGGTTGGGCGGGCGCAAGCGTGGATGCGCGGGCATTTGTGGCTGGGGGCGCTGGCGCTGCCGCTGATTTTATTTCACGGGGGATTTCATTTTGGCGGCATGCTTACCCAGGTACTGATGTGGCTACTGATTTTTACGGTGGGGAGCGGTCTGTTTGGAGCAGTGCTGCAGAATTATTTGCCGCGGGTGATGACGGCGGATGTGCCACTGGAAACCATTTACGATGAAATCGGGCATGTACGCGTGCAACTGCTGGAAGAGGCGGATCGGGCGGTGGAATCAGTTTGCGGCTCGATGGGACTGAGGAAAGTGGCTGGCCAGGACGGTCTGCGCGCGGGAGGGTTTACGGCGCTGCGGCCGATCACTGCGGCGGCTGCGCCGCTGAGGACCTCGGCTGCGGTAAGTGCCGGCGCGAGCGCCGCAGTGGCTGTAGCGCAGGAGATTTTGCTGCTGAGCGACGAGGAAAGCGCGCCCTTGCGCTCCTTCTATGCGACGGAGATACGCCCGTTTCTGGAGCGCCCCAAGCAACACAAGTGGCGACTGGCGGACGAGGGAAAAGCTTTTAGCGCGTTCTCCGGACTGAAGACGCTGCTGCCTGAGGCGGCTCACGGGACAGTCGGCGACCTGCAAGACATTTGCGAGGAAGCGCGGCAACTGACGCTGCAGGAGCGCATGCATCACTGGATGCATTGGTGGCTGCTGTTGCATATTCCGCTTTCGCTGGGATTGATTCTGCTGGGGGCGATACACGCGGTGATGGCGTTGCGGTATTGAGTTCTTCCTGGCGATGAAAGATCTTGAGAACGATCGACCTTGGTGGATGGGGCGCAGCAGTGTCGCGCCCCTACAGGTAGTCGGGCATAGGTAGAGATGGCGCGGACACGCACAACCAAGAAGATCGCGCAGCGGATAGACCTCAATTATTTCAAGAGGGCGACGCCGGAGAAGCGCGCGAAATTGTGGCTGAGCATACTGCTGCCGGTGGTGGCGCTGGGCTGGATTACCTGGCACGGATTTGCGCGAGACTCGCGGGTGTATTCGAGCGGGCGGCTGAGCGGCGCGCATGCGGTGATCGAGAAGGAATGCGCAGCTTGTCACGTACAAACGGCGGGCGTGTTTGCGGCGAGAGCGGAGAAGAGTGCTTGCCAGGCTTGCCATGACGGTCCGGTTCATCATCCGGCGCGGGTTGCGGAACTGGAATGCGCGGCTTGCCATGTGGAGCATCGCGGGCGGGTGAATCTTTCGGCGGCACGGAATCAGACTTGCGCGGAGTGCCACAGCGATTTGCGGGCGGCTGGGGGAACATCGAATTTCTCGAATAATATTCGGAGCTTTGAGGACGGGCATCCGGAGTTTTTGGCGCTGCGGGAAGGCGCGCGCGATCCAGGAACGATCAAGCTGAATCACGCGATTCACATGAAGCCGATTCGGCGGGGGCCGAACGGGCCTGAAGTGCAGATGGCTTGCGGGGATTGTCACCGGGTAGCCGCTGTGAAGGCGGCATGGCCGTATGGCGATGCGAAATACTTTGGCGCGGCAAGGACTTACGATGAAAAAGACGAACTGTTGCCGGTGAAG
>Ga0137404_10003349_pt1 | contig 10706 bp, 13 predicted proteins | sample CZOMad2_1_16fung_FD_108285 | JGI IMG/M metagenome (GOLD analysis project Ga0137404, IMG submission 108285) | Vadose zone soil fungal communities from Angelo Coast Range Reserve, California, USA - CZOMad2_1_16fungal (Illumina Assembly) | ecosystem: Environmental > Terrestrial > Soil > Vadose... | reverse complement strand
GTTCGGCGATGTCTTGATGTATGCCGACGGGAAAGATCTTACGCACGGAAACCCGCTCATCTCAGGCGCCAAGGTGACCGGTGAAGTCGTCGAACAACGCAAGGACAAAAAAGTGATCGCGTTCAAATTTAAACGGCGTAAAGGTTATCATCGCACGGTCGGACACCGCCGGAAGCTGACCCGGGTAAAGATCAAAAGCATCAGCGTCGGCGCGAGGAAAACTGCGGCGAAAGAGATCAAGGAATAAAGCGGCCGCCATCCATCAACTCTCAACACCAACTCCTAACTTTTCGTCATGGCTCACAAAAAAGGACAAGGCAGTGTTAAGAACGGTCGCGACAGCGTCAGCAAACGGCTGGGGGTAAAAAAATTTGGCAGCGAGATGGTGGTCGCGGGCAATATCATTGTGCGCCAGCGCGGGACGAAGTTTTTACCGGGAAAAAACGTTGGGCTTGGTCGCGATTACACGATTTTCGCGCTGATCGATGGCAACGTTCGCTTCGATCGGACAGGGCGACGAGTAAACGTCGATCCGGTCACCGCTTCGAACTAAGCGATCCAGGAATTCAACCACGGATTGCACGGATTTCGCGGATACAGAGAGTTTCTGTTATCGGTGGTATCTGTGTCATCCGTGGTTAAAAAACTGACTCTGATTCTGGCTTTTAAGTTTGTTGTGTTGCTGGGTCGATTTGCGGTATAAACGGATTTCCATGATGAGATACAATACCTTTATCCTCTTTGGCGCGCCTGGCAGCGGCAAAGGGACGCAGGGCAAAACGCTGGGCACAATCCCGCGCCTTTATCACTGCGCCTGCGGTGATGTATTTCGCTCGATCGACACCCGCACGAAGGTTGGCCAAGCCTTCCTTGAATACTCCAGCAAAGGCCAGCTCGTGCCCGATGAGATCACAGTCGAGCTCTGGCGAGCAGCGATCGATGCCGCGGTGGAGACGCACAAGTTCAAGCCAGACATCGATACACTCGTGCTCGACGGGATTCCGCGGAATATCGGCCAGGCCAAAATCATGGAGGAGATGATCGACGTAAAAAAAGTGTTTCATCTCTCCTGTCCGAGCCATGAAACGCTGTTTTCTCGGCTGAAGAAGCGTGCCTTGAAAGACAACCGCCTCGACGACGCGAATGACCAGGTCATCCAGCGCCGCCTCGACATTTATGAAGCGGAATCAAAACCGGTGCTCTCCCATTACCCGCAAGAGCTGATCACCGTGGTTGACGCGACTCAGCCGCCCGCCAAAGTTCTGCTCGACATCCTGGAGAGCGTGAACGACGGCGTGTATGAACCAGCAGCAGTTTGAAAATTTCACCGCTTCGAGCCTCTACTGCGAGAAATGCAAAGCTGCGATGCCGGTGCGCGAGCGATTGCTTTTAGTCCTGCCGGACCGGGAGATTTACGATTACCTGTGCACCGGGTGCGGATCGTCGGTCGGTCGGCGTGAGATCACTGCCGGCGAAAAATTGATGGCGCAAGCGGTTGCCGGACGGCGCCGATCCGCGCCAGTTCATGAGCTGACGCCGTAATTCGGCATGCGCATCGTTTTCATCGGCGCGGGCGAAATCGGCGTGCCGACGCTGCAAGCCCTGCTGCGATCAAGCGAGCATAAGCTCACCGGAGCCGTTACCCAGCCGGACAAGCCGGTGGGACGCGCTCAGCAAATCGAGCCGCCGCCGATAAAGAGGGCGCTTGCGGGAACCACGATCTCGATCTTGCAACCAGAGCGAATCAAAGATCGACAAGTAATCGAAGAAATCCGCGCGTTGCAACCGGATGCGATTGTTGTGATGGCTTACGGACAAATCCTGCCGCGTGAAGTGCTTGAGGTTCCGAGCGTTGCTTGTCTGAACTTGCATGCATCCCTTTTGCCGCGCTGGCGCGGTGCCGCGCCGATCCAAGCCGCGATCGCGGCGGGCGATCCTGAAACAGGCATTACGGTGATGTACATGGCTGAAGACCTCGATACCGGCGACATTCTGTTGCAGCGCAGGATCGACGTCTTGCCGACTGATACGGGCGGCTCATTGCATGATCGATTGGCGCAGATTGCGCCGGAGACATTGCTCGAGGCTTTGCAAATGCTTGCGAACGGCAATGCGCCGCGCATTCCCCAAGACAATGCGCTCGCTACCTATGCGCCGAAACTGACTCGCGACGATGGCAAAATCGATTGGTCCGAGCCCGCCGAAATAATTGAGCGAAAAATTCGCGCGTTTAATCCATGGCCGGGAGCGTTTACTGAGATTGCCGCGCCTGGCGTACGAAAGTTGAAGATCTTTTCGGCAGCAATTGTCGATCTTAGCGGAAAGCCGGGCGAATTTTTGCGAAGCGAGAAAGAGTTGATCGTGGCCGCTGGAAAAAACGCATTGTCGCTGAATGAAGTGCAACCGGAGGGAAAGCGGCGGATGGATGCTGCAGCGTTTCTGCGGGGACACGCGTGGATTTTGCAGACGGCACGTTGATTCCGGGAGCACCGCATTTTGCCTTCCAAACATCGGCGTCTTCTGTTTTGATTTCCGCTGCCATGCAAACGGAAGCGCCAGCTTATAAACGCATTGTGCTCAAGTTGAGCGGCGAAGCGCTCCAAGAGCGCGGCGGTCGCGAGAATATTTCGCTGGGAGTCGTGCGCGAAATCGCCGAGCGCATAAAGGATGTTCGCGATCTCGGTGTTCAGGTGTCGATCGTAATTGGCGGAGGAAATATCTGGCGCGGTGTTTCTGCGTCGCATCGCGGCATGGATCGCACGACGGCCGATTACATGGGTATGCTCGCGACTGTAATCAACGCGCTGGCGTTACGCAGCACGCTTACTCAAATGGGGGTTGAAACACGCGTGCAGACGGCCATCGAAATGAAAAACGTGGCCGAGCCCTTCATTTTGGGCCGCGCCATCCGGCATCTCGAACTTGGTCGGGTTGTTATTTTCGCCGCTGGCACAGGCAATCCCTATTTTTCAACCGACACGACTGCCGCGCTGCGCGCGAGCGAGATTCATGCCGAAGTCATCCTGAAAGCCACCAAAGTCGCCGGCGTATATGATCAAGACCCAAATACTCACCCAGATGCGCGATTCTACGATCGCCTCACGTTCACTGAAGCGCTCACAAAACGATTGCAGATCATGGATTCGACTGCGTTTAGCCTTTGCATGGACAATAAGATCCCGATCGTGATTTTTGATATGAACAAGCCGAGCAACATCCGCGACGCTGTGCTCGGGCGAAAAGTCGGGACCCTGGTTTGCGATGAGCCGGAACCAAAGTAAAACTTCAGCAGCATGAGCAGAGACGACATTCTCTTGGAGGCCGAAATGTCGATGGAAAAAAGCGTCGACTATATGGTGCACGAATTTGCTGCCGTGCGCACCGGCAAAGCCTCGCCTGGGCTGGTGGAGAATGTCGATGTGCAGGCCTACGGATCGACGATGAAGCTGAAGCAACTCGCGCTAATCACAACGCCGGAACCGCGTCTGCTTGTTGTCCAGCCTTTCGATGCGGGCACGGTGCCCGATATCGAGAGGGCTCTCAAGGAATCGAAGATCGGCATCATGCCGGCGGTTGACGGAAAGATTATTCGGCTGCCGATCCCGGAGTTGTCAGAAGAACGGCGCAAGGATCTCGCGCGTTCGCTCAGCAAAATGGCGGAGGAAGCGCGCGTCCGCGTTCGGAGCAACCGGCGCACGGCGCTCGACGAGGCAAAAAAACTCAAAGCCGCAGGCGAATTAAGCGAAGATGGATTGCACGATCTGGAAGCCGAAGTGCAAAAGCTGACCGATCACTTCGTCAAATCCGTCGATGATCATCTCAAGCACAAAGAAGCTGAGATCATGAAGGTCTGAGCGAGCCAACCAGAAACAGGCAGAAAAAGTCTTTGCGTACTATGATTTCAGATGACACCACGCTCATGCAGATAATTGCTACCCGAGATCCTAGAGATCTTATCCGAAACGTTAAGGAGCACGACAGAATCCTCTTGCGGTTGTTGGCACAGAGAGCGCACGAGTGGCAGAGTCAGCGAGGCATCCGTCGGTTGATCGCTCGCATCAAAATTGAAATCTGGGCATGGAGAGAGACTGCGCGCGAGCAAAGAGACTCCGCGGGTATAACGCACATGACAAGTTAGAGTGAGTCGAGAACTACGCAGTCCTACAGCTCACTCGATTTTGCCTGGGTCTTACAGCCGCACCAGATCGACCAGAAACTGGCACCAAAGATAGATCATGCCGCGCCAGGAATATTTTACATCGCCTGTCGCAGTCTGCTTAAGCACGCCCTGATCGATGTTGTGCGCGATTTGATCGCGCAAATCGTTTTCCATTTCCGTTTGAATTCGCTCTTCATCAAGCGCGTCGATCATGTTCGCATTCACCCCGTTCCGGCGCAGAAAATCGCGATGGCTTTGATGAAGCTGCCAGAATGATTGATCCGGCCGCTGGCGATTGATGCGGAACCGCGGGGTGAGCTTTAAACCGTAGGAGAGCGGATAATTCCACGTCGTCCAAGTGATGCCGTCTTTCGTGCGCGACGAAATTCGCAGGTAATAAAACGAGAGATCATGCTGTTCGTTCAGGCAGATGGCGGCCTGTGTTCGGTCCTCCTCCTTGTAAAACAAGCGGAAAAACTGCCGGTAATCCTCCCAGTCCCACCCGGCGTCACCCACATGCACGAACCCTTCGTCCTCGATCTCGCGCGTGATCTCCCTTAGCGCAGGGAAAGTATCCGAAGATGGCGGACTTTTTGGCCGGAGTTGTTTTTCCTTAGGCAGCCGAAGCGCGCGAATTCGAGTGAGAATTTCCAGCCACGGCAAAAAGAGCCAGCTCACCGCGGCGGCAATACCCAATACCCAGCTGTTAGTAAGAAAATAAATGGCGAGGAAAGTGGCAACGAGAATCCCAAGCGCGCCCGCTTTCTGCGCATACGAATTTTGATAACTGCGCAAAGCGATGCTGAGCACCGCCACGCCGAGCGTCAGGAAAAGGCCAAAAAGCATTAGGGATTGATCTGATGCTCGTTCAGAAATTTCTCGAGCTGATCGGTATCGAAATTGGCCAGGATCCTGTCGCCCGCCACAAAAGTTGGAACATAAGTCTGGTCGGAAAGCTTTTTCATTTCCGCGTACGCTTCTCGATCTTGGCCGACATCAATGGTATTGAAGCGGTACCCTTTCTCGGTGAGATACTCCTTCGCGTCAATGCACCACGAGCACCATTCGCGACTGTAAAGCTTCAATTCCACGGCGACTGCGGGAATAAACAGGAGCGCAGTGCGCCGTCAATAGCCAAGGGGCTAGGTTTCCGAGGCGTGTCATAACAGGGGTCGCGAAGCTCTGCCTGCCACGCCGAAGCTTTTGCGAAAGGCGGGTGAGCGTCGCCAATGTTTGTGGGGAAGTTTGCGACGGTCACAGACCGCCGCCACAGCGGATGAAGCCTAGTACGACTTTGCCCAGACGACGCGCCGCGCGCTTGGTTCCCCAGTGAAAATGCATCGGCCAGGGTCAGATGTTTCATCGAGCGGAACGACGCGAATGGTGACTTTGAGGTCATTCTTGATTTGTTCCTCGACTTCGCGCGAGCCGTTCCAGTGCGCGAGGGCGAAGCCGCCGTGAATTTCCGGTTTGGCGGAATCTTTCGCAGTAAAGAAATCGTAGAACTCTTTTTTCGAATCGATGATGCGGGTGTGCTCATCACGGAATTTTTTCGCCCGCTCAAACAGAGTGTTCTGGATCGACATGAGAAATTCCGGCGCGCGGGATACGAACTCTTCCACTGGCATCGACTCCTTCGTCTTCACCGGTTGATCACGCCGGCTGACTTCGAGCGACTTCTTGTCGAGATCGCGCGGCCCGATTACGACGCGTAATGCCACGCCTTTCTTGATCCACTCCCAATTCTTTACTCCGCTACCGAGATCGCGACGATCGACTTCCACTTCGATCGGAAGATCAAAAAACCGTCTCTCGCGCAACCGTTTCACGAGTTTATCGCAAGCTTCGAGCACCGCGGCCCGCGTTTCTTCCTTTGGCGTGACTGGCAGAATCACGATCTGCGTTGACGCGATCCGCGGTGGCAACACCAGGCCGTCGTCGTCGCTGTGGGCCATCACCACCGTACCGATGAGGCGGGCACTCACGCCCCAGCTTGTGGTCCAGCCAAATTCCTGTTTGCCGTCGCGGTTCTGAAATTGGATGCCACTTGCTCGCGCAAAATTCTGGCCGAGAAAATGCGAGGTGCCAGCCTGGATTGCCTTCCGGTCCTGCACCATTGCTTCGATGGATAACGTCTGCACCGCGCCGGGGAAACGTTCGCTCTCCGATTTTTCGCCGGTGAAAACCGGAATCGCTAGATGGTCGCGGACGAACCGCTCGTAAAGCTCGAGAATTAACTTCGCTTCGGCACGCGCCTCGGCCTCGCTCTCATGGACGGTGTGTCCTTCCTGCCAGAGAAATTCGGTCGTGCGTAAAAACAGACGCGGTCGCATTTCCCAGCGGACAACGTTCGCCCATTGATTAATGAGGATCGGCAAGTCGCGGTAGGATTGCACCCATTTAGCGTAGCTGGCGCCGATGATCGTTTCCGATGTGGGCCGGACCACCAGCGGCTCGGTCAACGCGCTCGCCGGCCGCAATTTTCCCTCCGCATCCGTCTCCAACCGGGTATGGGTGACCACAGCGCATTCTTTGGCGAAACCTTCGACGTGTTCCGCTTCCTTGGCGAAGAAACTAAGCGGAATAAAAAGTGGAAAATATGCGTTGCGATGTCCGGTCGCGCGAAACATCGCATCAAGCTGCCGCTGCATATTCTCCCAAATGCCGTACCCCCAGGGACGAATCACCATGCAGCCGCGCACATCCGAGGGCTCGGCCAGTTCCGCCGCGCGGATGACTTGCTGATACCATTCGGGAAAGTCTTCGTCGCGCCGCGGCGTGATCGCGGTTTTTGTGGAAGTGGTATTCATTGTGCGAGGCGTTTCACAGAAACGCCCTACAATTGTAGAGCGGCTGTGTCAGCCGCCAACTCGGATTTATGCCGTTGCGCCTGCAAAATGGCCAGTCGCCATTTGCCCGGCCTTGAAAAATAATGGACGATTCGAGGCGCAACGGAATTGTCCACCGCGAAGATTTGACACTCCCTGGCCTCGCCCGTAGTTTTCGTGCCTTTTCCGCTCTATGAAAACCTTTTCTGCAAAAGCCAGCGAAGTCCCGCGTAAATGGTGGGTGATCGACGCCAAGGACCAGGTGTTGGGCCAGGTCGCGGTAAAGGCAGCCAACTTACTGCGCGGCAAAGAGAAGACGATCTTCACGCCGCACGTCGATACGGGCGATTTTGTGGTCGTGATCAATGCGGAGAAAGTGCGGTTGACTGGAAAAAAAGAGGACCAGAAAAGCTACATGAGTTTTTCAGGATACGTGGGAGGTCACAAATCCGAGAATGTCCGGGAGCGCCGCGTTCGGCATCCGGAATTACTGATCGAGCGCGCCGTGCGTGGAATGATTCCGCACAACCGGCTGGGTCGCGCAATTTATCGAAAACTTAAAGTTTATCGCGGCGATTCTCATCCCCATGCTGCGCAGCAGCCACACGTGGTCAAACTAGCCTGAAAGGAATCTTATGCCGCAGACCCAGGAATTCACTGCCACAGGCCGCCGCAAGACGTCGGTTGCCAGGGTTCGGATGGCGCCGGGCAGTGGAAAGATCGACGTCAACGGGCGAAGCTTTGAAGATTATTTTCCGACCACGCCATTGCAGAACGTGGTGCTGCAACCGCTTCAAACTGCAAAGGCCGTCAATGCTTACGATCTTTCGATCAATGCCAGCGGCGGCGGCGCGACCGGACAGGCCGGCGCGGTGCAACTCGCTATTGCGCGCGCTCTTCTTCAAGTGGATGGCAATTTGCGCGGCGCGTTGAAGACCGAGGGTCTCCTCCGTCGCGATCCGCGCATGAAAGAGCGAAAGAAATCCGGACAGCCCGGGGCGCGCAAACGTTTCCAGTTCTCGAAACGGTAATCAGTCTCATGCCCGGCATGTGACCTGAACACGAGAGTATTTATCTCGGGTTTTTTTGATCTGGCGGGGGGGCTGCCTGTGGAGTGGTCGGCGCCGCTTGCGGTTCTGCCGCCGACGGGCGCGCCAAAAACGGTGGGATCGTTGGTGCCGTTGCTGACTCCGAAGGTCCGCTCGGTTTCAATAAGCGCAATTCCTGGAACGCCTCGCCGGCCAAAAAGCTCGTGCGGTATTGCGTTAGAATGGTCTCGCAAATGCGGCGCGCTTCCTCAGTTCGGTTTTTAGCTTTCAAAAGGTACACTTGCGAAAGCAGCGCCTGCGGGGCATTGAAGCTGTTTGGATAGCTTGATGCTATCTGTTGGTACATCGACAGCGCTTCGTCGCTTTTTCCCATCGATTCCAGATTTGCTGCCATCGACATTCGCGCCGTGCTCACAAATTCGTGATTTGGGTTCTTCGTGATAAAAACCTGAAGAGTGGCATTCGCCTCTGCGAACTTTCTTTCACGCCGCTGAACTTCGGCGAGCAGGAGATAAGCATCGGCCCCAGCGGGAGTATCCGGGTAACGCGCAATCAACTGTTCGTATTCTTGCGCGCCCTTTGCGCTGGCTAACAACGCCGATGCCGTGGCAGAGCGGCGATCGGAATAAAACCGATAACCTGTGAAACCGACAAGGGCGATCAGAAGGATAATTAGCGCAGCGATGATCTGGTATTTGAATCGCTCCCAAAACACACGCGTTTCGAGCGCCGCATCGCGGGAAGGAGGTGGGACCGTCGGCATAATTCGATGTGCTCTGGGCGGTTTTGGACCGGTCGAGCGTGGTCTTATGCCATGCGAAAGTTTCTCGTGCAAGCGCTGTAAACTCGAGCCGGAAACGAAACCAGCCTTTCAGATTAGGTCATGGATCTCATAAGCCGAATGAGTCCCATGTATTTCGTTGGCCTACCCCTGCTCAAAATCGGCATGCCCGCGACAAATTTTTTTCCAGCGATAGACTCTTATTCTATGAATGCATTCTGGAACTTTTTTGAAACATTGCTCGGTTTGGGCGGCGAACCGCACGATTTGACGTTTGTTCAAATTTCCCTTCGTGGAATCATCGTTTTTCTTGCGACGTTGATGATGGTCCGATTCGGCACGAAACGTTCGCTCGCACGCAAGACCCCGTTCGATGCCATTCTGCTCGTCATTCTCGCGGCCGTGCTTTCACGCGCCATCAACGGTTCGGCGCCTTTTCTTGCCACCATCGGCGGAGGCGTTGTTCTGGTGTTGCTCCATCGGCTCTTCGCCCACCTGGCATACCGCTCACATCGGTTTGGAATTTTGGTTAAGGGCTCTCCCGACACTATTGTCCGCAATGGCGAGTGCGATCTTCGCATGATGCGACGCAACCACGTCTCAATGCACGATCTGGAGGAAGACATGCGTCTCCACGCCCACATCGACGATCTTTCAAAGATCCGACTCGCACGCGTAGAACGCAGCGGGGACATCAGCTTTATCAAGAACTAACCGCAAGACGCGACGCCCAGCGCTAACTTGTCAGCTCTCGCTCGGCGTCAGCCCAAGAGCAGTAACAATTCGCTGAAGATCGTCGTTTCCATAGTATTCGATCTCGATCCGCCCGCGCTTCTCTCCATGGTAAACGGTCACGTGCGTCGCGAGATATTCTTGCAACCGATTCTGTAAATCCTCGATTGCCGCGGAGCTGGCCGCTTGTTCGGCCCCGGCTCGCCGGGACTTCCTCCGGGAACGGCCGATTCCGAGTTGGCGTGCCACGAGCCGTTCCGTGGAACGAACCGTGGCATTGCGGCGCAACACGGTTTCCGCGGCCAGGAGTTGTTCCTCCGGCGCCTTTAACGCGAGCAAGACCTTCGCGTGACCGACCGAAAGCAAATCCTGAGCGAGCCAGATTTGCACTTGTGGATGCAAATCCAGTAAGCGCATTGCATTAGCCACTGCTGCCCGGCTGCGCCCGACCTTAAGAGCGATGTCTTCCTGCCGCATCCGAAACTCACTGGCTAACCTGGCGTAACCCTGCGCCTCCTCGATCGGATTCAGGTCGGCCCGTTGCAAGTTTTCGATCAAGGACAATTCGAGGACTTCCATGTCGCCCGCGCTTCGAATAATTACCGGCGCTTGAGTCAGACCAGCTTCCTGCGCAGCGCGCCAGCGGCGTTCCCCGGCGATCAATTCGAACCGAGTGCCAACCTGGCGAACGATAAGCGGTTGAATGATGCCGTGTTGCCGAATTGAATCGACCAATTCCTGCAACGCCTCCCGAGCAAAATCTTTGCGTGGCTGCAACGCGCTTGGGACAATATTTGGGAGACTAATCTGGTGAACCCTTTCGCCCGACTCGACAGCATCCGCTCGTGCCGGGGCCGTAGGGGTGCCGATGAGGGCGCCAAGACCTTTGCCAAGACCGGACCTCGCCATGCGCCTGAGGCTACTGGAACGCCGTAGCTAACGCAAACCGCAACTGCAGCCGCGGCGCTGCCCGCGCCCGCTCGTTGTAGCCGGGGCGGACGAACCCGGCCGCTGGTTCTTTTTTTTCGAAGACTTGTCCAAAGAGAAATTCTTGACGGGCGTTCAATGGTTTTGCTAAGAGCAGCAATGCAAACCATGAAAAAACACCTCTCGCTTCTGACATCGACCGCATGCTTTTTTGCGTTTCTGACTTTCGC
>Ga0137404_10003345_pt1 | contig 10711 bp, 10 predicted proteins | sample CZOMad2_1_16fung_FD_108285 | JGI IMG/M metagenome (GOLD analysis project Ga0137404, IMG submission 108285) | Vadose zone soil fungal communities from Angelo Coast Range Reserve, California, USA - CZOMad2_1_16fungal (Illumina Assembly) | ecosystem: Environmental > Terrestrial > Soil > Vadose... | reverse complement strand
GGCGGCGTCCAGCGCGCGGCGACCGAAAGCGTAACGCGCGTCCCGACGGCGGCGACCTGAAAACCGTCGACCAGCGCATTGAGCGGTCCATGGCCGAGCGATGCGTCTCCGATGCAGGCATACCGCCCGTCGGCAAAGGCGAGGTAGAAGCTGCGCCGAAAGGCGACGCGCACCTCGCCTTCGCCTTGCGGCACGAAGCGTCCGGCGACGCTAGCGACGAGGCTCAAAGCGCTCGATGAATCGCAGCAGCGCGCGCGCGCCCGCGCCGGCGTCGGCTTCGGTGATCGATTCCGCGGGGTTGTGGCTCACGCCGTCCTTGCAGCGCACGAAGAGCATCGCGACGTCGGCGATCGCCTGCATCGCCTGGCCGTCGTGTCCCGCGCCCGAGGGCAGGCGGCGCACACGCACACCCTCCGCGGCGACGGCTCGCTCGAACTGCTCGATGAGCCATGGCGCACACGCCGTGACGCTCAGCTCCTGGATGCTCTCCACCTTGCATTCAAGCCTGCGCTCGGCGGCGGTCTTCTCTACCGCGGCAATGGCCGCGCGCACGGCTTGCTCGCGCAGCGCGTCGCGTGGCGCGCGGAAATCGATGGTGAACTGCACCTCGCCGGGAATGACGTTGATCGCGCCCGGCTTCGCTTCGATGCGGCCGACCGTGCCGACGAGCTCGGCGTCCGAGCGCGCGATGCGCTCGATGGCGAGCACGCATTCGGCGGCGGCGGCCAAGGCGTCGCGACGCAGCTTCATCGGCACGGTGCCAGCGTGCCCGGCGACGCCGGCCAACGTGGCACGCAGACGCGAGAAGCCGTTGATGGCGCTTACTACGCCGACCGGCAGGCTTTCCGCTTCGAGCACCGGCCCCTGCTCGATGTGCAGCTCGGCGTAGGCCAGCACTTCGCCTTTCTTTCGCGCCAGCCGGGGGATGCGCGACACGTCGAGCCCAAAGCCCCGCAATGCGTCCGAAATAGTGACGCCCGCCGCATCGCGAGCGTCGAGAGTAGCGGCGTCCAAAGTCCCGCTCACCGCGCGGCTGCCGAGCATCGATGTGCCGAAACGCACGCCTTCCTCGTCGCCGAAACCGAGCACCTCGATCGCGAAGGGCAGGCGCTTGCCCTGTCGGGCGAGCGCGGCGACGCATTCGATGGCGGTAATGACGCCTAGCATGCCGTCGTAGCGGCCGGCGTCGCGCACAGTGTCGAGGTGCGAGCCGAGCATCAGGCACGGCAGCCCGGCGCGCACGCCCTCGTAGCGTCCGGCGACGTTGCCGATCGCATCGAGCGACGCTTGCATGCCGGCTTCGCGCATCCAGCCGAGGACTTCTTCGGTGGCGGCACGGTACTCGCGCGAGAGGAACACGCGCGTCAGTCCGCCGGCGAGCTCCGAGTGCCGCGCGAGCGCGTCGCAGCGCTGCATGATGCGGGCGGCCGAGGGCATGGCGCGATAGTAGCTAGAATTCCTCGCATGCAGATCGTGATCGGCAACAGGAACTACTCGCCGTGGTCGATGCGCCCTCGGGTGCTGGCGCGCGAAGCGGGCATTCCTTTCGAAGAAGTGCAACTCAAATTCGACGCATCGACCAAGCCCGCCGGCATCGAGCGCTACGGCGTCGCCGGCAAGGTGCCGGTGCTCGTGATCGACGGCGAGCCGGTGTCGGACTCGCTCGCCATTTGGGAGACGCTCGCCGAACGCGCGCTGCGCGAGACGGAGTTCGTGCCGGAAGACGAGCCTTATGCTGCTGGTCATCGGAAATAAGAACTACTCCTCCTGGTCGCTCAGGCCCTGGATCGCGCTGAAGGTGCTCGGCATCCCGTTCGACGAGCTGCGCATTCCGCTTTACCGGCCGGGGTCGAAGGAGCGGATCCTCGGCTATTCGCCGGCGGGCAAGGTGCCGGTCCTGCGCGATGGCGACACCGTAGTGTGGGACTCGCTCGCGATTCTCGAGCACCTCGCGGAGCGCCACCCCCAACTCTGGCCGACCGACCGGGCCGAACGTGCGCAGGCGCGCGCCATCGCCGCCGAAATGCACTCGGGGTTCGCCCAGCTGCGCGAGCACATGAGCATGAACACCCGCAAGCGTTATCCCGGCAAGGGACGCACTCCCGAGGTGATCAAGGACATCGAGCGCATCGACGTCATTTGGACGCAGGCCAAGGAGCCGTTCCTGTTCGGTGCCTTCACGGCCGCCGACGCGATGTACGCACCCGTGGTCCTGCGCTTCCGCACCTACGAGGTCGAGCCGCGCAACAAGAAGTACATGCAGGCGGTCCTCGACTTGCCGGCCATGCGCGAGTGGATCGAGTCGGCCGAGCGCGAGCCGGAGTCGATTCCCGAACAAGATCTCTACGGGTGAAGGTCTACCTCGTCGGCGGCGCCGTGCGGGATGAGCTTCTCGGGCTTCCGGTAAAAGAGCGCGATTACGTCGTCGTCGGCGCCACGCCCGAGGAGATGGAGCGCCTGGGCTACAAGCCGGTCGGCAAGGATTTCCCGGTGTTCCTGCATCCCCAGACGCACGAGGAATACGCGCTCGCGCGCACCGAGAGGAAGAGCGGCCGCGGCTACAAGGGATTCAGCGTGCAGGCGTCGCCCGATGTCACCCTGGAAGACGATCTGCGCCGGCGCGACCTGACGATCAACGCGATGGCCAAGGCCGATGACGGCATGATCATCGATCCGTTCGGCGGCCGCGGCGATCTGCAGGCAAAGCGGCTGCGCCACGTGAGCGAAGCGTTCGCCGAAGACCCGGTGCGCATCCTGCGTGTCGCGCGCTTCGCGGCGCGCTTCGGCTTTGGCGTCGCGCCCGAGACGATGGGCCTCATGAAGCACATGGTCGACTCGGGCGAGACCGACTACCTGGTGCCCGAGCGTGTCTGGCAGGAATTCGCCAAGGGGCTGATGGAGCGCGAGCCGCAGCGGATGTACGACGTGCTGGAAGCAGCGGGGCTGCGGCCGAAGCTCCTTCCCGAGGTGAAGTCGGTGCCGAGGCTCGACGGCACGCTCGCCCAGCGCTTCGCACAGCTCGCCTGGCCGCTCAAGGCGTCGGAGGTCGAGGCGCTTTGCAACCGGCTGAAGGTGCCGGGCGAAGTGCGCGAGCTCGCGCGGCTCGCGGCCCGGAATCATGTCGCGCTGCGCGCTTCGCGCCTGGCGACACCCCTGGCGTTGCTCGAGTTGCTCAAGCGGACCGATGCATTGCGGCGACCCGGGCGCTTCCAGGATCTGCTGGCCGTCGCCCGGCGCGACGTACCGATCGTGGACACGGCACGATTGGAGAAGGCGCTGGCGGCGGCAAAGGCGGTCGACGCCGGCGCGATTGCGGCCACGGCCGCCTCGCCGCAGGAGACCGCAGGGAAAATCGAAGCGGCTCGCGTCGAGGCGATCAAGCGGGCGCTATGAAGCTTTATCTGCTGTCCCTTTACCGGAACGTGATCGCCGGCACCCGGCTCGCGCTCTTCATGCCGGTGCGGCCCTACGACTACCGCGCCTCGCCGCTCGATTTCACGCTGCTCATGGCGTTCAACTTCCTGGTCTGGGTTGCCGTCGCGGCGTTCCGCACCGGAGTCAGCGGCGATTTCAACGAGACTGCGATCCCGATTTATCTCGGCTCGATTCCGCTCGCGCTCGTGACCGCGATGCTGGTCGCCTGGATCTACGCCGACGGCGAGCGCCTCCTGCTGATCGCGACCGCGCTCACCGCGAGCGATGCGGTATTCGAGCTGATCGCCCTGGTCGTGCCGCCGGCGATCCTGCTCGCGTGGTTGTGGCTCATTGCTGTGCGCGCCGTGATCGTTTGCGGCGGCAGGCGCCGGCCGCAGGTCCTGAAGGGCGTGCTCGCCGTGACGGCGATGTTCGCCATCGGCTACTTCGCCTTCCCGCGCACCGACGTGTGGCTCGAGCCCGAGGAAGAGGCGCAGGCCGCCCCGCTCGCCGAGGAGCGAATCTTCCATCTGCAGGGCCAGCTCATCGAGCGCGCGCTCGCCGCCATTGCCTCTGGGCGTGCCGGCCGGCGCGAGCTCTACTTCGTCGGTTTCGCGCCGGATGCGAGCGAGGAGGTGTTCGTCAAGGAGATGCGCTTCGTGCGCGAGGAGTTCGACCAGCGCTTCGCCACTGCCGGACGCTCGATCGCGCTGGTCAGCAGCCAGGACGCGCTCGAGGAATTCCCGATCGCGAGCGCGACCAACCTTTCGCGCGCGCTGGCGCGCGTCGGCGAGCGGATGAACGCCGACGAGGACACGCTGTTCCTGTTCTTGAGCGCGCACGGCTATCGCGATCACCGTCTGTCGGCGGTGCAGCCGCCGCTCGAGCTTGCGCCGCTCACCCCGACGGCGCTGGCGCGCATGCTGCAGGACGCGGGCATCAAGTGGCGCGTGATCGTGGTGTCGGCATGCTATTCGGGCGGCTTCATCGAGCCGCTGCGCGACGACAACACGATCGTCATCACCGCATCGTCCGCCGATCGCAGCTCGTTCGGCTGCGAGTCCGGCCGCGACTTCACCTACTTCGGCGAGGCCTACTTCCGCGACGCGCTGGCGGGCACGCGCTCGTTCACGCGGGCGTTCGAGCTTGCCAAGGGCATCGTGAGCGAGCGCGAAGCGAAGGAGAAGCTCGAGCCGTCGCTGCCGCAGATGTGGGTCGGCCCGGCGATCGCCGAGCGGCTAAAGAATGCGCCCGATCAGCCAGACGAGAAATGAAAGAAGCAAAGTGCTGGCGAGCGGGATATAGAGCACCCGGTCGCGCAGCGGGATGCGGAAGTCGCCCGGCAGGCGGCCGAGTGAAATCTTCCCGAAGAGCGGCGTCGCGATGGATAGAATCGCGAACGCCACAAACAAGGTCAAAATCCACTTCACCATGATCGAACTCTATACCTGGAGCACGCCGAACGGCCGCAAGGTTTCCATCATGCTCGAGGAATGCGGCCTCGCGTACAACGTGCACAAGATCAACATCGGCACGAACAGCGAGCAGTTCACGCCCGACTATCTGAAGATCAATCCCAACGGGAAAATCCCCTCCATCGTCGATCCCGGCGGCCCCGACGGCAAGCCGATCGCGATGATGGAATCCGGCGCGATCCTCATCTATCTCGCCGGCAAGACCGGCAAGTTCCTGCCCCAGTCGGCGCGCGCCAAGTACGTTGCGCTGCAGTGGCTCATGTTCCAGATGGGCGGCGTCGGCCCGATGTTCGGCCAGGCGCATCATTTCATGCGCGCCAAGAAGGACGAGATCCCCTACGGCAGCGAGCGCTACGGCAACGAGGCGAAGCGGCTCTACGGCGTGATGGACAAGCACCTCGCGAGCCACAAGCATTTCGCCGACGAGTACACGATCGCCGACATGGCGATCTATCCGTGGGTCGCGCGCCACGAGTGGCATCGCGTCGACCTGGGCCAGTTCCCGAACGTGAAGCGCTGGTACGACGCGCTCGGCGCACGGCCTGCCGTGCAGCGCGGCATGGCGGTGCCGCAGGTCTAGCCGCGCTCCAGGACGTCGGCGAGGAGCGCCGCGTCCACCGGCTTGACGACGTGCAGGTCGAAGCCCGCTTCGCGCGTGCGCTTGCGGTCTTCGGGCAGGCCGTAGCCGGTGACCGCCACCAGGTAGGGCTGGCGCGCATCGGGGGACGAGTCGCATTCCTTCCGAATACGGCGCGCGAGCTCATAGCCGTCCATCTTCGGTAGCCCGATGTCGATGAGCGCAATTTCCGGCGGCGCGGCGCGCACCGCCTCCAACCCGCTCACGCCGTCGGCGGCGACGCGCACGCGATGGCCATCGAGCTCCAGCATGCGCTTGAGCGTCTCGCGTGCGTCGTCGTTGTCCTCGACCACGAGCACGTCGCGCGCCGGCGTTGACGGCTTGGCGCCCACCCGCTGTCGCGCCATCTGAGGCGCGCGCACCGCAGGTAGCCGAACCGTAAATACGCTGCCGCGGCCCGGGCCTTCGCTCGCCGCTGCGGCCGAGCCGCCGTGCAGCTCGGCCAGGCGCCGCACGAGCGTGAGGCCGATGCCGAGTCCGCCATACGAGCGGTCCAGAGGCCGCTCGCCCTGCACGAAAGGCTCGAACACGCGCGCCGTGAGCTCCGGCGGCATGCCGATCCCGGTGTCGGTGACGCGGAGCACCGCGTCGTCTCCGTCCTTGGCGACCGACACGGTGATCGTGCCGCCCTCCGGGGTGAACTTGAGCGCATTGCCGAGCAGGTTGCCGAAGACCTGCTCGATGCGCGTCGGATCGGCATCGATCCACACCGGCTCGAGCTGCTGGGCGAGCCGCCGCTGCCCGCTGCGGCCGGCGGCGCGCAGCGTTGCGAGTGCGCGCGCTGCGGCCTCGGCAAGGTCGAGCGGTTGGCGTTGCAGCACGATCTTGCCGGTCATGGCGCGCGCCGCGTCGAGCAGATCGTCGGTCATGCGCGCAAGGTGCTGCACCTGGCGGCCGATCACCGCTCGCGCGTGCACGCGCGACTCCTCGTCGGGCGCGCCGAGGAGCTGCGCGGCGTTGGCGATGGCGCCGAGCGGATTCCTCAGCTCGTGGCCGAGCATGGCGAGGAATTCGTCCTTGGCGCGGTTCGCCTCTTCGGCGATGGCCCGCGCCTGCCGCTCGCGCTCGAGCAGGCCTTCGCGCTCGGCCTCGCCCCGTGCACGCTCGTCCGCCGCGAAGGTGAGCGATTCGGCGACCTGCCGAATCTCGGCGATCGGGGTGTCGGGCAGCTGCAGCGGCTCGCGCCGTCCCAGGGCCCGCGCCGCGGCGCCGAGCTCAGCCATGGGGCGCGCGATGCCGCGGCCGACGAGCAGCGCGGCGAGCGCCGCGAGGCCGATCGAAAGCAGAATGCCGCCGCCATACACGACGAGCGAGCGCAGCGCGCCGCTGTCGACGTACGACGGCGGCATGCCGATCGCCACGGTCCAGCCCGTGAGGGCGGACCGCGTGAAGGCGGCGTAGGACTTGTCGCCTTCGATGGTCGGCGTGAGCGTCCAGCCTTCGTGCACCGGCTCCTGCAACATGGCGAGCAGGCCCGCGGCCGGCGGGCCACCGAGGAATTCCTCGTGCTGGCGGCTGCGCGCGATGCGCTGGTTCTTTGCGTCGAATACGGAAATCACCCAGTCGCTGGGCACGCGCTGGCGATTGATCACCTCGCGGATGCCGTCGGGCGAGAGCACGGCCGAGAGCACGTAGCGCAGCTCGCCGTCGCGGATCACGGGCACGCGCAGGGCAAAGCTGTAGCCGCCCTGGAGACCGCGCGCGAGCGTGCCGACGGCGGGCTTGGCTTCGCGCAGCAAGTAGACGACCGACTGGCCCTCGGCGGTCTGCGGCAGGGGCGCCCCGAGCGGATAGCCGGTGTTGAGCACCATGCGCCCCGAGCGATCGTGCAAGAGCACCGAGCGCCACTGCGAGCGTGTGCCGATGACACGCGTGGCGCGATCGTGGAAGCGCTTGAGGTCCCCCGTGTCGAGCAGCGTCGAGGTGCCGAGGGCTTCCAGCGCGGCGAAGGAGCGGCTGAGCTCCGCGTCGACCGCGGTGGAGAGCGCGCGCGTGATCTCGATGCCGGCGCGCTCGGCCAGCTCGCGCTGCTGGTGCACGAGGGCGAGCAGGCTGATGCCCGACACGAGCGCGAGCGGCAGAAACGCCGCCGCGGCGAGGTAGAGGAGCCGCGAGCGCAGGGAGACGCGCCGCGCCTTCATTTGCGCGCGTGCTTTACGAGGAACGCGTTGATCTCGTCCAAGCGAAGCTGCGGCTCGCCGGCCGCCCGGTCCAATGCGGGCTTGGTACCGACCACGCGGTTCATCCACTCCATGTTTTCCTGCATGCGCGCGACGACCGCGCGCCATTCGTTCGCCGTGTGGCGCTTCGGATCCGGCAGCCCATGGCACTGGCTGCACGCGAGCCGGAAGGCCTCGCCTTCCGGGCGGAACACGCCGGGATAGCGCGTCGCATCGAGCGGCTTCTGCGCATGCTTTCGCAAGTAGGCAACCAGAGTGCGTTTCTCGTCCACCGTGGGCGCCTTGACGCCGGCCATCATGTCGCTCATCAGCGGGCCCATGTTGCCGCGGCCCTCCATGCGCAGCACCATGCGCTCGACCGTCGGCGGCCACTTGGCCGCATGGTGCATCGCGGGATTCGGCAGGTTGTGGCACTGCACGCAGTAACGCACCGTCAGCCCGGCGCCAGGCGAGTCGCGCTCGGGAAGCTGCCGCGCCTCGAACGTCGGCGGCAGGATGCGCTCCAGGAGCGGGCCGTGCGGACTCTCTGCCCAGCGCTTCTTCGCGTCTTCGATCTGGTCCGCCGCCGCGGCGCCGCAGAGGAACAAAGCGAGCAGCCACCACTTCACAGGCTCGCGCGCCGATCGCCGCGGGTGAACCCGGTCAAGCGATCAACTCCCTTAACGACTGCGAGCACCTTGAAGAGCTCGCCCATCTCCGCCGGCGAGAGCAGCTTCTGCGCCTCCGACGCGATCGGCGCATAGTGCAGCGCCTTCTCGGCATTCGCTTCGCCGAGCACATCGGTGATGCCGCAGTTGACGAGAAATTGCGCCTGCGAGCTGTAGCCGAGGATCTCGCCGCCCGCGTCATGCGCGGCTTCGGCGAGCGCGGTGAAGTCGACGTGCGCGGTAACGTCCTCCTCGCCCGGCCGCGCGAACGGATCGGCGTGCGCCTGGTGGCGGTGATGGCACATCAGCGTGCCGCTCGAGCGCTGCGGGTGGTAATACTCGTGCCGCGGAAAGCCGTAGTCGATGACGAACACCGCGCCTTGCTCGAGCGCCTCGACGACCGTGCGCATCCAGGCGCGCGCCTCCAGGGCGATCTCGCTCACATAAGGCACTGGCACTTCGATTCCTCGTGCCACGTCCAGCAGCTCACCGCTCGCCGGGCGGTCCGCCCATTGCAAGCCCGCACCGACGCCGCGCTCCATGATGCCGCCGGCGGTCCAGTGCACCATGTGCACCGGAATCGCATCGACGACCTCGTTCGCGATCACTGCACCGCGGAAGCGCTCCGGCAAGCGCTCGATATGCCGTACGCGACTGCCGAGCGTTTCCTTTTGCCGGCGAACGAGGTCCGCGCTCGTTTCCAGGATCAGGTACTCGCGGCCCTCAGGGAGTAAATCGGTCAGCACTTCGGCCAGCGCGCCGCTGCCGGCGCCGATCTCGAGGATGCGCTCGAACGGCCGCAGCTCGCGAGCGAGGGTGCGGCCAAAGAGCGAGCCGAGCTCCGGCGCCGTGACGAAGTCGCCGCCCGCGCCAAACTTGCGCGCGCCGCTCGCGTAGTAGCCGACGCCCGGCTCGTGCAGCGCGAGCTGCATATAACGGGCGAACGAGATCCAGCCACCGCTAGCGGCGATCTCGGCCTCGATGTGGCTACGCGCTTGCATGGCCTAGAATCTTAAGCACTTATGGATGAATCGCTCGCCGGCAAAGCGGTGCTCGTCACCGGCGGCGCACGCCGCCTCGGCGCGGCGATCGCGCGCCGGCTGCATGGCGCCGGCGCTTGCGTGCTGATCCACTACCGGGATTCCGATGCCGACGCTACGAAGCTCGAGGCCGAGCTGAACGGCGTGCGGCCGAAGAGCGCATCGAAAGTGAAAGCCGAGCTGCTGGCACCGATTGCACCGCGCGCGCTGGTGGGTGCAGCGCTCGACTCGTTCGGCCGGCTCGACGTGCTGGTGAATAACGCCTCGGCCTTCTTCCCGGTCGAAGTCGGGCAGATCGAGCTCTCGCATTGGGAGGAGCTCATCGGCTCGAACCTGCGCGCGCCGCTCTTCATCAGCCAGGAAGCGGCGCCAGAGCTGGCAAAGCAATCGGGTGCCATCGTCAACATCGTCGATATCCACGCCGAGCGGCCGCTCAAGGGTTACCCGGTCTACAGCATCGCCAAGGCGGGCCTTGCGGCCATGACCCGCGCGCTTGCCGCGGAGCTCGCGCCCCGCGTGCGCGTGAATGGCGTGGCGCCCGGTGCGATCGCCTGGCCCGACGACGGCCAGTTCGACTCGGCGGAGCGCGATCGCATCATCGAGACCACGCCGCTCGGGCGCGTCGGCACGGCGGAAGACGTCGCGCAGGCGGTACACTTCCTCGCCTGTGCCCCGTACGTCACCGGCCAGATCGTCGCGGTGGACGGCGGGCGCTCCATCTTCATCTAGGGTTCTCGCATGGCAGTGCACGCCGTCCGCATCGACCGCCGCAAGACTGACTACGAAGCCGGCAAGCTCGCGAAGCGCCTGCGTCGCCAGGTCGGCGAAGCGATCGCCGATTTCGGCATGATCGAGCAGGATGATCGCGTGATGGTCTGTCTCTCCGGCGGCAAGGACAGCCACGCGCTCCTCGACGTGCTGCTTTCGCTCAAGGAGAAGGCGCCCATCGGCTTCGATCTCATCGCGGTGAACCTCGACCAGAAGCAGCCCGGCTTTCCGGCGGATGTGCTGCCGAGGTATCTCGAAGGTCGCGGCGTGCCCTTCCGCATCGTCGAGCAGGACACCTACTCGGTGGTGAAGCGCGTGATTCCGGAAGGCAAGACGATGTGCTCGCTCTGCTCGCGGCTGCGCCGTGGCTCGCTGTACCGTGCGGCGGAGGAGGTCGGCGCGACCAAGATCGCGCTCGGCCATCACCGCGACGACGTGCTCGCCACGTTCTTCCTGAACCTCTTCCATGGCGGGCAGCTGAAAGCCATGCCGGCGAAGCTGCGCTCCGACGATGGCAAGCACGTCGTCATCCGCCCGCTCGCCTATGTGG
>Ga0137404_10003340_pt1 | contig 10718 bp, 14 predicted proteins | sample CZOMad2_1_16fung_FD_108285 | JGI IMG/M metagenome (GOLD analysis project Ga0137404, IMG submission 108285) | Vadose zone soil fungal communities from Angelo Coast Range Reserve, California, USA - CZOMad2_1_16fungal (Illumina Assembly) | ecosystem: Environmental > Terrestrial > Soil > Vadose... | reverse complement strand
GAGGTCGCGAGAGATATATCAAAGGCCGAAGCATGGTGTCAATCGTCAATGCCGAAGAAGTTATAATAGCGCCATGACTCGACTTCCTGTTGCCTTGCTTTTTGCTGCCTGCGCGTTGACCGCCTTCGGCGCCGATCCTCCCGCCTCTTCGGTCAGCAAGATTTTCGACGGCCAACTGTCGATGATCGAGCACGAGCTGGTGCCGCTGGCTGAGGCCATGCCGCCCGATAAATACAGCTTCGCACCCACGCACGGCGAGTTCAAAGGCGTGCGCACGTTCGGCCAGCAGGTCGGCCACATCGCCGCGGTCATGTATCTCGTGTCAGCCACGACATTGGGCGAAAAGAACCCTAGCGAAAGCGGCGAAGGCGAAAATGGCCCGGCCAAGCTGAAAACCAAGGACGACTACGTCAACTATCTCAAGGCCGCCATCGCTTACAGCCACAAAGCCATGCAGAGCCTCACCAGCCAGAACTTCACCAGCATGGTGAAATCGGCGTTCGGCAACGAGCAGGTTCCGCGCGCGTCGATGGCGACGGCTGCCGTGTGGCACACCTTCGACCATTACGGCCAGATGGTGGTCTACGCGCGCATGAACGGCATCATCCCACCCGCCAGCCGGCAGTAGGCGATTGCGCGCCGGCAACCGAGAGGGAGCGGAGGCATTTATACACGAGCCCATCCGGTTCGATCATTCCATTTGCGCCGATCTCGACGCCGCGCTCGATCGCGAGTGGATCGAGACCAATGGCGTCGGCGGCTTCGCTTCATCCACCATCATCGGCCTCAACACGCGGCGCTATCACGGCCTGTTGATTGCCGCCACCCAGCCCCCGGTAGCACGCATGCTCCTCCTCGCCAAGCTCGAAGAGACGCTGGTTCTATGCGGCCGCCGCTTCGATCTCTCCGCCAACCGCTATCCGGGCGTCGTCCAGCCGCAGGGCTACGAGTACCTGAAGGAATTCCGGCTCGATCCGTTTCCGGTTTTCGTTTATCAAGTGGAAGCTATCGAGATCGAGAAGCGCGTCTTCATGGTTCACGGCGAGAATTCGACCGTCGTCGAATACGAAGTACGGGGCGCGTGCGCCGAGTGCACGCTCGAGTTACGGCCGCTGATTGCGTTTCGCGATTATCACGCGACCACGCATGCCAATGACGCCTTGAACCCGGAAGTCGGGACGGAACCCGGACGCGCTTCGGTCTCGCCCTACTACGGCCTTCCCACGTTGCACTTCGCTCACGACGCCGCTTCGATCGAACCCACCGCGCACTGGTACTTTAACGTTGAGTATGACCGGGAACGCGAGCGCGGTCTCGATTTTCGCGAGGACCTGTTCAATCCGTTTGTCCTGAGATTTGACCTGGCGCAACACTCGGGCGCCACCGTGATCGCGTCTACCGTTGCTCACGAGGCCAGCGCCGCTCCCGCGCTCCGCTTGGCCGAAATGCAGCGCCGCGCCGGGCTGCTTCGGCAAGCACCGCGCCCCGATCCGCTGGTGCGCTCCCTGATGCTCGCGTCCGACGCGTTCATCGTCCGTCGCGGCGAAGGCCATTCGGTGATCGCCGGTTATCCCTGGTTCGCCGATTGGGGTCGCGACGCCATGATCGCCCTGCCCGGTCTGACCCTGGTCACCGGCTGCCCCGAAATCGCGAAATCCATTCTGCAGGCGTTTGTCCGCACCGTGGATCAGGGAATGCTGCCCAATCGCTTTCCCGATTCAGGCGAAGCCCCGGAATACAACACGATTGATGCCACGCTGTGGATGTTCGCGGCCGTCCAGGCGCTGGTGCGATACACATCCGGCCTGCGCTTCGTGAAAGATCAACTCTACGAAACGTTGCGCGCCATCATTGACTGGCACGTGCGCGGCACGCGGTACGGTATTCACGTGGATGCCGACGGCTGCCTCGCCACGCGCGGCGAGCAGCTCACCTGGATGGACGCCAAAGTCGGCGATTGGGTCGTCACGCCGCGGCGCGGGAAACCGGTCGAGGTGCAGGCGCTTTGGTACAACGCGCTGCGCCTCATGGAAACGCTCGCCGGTGAATTCGGTGACGCCGCGCCGCGCGCGCGCTGCGCGGAGTTAGCGGAACAATTGCGCGCCAGTTTCCCGCGTCTGTTCTGGAACCCAGGCGCCGGTTGCCTGTATGACGTCGTGGATGGAGAGCGGCGCGATGCCGCAATTCGTCCCAACCAGATCTTCGCCGTCAGCCTTGCGCACGTGCTGCTGCCCCAGGATCAAGCGCGCTCTGTGGTGGACGTCGTCGAGCGCGAATTGCTGACGCCCTATGGGATGCGCACGCTCGCGCCGGGCGATCCGAACTATCACGGACGCTATGAAGGCGATCAGCGCGGCCGCGATGGTGCCTACCATCAGGGCACGGTCTGGCCATGGCTGCTGGGCCCTTTCATCACCGCGTATCTGAAGGTGCACGGCCGCACACCCCAGACGCTGGCGAAGGCCGCCGAGTTCCTGGCCGCGTTCCCCGAGCATCTCCACACCGCCGGCCTCGGCCAGATTTCCGAGATCTTCGATGGCGACCCGCCGCACCGCCCGCGCGGCTGCATCGCCCAGGCGTGGAGCGTGGCGGAGATTCTGCGGGCTGCGGTGGAAGATGTGGCCGGCACTCAGCCCGACACCCGCAGGACTTTCGACAGCGCGTGATGGCGTCGTTCGATTATCAGCTGCCCGGGCGTTTGGTTAGTGGCGCGGCAAGTTTGAAGCTTGTGCTGTTTTGGACCCCGCCCTTGAGAATGGTGACGAAATTTTCGTCCATATCCACGACGACGACATCATCGCCTTTTGCGTAGAAGAGCACGGCACCCCGCGCGTGGCTGCCAGAGGGTAATACGCCGCCTTGTCCGGAAAAAGTACCCTCGCGAATTTGCATGGGGTTCTGGTAAATGTCCTGAATATAATCCAGCAGCCACTTGCGCTGGTTCGCGTCTTTAGGGTCGCGCCCGAAGTCAAGCATGTGCCGCCCGACCTTGGCGCCAAATTGAACGCTATCGATTTTCAGCGGGCGGTTCATCAGAGTCGTCCGGATACCCAGCTTGGTTGCTTCACATTATATATACACCGGTCGATTGGCCGGAGCTGGCTTCGATTTTCTTACCGCGCATGTCCTGGCCCGGCGAATGTTGTACCACGGGTTCGCCGAGCCCTCTGTCTCAACGACGGATTTCGCCTGCTGGCGAGCGGGATTGTACGCGCGATAAGGACAGGTGCCAGATGATAGGTTTAGGTGTCAGCACGCGGAACGTTCTACGGCGCCTTGCTCTGGGCTTGCGCACTTTCCGGTTGCCCGGCGGGCTTTGGCTCGGACCGTTCCACAACGATCTTGAATTTGGCAACCAGCGCGGAGAGCGCGCCGATGGCGGCCAGGACCGGGGCAGCCACCGCGCCAACGGCGGCCACTGTGACCGGGATCTCGACGAACGTCTGGCCTTTGTCATCCTTAATGATGATGCGATTCACATTGCCCTCGTGAATCAGCGCCTTGACGCGATCCACCAGGTCTCGCCCTAGTACCTGGATCTCTTCCACAAAATGCTCGATGCTCACGGGAGACCTCCAACCATCAATACGATGGATGCAATCACGATACCGCGAACGGTGGAGATGATACGGGGATATGTGCGCCGGGAACCAGCGGGATTACGAGGGCGGATTAAAGGGACAAAAGGATTCAGTCAACGGCCGGCGGGGAGATCACTCGACGGGCGGCTTCGGATCCGCGGGCGGAGCGGCGAGTTTGCGCAGAATCTCGCGGACATAATTCATAGTTTCGGGGATGGCGGGCACGCCTCCGGCTTCATCAACCTTGGCAGGGCCGGCGTTGTAGGCGCCGAGCGCGAGCGGCAGGTCGCCGGTATAGCGCGTCAGCAGCTCTTTCAGGAACCTGGCTCCGCCGCCGATGTTCTCCTGGATATCGAAGGGGTCCTGCACGCCGAATTGTTCCGCGGTGGCGGGCATGAGCTGCATCAATCCTTGCGCGCCTTTTGGCGAGACGGCGCAGGGGTGGAAGGCGGATTCCTGCTGGATGACCGCGGTGAGGAGACGCGGATCGAGTCCTTCGCGCTGCGCGGTGTCCAGCACGATGGGTGCGATGTCGGTTTCAGAAACGGGGTCGCAATAGAGACCGGCCTGGGTGGCGCCGGCCAATTCGAAGGGAGCGTCGGTCATGTCGGGGCCGCGCCCGCTCTGGGGCGGGGTCAGTGGAGGTAACGGAGGCAACGTGAAGAACGCGGGTGTTGTTGTGGCAGCAGCCTTGGCCGGTGCCTGTTTGCCGATGGAGGCGGCTATACCGGCGGCAATCGCGGCGCGCTGCTTTTCGACCGACGCCTGCATGGCGGCCAGCGTGACCTGCCGCTGTTTGACAGCCACGGTTTCGGTCGTCTTCTGACCGGATGCGGCAGCGCTGAGCGAAGCATTGGGTGAAGTGGCTTGAGCCGAGGCGATGCTAACCAATGGGACGGCCAGCGTACTAACCATCAGCCAAGAAGTACGAAGATATTGCATGTCTATCCTGGTAGATATCGACGTAAATTCAGAAAACTATAGCGAGAATCTATAGAAATGCATTCAGTCTGGCCGAAGAGCCTTAGTGAGGGAACGGGGCTCGACCCCGGAAGGACCGTTATGGACATCACGGGAGTCAACGGATTGGGACAAACCGCCGTAAGCACTCCTGCGCCAGTCGCGCCGGAGCTGCTTGCGGAAAATCGCGATCTGGTTCAGGCCGTCAAGGCCCTGAACGCCGCGGCCAGGCTCGGCGACGACAACGAGTTGAGTCTTCTGCTGGACCGTAATACGAGGCTGCCGGTGATCCGCATTATTAACCGCAAAACCAACGAGGTTGTGGAACAGATCCCCGCCGAAAAGGTGTTGCGCCTGGCTGAGGAACTCCGGCAGGGCGACAAGTAACCCCGTCGATCACGCTTCGGGCGCCCCCGACAAAAACCTTAGTTCGGGCCGATAAGTACGATAGGACCTGACCGATGCCAAGCAACCCCTATGCCGCTCATATCGAAGCCAGTGTTTTGACGGCTGAGCCCGTTGAGCTGGTTCGCTCTCTATACCGTGGAGCGCTGGATGCGGTGGGCGACGCGCGGGCCTGCGCGGCCGAGAGCGATGCCGCGGGGCGATCCGCGGCCGTCTCCAAGGCTGTCAATATTCTGCGTGAGCTGGCCTTCTCGCTCGACCCTGCGAGCGAGCCCGGTATGGCGCGTAATCTTCTGGAGCTGTACGACTACATGCAGCGCCGCCTCCTTGCCGCGCAACTTGAGCGGTCAGAGGCGCCTCTGGCGGAAGTCGCCGGCCTGCTGGCTACGCTGGCAGAGGCGTGGGATCAAGTGGATGTGCCGCCGGTGGCGGAAGGCTCCTTGATGCAGCACGCCGGCTAGCTGTGTCCGCGGAAAGCTGCGGATATCATGAAAGGTCATGTCGGCGCGCGAGAAATCGCTCAGGCTGAAGGCGGCGATACTTGGCGGATGCATGGAAGCGGCGACGTGGCTTCTGTGGCTGTGGGCGGTTCGTTTATCGCCTGAACATGCCGAGGACACGCTTCCGATGATACTTTTTGGCTTCACGCAGTTACCCAGCATTTTACTGGTTTTGCCGTTTGCTGCCCTGGCGAGCGCCATCCGCAATCCTGGCTTCACCTCAGCGATCATGGTCATCTCTTATGGCGTGACGTCAGTAGTCCAAGCGTTCCTATTTGCCGTGTATTGGTACATCATGCTGTACAGGCCGGAGAAAAAAACGTAGTCGACTATCGAAGCATTGGCGTGCTGCTTTTTGGATCACGCAACTTGTTGGATCACGCAACTTGCCCAGCGTCTAAATCGTTTTGTTCCCGTTGCCGTTAATACGTTCTATCGGTAAAGGCTCTGGGGAAAGCTTTGCTCGTGGTAGTCTGCAGGTGTGGCGCGCTGACATTTCTGTTGCGGCGCGCTGGAGCTATTCGGTTGGAATCAGGTAGAAATCGACGATGCGGCGGCTGACTTCGCTCGCGTTCACTTCGTACTTTCCGGAGCTGACCTCAGATCGGATGGCTTCGAGGCGGCCGGGTGCCAGGCCCGCAGCGGCTTGCGAAAGCACGGAAAGCTGAACGTGATCCGTGCGCGCGGGGGTAGATGCGTGTTGAGGGGGTTCGGGCTGGGCTGAAGGCGCCTTTCCGATTCCCGCGTTTTTTTGAGTCGGCTCGATCCGCATATAATCGCCTTTCCTTCCTTATCGTCCCAAAAGATCGCAAATTCTAGTACTAGCCGGCGGTACCCGAATGGACATCAGGCTTTTTGTAAGCCGGGCAACGTTGACCATGTCGCACTGCGCCACGTAAGGCCAATCAGGTCAATGAGTTTCGGGCGACGCACGGCCGGCTATGGTTTGGAAGCGGACTTTGGCAGAGCTTCGGTGTTAGACGGGTCGGCCTCGGACCTGGCCTTCAAACCTTGCATAATCAGCCGGGAGAGCCCCAGCCCGCCCCGGGAAGCCAGCGCTTGGGCGAACTGCTCCTCGGCCAGTTCCATGGCCGATTCGCCGGATGGATCGTCCCCGGTGCCGAGCCAGCTGGCCGAGCCGGATTCATGCATCGACCTGAGAATTTGGGCGATGAGCAGTGATTCGAACTGTCTGGCCGCGTTTTCGATCTTGTCCGGGCTCGATTTTGGAGGCGCAACGAGCGGGCCCGCGACGTTTTCAGCCATGAGACGCGCGCTGGACAAGGGATCGATCGCGGCCATTAGATCACTTCCAGCGTGGCTTCTAGAGCGCCGGCGGCTTTTAGATTTTGCAGGATGGAGATGATGTCGCGCGGCGTCGATCCGATGGAGGAGAGCGCGCGCACCAGTTCCTCAATGGTCGCACCCTGTTTCAGGATCAGATTGCGCGCTTTCTCTTCCTTGGCCCCGACGCCAACTTGCGGCACCACCTCGGTGGTCCCGGTGCCCAGCGGCGCCGGCTGCGAAACAGCAAAAGTGGTCTGGATTTCGACGGTCAAATTGCCGTGCATGATGGCTACCGGCGAGATATGGACGTCGCCGCCCATGACGATGGTTCCGGTGCGTTCGTTGACGACGACGCGCGCCGGGCGGTCGGCATCCACCGGCACTTTTTCAAGCTCGGAGAGGAACTCGATGGAGCGCTGGGCATAGTCCGGCGGAATCGCCACGCTGACGAGAGCGGAATTGTCGGCATGGGCCACGGGCGTTCCGTTGACGGAAAACTTACGGTTCACGGCCTCGGCGATCCTGGCGGATGTTGTGAAATCGGCATAGCGCAGTTGCAGGCGCACGCGCCCGCTGGGATTGACGGAGGGCGCCGGGCGCTCGACGATGGCGCCGCCGGGCACGCGGCCGACGGTCGGGTGGTTGACGGTCTGATTGTTGCCGCCGTTACCCGCGACGAAGCCGCCCGTGACTACGGGGCCCTGCACGACGGCGTAGACGTGGCCGTCGGCGCCGCGTAAACCGGTCAAAAGCAGCAGCCCGCCCTGGAGGTTCTGGGCGTCGCCAATGGCGGCGGTGGTGGCATCGATGTGCGAGCCCGGTTGGGCGAATGGCGGCAAGGTGGCCGTGACCATGACGGCCGCGGTGTTTTTAACGGTGATGGCTTGCGGTGGAATGGACACGCCCATGCGTTCCAGCATGTTCGCCAGGCTCTGCGCGGAGAGGATGGTCTGTTTCCGGTCGCCCGTGCCGGCGAGGCCGACGACCAAACCGTAGCCGATGAGCTGGTTGTCGCGCATGCCTTCAAGCGCGACCAGTTCCTTCAAGCGCGTGGCGGCGCGGCCCGATGGCGTCCCGATGAGAGCGAGCAGCAAGAGCGGGAGTGCACAGGATTTTTGCATTTTTCAGAAGGGCAGGAGCCCGAGAAGGATACGGTAGAGGATGAACGGCCGGCGTACCGCATCGTTCACGATGCCTTTTCCGTTAATGCGCACTTCCAGCTGCGCCAGGCGATCGGAGCGCACGACATTTCCCGGCGACAAATCGGCGGGCCGGACCATGCCGCGCACGATCACCGTTTGGCGCTCGGAATTTACCTGAACATCTTTGGCGCCTTCGACCACGAGATAGCCATTGGGCAGCACGTGCGTGACGCGCGCAGCCAGGGTGGTGGTCAGGTCGGTCTGGCGCGTGGTTTGGCCTTCGCCATCCAGCTGCGTCTGGCCGGATACCTTGGCCAGGTTCGACCAGGGGCCGGTCTTGCGGGTCAGGCCGGCGAGGCCGCCGATGGAGTTATTGGTCGAGGACTGGCGCTGGGTCTTGGAGACGCCCTTGGCGGCGGCGGAAGCGTGCTCGACCACGAGAACTGTAACCAGGTCGTCGACTTGCGCGGCTCGCAGGTCGCGGCCAAGATCGGTGAGGCGCGATGCCGGGGTCCAGATCGATCCGGGAGAGGAGACGGGCTCGGCCGCGCCATTGGAGTTGCGCAGGGCGTCTTCGATGTAGCGATCGAGCGGCGTGGGTTCAGCGGGCTTGTCTTTCTTGCTCAGCCTGGAGAATTTCGGAATGCCGGCGGAGCAGGGAAGCGCGGCCAGGCTGAACATAAGCAGAGCAGCCGTCGAAGCTCGATGGCGGGCGATGGTCATTGGTTTGTGTCCTTGGCTCTCGAGGGGAGAACGGTGGTCAGCACGACGCGGTCTTTGCCGGCGACTCGGGCGGAGAAGCTCTTGCCCGTGGCCAGGTTGCGAATGGGGATGGCGTCGCCACGGCGCCCGGAGTTTTGGGCGCGTCCTTCGAGCGCCAATCGCGCCCCCCCGCTGTGCACTTCGACGGCGACTACAGCGCCGCGCTCCACTTCATTAGGGGTATCGAGAAGATTTTGGGTCAGGACGGCGCCGGCCGTGATCGAGCGGCGCGGGACAAGGCCCAGAACCTGATCCAGGGAGAGGGCACCCTGGTTCGACGGGAACGTTTCCGCTGGTTCCGCGCGGACCTGCGCAGCTTCGATGCGATGGCCGGCGGGAAGATTCTGTGTGGTGACGATTCGCGTTGAGCGGACGGTAACCTTTACGCGCGCCCAGATCGCAAAGCGGCGCTGGTTGCCGTAGCGCACAAAGCCCCGCCAGAGAGCCGGCGTGGCGCCGCCGGGGGGCAAGCCCGAGCGCGTGAACTCGATGTCTCCGCGAGGTACAGGATAACGGCTTAACTCGACGATTTCTATGCCGGCTTCGGAGTTGCCCAGCGCCTGGCGCATGGCGTCGATCACGCGCTCCCGAGCCAGTGGTTCCATGACGCGCTCGACACAGATTTCATTGGCTGACTCCGCGGGGAGGTTGTAACGCATGGCCAGCCGGCGCAACTCCGCCGCATGATAGAAACGCCGTGCACCCGGGACCGGCGCATATCCGACATCGGTATCGGCCGGGAGAGTTGAAAATGCCGGGGCGCTCTGTGCGAGATCGCGCGCGGTGATGCGATCCCCGGCAACGGCGATGCATGCCCCGGCGGTGCGCGCGCTGAGGGCGGTGAAGGCCAGCGTGAAAGGGATGAGGACAGAGCGTGTCATTGGTGTGACTATCGGCGGAAACTATCGGTCGAGACTATCGCGTGAGATTGTTGATCTGCGAATACATGTCGTCGGCGGCTTTCACCACTTTCGAATTAGCTTCGTAACCGCGCTGCGCCACGATCAGGTTGATGAACTCGTCCACCACGCTAACGTTGGATTGTTCGGTATAGCCTTGCAGCAGCGAGCCGATGCCTTCCTGCCCGCCAGGATTCCCCACGATTGGATCGCCCGAAGCGTCCGTCGGGAGATAGAGACTGCGGCCAATGCTGTTGAGGCCCGCCGGATTCTGGAAGATGGCGAGCTGCATTTGTCCGGCGAGTTGCGCGGCGGTCTGGCCGGGCTGGACATAGCTGACGGTACCGTCCTGCGCGATATTAACGGTCTGCGCGTCGGGTGGAATGGTAATTTGCGGTTCGAGCGGATCGCCGTCGGAGGTTACCATGTTGCCGTCGCGGTCGAGATGAAACGATCCGGCGCGGGTGTAAGCGATCTCACCGGTGGGCCGGCGAATCTGGAAGAAGCCGCGGCCCTGGATCACGACGTCGAGCGGGTTGTTGGTCGAGACGAACTCGCCCTGCGTGAAGATGATCTCGTTGGACGAGGTACGCGTCCCGAGGCCCAGTTGCAGGCCGGTGGGCACGACGGTCTGCTGGCCGGCCGACGTGCCCGGCTGCACCATGCTCTGGTAGAGCAGGTCCTGAAATTGCGCCTTGCGCGTCTTGTAGCCGGCGGTGTTGGCGTTGGCCAGGTTGTTGGCGATGTTGTCGACGTTGAGCTGCTGGGCGGTCATTCCGCTGGCGGCGCTGTATAAAGCACGGATCATGATGTCTCCTGAAAACTGGAATTGGGGCCAGGCATGGCGTTTACGAGCCTACCCGCGCCACTTCTTCGATGGCGCGCTTGTTCATGTCGGAGCCGAGCGCGACCGCGCGATTCAACATTTCAAATTGACGCATGACGCTGACCAGACGGACGGCGGATTCGGCGGGAGAGACGTTGGAATCTTCAATTTTTCCCTGCTCCACCTGCGCGGCGGCCGCCGGCAACAGCTTGATTTTGGGATCCGCGGGACGAAAGTAGTTGTTTCCCTCTTTCGCGATGTCCGCTTCGGCGGGAAAGTCGACCAGTTGCAGTTTCCCGAGCGTCTGCCCGTCCTGGCGCACTTCGCCGTCGCGCATCACCTGCAGCGCGGTGTTG
>Ga0137404_10003339_pt1 | contig 10719 bp, 11 predicted proteins | sample CZOMad2_1_16fung_FD_108285 | JGI IMG/M metagenome (GOLD analysis project Ga0137404, IMG submission 108285) | Vadose zone soil fungal communities from Angelo Coast Range Reserve, California, USA - CZOMad2_1_16fungal (Illumina Assembly) | ecosystem: Environmental > Terrestrial > Soil > Vadose... | reverse complement strand
GGTAAAGATCGACATGTCGGAGGAATGGCCGCGTTTCCGTCTGGCGCGGTTTAAAAAAGACGATGGCGCCCGCTATTTCGGGCCCTATGCCCATGCCGGGGCGCTCCGCCAAACACTGAACTTTATGCGCAAGAAATTTGGAGTGCTCACTTTCGGCCGTGGTTCGCCGACGGAGCGCGAATTGAAATCGTCTACTTATCAAGTGCCGATGCGCTTGAGTGAAATTAGGGCGGGGCAATATCGCGAGCGTGTCGCTCAAGCCTGCGAGTTTCTCGAGGGGCATTCGCGTGAGATGATCGCCGCGCTCGAAGAGGAGATGAGTAAAGCGGCGGAAAAAATGGATTTCGAAAAAGCCGCTGAACTTCGCAACATGGTTGAGGATTTGCGTAGCACGACAAAGCCGACGCGCCGCTTTACCCGCGGCAGTTTGCCGAGCGCAATCGACCCGATGGCCGAGGTCCAGGCGCTGGCCGATGCGCTGCAACTTCCGCGCCCGCCGCGTGTAATGGAATGCTTCGACATTTCGAATATTTCCACGACGCATGTCGTCGCCTCGATGGTTTGTTTTCGAAATGGGGTACCGGACAAGGATAATTATCGGCGATATCGAGTGCGCACGGTGGAAGGACAGGATGATTTCGCCAGTATGGCGGAAGTCGTGCGGCGGCGTTATTCGCGTGTCTTGCTATCGATTTCAGAAACTCACGTGAACGACGCGGGATATTCGCAAGAGAACGCATTCGAAATTGCCGAACGCCTGACAAGTCCGCAATCCGCAATCCGCAATCCGCAATCGTACGTTCGTCTGCCCGATCTCATTATTGCCGACGGTGGAAAAGGGCAACTCTCCGCGGCATGCCGCGAGCTGCAACGATTGGAATTGCATGATCTCCCGATTATCGGACTGGCGAAGGAACACGAAGAGATTTATCGCCCCGGCCGGGCGCTGCCCCTGCAATTGCCGCTCGATTCCGGTGCGTTGCGCTTACTCCAGCGCATTCGCGATGAAGCACATCGTTTCGCCAACGCTTATCATCAACTGCTCATGAAAAAGCGGGTCGGCGAAAGCATTCTCGATGATTGCCCAGGTGTGAGTCAGAACCGGAAGAGTCTGCTGCTACGGAAGTTTGGTTCCGTCAGTCGTCTGCGCAAAGCGACGGTGGACGAAATTGCGTCCACGGAAGGGATTGGTCCCAAGCTGGCCGAAGAAGTGCATCGCTTCTTGCAGCGGCATTGACGCGTCACTCTCGCGAAGCGAGATGTCGATCCTGCAAATGAAAATGCGCGCATTAATCTTCGTCTTCGCCGTTGTTCCTATTGTTGACGCGCAAACGCAAGAGACCACTGCTACGCCAGCTGCGAGCCCGACGCTGTCTGAGGAAGCGATCATCCCCACGTTTGAGACACAAAAGCTCGCACGCACCTATATCCTCGATGTTCCCGCCCCCCGCGGCCAGATCACGGACCGCAACGGCGTGCCGTTCGCACAAAATCGGCTCAGTTACAATCTCGCGATCAATTTTCCCACGCCGCTTGATTTTTCCGACGCGCAGGCGCTCAGCTTCGTCCGGGAAAGGATCGACAAGGCCGGTAAACTAATCGGCCGGACGCTCAGAATTTCAGACGAAGCGATCCTACGGCATTATCGCAATCGTGGGATTATGCCATTGGAGATCGGGCAGAATCTCAACCAGTCTGAGTACGAAGAGGTCAAAGACAATTTGCCAGCTGGAATGATCGTGCGGCCGGTTTATGTGCGCACATATCCCAACGGGAAACTGGCCGGGCAGATCGTCGGCTACACTGGAAAAACCGGACGCAACCTTGATGGCATCGTTGATAATCACGAAACGCTCTGGCCCGAAACCGAAGGACGCGAGGGACTTGAACAAACGTTCAACGAAATGCTCGCGGGCAAGCACGGCGAGTACAAACTCACGTTCGACAAAGATGGTCGGAAAACTTCCGAGAAATTGGTTACGGCGCCTGTGCCCGGTTACAATGTTGTCACCACGCTCGATCTTCACCTCCAGGAGCTCGCGGAGAAGACCCTGGAAGCAAAAGCCAAACGCGGCGCAATTGTGATTGTCGATCCGAACAACGGCGACATTCTCGCGCTGGCGTCGTGGCCAACTTACGACCCGAACCTCTTTATTCCGTCGATCTCGTCGGAAAAGTTCAAAGCTTTGCAGGACGATCCGAATATTCCGCTCCTGCCGCGCGCATTTCGTTCGTCTTATCCGCCAGGATCGACATTCAAAATCGCGGTAGGTATCGCAGCACTCGAGAGCGGCGCCGTTCATCCCGATGATCGCTTCGAATGCGTGCCGGCAATCCAGATTGGCAATGTCACTTTTCACAACTGGAAAAAAGGCGACCGCGGTGCCCTGAATTTCGTTCAGGCGCTGACCGAATCCTGCGACACCTGGTTCTATCAGGCTGGAATCAAGACCGGTGCCGAACCGATCATTGATTGGGCCTTAAAACTGGGGTTCGGCGGGAAATGCGGCATCCCATTGCGCGGCGAGGCGGAGGGCCGTGTTCCCAATGATCAATACATGAAGGCAACACATGGCCGCAGATTGCTCAATGGCGACATCGCAAACTTATCCATCGGCCAAGGCGACACGCAGGTTACCCCACTGCAAATGGCCCAAGCCATGGGGATCGTGGCGAACGGCGGCACGTTTTATCAAACGCGACTCGTCCAACAGGTGCAGACATTCGATAACAAAATTGTTACTGCCTATTCCGTCCGTGCGAAAAAGACACTCGATCTCTCATCTGAGACACTCGACGAATTGCACACCGGAATGATCGACGTCGTGAATGGCCCCGGCGGCACTGCACACCAAGCAAGCCTTGATAATGTTGAAACCGCTGGGAAAACTGGCACTGCGCAATGGGGACCAAAGAACAAAGAGCGCACGGCGGCGTGGTTCACGGGATTTCTACCGGCCGATCAACCACGATTCGCGTTCGCTGCGCTCTACGAGGGCGACGTCGGCAGCAAAGTGCATGGAGGGAGCGCCGCTGCACCGATGATCGCGGATATTTTCAAGGAGATTTACAAAGGACAACAAGCGAACGGCACTCGGAAACCTCGCGCCCACGAAGAAACAGAAGTGCGCCGGGCCGAGCCGGTGGAAGAAGATGAGTCGGATTAGGTTTGCTGCCTTGCCCGACTTGACTCGGGGCCACGCGAATATCACCTCCTAGGCGGTCGCCGCTTTGGACACCGCCAAAAAGACCTCGGCGCGCGAAAAATCTTTATGGCTAAATGCGAAGTTTGCGAAAACGAATATGATAAGTCCTTCGAAGTGGTCGCCAGCGGCAAACGCCACACCTTCGATAGCTTTGAGTGCGCGATCCACGCGCTCGCACCGGTTTGCCCGCACTGCCAGTGCGGGATCATCGGTCACGGCGTCGAACAGGAGGGCAAGATTTTCTGTTGCGTCAATTGCGCTCGCAGCGGAGGCAAAACCGAATTGAAAGACCGCGTCTGACCGACGCGCGCGGAACGACGTTTTAGACTGAGTTTTAATCAGCTCGGAAGCTACTTTCGATGCCAGGCGAGCGTCACGTTTTTGATCCGCTCCTTGCAGCTATCCTTAACTAACGTGAACATCAAAGTGTCTGCGCTCGCGCGGCTAAACTTGTAGACGCCCGGCTGATGGCAGCCTTTCGCGGCCTTGCCACCTGTTTCCTGGATTGTGACAGTATCGCCGGCCACTGTAATATTGCCCCAAATGTGGCGTTTGGGATTTACGACGTCGAAGGTGTTGTCGGCTTTGATCGTCCAGAGAGTACCCAGCGAGTTTGTCCACGTCCCGACCAGGGGCCCTCGACCGGCGGGCGCATTAGTAGCGCATGCACTCAACAGGGCGACCAGAATGCCAGTGAAAATGATTCGGAAAGAAAGTTGTGTTTTCATGCCGTCGATCGTGTCTGGTGGTAACTGAAGGTCAAGCTTACAATTATATCGAATTTTTGCGTGTTTTACTCGACTGAAGCAGCGCGTAGATTTGCGTCGAAATGCTTGTTTCAGAAGAACAAATTCGCGACGCGTTAAAATCGGTTCGATACCCCGGTTTTAGCCGTGACATTGTTTCGTTTGGCTTGGTCAAGTCCGTCAAAATCGACAATGGCGAAATCAAAGTGCAGCTCGCCCTGGCGACCAATGATCCGAACGTTCCGGCAACGATTAAGAACGATGCAGAAAATGTCCTGCTTGGGATAGCTGGCGTTCGAGGCGCGAAAGTTTTGATCGATATCCACGCGCCGCCGGCCGGGGCGGGGACTGGCGTGGGCGCGACACGAATTCCCGGAATCAAGCACTCCATCGCGGTTGCGAGCGGCAAGGGCGGTGTTGGTAAGTCAACCGTCGCGGCAAATCTCGCGGTCGCGCTCAAGCAAACCAAGGCGCGCGTCGGTTTGTGTGACTGCGATATCTATGGCCCAAGCATTTCGCTCATGTTCGGCACCCGGGAACGGCCAATGGCAACGGAAGAAAACAAGATCGTTCCGATCGAGCAATACGGCTTGCGTTTGATGTCGATGGGGTTTCTGCTCGACGACACCTCGCCGGCTATTTTGCGGGGACCGATGGTGACGCGCTACACCCAGCAATTTCTGCGGCAAGTCGAATGGGGCGAACTCGATTACCTGGTTCTCGATCTTCCGCCGGGCACCGGCGATATCCAGCTCACGATTGTGCAGACGGTGGCGCTTTCCGGAGCGATCATCGTCACCACCCCTCAGGAAGTTGCGCTAATCGATGTGCGTAAAGCGGCCACGATGTTCGACAAGGTCAACGTGCCGGTGCTTGGGCTGATTGAGAACATGAGTTACTTCGTCTCTCCATCCGACGGGAAACGCTACGACATTTTCGGAAGCGGAGGCGGTGAGCGCGAGGCGAAGCGGATCCGTGTCCCGTTGCTCGGTCAAATTCCGATCGATATCGCCACGCGCGAAGCGGGCGACCGCGGCATGCCGATTGTGGGCGAAGATCGAGAATCTCCCGTCACAGCTGAGTTCAAGAAAATCGCCGAAAATCTTCGCAAAACTTTGCCTTAGTGAGGCATCCGGGCGCTTGGGCGCAGACGAGACTAAATAAATCGCCAGGTTGTCTCGTCGAATTTTACGTGATTTGATTTGATTGACTGGTCCGGAATTTTATGAAAGAACGTCGCGAGATGTCACCTTCAGCGGAAGATCGATCTCAATTCGTTAAAAATTCTGTCCTCTACAAAGAGTTCCTCGCCGAGCGCGCAGAAATTTTGAAGCACAAGTGGATCGAGAGCGAGAAAGCCGGCAAAGACATCGGTTTCGAAAAGGCATTGCTGGATTGGATCGTGAAACATCGCTCCAATTGGCGTGAAAAACGGATGCGCGAAGCCAAAACCGAGGTAAAATGAGCTGCTGATTCATAACCGCGTCCTTTAAAGCGATCCCGTGAGGTTGCCAAGGAAACGAATGAAAAACGGAAAACAGAATTCATCTGCCGGCGTCCTGATCATGGACGCGGAGGCAATTCGCCGGGCACTGCGGCGGATCGCACATGAAATTATCGAGCGAAATCCGCGGCTCCCTGAAATCATACTAGCAGGGATTCCTTCACGTGGCGTGGAGATCGCAAGGCGCATCGCGGATTTTATCCGCGGGATCGAAAAGATCGACCTCGAGACCGGAATCATTGACGTCGCGATGCACCGGGATGATGTCGGAACGCGCGGCGAACTGCCGGTCGTGCGCGCATCGAAACTTCCACTGCCCCTGGAAGGACGAAGCGTCATCATTGTCGACGACGTTCTTTATACTGGCCGAACCGTCCGCGCCGCCATGGATGCAGTCAATTCATTTGGTCGACCGGCCCGGATCCAATTTGCGACCCTGATTGATCGCGGGCATCGCGAACTCCCGATTCGCGCCGATTACGTTGGGAAGAATCTCCCGACTGCTGCGAATGAAAAGGTGCGGGTGCGCATTGGAAGCGCGAATGAGCCGGACGGCGTCTGGCTGCTTAAACCGGAGGCCGCTGGATGAAGATTGCCGAATCAACACCCTCATCCAATACGGAAAGTGCATTGCGCTGGAACCGCAAAGATCTACTCGGCCTGCGCGAATTGTCCTCCCAAGAAATCAACTTCATTCTCGAAACAGCCGACGCCTTCGAACAAGTCGGCACCCGCGAGATCAAGAAGGTGCCAGCCTTACGCGGGAAAACGCTGGTGAATTTTTTCGTTGAACCGAGCACGCGCACACGAACATCCTTTGAACTGGCGGCACTTCGGTTGAGTGCGGACGTGATCAACGTCTCCGCGACAAGTTCCAGCCTGACGAAAGGCGAAACGCTCAAAGACACCGCACGAAATCTCGAAGCCGTGCATGCCGATATTCTCGTGCTTCGTCACAGCTCCGCGGGCGCGCCGCAGTTTTTGGCCAATCGACTGAAAGCGAGCGTGATCAATGCCGGCGATGGGGCGCACGAGCATCCGACTCAGGCGCTTCTCGATCTTTATACGATCAGGAGAAAAAGAGGGAAGATCTCCGGGCTACACATCGCGATCATCGGCGACATTTTGTTCAGTCGTGTCGCGCGTTCGAACATTTTCGGGCTGATCAAGCTTGGCGCGCGCGTCACGCTGGTCGGGCCGAGCACACTGGTGCCGCGTGAGTTCGAAAAGCTCGGGGTCGAAGTTTCATATGAGATCGACAAAATCCTTCCCACTGTCGATGTGGTGAATCTTCTCCGCATCCAGCACGAACGGCAGCGCAAGGAATATTTCCCCGGAACCGGCGAATACACCCGGTTTTTCGGCCTAACGAAAGAGCGTGCGAAGCTTTTGAAACCGGATTGTCTGATCATGCATCCGGGCCCCATCAACCGCGGCGTCGAGATTGACAGCGAAGTCGCCGATGGATTGCAAAGCGTTATCCTCGACCAAGTCACCAACGGCCTTGCTGTGCGCATGGCCGTGCTCTACCTCTGCGGAGGAATTGCGACCACGTGAGCGCGACGATCGTTCGCAACGGCCGCGTAATCGATCCGGCGAATAAACGGGATGAGGTCGGCGATGTTTGCATCCAAGACGGAAAGATTGTCGCCTCCAAATCCGAAATCCGGAATCCGGAATCCGAAATTGAAGAAGTCGACGCGAGCGGACTTATCGTGGCGCCCGGCTTGATCGACATCCACGTCCATCTGCGGGAGCCGGGATTTGGTCATAAGGAAACGATGGACTCGGGCACGCGCGCCGCTGCGGCCGGCGGATTTACAACCATTGTTTGCATGCCGAACACTTCGCCGGCCGCTGATAATCCGAGCACGATCACTTGGATTAAAGAACGCGTGGCATCTGCTGCATGCGTGAATGTTTTGCCAACCGGCGCGGTTTCAAAAAACATTTCAGGCGAAGAATTGGCGCCCATCGGATCCCTCGTGCAGGCAGGCGTTGTCGCGATTACCGATGATGGACATTGCATTCAGAACCACGAGCTGATGCGGCGGGCGGTCGAGTATGCCCGCATGGTAGACGTGCCTGTGCTAGATCACTGCCAGGATTATAATTTAGTCGGCAACGGTGTCGTGAATGAGGGTTATTGGAGCACGCTGCTCGGTTTGCCGGGCTGGCCGGCGGCGGGCGAGGAAGTTATTGTGATGCGCAATATCTTGCTTGCCGAACTTTGCGATCATTACATTCATTGCCAGCACGTGACCACCGCTGGGAGCGTGCGATTGCTTCGCGAAGCGCGGAGGCGGGGCGTCAAGATCAGCGGCGAGGTTTGTCCGCATCACATCGCGCTGACCGACGAAGCGATTCAAAACTTCGACACGAACTACAAGATGAATCCACCACTGCGCGCACAGGCCGACGTCGACGCACTCCTGGAAGGCATCGCCGACGGCACATTGTCAATTCTGGCATCCGATCACGCCCCACATGCGGACTTTGAAAAGGAGGTGGAATTCGATGCCGCGCCCTTCGGCATAATCGGACTGGAAACTGAGCTCGGTTTATTTGTCGACCTGCTCGTGCACAAACATCGCAGGGTCGACATCGTCCGTCTGATCGAGATGTTCACGGCCGAGCCGGCGAAATTATTGAAGCTGGAGGCCGGAACGTTATCAGTCGGAGCGCCGGCCGACGTGACGTTGCTCAACCCGGATTTGGAATGGACGGTTCAAATCGACAAGTTCGAATCAGGATCGCGCAATTCGCCATTCGATGGCTGGAAACTAAAGGGACGAGCGGTGCAGACGATTGTGGGCGGCAAGACTGTTTGGGAACTGGACTGAAATTCGTCGGAGCGCCCTGAGGCCGCGTCTATTTCAACCGGTGTATCCGCCGCTGATGTAATTCTCGAGATGCGCTATGGTCGCGCTTTGGCAGGAGATGACCCATTTTACCAGATCGCCGATCGAGATCACGCCGACGACCTTATCCCCATCCAGCACAGGCAAATGGCGAATGCGTTTGTCAGTCATAAGACGGAGACATTTTTCGACCGGCTCACGCGAATGGGTGACAGTCAAATTGGTTGACATGATCTCGGCGACCTTGGTTTCTCGCGAACGCTTGCCGCGGAGCACAATCTTTCTCGTGTAGTCGCGCTCCGAAAACATTCCGACCAATTTCTTGCCGTCCATTACCAAGAGCGCGCCAACGTTCTTGTTGTCCATCATTTCGATCGCTTGAAAGACGGTCGCGTCAGGCGGGATGGCAAAAATTTCGCCACTTTTCTGATTCAAGATCGCGTCGATGGTGCCACTAACGTCCATATCTGGAAAACCCGGTTACTGAAAACCGGAAGAAACCTTTTAAAATAGGCCAATTCGACCCTGCGATGCAAAACAATTCTGACCGTGCGCCCGATCGCTCAAGATCGTTCACGCTCGCTCACTGCCGGAGTAAGCGGGGGAAAGAAGAAAAATGCGGTGGCCGATTTTGCAACGGGGCCAGAAAAAAATAGAAAACGATCTCGGGACTGAGTCTCGTTTCCGGCGGGCGCGGAACGAAGCTCAATGCAAGTCCGATTATGACGAGCACGATCGGATATGGCAGCGCAGGCCTGCCCGCGACCACCGCCAAGTGCCGCCACCGCCGCGAATAGAAGAATGATGATTTCCGGCTGATGCATGGGCGAGCTGCTATAGCCGAGGTCGCTGAACCTGGTCAGTTAATGTTAGATCAGCGAACCGCGGTGGCTACCGTGGCTACAGGAGCTGGTTTTTGAAGTTTCGCTTTTGCCCGAGCACGATTTGCTTGCAGCTCAGGCAAATGTTTTTCCGACCAGCGACACAGCGTGTGCAATGGCTCGATCAAAGTTCGCCCCAACCTCGTGAGAGAGTACTCAACTTTTGGCGGAACGACCGGGTAAACTGTCCGCTGCACCAGACCGTCGCGCTCGAGGCTGCGCAGAGTTTGGGTGAGCATTTTTTGCGAAATGCCTCCGATCTCGCGCTGAAGCGCGGCGTAACGCTTGGTGCCGTGAGCCAACACCTGGATGATGAGCGCTGTCCATTTGTCTGCGATCCGATCGAGCACAAGCCGGGAAGGACACTGCGCATCCATGACTGAGCCGCCCGAAGAGGACTTGGGCATGACTTTTCTTTAAACGGCTACCGACAAAGGCGCAAGAAGAGAGTAGCGATCTAAACGAAGTGTATAGGTCAGAAGAGCTGTATTTGACGGTGAGTTACCATAGTCGATATTTTATAAGACTATCATGAAGGATTTTGTTGTGTCAGAGCAAAATGAGGCAACTGCCGTTCGCTTGTTGGACGAGTCGCCGCCAGTACGAAATGGCTCGGGGTTTATCGGTAGAGATAACGTGCCCACGGATTATTTGTTGCTCGACGAGTATTCGCGTGCGGTGGTCGGCGCGGTCGAGCGGGTCGCGCCTGCTGTTGTGAACATTGAGATCGAGCAGCGCGTCAAAAATCGGGCTGATGTGGCCGGAAGCGGATCCGGATTTGTGATCACGCCGGACGGCTTCATTTTGACTAACAGCCATGTCGTCCATCATGCCACCCGGATTGTGGTGAATGTCCCGGATGGCCGCGATTGTGTTGCGCAGCTCATCGGCGACGATCCCGACACTGATCTCGCAGTGATCCGAATCGATGCGCCCCAGCTCGCCCATGTGCGTTTGGCCGATTCCGAAAGCTTACGCGTCGGGCAGGTGGCGATAGCGATCGGCAATCCGCTCGGTTTTCAAGCGAGCGTGACCGCGGGCGTGATCAGCGCGCTCGGCCGCTCGATGTATTCGCAATCGGGTCGTTTGATCGACAATATCATTCAAACTGATGCCGCACTGAACCCCGGCAACTCCGGTGGGCCGCTCGTCAATTCAGCCGGCGAAGTGATCGGCGTAAACACGGCAATGATCCGACCGGCGCAAGGCATCTGCTTTGCAATCGCGAGCAACACCGCCAAACTGGTCGCGGGATGGCTGATTCGCGATGGAAGAATTCGACGCAGTTACATCGGTGTCGCCGGTCAAAATGTGCCGCTCCATCGGCGCGTGATTCGATTTTATAGTTTGCCGCTGGAAACTGGGGTCCTGGTTGTGTCGGTGGAAAAGGACAGTCCGGCCGAGCACGCAGGTCTCCGGGAGGGCGACGTCATCGTTGCCTTCGATGAGCGACCGGTCGGCACGATTCACGAGCTGCACAAAATGCTGGTCAGCGAACAAATCGGCATTCCCGCAAGGCTG
>Ga0137404_10003337_pt1 | contig 10720 bp, 8 predicted proteins | sample CZOMad2_1_16fung_FD_108285 | JGI IMG/M metagenome (GOLD analysis project Ga0137404, IMG submission 108285) | Vadose zone soil fungal communities from Angelo Coast Range Reserve, California, USA - CZOMad2_1_16fungal (Illumina Assembly) | ecosystem: Environmental > Terrestrial > Soil > Vadose zone... | reverse complement strand
CCGTCACCGGGGCATCCTTACTTCCCGGGCGATCAGTACGCCAAGAAGTACACGCAGTACAAGCCCGAAGAGGCCAACAAGCTCCTCGACCAGCTCGGCCTCACCAAGCGCGATTCGGACGGGACGCGGCTTCTCCCGTCGGGGAAGCGAGTCGTGCTGGAGCTCTCGGTCGTCCCGGCCTTCGCCGCCTGGCCCGACGTCGCCCAGCTCGTCGCCAGGGATTGGGAGAAGGTCGGCGTGAAGACCGTCGTCCAGATCCGGGAACGCGCGCTCCACTTCAAGATGCGAGACAACAACGAGCTCATGACCGAGATGTGGAACGAGGACACGACGGGCTTCCCCTTCACCGGCAACGCGAAGTTCGATCCGCGCAACTCGCCGATCCTCACGCTGGGCCCGCTCTACGGCCGCTGGGCGCAGACCAAGGGTGCCGAGGGCGTCGAGCCGCCCACGCCGGTCAAGCGCATCATGGAGATCGTCGATCAGGCCAAGACGGTCGGGGCCGAGCAGCAGGCGAAGCTCGCGCAGGAGCTGTTCCGGATCTGGGTCGACAACCTCTGGGAGGTCGGCACGATCGGCTTGACCCCGATGGTGCAGGGCGTCGTGGTGGCCAACGCGAAGTTCAGGAACGTGCCGACGACGCTCGGCAACGACTGGCCGCTGCGGAGCCCGGGCAACGCGCGCGTCGAGCAGTTCTTCTTCACGAGGTAGCGGCGATTCTCACGAATGACAGAGCGCCTCAAAGCGGTGCACCTGACCGACTTGAGGCTCGCGATCGACCGGGCGCGCGCGCGCCGCTCGCTGGCGGCGTTCGCGTGGACCGATCCCGTGATCGTCGCGGGCGTCACCTCGGTCAAGGCGCTCCACGTCTCGCAGATGCGGGCCGCTCTGATCGAGGCCTACCTGGCGGCCCAACGGACAGCGCCCCCCTTCTCCGATCCCTCCCTCTCGGCGGGACTCACCCCCGTCCGCGCGACCCATATCGCCGAGCTGCGCGCCGCCGTCCTCGCGCTCCCGTAGACGCCTCTCCCCGCTTCACCTGGCCATCAGAATCTCCAGGGGCGTGGCCTGAGGATCGACCGTCGCGGCGATGCCGCGCTCGGCGGTCCGCGCGGTGACGAAGGCGACGGCCGCCGCGACCACGTCGGGATCGCGCAGGATCCGCTGGTGCCCGAGCCCTTCGGTCATCAGCATCTCGCTCCCGCGCCACGCGCGCGCGATCGCCGCGCCGTGCTGCCAGGGAACTTCGGCGTCACCGCGGTCGTGGATCACGAGAAGCGGCGGCGTCAGCGCCGGTGCGAGCTCGACCGCGTCGAAGACCGACCAGGATCGACCCGCACGCTCTTCGATCTGCCGGTGCATCCGCTCCCTCACCTCGCGAGAGAATCCGAAGGTCTCGGTGAAGCGGAGCGCCGGGGTCACGAGATCGGCGGGGGGCCCGACGAGGACGACGGCAGCCGCGTCGAGGCCTTCCCAGAGGGTCCGCACTGCGGCCGTGGCTCCGACCGAATGCGCGACGAGCGCGGCGAGCGGCCCGCGCGACTCGGCGACGGCACGAATCGAGCTGGTCATCTCCGGGATCGTGATCCTGCCCGCGTCCGAGGCCCCATGGCCGGGCGCGTCGAACGTCACGACCGAAAAGCCCCGCGCGACGAGCGGACCGACGAGCGCGCCGAGCTGAGCGCCGCGGCCGCCCCAGCCGTGAACGAGCAGCACGCTCGGGCCGGCGCCCCACACCCACGTCTCGATACGACGCTCGCCGACCTGCATCGGCCGCGCTCGCGCGGTGGCGAGAAGATCGACTTCCGCCGACGGCCGCCTCACCCGTGGCGGCGTCGTGAAGAGTCGGACGGCGCGTCGAGCGGCGAGCGCCGGTGCGAGAGCCGAGAGCGCGCGGTGGCCCACTCTCAGGAGTGGGAGCGCGCGTGAGGTCTTCGAAGATCGAACGATCGTGCTTTTCTCCATCGCGAGGTACTCCGCGTCGGTCATCGTGGTTCTCCTTTCGGCTAGCGGCGCCGACCGCTCGAGGCGGCGGCGGAGGGATGCGAGGTGGCGTACCCGGGCGCGCGACAGGCCCCCAGGAGCGTCTCGAACGCTTTGACGGCCCGCGCGTGGGCCTTGGGGTCGCGCATCAGACGCGAAGCGTGGACGAACGCGAGGCCGATCCCCTGACAGTCGTGGGCGAACTGCTCGCAGTCCAGGTCGGCGCGGAAGTGGCCCTCGTTGACGGCGATGCGCGCGGCTCCCGCGAGGGTGTCAATCCAGTCGCGCAGGTTCTGGACGACGAAATCGCGGACCGGCCCGGGCCGGTCGTCGAGCTCGAACGAGGCGGCCATGAACGGGCAGCCCCCCGGCAAGCTCGGCGACTGCTCCCACGCGAGCCAGCGCTCGAACAGAGCGCGCACGCGCGGCTCGCCGCGCGGGACCGCGAGCGCCGGCTTGACGACGGACTCGACCATGCGCACGCCGGCCATGCGGAGGATATCGAGCTGGAGCGCCTCCTTCGAGCGAAAGTGAGCGAAGAGACCGCTCTTGGACATCCGAAGATCCTCGGCCAGCCGCCCGATCGTGAGCCCCTCGAAACCGATCCGCGTCGCCAGGCCTAGCGCGTGCGCCAGGATCGCCTCACGCGTCTGCTCGCCCTTGGACGCGGCTCGTGCCTTCGCCGGGGTTCGGCTCGCCGCTCTCATGGCCAACAAATTAGTACGACCGTTCGGTTCTGTCAAGACCCTTCTGCCGCCGTGCGAAGATAAGGCGCCGATGACCCGATACGTCCTGAAGCGGCTCGTCCTCCTGCCGGCGCTCCTCTTCCTCTTCTCGGTCACCGTGTTCGCGATCGTCCAGGCGCCGCCGGGCGACTTCCTCACGACCTACGTGGCCACGCTCGCGTCCTCGGGCAGCTCGATCAACGCCGAGCAGGTCGAGGCGCTCCGGCGCGAGTACGGGCTCGACCGGCCGGTGTGGGTCCAGTACCTGCGATGGATGGAGAATCTGGCGAAGGGCAACCTCGGCCTCTCGCTGGAGTACCAGCGCCCGAACGCCGAGCTCATCGGCGAGCGTCTGGTGCTCACGATGGTCCTGGCGCTCCTGTCGTTCGTCTTCACCTGGGTCGTCGCCGTCCCGGCCGGCATCTACTCGGCGATGCACCCGCGCTCGGTCGTCGACTATCTGTTGACCGTCGTCAACTACGTCGGCGTGGCGACGCCCAACTTCATGCTCGCGCTCGTCCTGATGTGGGCCGCCTTCGCCTACTTCGGCATGTCGGTCACGGGGCTCTTCTCGCCGGACTTCGTGGAGGCGCCGTGGAGCGGCGCGCGCGTGCTCGATCTTCTGAAGCACATCTGGCTTCCCGCGGTCGTCCTCGGGGTGGCCGGGACCGCGCGGCTCACGCGCGTGATGCGCGCCAACCTGCTCGATGAGCTGAACAAGCCTTACGTCACGACGGCGCGCGCGAAGGGGCTGTCGGAGTGGCGACTGGTGGTGCGCTACCCGGCGAGGCTGGCCCTGAATCCGCTCGTGAGCACGATCGGCTGGTACCTCCCCGCTCTCTTCTCCGGCAGCCTGATCGTGGCGACGGTGATGAATCTTCCCAACATCGGCCCCCTGCTGCTCCGGGCGCTGATCAACCAGGACATGTACCTGGCCGGAAGCATCCTCCTCATCTACTGCTTCCTCACGATCGTGGGCACGCTGGTCTCCGACATCCTCCTGGCCTGGCTCGATCCGCGGATCAGGCTCGAAGAGGGGGGATGAGATGAGCGTGCTCGCGCCTGCGGCGCCGGTGACGGCCGAAGATCGAGTCTCGGTCGCCTCGAACTGGCGGCTGGTCTGGTGGCGGTTCCGAAAGCATCGGCTGGCGCTCGTGAGCGCGCTGGTCCTGCTGGTCCTCTACCTCGTCGTGCTGTGCCCCGACTTCTTCAGCACCCAGGATCCCGAGGCCACCGAAGCGAAGCTCGCGTTCATCCCCCTCCAGCGCCTCCACGTCTTCGACGGCTGGCGGCCGGCGCCGTGGGTGCCGGACGTCGCGGGCAAGCGCAACCCGACGACCCTGCGCATGGAGTGGCGGGTCGACCAGGCTCGAAAGATTCCGGTGCGGTTCCTCGTCACGGGCTATCCGTATCGCCTGCTCGGCGTCGTCCCGACCCGCCTGCATCTGCTCGGCACGGCCGAGGCCGACGGACGCGAGCGGCTTCATCTGCTGGGCACCGATCGTCTGGGACGCGATCAGTGGTCTCGGCTGGTCCACGGCACGCGGACGTCGATGACGATCGGCCTCACCGCGGTCACGTTCTCCGTCATCCTGGGCGTCCTGCTCGGTGGAATCTCCGGCTACTACGGCGGGCTGGCCGACGCCGTGATCCAGCGACTGATCGAGCTTTTGCAATCGCTGCCGACGATCCCGATCTGGCTGGCGCTCACCGCGGCGCTGCCACGCGACTGGTCGCCCCAGCAGGTGTTCTTCGCGATCACGGTGATCCTGTCGCTGGTGGGCTGGACGACGCTCGGGCGCGAAGTCCGCGGCCGTTTTCTGGCGCTTCGAGAGGAAGATTTCGTGCTGGCGGCCGAGCTGGCGGGGGCGAGTCGAGGTCGGATCATCCTCCGCCACATGGTGCCGACATTTCTCTCGCACATCATCGCGACCAGCACGCTCGCGGTTCCGGCGATGATCATCAACGAGACGTCGCTGTCCTTCCTCGGCCTCGGCATTCGGCCGCCCGCGATCAGCTGGGGCGTGCTCCTCCAGGAGGCGCAGAACATCCAGACCGTCGCGCTGGCGCCCTGGCTTCTCGTCCCGGGCGCCGTGGTCATCCTCTCGGTCTTGGCCTTCAACCTGGTGGGCGACGGGTTGAGAGACGCCGCCGACCCGTACAGCCCATGACGACACCGGTCCTTCAGGTCAAGGACCTCCGCGTCCACTTCTTCCTCGACGAAGGGCTCGTGCGCGCGGTCGACGGCGTGAGCTTCGACGTGGCGCCCGGTCAGGTCGTCGGGATCGTCGGCGAGAGTGGGTGCGGCAAGAGCGTGACGATGAAGGCCATCCTCCAGCTCGTCGAGCCGCCCGGCCGGATCGTCGGCGGCCGGATCCTGTTTCACAAAGACTCGGCGCCGGCGGTCGACCTGACGCAGCTCTCGCCCAAGGGCCCCGAGCTGCGGGCGATCCGCGGCGCCGAGATCGCCCTGATCCCACAGGAGCCGATGGCGGCGTTCAGTCCGGTCCACTCGGTCGGCGAGCAGGTGATCGAGGCGCTCCGGCTTCACGAGCGCCAGTGGCGCCCGAGCGGTCCGCGCCTGTCCCGGGCCGAGGCGCGCTCGATGACCGTCGACCTCTTCCGCAACGTGGGCATCTCGATGCCCGACGAGCGGGTCGACGCCTACTCGTGGCAGCTCTCGGGCGGGTTGCGCCAGCGCGCGATGATCGCGATGGCCCTGTCGTGCCGGCCGCGGCTCCTCATCGCCGACGAGCCGACGACGGCCATCGACGTGACGACCCAGGCGCAGATCCTGAATCTCCTCCGCGACCTGCAGCGCCGGCACGGCACCGCGATCGTGTTCATCACCCACGACCTCGGCGTGATCGCGCAGATGGCGCGCGACGTGGTCGTGATGTACCTCGGGCGCGTGATGGAGCAGGGCTCGGTCGAGCAGATCTTCCACGCGCCCAAGCATCCGTACACGCGGGCGCTCTTGAAGTCGATCCCGAGCGTGAACGTTCCGCCCCGCACCCTGCTGCCGACCATCGCCGGATCGATCCCGCATCCCCTCGGGCGCCCGCGCGGCTGTCCCTTCCACCCGCGCTGTCCCGACGCGATTGCCGGAGTCTGCTCCGAGCGGGTGCCGGCGCTGGGGCCGGTCGGGCCGAACCAGCTCGCGAGCTGCTTTCTCTATCATCGCGACGAGGCGGTCGAGCCGTGAGCGCGACGCCGTGGCTCCTGGAAGTCCGCCATCTCCGAAAGGTCTTCCCGATCCGCCGCGGGTGGAACCGCAAGGTCGTCGGCGCGGTGTCGGCGGTCGACGACGTGAGCTTCACGATCCGCGAGGGCGAGACGCTCGGGCTCGTCGGCGAATCGGGCTGCGGCAAGACGACGACCGCGCGCTGTATCCTCCGCGCGATCACGCCGACGAGCGGCGAGATCCTCTTCCGTCTGGCGGACGGTCGGGTCGTGGACCTGGCGCCGCTCTCCCGTGCCGAGCTCCGTCCGCTGCGCCCACAGATCCAGATGGTCTTCCAGGACCCCTTCGGGTCGCTGAATCCGCGCATGACCATCTTCGACAACGTCGGCGAGCCGCTCCTGGTCAACGGCCTGCGCGAGCGCCGGGCGCGCCTCGAGCGTGTCGCCGACCTGCTCGAGCTGACCGGTCTCCGCCCCGAGCACATGCACCGCTTCCCGCACGCGTTCTCGGGCGGCCAGCGCCAGCGCATCGGCATCGCGCGGGCGCTCGCGACCGAGCCCCGGCTCGTGGTCGCCGACGAGCCGGTGTCCGCGCTGGACGTCTCGGTGCAAGCGCAGGTGCTGAATCTCCTCCTCGAGCTCCGGACGCGTCTGCACCTGACCTTGCTCTTCGTGGCCCACGATCTGGCGGTGGTCAAGCACATCAGCGATCGGGTCGCCGTGATGTACGTCGGCCAGCTCGTGGAGCTCGCCACCGCCGAGGCGATCTTCCGCCATCCGCGTCATCCGTACACCGCCGCGCTGATGCGGGCGGTGCCCGTCCCCGACCCTCACGCGCCGAGCGGCGAGGTCGCGCTGGCCGGCGAGGTTGCCGACCCCGCCCATCCGCCGGCGGGCTGCTATTTCCACCCGCGCTGTCCGTTCGTCACCGAGGTCTGCCGGACCGAGCCGCCGCCGCTCCGCGAAATCGACGTGGGGCACCTCGTGCGCTGCCATCGGGCCGAGGAGCTGGTTCTGACCGGTGTCGACGCCGAGCCCGCGCGCGCCGCGGGCGGCGTGGTAGATTCCCGGGATCACGACGGGAGGACGATATGAGCACGTGGCTTCTGGCTCTCTCGACCCTGGCGATCGTCCTGGCCGCGGGTGGTGGCGCGGCGCGGGCCCAGTCCTTCTACGAGGGCAAGACCCTGCGTCTGGTCGTCGGCTTCGCCCCCGGCGGCGGCTTCGATACCTACGCGCGGGTGATCTCGCGCCACATGGGCCGACACATTCCGGGCAATCCTACGATCGTCGTCGAGAACATGACGGGCGCCGGAAGCCTCATCTCCGCGAACCACCTCTATCGCGTCGCGAAGCCCGACGGCCTCACGATCGGCCACTTCAACGGCGCGCTCTTCCTGGGACAGGCGCTGGGTCAGCCCGGGATCGAGTTCGACGCGAGAAAGTTCGAGCTCATCGGGGCTCCGATCAAGGAAGACGCGGTCTGCGCGCTGACTCGGGCGAGCGGCATCACCTCGATCGAGAAGTGGATGGCCTCGAAAACACCGATCAAGCTCGGCGGCGTCGCGCCCGGCGGAACGCCCGACGCCAACGCGAGGATCTTGAAGGCGGCGCTCGGGCTCCCGATCCAGCTCGTCTCCGGCTACAAGGGAACCGCCGAGATCCGGCTGGCCGCCTCGTCCGGCGAGGTGAGCGGCGCGTGCTGGTCGTGGGAATCGATGCGCTCGACGTGGCGCGGCGCGCTGGACTCGGGTGAAGTGATCGCCGTGCTGCAGACGAGCGCCCGGCCGTTCCCGGATCTTGCGGGCGTGCCGCTCGCCCTCAGCCTGGCGAAGACCGACGAGGCGCGGCAGCTGATCAAGGTCGGCATCCAGAACGCCGCCGCCTTCGCGCGTCCCCTGGCGCTGCCTCCAGGGACGCCGAAGGACCGAGTCCTGATCTTGAGGAAGGCCTTTCAGGAGACGTTGAAGGATCAGGCCTTCCTGGCCGAAAGCGAGAAGGCCAAGCTCACCCTGGAACCGGCCACCGCCGAAGAGCTCGACAAGATGGTGGCCGAAGCCTTCGCGCTCGACGCAGCGCTCCTGGCGAAGCTCAAGGACATCCTCTACAAGTAGCCGCGCGCACCCCTCGCGGCCGAGGTTCCAAGGGTGAAGAACGCGCAGCTCAGCGCGAGTCCGCCCGCGGCCAGCGCGAAGGCGAGCATGTAGGTGCCCATCGCGTCGTAGATGAAGCCGGCCGCGGTGGGTCCTAGAGCCGCCCCGCAACGCCAGCCGAGGCTCAAGACGCCCATGACCGCGCCGATCGCCCGCACGCCAAACGTCTCGACCGCGCCCTTCACGATCGTGGTGTCGCTGCCGGCGGCCGACAGGCCGAACCAGAACAGCACGACGTCGAGGACCGACAGCGACGGTCCAGCCATGATCGCGAGGAGCGAGGCGATCTGGATGGTCAGACAGACCCAGAACATGGGCTTGGTGCCGACGCGGTCGGAGGCGATCCCGACGAGCACCCGGCCGGCAATCGTGCCGGTGCCCAGGATGGTCAGCGCCAGGGACGCGCGCTCGAGCGTGACGCCCTGGTCCTTCACGAACGACACGAGGTGAATCGACATCATCATCTGGTTGAACCCGAGAAGCATCCACGCCGTGACGAGAAGCCACAGGCGGCGATCTGCGAGCGCTTCGCCGAGCGTCACGCCCGACGCCAGCGATCGAGCGCTCCGCGAGTCGGAGCCGGTCGCCTCCGGGGGAAACCGTGTGAGCATGCTCCCGGGAATGGCGAGCACCCAGACGAGCGCGCCGAGCACCAGATACGTCGTTCGCCAGCCGAGGCGCTCGATCAGGAACGCCGACAGGCGTGGGCCGGTCACGAAGGCCAGGTTGAGGCCGGCCAGCAAGATCCCCAGCGCCAGGCCGCGGCGCTCGACGAACCAGCGCGACACCGTGGTGGTGGGCACCAGATAGACCGAGGACATCGCGACCCCCTGCAGCACGCCGAGGACGAGATAGAGATGCCACAGCGCGTCGATCCGGGACGCGAGCGCGAAGAGACCGCCCGCCAAGACGGCGCTCGCCGTGAGGATCAGACGCGGACCCCACCGATCGCTGGCGGCGCCGATCACGAAGGCGATGAGGCCACCGATGATCAGGTTCAGCGACGGCGCGATCGAGATCGCGCCCCGGCTCCAGCCGAACTCATTGGCCAATACCGGAAGGAAGACGCCAAATCCAGCGTGCGAGTTCCAGACGCCGAACATGACGAGCGAGCACGCGCCCACGACCACCCAGCCCTGCCGGCGGCGGACGTCGGACATGTGGTCGCGATGATACCCGCGCGGCGTCACGAAACCTACCAGCGGCAGAAGATCGACCAGCGCGTTGTCCTCCGCGTGCGTCGTTCCGGAAAGCGCACACGAAGTTTTTCACGTGGTTGGCGATCGACGCGCCGTGGCACTTCCGTTGCTTCCCCACTTGCCCAGTGACTCCTGCATCGCGTCCTGAATTCGATACGCCTCGCCTGGTCGCGCTCAATGGGGGCGGCATGCTGGCCATCCGCAACGGCGCAGCGCGCCGTCAGGCAATCGCGCTCCGGCTCGGCGACCTGCTCATCTCCGAGGGGCTCGCCACCCTCGCCCAGGTGCAAAAGGCGCTGCGCGTGCAGAGCGAGTCGAAGACGTACATGCTGCTCGGCGAAATCCTGGTCGCCCAGAAGGTCCTCACGCGCACCCAGCTCCTCTCGGTCCTCGACCGCCACCGGCGGCGCTCACGGCTCGGCGAGCTCCTGGTCAAGTCGAAGGCGATCACGCCAGACCAGCTCGAGGCCGCGCTTGCCGAGCAGCGACGCTGGAAGCAGACCCTCGGCGAGGTGGTCGTCCGCCTGGGCTACGTGAGCGAAGAGCAGATGCGGCGGGCATTGTGCCAGCAGCTCCACATCAACTTCTTCGAGCTCGACACGATCGTGCTCGATCAGTCACTGCGGGCGCTCATCAACCCGCGGTTCGCCAAGAAGCGACTGGTCGTCCCGATCGCGCGTGTCGGCCAGACCCTCGTCGTCGCGATGGACGATCCGACTCGGACCTCGGTCGTCGACGATCTCAAGGCGAGCACGGGGCTCGACATCGAAGTGATCACGTCCACGACCGCCAGCATCCGCCGGGCGCTCGCGCAGATGTATCCCACGCTCGTGTCGGCGAGCGCCGCCGAGCCGGCAGCCACCCCCACGCGTCACCGGCTTCCGGCGATCGTCGGTGAGCCGCACATCCTGAGCTTCGAGGAGATCGACCGGCTCGCGGACGAGAAGCACACGTACCTCGACGTTCAGCACGTGTCCGAGGGCACCGCGAGCATGGTGCGCCGGCTCTTGACCCTGGCCGTCGAGTGGGGCGCCTCCGACATCCATCTGGAAGCGGTGGACCACGGGATCCAGACGCGCTTCCGGATCGACGGCGTTCTGCAGGGACTCGACCTCGATGACCTCGACGAGATGATGAACCAGAACCGGGGCAAGCTGATGTCCCGACTCAAGATCCTGAGCAAGCTCGACATCGCCGAGCGACGCCGGCCCCAGGACGGAAGCTTCCGCGCGCGCCTGGCGCGAGACGGCCAGACCGCCACGGTGGACTTTCGGATCTCGATCATCCCGGGCTACTACGGCGAAAGCGCGGTGATCCGCATCCTCGACCCGCGGGGGCTTCCGCAGTCGGTGGAGGCACTCGGGCTGCGCGCGCCCGTCGCCCTCAGGCTGCGCCAGCTCCTCAGATCGTCCACCGGGCTCATCCTGGTCACGGGCCCCACCGGCTCGGGCAAGAGCACCACGCTCTTCGGCGCACT
>Ga0137404_10003330_pt1 | contig 10730 bp, 7 predicted proteins | sample CZOMad2_1_16fung_FD_108285 | JGI IMG/M metagenome (GOLD analysis project Ga0137404, IMG submission 108285) | Vadose zone soil fungal communities from Angelo Coast Range Reserve, California, USA - CZOMad2_1_16fungal (Illumina Assembly) | ecosystem: Environmental > Terrestrial > Soil > Vadose zone... | reverse complement strand
CTTTCCAGTTCGACTGGACGCATGGCAATAATATCTATAACGAGACCAAGCAATGGCTGTACCGGCCGGCAGGCGGATCGGGTGGATATGGCGGTATCTCCAAGGACCTCGACAAAAGGATCACCATCGGCTCCAAGACGGGTGCCTTCGTCAACTATTACCAAAGTCTATATAATGTGGGATCGCCCGAAAGTCAGTTCGTGGAAGATGGATCCTATATCCGGCTCAAGGATCTTTCCATCTCCTATGACCTGAAGAAGTTGGTTAAAGTGAATTCGATCAGCCACCTTTCCGTCACCTTGTCGGGACGAAATCTCCTGACCTTCACCAAATACAGCGGCCTGGATCCGGAAAATACCGGCGCATTCGATACACAGGGAAATAATCTTGCCAATACAAGGTCGGGGGCATTCTCGGGCGTGGACTACTTCGGCGTACCCAATCTCCGGTCTTACCAGTTCTCCCTGAACGTCGGCTTTTAATCGAATAACTAATAACTACAATCATGCAAAAATATAAACTGCTCTACCTGTTCATGATCGTCCTGCTGCTGGGAGCCTGCAAGAAATCCCTGCTGCAATTGTCCAACCCGAACTCCCCTACCCCACAATCCTCCCTGGTCACGGAGGCTGGGATCAATGCCTTCGCCATGGGCGAATATGAAAAATGGATCGTCAATGTTCCGGGGGACGGACAGACGAATATCTTCGACGTCGCCTTCTTCATGGAGAGCGGCATGGGTGACGAGGACTTCGAGCCCTATTCCAATTACGGCGGGCGCTACCCGGCCAATACGAATACGATCATCCTGCCGGCCCCTTATAACAATACGATCCATAATCCCTCCGGCTTCGACCAGATCGGTATCCTGCGTTCGAAGAATAGCCGGGTGGCCGGAGAACAAAATTCCGTCCAGTACGAATGGGCCGTGGACTATTTCATGAATGCGCAGGCCAACCTGCTCCTGAGCGCCGTGGATAACCCCGCTCTTAAGCTGACCGGCGACGCAGCCACGAAGAAAGGAGTGCTCAAGGCGTGGGCCTACTACTGGAAAGGGTTTTCCTATTCCCGGCTGGGTTCCATGTACCTCAGCGCCGTGGTCAATGATAATCCCGCCAACGGGCTTACCGACAGCATTTACCTCAGCCATGACGCGATGATCACTGCGGCCAATGCCAATTTCGACAAGGCCGTTGCCATTCTCGGCGGGCTTAGCGCCAACGCGGATTACCAGGCCACGTTCAAGGCCATCATACCCAGCTTCAACAACAATACGACGATCATCGATCCCCCCATGTGGATCCGCCTGATCCATACCTACGAGGCGCGCAATTTCCTGGTCAATCATAAAGTGGCCGCCATGAGCGCCTCCGACTGGACCAACGTTGCCAACCTTGCCGCGACCGGCATGGTGCCGGGAGACCATTCTTTCGTCTGGGGCATGGCTCCGGGCGGCATCAACGATCTCACGACACAGAATAATAACGTAAACCTTGGCTTCTGGTTCCATCCCTATGCCCTGCATACCGTCGCAGGCGGACAGCTCACCTGGGTCAGTGAAAGGCTTATCCAGGATTTCCAGCCCAACGATACCCGGAAGACCAAGAACTTCGGCCCACTGACAGGCGGCCCGATCGCGAACGTGCTCAACCGGGGTATCATGTTCGGTACCCGCTTTGGAGTCGTTGAAATAGACAGCGGTGGATCCTTCGCTTCCCAGACCCATAAAGGCGTTGTGCCCATCGGGCCTACCTGGGAAGAGAATACGCTCATGATCGCCGAAGCCAAAATCCGCAGCGGCAGCGATATTAACGGCGGACTGGCTCTCATCGACCAGGTGCGTACATCGCAGGGCGCCGGCCTGCCCGCTACAGCCAATACGGGTCTCACGCAGGCCCTGGCGGCCGAACAACTCCGCAGCGAAAGACGTATCGGCCTCTACCTGCGGGGACTGGCCTGGTATGACGCCCGCCGCTGGGGGGTCAATGCCCCGCTTTCCGCGGGAGGTGGGAGAACGAACGCCAATGTACTCGTCCCCGGCACCGTCCTTGGCGGGGGACCTAACCAGCTCCTGCAATGCACGGTGGAATATAATTTCGTGGACTACTGGGATGTGCCGCAGAACGAACTCGACTTCAACGGGCCAGCCTCCGGCTCGGCGCCGATCAAGAATTAAATATTTTAATAGGAATGAAGGGGCCTCAAGATCATTCTTGAGGCCCCTTTTTGGGCTGTCTCAGTGATTACGATCCCGAAGGTCATGGTGTTGCCGAGACTTCGCTCTGACTCTTCAGGACAGCGTTTTCAGATTGCCTGTTTCGCAGCACATTGACGTAGCTTAGAGCCAGGCGATCGTTAAATTCTTCATACGATTTTTGGGCCCATTGAATGGCTCCACCCAGATCGTCATTGATCTCGCTGATAATGGCCATGTTATAGCAGGCTCTTCCTGCGGCTTTCCGGCTGGCGCTGGCAGTTTCCTGACGCCAGATCTTGGCGGCACCGTCCCAATTACCGGTTCGTGCCATACGGCATGCAACCTTAAAATTGCTATTGCCCCTGACATAGTAATATCTCGATACCCGGATGGAATAGGGTACGATTCTATAAGCATAAGCCTGTCCTGCCTTATTGCCTACCTGTTTCACCGCTTCTTTACGTCTAAGGAGGGCGGACCCGACTGCAAGTGGATTGATGCCTGTGCCTGAAAAGACCAGGTCCCTTGAAAGAATATATTCATCCAGGATATTTCGTGAAGAAGGATCATAAATCCTCCAGCCGGTCTTTACCAGTGTTGTCATTCCTACCTGTTGATGAATGGCCGGGATACTGCCAATGACGGTTTGCAGATTGGTGGGGGACGCGTTATAGTTAACTTTGGATTGAGCATCGAAAAGTTCCAGTGAAAACAGCACATCAGAATTATTCTGCCTGCATATTCTTTCCACTGTATCCCAAGGCAGTGAAGATGGGAATACCCCTGCACCATATGACCTGAGATCAACCTTATCAATGGTTTTTACGGAAGAGAACCGGCTGTTCTTCATCAATTCGTCCACTAGTCCTGCCATACTAGCCTTTGCCCCCTCTGCCTGCAGATCCCTGGTTTCAAGAGAGATTGCTTTGTAAACGGCATCGATTGTCTTGTTCTCATCTGTGACCCGGGTCCTGTTTACCACGGCTGCCGTCCTGATATTGGGTGGGAGGCTCACCGGAGCCGGTTGCGTCACGCTAAGGGACATCAGATTAGTGGAACTGCAGGAATAGCATGTTACAGTAATGCAAATAAAGGCGATCAGGGTCTTCATATGGATAATAGCTTAAATTTAAGATAGTGGTTTTAAGGTCTTTAACAAAAACGAATTTCGAAAGGATCTAGTATGGGAAGAGCTCCAGCCATCCCAGCCAAAAAAGAAAAAAGGGGCTATCAATAAAAGCCCCTTTTCCATATATGCAAAGTATTCCATCATTTATTTAAAAGTCAGCCTGACCCTTCCTCCTCCGCCATCCACTTTCACCGGGATCCCCCCGCCATTCATGGCGCCATCGATATGCTCTTCATCCGTCTCGCCCTTAAAATTATTCAGGCTGTTCGCCTTTACCTTGCTGCCGCGGATCCGCAGATCGACCCCTTTATTCTGGGGCAATTCGATATCGATGTCCCCGCTGGAATTGGTCACCGTAAGATATTTTCCCAGTTCCTTCACACTGACGTCGATCTGTCCTCCGCTGGTGGACGTCTCCAGGCTGCAATACATATCCCTGAGCCTGACATTTCCGCCGGAAGTATGGGTCGATAATTCTCCCTTTACCTCTTCCCCTTCCACATTTCCACCCGAGGTCGTGGCCCGGACTGTACCCTGCAAGAGCCGTAGGCGCAGGTTGCCCCCCGATGTGGAAAGCTTGATATTTCCTGTGCAATTGCTGGCCTCGATATTACCGCCGCTGGTGCTCAGGTCGATATCTTCCTTTGAATCCGCAATGCCGATATTTCCGCCGGATGTCCTTCCCGTCAGCCTGCCGCTGAGCTGGTCGATATCGAGATTGCCGCCGCTGGTACGAAAATCCTGGGTGGCGCCTGACAGATCCTTGAGGCGGATATTACCGCCGCTGGTACGGAGCGAAGTAGAGGCTTCCTTCGGAGCGAAGACCTTGAACGAAATGCTCAGGCCCTTTCTCCAGTTCATCGACCGTTCCTTCGGCTTTGCGATCGCCGTAAGCTTATTGCCGGTTACAGTAACATTGAGCTCATACATTTCATCCAGCCTTTTCTGGATCTCCGCCTTCGACAGGTCCTCATTGTTGTTATTTCCCCAGATATATACCTCTACGCGTGCCTCCGCGTCTGTCGATCCCATCACCGTGATATTGCCTCCCGTGGTCTCTACATTCACCTGCCGGATTGATGCGCCTGTCAGGGATTTAACGAGAAAAGGGGGGGTGTGGCCAGATTGTGCTGTTGCCGACCAGACCTGCAGGCTGGATACTAATAAGAGTAAAAAGATCTTTTGCATGGTGTAGTTGTTTATGCGAAATATGTAATTGTTACCTTAAAGTCACCGGCAGGGAAAGAATGTTGCACATATTACATATTAAAAGAGAAAGATTGAAAGAAAGGTATTGGCGTCCCGGGGCTGCGGCGTGCACCGACCCGGAATGAGCGCCCGGGTACTGCCAGAAAGATCGGGGAAGGGCTAAAATAAAAAAAGGAGCAGTATAGAAATACACTCCCGTTTTAAAATCCAATATCCTATGAAAAACCGAATAGGTAGATCCAACTTACATGCCATAACATGACGCATTGGTTATCAACAATTTAAAAACCATCTCTTCAGCCAATCCGGCCCAGAATGGGAAAAAAAGTTGCAGAAAGGGAATAAACATTGATCCGCGTCAAGATTCCCGCGACCGCATGGTTCCCATCAGCCTCTCAATTCCACGACCACATTGATGGTAAGCGCAACGATTACGGTATTGAAGACAAAGGACAGCAGGCCATGCATCAGCGCGATCCGCCGCATATGACGCGAAGAGATCTGGATATCCGATACCTGGAAGGTCATTCCGATGACAAATGAAAAATAGGCGAAGTCGAGGTAGTCCGGGCATTTCTCATTGGGTATCTCCAGCCCGCCGATCTGGTCGGTGTTCGGGCCGACACGGTCCCCATAATAATAATGCGCATAACGGAAGGCGAACATGATATGCAGCAAGGCCCAGGAAAAAGTGACCCCACAGATATAGATGGCAGTCTCCAATCCCTTGCTCAACATCCAGCCGCCCTTATTTCCCAGCAGCAGGAGCACGCCCGCAAGGCTGCCCAGCGTAGCAACGATCACCAGTACAAAGACGACCGCCCGGCTCGAATCTTCAAATCGGGCCAGAACCCGGATCTGCTTGGAGCACATGCTGAAAAAGATAAACAAACTCATCGCGATCTCGGAAAATGCGAAAATATCCCAGGCGATCATGATCCGGGTCATCCCTTCCATGCTGATGGACGACAAGGACAGGGAGACCAGGGCCGATATGACCAGGCTGATGATCAGCTTATAGATTGCCCTTATTCTATGGAACCAGCCGGGTGATTTAATATATGCTGTCAAGCGAAGGATGTATTGAATGAGACAATGATCGCAAGTTAATTTATACGCCTGCACCCAGCAAAAAATTAACATACCTCCATTTTTCAGGCCTGTTCCGCCAAATCCCGATAATCGGTATATTTGATCATGCGCATATCTTTTCCCGCTGTCTTCCTCATTCTCTGCTGCTCGCATCCTCAAGTCATGGCGCAGGCCCCCGGCGCCGGGATCGATATACAACACTACGGTTTCTCCCTTGCCCTCAACGATGCCGATAATATGATAAAAGGAACGGCGGAAGTGACGGTACGATTTTTAAAGGACGCAGCTTCCTTTTCCCTGGACCTCGTGAAGAAGAATAAGGTGGGTACAGGAATGCTGGTCAGCTCCGTCCGGGAAGAAGGGAAAGACCTCCGCTTCCGGCAAGACAGCGAAAAGTTAACTACCTGGCTCCCTCCATCCGCACCCGCAAAAAAAAGCTCCCTGCACACCTATACGATACGGTATGAAGGCATCCCGGCCGATGGGCTGGTGATCGGCAAGAATAAATTCGGACACCGTGGGTTTTTCGGGGACAACTGGCCCAACCGGGCCCATAACTGGCTGCCCTGCATAGACCACCCTGCGGACAAGGCGGCCGTGGACTTCATGATCACCACCCCCGATCATTATCAGGTCGTGGCCAATGGGCGCAAGGAAAAGGAAACACCCTTGCCCCAGCAGCTTAAGCTGACCCACTGGAAGGAATCCGTTCCCTTATCCACCAAGGTAATGGTCATCGGGGTCGCGGACTTTTCCATCGACCATCCCGGGGATGTAGGGGATATTCCCGATTACAGCTATGTTTTTGCCGAGAATAAAGTGCAGGGATTTCAGAGTTACGCAGTCGCCACCGAAATACTCCCCTTCTATATCAGGAAAATAGGACCTTACCCTTTTGAGAAATTGGCCAATGTACAATCCAAGACAAGATTCGGCGGACTGGAAAATGCCAGCGCCATATTCTACTTCGAGAACTCCGTCGGCTCCCCGGGAATAGAATCCCTGATGGCGCATGAGATCGCCCACCAGTGGTTTGGCGATGACGTCACTGAGACGGACTGGCAACATCTATGGCTCAGCGAAGGCTTCGCCACCTATATGACCCATTCCTACCTGGAAAACAAATACGGAACGGATACCCTGAAGAAAGGCATGATGAAGGATAGGATGACCCTCATCAATTTTGAGCGGCAGCGGAAGACGCCGGTCGTGGACTCGGTCACGAATGGCGATTATATGCAGCTCCTGAACCCGAACAGCTACGAGAAAGGTGGCTGGGTCCTCCATATGCTGCGAAGGAAATTGGGAGATACACTCTTCTGGAAGGGCATGGCCGACTATTTCGCCAGCTATCACAACCGCAATGCCAGCACATCCGATTTCGAGCACACGATGGAAAAAGCAGGCGGACAGCCGCTCGACACTTTCTTCCGGCAATGGCTCTATACTCCCGGACATCCCCACCTCGGGGTCGAATGGAAATACGATCCGGATAAAAAAGAGATCGTCATAGATTTCACACAAACCGCCCCACGGCTTTTTGAATTTCCGCTGGAATACGTCATAGACGGCGAGCCCCATACCGTCAATATAAAGAATGCATGGACTCGGGTACAACTCCCCCTCCCGGCAAAACCCGAAAAGCTGACGCTCGACCCGGATGTGAGTCTCCTGGCGGATTTCACGGTGACGGGGCCGGAATGAATATCATCCCCTGACGGAGACCTGGATAAAAAAAAGACCCCGCCAGGTGGCAGGGTCCTCTTTATGATGGCCAGAGAAAATTAATGGTTCGTCCTCCCGTAATTATTGCCCATTCCCGCTATTGTCATTATACTCCTGCTGGTTGTCGCTGCTGCTCTTCTGCTGATCGTTGTTATTATTCCTTTGCTGATTATTATTATTGTTATTATTCGGGTTCCTGTGGGAATTATAATAATAATCCCTGCGGGCCTGGATAATGGCCTGGTCCCTGTCATGTTTCAGCTGACGGATTTGTTGTCTCCGCTCTTTGCCGGGCAAGTCCTTATCATGCCGTACATCGCTGATCCTTGCATCGTAGTCATTTTTAATGTCCTCGATCTGCAAGGCTAATTTAGAAGGGATCGGACCATGACCATAATAATATGCGGGGTAAGGATAGCCCCAGGGGCCATATACCCCGTAAGGGTAACCATAATAGGGATAGAAAGGCGAGTACCCGAAGCCTAATCCAACCCCGATTGCGACATGGGGCCTTGAAACATAACCGCCATGATATCCGCCGCCAAAATGCCCTCTCTGTGCGGAGGCGCCCAAGGCCAATCCGACTGAAAACAGTATTATCAATAGCTTTTTCATAACTTGATTTTTTAATTCTTACTATTATAGACGCAAAAATCAGACAAAGGTAAAATGAGGGGGGTGGTTATAACGATTCTATAACAATCCCGTTTTAACGCTCTTGCCTGATAATACTCCATCCGGCTGTAATGGCAGGATGAGACCCCGGGAAGATTAAAAAATGGCAGCGATCTGACATTTTGATAGGGATTTTCTGTATCTTATGCCTTGTTTCGAAAAACGTTGCTTTATGCCTTCTTACCCCTTGGTAAACAAAGTAAGAAACTGTTTATTTTGTTTTCTGATCATTCAAAACGTCGCTGGCCAGGCCATCCTGACCGATAGTGTCTTTTACCGCCAGTCGGTGAACAAAGCCGTCCATTACTACACCGACGGCGCCGGCACCAGTTCGAATCTTTATAATGGTGTCATTTACCCGGGCTACAACCATCGTGTACAGGGGCAACCCTTCTTTGTCGCCGACACCTTCAGTACCGGATCCATTTATTATGACGGGGTAGTCTATCCCGATATTCCGCTCACCTACGACCTGGTGGCCGATGAGCTCATCATCCCGACCAATGACAATAGCCTGCAGATCCAGCTGATCAAGGAAAAAATAGGATATTTCTATTCCCACGACCATCTTTTTATCCGCATCACGCAGGACAGCGCTTCCGACGGCCCGGGGAATGGCTTTTACGATATGCTCTACGACGGAAAGGCCACGGTCCTCGTGAAAAGAGAGAAAAGGGTCCGGACCTTCGGAAAGGCCGAAGAAGATATTTCCCGTTACGTGCAATATGATCATTATTACCTGTTGCTGAACGGCAGGTATTACTCCGTCAAAGGCAAAGGATCCGTACTGGACGCATTCCAGGACAAAAAAAGCGCAGTCAGGGATTTCATTCACAGCAGCAAGATCTCTTTTAAAAAAGACCCGGAAAATTTCCTGATCCGGACTGCCGAATATTACAGCCAATTAAAAAAATGAATATGCGGGGTATTTACCGATGTCTCTTCCTTGTCCTGATCTGCCCGCTGTTCTTCATCCATACCGCCCGGGGCCAGACGCCCAACCTGATCAGCGGCGATTTTTCAGGTATCACCTTCGATGACTTCGTCAGCAAAATAGAAGCCGCCACGAATTATCATTTTTACTTCGATCCATCGGAGACGGACAGTATTATCGTCAACGTAAAGGCCCGGCAGGCGCGTCTGAAAGACTTGCTGGACGATATCTTTACCCATACCAGCTTTCATTTTGGGATCGATCCACAGAATAATGTCTATATCACCAGGCATAATGTCATTCAGACCGCCCTGCCTCCTGAGTTCTTCCAGGATAGCAAGCTACCTGCAGACAGCTCGGGCGAACCGGCCTGGAACTTGCCCACACAGGTTGCCGACAAAAAAACGCTTCATTCCCCCCTTGAGAATAAATTATTCGAGATCGGCATCCCGACCAATCACCTGGCCGCCGGGAATGCTACGCTGGTAGGCTATATACGGGATATCCGCAATGGCGAGGCCCTCATCGGCGCCACTGTCTATATCGAGCATCCTTCCATCGGCACGATCACGGATCCCTACGGCTATTTCACGCTGACCCTTCCCCGTGGAAGACATGTACTGCAGATCAGCAGCGCTGGCATGAAAGACACCAAGCGGCAGATCATGCTCTACTCCAATGGAAAATTGAACATTGAAATGGAGGAATTCATTCCCAGCCTGATCGCGGCTACGGTCGTGGCGGAAAAAAGATCGAATATCAAGGCTCTTCAAATGGGAGTTGAACGCATCAGCATCAAGACGATCAAGCAGATCCCTACCGTCCTGGGTGAAGCGGATGTCCTGCGGGCCGTACTCACGTTGCCCGGCGTTACTTCCGTGGGAGAAGCCAGCACGGGCTTCAATGTACGCGGAGGTTCCGCGGACCAGAACCTCATCCTCTTCAATGACGCTACGATCTACAACCCCTCGCATTTATTCGGGTTTTTCTCGGCCTTCAACCCCGATATTATAAAAGGAGTGGAACTGTATAAAAGCTCGATCCCCGAAAAATACGGCGGCAGGCTTTCTTCCGTGCTGGACGTGTCCACCCGGGACGGCAACAGCAAGAAACTGTCCGGGAGCGCGGGCATCGGGCCCCTGACGAGCAAGCTCATGCTGGAAGGACCGCTCATAAAAGACAAGACCTCCTTCATCCTCAGCGGCCGTACCACTTATTCAGACTGGATCCTGAAGGCTCTTCCGAATACGGCCTATAAGAACAGCAGCGCCTCCTTCAACGATCTCGATCTGCACATCAGCCATACGGTGAACGCAAAGAACAATATCTACCTGACGGGCTACCTGAGCAATGACGCCTTCAGGCTGAACAGCGATACGGCTTACAAATACGGCAACCGTAACGCGAACATCAAGTGGAAACATATTTTCAATAACCAGTTCTACGGAGTAGCCACAGCGGGACTGGATCATTACCAGTATTCCCAGTCCAGCGAGAAGAACCCGGTGAATGCCTATAAGTTCGGCTACAATATCGACCAGAGCAACGTTCACCTGGATTTCAATTATAATCCAAGCTACAAGCATGCGCTGGATTTCGGCCTTCAGTCGATCTATTACCAGCTGGACCCGGGATCCAAACGGCCGGTCGGCAGCGGCTCCCTGGTGGTGCCCAATACCGTAGCCAAGGAACAGGCCCTGGAAACCTCGGCATACCTGGGAGACCAGTACACGATCACGTCCCGGCTGGCCCTGAACCTCGGCCTTCGT
>Ga0137404_10003325_pt1 | contig 10737 bp, 9 predicted proteins | sample CZOMad2_1_16fung_FD_108285 | JGI IMG/M metagenome (GOLD analysis project Ga0137404, IMG submission 108285) | Vadose zone soil fungal communities from Angelo Coast Range Reserve, California, USA - CZOMad2_1_16fungal (Illumina Assembly) | ecosystem: Environmental > Terrestrial > Soil > Vadose zone... | reverse complement strand
TCCTCCATAAGTTTGAAAACATGGGGTGTTGGGCGCAGGGATACGGGATGACGGGCCGCGGGCCGCGTTGAACCACTTTCACTTTCAAAAGAAGAAAGCAGCCGATATGAGCATCAAATTCTTCATAGGATATGAGGTCATTGGTTATTTTTTGTTCCTTTCCATGGGAATCCTTTTAGTGGCGGGAATCTCATTGCTGATGCCCGAAACTTTCTGGAAACAAGTATGGTTTTTTAAAAAAGCCGAGTATCGACAGATGCTTCCCTATCGGATATGGATTGGTTGCGGATTCTGGATACTAGCTATCATATTGGCATGTGCAGGTATCGGCTGGTTCAAGAGGCTGAGTTGGGGCTGGCGCTTAACTGTCGGCATTTTTGCGGTCAATGGATTAAGCGATGGGGTGCGATTAGTAATGGGAAATTATGTGGAAGGAAGTATCGGCGTATGTATTACGGCCGGTATTATTTTTTATTTGACCCGTCCTTCCGTAAAAAAGTTATTTTTAAGAGGTTTTAATGATAATAGTTAAGTGTCCCACCTGGCAGCCCCTGAGGATCAATTTTTATCTCCGGTAATTTACTTTCTATAAAGCTGCCGTCTTCATGTGCCCTGCCGGAATGGAAGGGATTTTCTATCCATTCCGGAATAGTCTTTGGCAGACATCATCCAATAAGTTTAAAATTAAAAATAATGAAATATTCCTTGAATATTTTGATAGCGGGGCTTTGTTGTAGTGGCATAATTGCGCGGGGACAAGACTATCGTTCTGTCGGCCGTGAAAAATTCCGGATCATAGATACGGCCGGTTTTTACCTGTACCACATCAATAAGCTGGTGCAGGGTGAAAAGATCGCCGAATAATGTGAATCATAAATTGCTTGTTCCCTATTCAAATTATTGCCTGACAATATTTTATCAATGATATTCGTTATGCATGCCTTACAGGGCATGTCTTTTGGCACTATAAAAGAAAATAATAAAAAATGACAGCATATTTCCAGCGCCTCGGTAAACGGATCAAACCCTATCACCTGCTACACGGGATGTTCGCGCTAATAATTATTGCAGGTATAATTTATCGTTTGCTGAAAAAATGATGCCAACGAATTGCATTTAATTATATGTGGATTTTTTTTACGGAAAGACCTGCATTCGGGCCTGGGTGTAGAAAAAATTCGTTGATAAGCCAACTCAAGGCTTGTTTTTTACTCCTATTAGCTATTAAAATGAAAATCCCTGATACTGACATTTTCAAGAGCAGTCATCTTCAAGAACAGGGAATATAGGCTGGTTGCAAATTGGTAAATCCTCCTCCTCTTCACCGGCACGGGCCCGGACCAATCATTTTTGAAAAATGCTTTTCATTTTGGCATGGCTCGCTCCTTTATAATTCAGGACCAAAAAGAATAGATAACCGTTACAATCGTTGGGTACAAGATCGCAGGTGGTACCTAGAAACGATCTCAGTCCATACAGGGGGCAATATAAATTAGCAGAAGTATATCGCTATTTAAGCGAAGCTTATGTAGGCTATCATTTTAACAAGTGGTATGGCATTAATTGTGGACGCCGGACTCTTTATGCCCTATAAGGGTGGCGGAAAAAAGCCGCCCGGTCGAAAGACTGGGCGGCTATAGCTATATCCTATGGGTAAAATGGGTTCCGGTTTGTTTTATGCGGCGGTCAGGCCGGGAACTGGCTGGGCTTCCGGAACGGTCTGAGGCTTATCGATAAAGGCAGATGGTGGGGTGGCGAATTTACCACCGATAACCCTGAAATAGATCAGGCTGATCACCACGGAAGCAACCACGCTGAGCAGGATCGAAATTTTGGCAATGTTCCTGAAGCTTTCTTCCGAAAAGGCCAGCATGGTAGTGAAAATGGACATAGTGAAGCCGATACCGGCGAGGGTACCCATGCCAAAGACCTGTTTCCACTTCGTATTGGATGGCAGGTGTGCGATATTCAAGGCTACCATGAGACGACTTACGAGGAAGATCCCGACGGGCTTGCCGATCACCAGTCCGCAGATAACACCCATGCTTACTGTCGAATTAAGGGACTGGATGATATTGGAAGGGATGATGAGGGCTGTATTAGCCAGTGCGAAAAGAGGAAGGATGAAAAAATTAACGGGTTTGTGAATGAATTTTTCTATCAGCGCCAGGTGTTTTACAGGCGTAGCGAAGGCAAAGAGGACACCGACTATGCTGGCTTCCACTCCGGACTGGAGCATGGCAAACCACAGGGTCAGCCCGATCAGGATCTGCAGAGCGCCGAATTTCAGTTTAAGATAATTACAAACATAGAGAGCACCGTAGAGGATGCCTGCGGTAGCGAGCCACAGGCCGTGAACTTGTCCACCATAGAACAGCGCGATCACGATGATAGCGCCCAGGTCGTCGATGATGGCCAGCGCCATCAGCAGTATTTTAAGTCCCACCGGAAAGCGTTTGCCGAGCAGGGAGGCGATGCCTACGGAAAAGGCGATGTCCGTGGCTGTCGGTATTCCCCAACCATGGGAGTGAGCGGTATGCAGGTTGAAGGCTGTATAGATCAGGGCTGGAACCAGCATGCCTCCAAAGGCGGCGCCAAAGGGGAGGATTGCTTTCTTAAAGGTGGAAAGTTCGCCATTCAGTAATTCGCGCTTGATCTCCATACCGGCCAGGAGGAAGAAAAAGGCCATCAGGAAGTTATTGATCCATTCCAGGGGGGAGGCTGGGAGGTGTGCAGCGGAAGTGCCTGGGATAACAGATTTCCAGCCATTGCTGTACCAGGAGCTACCGGTGGAATTCGCGATCACCAGAGAAATGAGCGTACATCCTATCAGCAGAATGCCTGTAGACCGGCTGTCGTTGATAAAGAACCGGAGGGGGGTCATGATCCGGTAGCGAAGGGGGCGTGCGGCTGATTGGAGGGTAGACATATATAAATATTTTTGAAATATATTATTTTCCTTCTCTTGTGCTAAGTTACTGAAAAATATGGTAGACAATTTCGAAATATCTGTCTAATAGGATAAAATAACTTATATGCTATAATATTATAATGTTATGTTTAAAATCGAGCATAACTCTTTGATATAATTATACTTAAGATATTTTTTAACTAAAAAAAATAGGCTCTAAAAATTTTTAGAGCCTATCATTTTTTTATCGATTCTGTTAAATCTTATTAATCTACATAACCATGGACGCCCATTTCTGGGATATCCAGGCCCTGTTTTTCCACCTCGGCCGATACCCGGATCGGGGTGAACTTATTGGATATTTTGAAAAAGAAGTACATGACGGGGAAAACGAATATAGCGCAGGTCAATGTTCCGATAACCTGGGCCCCGAACTGGCTGGCATCTCCGTAGAAAAGCCCTTTGACCGTTCCGGGAACGCCATTCCATCCATCTCCGTACGAGCCATCGGCGAAAAGGCCCAGTGACAGGACTCCCCATGCACCATTGGCGCCGTGTACGGCAAATGCGCCTACAGGATCATCGATCTTTAATTTTCTGTCCAGGAAATTGTAAGTAAAATAAACGATAACCCCTGCAATTGCGCCGATAGCTACAGCACCGATCGAATTAACGAATGCGCAGGGCGCCGTGATGGCAACGAGACCGGCCAGGAGACCATTGGCCAGCATCCCAGGATCAGGCTTCTGACCTCTCGCGTACATGACGACAAGCACGGCCAGGGTGGCGGCTGTACCGGCCATCATAGTATTGACAGCGACGACACCGATACGGTAATCTGTACCCGCAAGCGTGGAACCTGGGTTGAACCCGAACCAACCGAAGGCCAGGATAAAGGTGCCGAGCAGGGCCATGGGAATGTTGTGACCGGGAATGGTATTGACCTCGCCATTCGGACCGTACTTGCCGATACGCGGCCCGATGACGATGGCGCCTGCAAGGGCTGCCACACCACCGACCATGTGTACAACGGAAGATCCGGCGAAATCCACATGTCCGTGACCAAGGTGGAAGTTTACGCCCAACTGTGACAACCAGCCTCCGCCCCATACCCAGTTACCGAACAACGGATAGACGAACATAGAAATGAATAATCCGAAGACAAGGAAGGATTTGAAGGACCATCTTTCCGCCATCGAACCGGTGGGAATAGTAGCCGTCGTATCCATGAACACCATCTGGAAGAGGAAGAGCGTGAAGACACCCACGTCATAAACCTTGCTGTTGAGGAAATAGCCGACCGTTCCCCAGATACCAAAATCATGTCCAAAAAGGTGAACGACATATTCATGCGGGATAACACCTGGAGCCCCTCCCAGAGAAGCGACGTTAAGACCTCCGCCGAACATGAAGGCAAAACCGCAGACCCAGAACCCGAACATGCCGAGGCCGTAGACGAGGAAGTTCATACACATGGTATGGGCCACGTTCTTCTTCTGTGTGAAACCGGTCTCTACCAGGGCAAAGCCCGCCTGCATGAACATGACCAGGAAGCCCGTGATCAGGGTCCACATGATATTGCTGGCGATCTTATTGTGTCCGTCAGCAGCGCCGATGGTATTAACGGCCGAGATCACCTTGTTCAGGGTGGTGTCCTTCGTAGCCGCTAATGTGTCGATGCCCAGGTCCTTGATCGTGCCTGTGGCGGCTCCCGTTGCATCCTGCGCGACAGAGAGAAGGGGCGCCAGCAATACCAGCAGGATCGCCGATCCGACCGCAAAGAGGACGCTGGAACGAATTTTGAATTTACTCATGATTTTTAATCCCATTTTTAGTTGTTTTTGTTAATGAAGATTGGGTTGGGTTGTTTTGATCGGCCGGTGCGGAATTCCGGTTTGTTTGTTAATGGTATTCTTAGTTCGTTTGTTCGTTAATGTTAGAATGAGTAGACCGCTGCCAGCAGGAAGCTTGCGCCGCTCTTTGTCTCTGTGCCGTCTTTCTTCGTGAACAGGGTCTCGCTGCCATGATCATACCTGAATTCCGGGATGAAGATGAAGCCATCGACCTTGAAATTAGCAGAAAGGGTGTTCGCAAATACCTTGGCGCCGGGAGAGGTGCTGGTGCTGGTGGGATGCAGCTTGATGCCATCCTTGTCGCTGAAGTATTCGCTGCGCAGGGTCAGTCCGAATGCGGGTGTAGGATCCAGGTTCAGGTACACGGCCGATCCCCACCAGGTATGGCCGGTAGCGTAATTATCCGCAGGATAGCTTGATTTGTTCACCGTGCCATTGAGGCCCAGGCTGAACAGGCTGCTTGCCTTTGCGGTAACGACCAGGTCATACTGATGCACTTTGGCATCGGTGGCATCCTTGCCGCCTACATAGTTTAAGAACAGGTGGAAATTGTCGCTGGGCGCGAAGCTGTACTGGGCGATCAAGTTCTTGTTGTTCTCCATATTTCCCGGAACGCTCCTGAAGTCGGTGGGATTGGAAACGCCGACCATGATGCCGCTCTTTCCGACGGTGAAGTCCGCCCTTAACCCGGTGTGGGAGAAAGGCCCGTTGGTGAACATGTAGGACATGCTGTAGTTGCGGTTAAGATAGGCATCCAGCACTTCATAGCCGATATGGGTGGCCCATGTACCGCCGGTGAACTTAACCCAAGCGGCGGGGGAATAGCTGATATACAGCTGTTTGATCGCCTGGGTGATGCCGTCATCGTTATAGGCGAATTCCTTCGCCCGGGGACCGAAACCGAGGTCGGCAACCATGTCCATCTTGGCCGTTTTGTGCTCGAGCTTTACGGTGGCCATTCCCAGCCTGATCTGGTCGTGAGAGCTGGTGAAGCTGGTCAGGCCCGTGTTGATCTTGTTGAAATCGTAGCGGTAATAAAAGTCTGCAGAACCCGTAATGGCTAAGACCGGGGCGGCCGGCTTGGCGGTGTCCGGGGCTTTTGCTGTGGAGTCCTTTGACTGTGCCCATGCAGATAAAGAGCATGTGGTAATAACAAGGGAAAGGCTGAAGTTTCTTAGCATTGCTGATTGTTTTGGTTAAAGAAAAATAAAAGGGCGGTCACAATGATCAGGCGGGCAATGGTGCTTTTTGTCCGTTCTGATAATCGATCCCGATAAGGCTTGCCGCTAGACGGGTTTAAAAATGGTCTGGATTACTGATTTCCCGGTTGAGGATTATTTTTTGAAAGGCCCGGGTCTTGCTGCCGGATTTTTTCAAAATGAAAAATTGCGATGACGTATTATTAATATAAATAATTAATAATTACAATGCTAATATATGTAAATCGATATGAGATTCTATAAAATTTGTTATATATTATAAATCATTATATAATAAATATAAACCTATTTTTGCACCTTAAAAAATTAACAGTTAATTAATTAGGGGCCTCGGAGGTTATTTTTGTGAATTTTAAATATTGAAGTTTTTTAAAAAAAACGGTGAAATTTACCTGTTTATTCAATTTTTAAAACGGCATCGAATTAGTCTGGGATGGTTTTTTTTATTTTGAAAAGGCCATTGCCTTTCTGGGAAGGCAGGGATTTCAGGAAAAAGAGCTTTTGAGAGAAGTTATAAGAGGTCATGCGGGAAATAATCCGCTGAAATGAGGGGTCCGGCTGAGCCGGCAAGGTAAAAAAAGGAGCCAAATTTATCCGGCAGGAGTGCGACAAAGAATGCGTTTTTCGGGATATAAAAAAGATTTTATAAAATTATCGTTTTTTATAAATGTTTAATATAAAAAAACAGGGGTCAGAAAAATTTTGAATCCGGGGACTGGCGGGGTCTGAGTTCGAACCTTTTTCCGTCAAGCTTCACTTGCACAAAGCCGATGTTACAAACAGGCTTTATTACTCAATTTGTTGTTTGAGTTCATTTAATATTGGATCATAATCTGTTCCCAGCCATAACAAATGCCCCCAATGATTATTAAAAGTTGCCAATTTGGAGCCTTTAATATTGTTTTTTGCGTTTTGAGGATGAGAATTGTCTACAGCATTGTCATTTTCACTATGCAAGATTAGTGTCGGACATTCTACTCTCGATAAAATTCTTTGGTTAATGGTCTGGTCTAAGTCATTGTCAAAACCATAACCTGAACGCATATTCAAGGTCATTTGCTTTAATTCTTTAAACTCTTCTTCAGTAAATTCAACGGGTCGATATTTTGATAACTCCTTAAACATGATCTTTGTCATCACTTTGGGAAAAAGTTTGAAAAATAATCTATAAAGAAGCCAGGTAAAGCGTTCCATTTTCGGAGCAAAAAACTTTTTACCCCCCATATAAAATTTGTCGGTTTCTGCAAAAAACTTTTTTGTCAACGCAGACATTAAAACTAAACTTTCAACACGGTCGGGATAGTTGGCGGCAATTTCTAAAGCTGTCAAACCACCTGCAGAGACGCCTATAACTATTGCTTTGGAGAGTTTGAGTTCATCTAAAAGTGCAATAAATAAGTCAGCAGTTCCTTCCGGCGTTTTGTTCAAATCTGTTAATGGAGTGTTTCCATAACCAGGTCTGGAAGGTGTGATGAAGCAAAATTTATCAGGGTCTAAACCTTTTTGAAAAATCGTCTCTCTGCAATTTACGTGTCCACCGTGAACAAATAAAATGGGCTTACCTTCTCCGAGCAAGCTATATTCTATTTTTCCTTTTGCCGTTTCTATTTGTGATGCTGTCATTTTAAACTTGCTTGTAACGTTCAAGTCGTAGGAGGCGGCCTCTTTGTTATTTGGGCTGTGTATTGTTATGGGTTGGCCCCCGATAGGTTATAGGCTGATCAGGCTCTGATCCCTTCTTTCGAGGAGGGACTGGCCGGCCAGGTATTCGTCGACCTTGCGGGCGCATTCGCGGCCTTCGCTGATGGCCCATACGACCAGGGACTGACCCCGGCGCATATCTCCGGCGGTGAAGACCTTCGCAATATTGGTCTGGTAGTCCTTATCCGATGCCTTTACATTGCCTCTTTCATCGATCTCCACGCCCAGCTCATTCAGGAGCCCGTCATACTGCGGGTGGACAAAGCCCATGGCCAGCAAAGCCAGCTCGCAGGGTAAGTCCCTTTCGCTGCCGGCCACTTCCACGAACTGGGCGGCCCGGCCGTCTTCCGTCAGCTTCCATTCCAGGGTCACGACTTTCAGGGCCTTGAGATTTCCTTTTCCATCGCCGATGAATTCCTTGGTCGCGATGGCCCAGTGTCTTTCTGCGCCTTCCTCATGGGAAGAAGTGGTCTTCAGCACCATGGGGTAGCTGGGCCAGGGCATATAATTAGTCCGCGTCTCAGGCGGCTTGGGTAATAATTCGAACTGGGTCACGGACATGGCCTCATGCCTGTTGGATGTACCCACACAGTCGCTGCCGGTGTCGCCGCCGCCGATGACCACCACATTCTTCATGGAAGCCCAGATATCGTTGCCTCCGGTGTCGAGGCTGCTGACCCGTTTGTTCTGCTGCTTTAGGAAATCCATGGCAAAATACACTCCCTTCAGCTCCCGGCCCGGAACGGGCAGGTCGCGCGGGATCGTGGAGCCTCCGGCCAGTACGATGGCATGGTATTCGCGCAGGAGGTCGTTGATACTTACGTTGACGCCTACGTTGGCATTGCATTTAAAGACTACCCCTTCTTCTTCCATCAGCCGCACTCTTCTGGCTACCACCCATTTTTCCAGCTTGAAATCCGGAATGCCATAACGTAACAATCCACCGGGCTGATCGTCTCTTTCGAAGACTGTCACCGTATGACCGGCGGCATTCAGCTGATCGGCCGCTGCCAGTCCTGCCGGACCGGAGCCGACGATGGCGATCTTTTTACCGGAGCGCATGGCTGGCTTGCGCGCCTTTACGAGTCCTTTTTCAAAGGCTATCTCGATGATGTTCTTTTCGATCTCTTCGATGGCCACCGGCGGCTGGTTGATGCCCAGCACGCAACTGCTCTCGCAGGGAGCGGGACAGATACGCCCGGTGAACTCGGGGAAATTATTGGTGGAGGACAGGATCTCATAAGCCTCCTGCCAGTGCTGCTGATAGACCGCTTCATTGAATTCGGGGATCACGTTACCCAGGGGACAGCCGTTGTGACAGAAAGGAATGCCGCAATTCATGCAGCGCGCCGCCTGGTGGTTCAGTTGCTGGCCTGAATACAGGGAAACGAATTCATTATAATCCTTCTTCCGCTCCTGTACCGGGCGTTTGGAGGGTAGCTCTCTTGTAAATTCCAGGAATCCGGTTGGTTTGCCCATTGTTGCGTTCTGTTTTTAAAAAAAAATTTATGGCTGCGATCGTCGTGTTTGTGCTGACCGGGCGACGGGCCCTTTTGCTTCTACTGCCCGGGGGATGAATCCCGGCTGGCGTGAAAACCTGATCCCTGCGATTACCCGGGGGATGAAATCCGGGGCTGTTCGAGTCCGGCCACAGAGAACAACGGAGTGGCTGAGTCACACATGAGAGCCGACTCCGCGTTCTCAGAGAGTTGATCTCTATGAGTAGAGTGTGGCGTTCTCTGTGGCCGGTCAGGTCTAGCTGCGAACAGTCTGTTTATGGCTTTTTTCCAATAATACTTTTTTATAGTCTTTCGGGAATACTTTCACAAAATGCTGGAGCTGATTCTCAAAATCTTCCAGGACGAATTTCGCCACCGTGCTGGCGGTATAGACGTAATGCCGCTGGATCATGTCCTTCAGCTCAGCGCCATCTTCCGCGTTCACAGGGTCCAGGTCGACCATCTCCCTGTTGCAGAGAGAGGGGAATTGTCCTTTCACATCGTAGACATAGGCGATGCCGCCGCTCATGCCCGCCGCAAAATTCCTGCCGGTGTCCCCAAGAATAACTACCCTTCCGCCCGTCATGTATTCACATCCATGATCACCGACGCCTTCCACGACTGCCCTAACCCCGGAATTGCGTACGGCAAAACGTTCACCTGCCTTGCCCCGGATGAATGATTCACCGGAGGTGGCTCCATAGAAGGCGACATTGCCGATGATGCTGTTCTCTTCCGGCACGAAGCCCGCATTCTGTGATGGATAGACGATCAGCCTTGCGCCTGAAAGCCCTTTGCCGAAATAATCGTTGGCGTCGCCTTCCAGCTCGAGGGTCACTCCATGCGTATTGAAGGCCCAGAAGCTCTGGCCGGCGGTGCCGGTGAACTTAAAATGAAGGGTGTCTTCCGGAAGACCGGCGCCTTTATACTTTTTGGATATTTCGTTGGAAAGGATCGTGCCGACCGTCCTGTCCGTATTCCGGATATTGAAGGAAGCAAATACCTTCTGCTGATGCGCCAGTGCGGGTGCGGCAGTTTCCAGCAGTTTCCAGTCTAGCACGGCTTCCAGTCCATGATCCTGTTCTTCCTGCTTGTAGAGGCCGGTGGATGCGGCGGCGGGTTCCTTCCAGAGGATCGGGGAGAGGTCCAGCTTGCTGTATTTCCAGTGATCGATATTTTCTCTTGGCGCGAGGCAATCCACTTGTCCCACCATTTCATTGATGGTGCGGAAGCCCAGCTCGGCCATGATCTCGCGGAGTTCCTGGGCCAGGAATTTAAAGAAATTGACCACGTGATCGGCGTTCCCGGAGAAGCGTTTGCGAAGCTCGGGGTCCTGAGTGGCGACTCCTACGGGGCAGGTGTTCAGATGGCATTTGCGCATCAGGATACATCCTTCGACCACGAGGGCGGTGGTCGCCAGTCCCCATTCTTCGGCGCCCAGCAGGGTGGCGATCGCGATGTCGCGGCCTGTCTTCATCTGCCCGTCCGCCTGCAGCACGACGCGGCTGCGTAATTTATTCTTTACCAGGGTCTGATGCGATTCGGCCAGCCCG
>Ga0137404_10003323_pt1 | contig 10738 bp, 5 predicted proteins | sample CZOMad2_1_16fung_FD_108285 | JGI IMG/M metagenome (GOLD analysis project Ga0137404, IMG submission 108285) | Vadose zone soil fungal communities from Angelo Coast Range Reserve, California, USA - CZOMad2_1_16fungal (Illumina Assembly) | ecosystem: Environmental > Terrestrial > Soil > Vadose zone... | reverse complement strand
TATCTCAGCACAGGTAAGGGCAGAGCGGTTATGCCGAAGCTCATTCATTTGGGTTATACCATAGATCATCCCACGGCCGCGAATGTGGCGAAGTACCTTGGCTTCACTTTTGGTTTCAAGTGGTTCTTAATCGCGCTGGCGCTAGTCTTCGCGACGAGCCTGCAAAGAAGGTTATTTCTCGCGGTCTCAAGCCTCCTTGCAGTTGCGTTCTGCTTCCAGCTCACCATTGAGGTCCTTGCTAACCAAAAGTTTTTGCACATCTGGGTAATCGTTGCCAACCTGTTCGTCGCATTTGCGCTCTGGCGCTTATGGCGTCTCTCACTAGGCGGAACCACAATGCCGGGCAAATTCGTTGCGGCTGTTCTGTTTCTGCTGGTCATTCCGGGCGGCGTCATTGATTTTTTTCCGATCCACAACACTGGCTGGAGCGAAGTAACGTATCGCAACGACCCATTAATCGACTGGCTTAAGAAAAACACCACACCGCGCGACATTTTTCTAACAGATCGATTTGTTAACCATCCGATCTTGATGGCTGGACGGCGGGTCTTGTATGGCTGGCCGTACTACGCATGGTCTGCCGGTTACAACGCGAGTAAGTACGACAGACTTTACATAGAGCTGTTCGAGGGCAGAGACCCCTGGAAAGTGTTCCGGCTTCTGAAAGAGAACGGCATCAAGTACGTGGCGTATGATAATGCGATTCGGCAGGGTCAGTTCATCAAGCGTCCAAACCAACAACTTTATGCCACTTATTTCCCAAAGGTGTTCGAGGACAACAGATACAATGGGCTTGTAATTTACAAGGTGCCGGATACACCGCCTCCTCGGCTCAGCTCACTGCCTGAAGGCGTGAGTAACGTCTTTGAAGGCGGAAGGGGCGCCCGAAAGGGGGAATTTGATTCTCCGACTGGAATTGCTGTCGATGGCAACGGAAACATTCTGGTCGCCGACACGGGTAACGGGCGGATCGAGAAATTCTCGCCGACCGGCACGTTTCTGAGCGTTATTGGAACCAAAGGCAACGGCTACGGCCAGCTAGGCGCACCGAACGGGATCACCATCGATCGGGCGGGCAACATTTACGTAGCAGACGCTGGTAACCACGGTGTGCAGAAGTTAGCTCCAGACGGTACACTCATTGCCGAATGGAAAGGCCCCGACCTTGGATTCTACGGACCACGAAGGATCGCCGTTGGCCCCGATGACTCCATTTACGTCGTCGATCAGGGCCACACGAGAATCGTCAAGTTTAGCCCCGATGGACGGGTGCTGGCGGTTTGGGGCAGCAAAGGCAATGGCGACGGACAGTTTGACGATCCCACTTCGGTCGCAGTTGATCCTACAACCAATAAGGTCTATGTCGCCGATCCGCGTAACAAACGAATACAGGCGTTTGATTCGAATGGGAAATTTCTAACTAAATGGGCCATCCCCGAATGGGGCCGGCCAGCTGGCTTCGAAGACCTGGCCATAGATTCAAAGGTGGGTCGTTTATACGCATCGAGCGCCAACCTCGACGCAGTGCTCATTTTTGATCTGAATGGAACCAGAATTGGGAGTTTGACGCCAAAGCCACCTGATAAACTCGAAGGGCCATCAGCCCTGGCGTTAGCAAATCGAAAGCTCTACGTCCTAAATATGCATGGGAACCGTGTAAGCGCGATTGATCTGTAAACGGATAACAACCCGTCGCATCGCATAGCCCCGCGCCGGTTTAGCGCTTGATTCTGCAGACCCGATGCCCAGCCTTATGGACCTATCTCAGAGAAAATCGCGACTTCTTACACCCCACGTTCTGTTGCTCGGCTTCTCACTTATTAGTCTGGTAATTTGCGCCTGGGCTGCCGCGGCGCACTACCGGAAATTGGCTTGGGGAGACCCGTGGCAGCCGACTGGGTGGCTGCTTAGCATGTTCTTCTTGCTTTGCGCCTTCCTGCCAGACCCCCGTTGCCTGGCGACCGGTTTCAAGTCCCTAATAAAGCCGAAAACAGCATTCTTTCTATTCTGGATCCTGTTCTTTGTAGGCTCGCACCTCTGGAATTTCCGGACCGCGCCGTGGAACGGAGACGCACTTTTCGACGAGTCCGGCAATGACCTCGGATATCTAAAAAGTCACGTTGTCGGTCATCCATATCAGGCGGCCTGGTTTCATGGCATTATTTCGCGGGAGACCCTGTTTCATTACTATGTGTGGGGTTTTCTCAAGCTATTCGGCTTTAATATCCTGTCGTATGAAGCAGCGCTCTTTGTTATTTGGCTGACGGCCTTTGTGTTCACGCTCTTGCTAGTTGACCTGTTCTTTGGGTCTTACATTGTCACTTCTGTCACGGCCCTGATCTTCAATTTTCTTCCGTTTGCATTCATTTACACTTTCGTTGGATACCGTTACCCGATGACGGTGGCCTTAGCCGTGGTCTCTCTGTATTTTTTACACTTGGGGTTTAGAACCACTTCTCGTTTTTACCTTTCGCTGGGCGGGATTGCGGCAGGGCTTTGTTTAGCCAGCTCCATACCCGGCAAGCAATACATCCTCGCGCTCGTGCTTTGGATGATGGTTTACGCAGTTTTCCACTGGAGAGATTTAAAGCGGTGCATCAAATGGAGTTCAGTGTCGATCTTTGCTTACGGCTTTGTCGTGGCTGCCACGCCAATTCTCTGTTACATCATCTTCAATCGCGAACACTATACATATTATGAAGGCACGTACATTCGCGATTTCTGGCACGCATCGCGGGGAATCGCGGCACCTCACGATGTGCGATATTATGTGACTGGGCTCTGGAACTGTTTTTTTGCTGCCCATTTTTGGCCTCGGCTTTTGTTTCCGGATTTCTTGCCTATTCCGTTGCCATATTACTGGCTTTTATTGCCCGGCTTTGTGCTAGCTCTTTGGCAGAAGCGTTTTGAGGTCGTGCTGCTGGCAACGCTTCCAGTGGTAGGAGTATTTGTTACGGGGGGACCTGCCGTTGAGCAGCGGCTGTTGCTTGCAATCCCATTCTGGATCATTCTAATGAGCTTCACGTTTGCTGGGCTGTTGAAGCTCCGGCCGTGGCGAGGCATGCAGATTGTTCTCTGCGTAGTGTCAGCCCTGGTACTGTTAGACGGCTTGGGTCCTTCGATTCGATATATCTATACCAAGACGAAGAGCCCGTTTGCGATCCACCACTTTGCGCAACATCAGGTCGCTGTGTCACGGTTCTTAAAACATGTCGTAGCTGGTCAAGAGCACCCCGGTCCTCCTCGCGTCGAACACGACGAGTTTAATCGAATTAAAGGCATTGCCGATCCTCCTTACGACACGTTCATCTGCCAAAATGATGCTTATTCAATCATTCATCTGTTCTTGCACGATTACGATGATGACAAAATCCTCTCCTTTTGCGCGGGATTGCCCTTCTTCTATGTCATGACCGAGCAGGATGTATGGAACGCGAATAAAAGGGCCATTCTTGGTTATATTCCTGGCAGCAAAGACCTGAAGCTGATCTGGGAAAGAGATCCAAAGACAGAAAGAATAATCAGAATGTTCCAATCACTGCGCGACCTTGGAACGGAGGACTCGATTTCGTTTAGCTTTGGCGGAAGAATAACGACGTTCTACGTGCTGAACATCCCTGACCAAAATGTCCAGCAGTTTCAGGAACATGTGAGCGGATTTCCTGCCACTCCTGAACCAGGCGCCCTGCGCGGCGGCGCAACTGACATCTTTCACGGCGGAAAGCCATTCGGAAAACACCAATTTGATTCGCCCACAGGAATTGCCGTTGATGGAAGTGGAAATGTTCTGGTCGCCGACACGAACAACGGCCGGATTGAGAAGCTCTCACCTACAGGGACGTTTCTCAGCACCTTGGGAACTAAAGGAAGCGGTCGCGGACAATTGGGAGCACCGAACGGCATCGCTGTTGATCGCACCGGCAACATCTATGTAGCGGACGCTGCGAATCACCGCGTTGAAAAGCTGGGCTCCGACGGGACATTCATCGCCGAATGGAAAGGCCCCGAGCTGGGATTTTACGGGCCACGCCGTATAGCTATTGGCCCGGATGATTCAGTATATGTCGTCGATCAAGGCCACAGTCGCATTGCTAAATTCAGTCCTGACGGAGAGGTGCTGACGACCTGGGGCAGCAAAGGAACTGGCGACGGCAAGTTTGACGATCCGACCTCGGTCGCCGTCGATCCCACGACCAATAAAGTTTATGTCGCCGATCCGCGGAACAAACGGATACAGATTTTTGACCAGAATGGGAAGTTTCTGAGCAAATGGTCAGTGCCCGCATGGGGGGAGCCGGCAGGCTTTGAAGACCTGGCCATCGATTCGCAGAGAGGCCGGCTCTACGCGTCCAGCGCACACATGGACTCCGTGCTCATTTTTGATTTGAATGGGAACAGGATCGGCAGTTTGAAGCCAAAGCCCCCCGATAGGCTGGAAGGGCCATCCGCCCTCGCATTGGCCGACCGCAAGCTCTACGTCTTAAATATGGCTGGGAACCGCGTAAGCCTAATTGATCTATAAGCGGGTAACAAAAACGAAACAACGGATAACCACCACGTTTTGACAGGTCTAATTCTGCAGAACAGATAGTGAGTTGTGGACTTATCTGACGCGAAACCCCGACTTCTTAGACCGAGGATCCTCTTGCTCGACATATCAGTTGTGAGTCTGGTGGTCTGCGTCCAAGCTGGCGGCTGAATCAGCGAAAATTGCGGCATGTTAGCTCTGATTTATCTAGGGTTGGCGATCGTTTTAGGCGACCTTCTTTGCCGGCGCTTTTACAGGTTCGCGTCTGTGCCGCATCGCTGTGCAGGGGCACTACTGGTTGGGATCTTGCTCAGCACATGGTTCACTTACTTGGCGGCGCTGGCTTTGGCCCATACAGCTGAACCTTTGCTGTGGGCAGGCCTGCTGTTTTTTGTAGCCGCGGCCGCAGCGATCTTCTGGCTTTCGAGAAACTCCCCTAAAGTCGAGATGATTGAATCGCGCGCAGCGGGGCGGGCGATTTACGACTGGATTACGCTCGGCGCTCTGTTTATCGCGACGTGCGCTCTGCTGGTGGGAACCCTCTATGTCAACAAGCAGGGCCGGATACGCGTCTCCGGAATGGAGGCTACCGACTTTGCTCTACAGTCAGCAATCGCGCAGGGTTTTGCCCTCGGACACAACTTCCCGCCCGAATGTCCGTACTATGCGGGGCAACCATATCACCATGATTTTCTTTTCTATTTTCAGGTAGGCAATCTGGAAGTTCTTGGGCTAAACCTAGCTTGGAGTGTGGATGTGCTTAGCGTGCTAGGCCTCACAAGCATGCTCGCCCTGGTGATGGCTCTGGGCGAGCTGCTCTTCAATTCGCGTGTCGTTGGACGCATCGGAGCAACGCTTTTCTTTTTTCAGGGTTCGCTCGCCTTCATTCCCTTCCTGACGCCCCAGGAATCGATTGGCGGTGCACTCCGCGCGATCGTGCACCTGACCAATCTTTTCCCATTCGGCTATCCATATCGAGACGAGGCATGGACCCACATCGTTTTCGTAAACCAGCGGCACCTGCCAAGCGGCATCGGGGTATTTCTGCTCGTATTGATCTTCTTGGTTGAGCAGTACCGCCAACGGCGACCGGAAACCCAATCTAGCGGCAACCAACTAACAAATGTGCACGCCGGTCGCCAAGGTAAGCCGATGTCGGCTTTCGTCCCGAGATTGGTCACGACAGCGACAAACGTGTTCGAATGTAGCACCAGCTTCATTTTTTCAGGCGTTTTGTTGGGTGGCTTAGCCCTTTGGAGCACTCCCGTGTTCATTGCCGCGGCTGCCGTGCTTCTTCTTCTATTGATTCTGTTCCCGTGTCGGTTGCAGGTGATGCTGCTCGGAATCACGGCGGCTGCGTTAGCTTTGCCCCAACTTCTTTTCTTAGGCTCGGGAGCGATCGGCCCTCGTCCACAGCCGTTACTTCATTGGGGCGGTGTTGATAATCCCACCATCACGAACGCCATTAGTTACATCGGACTAACGTTTGGTGCGAAATGGCCAGTAATAGTCCTCGCACTCATCCTAGTCTCATGGTTCCAGCGCCGATTCTTCCTCGCGTTGTGCAGTTTGTTCATCCTTACGTTTTGCATGCAGTTCGGGACCGTAACGTTGGCGACCCACACTTTTCTGAATACCTGGTTGGTTATGGCCAACCTTTTTGTTGCCTACGGACTGTGGTGGTTATTTAAGCTAAAGGTGGTACCTATCTTAGGCCCACTGGCTGCTACGACGCTGGCAGCCTTTAATGTTACAGGCGGAATTATCGATTTCTTCCCAATTCGCAATAGCTCCTACGTAGAATTGAATTACGAGAGGGATGACTTGGTGAGATGGTTGCGCAAAAACACGACACCGAGCGACATTTTTCTCACCGACAGATTCCTTAGCCACCCGGTTCTGCTTGCCGGTCGAAGGATATTCCTTGGTCCCCATAATTCACCCGCCGGATACGGTCCTGCCAAACGCGAACCGATCTACCGCCAGATGTTCGAAAGCAAAAATCCGCGGCGGGTATTTGAGTTACTCAAGCAAAACCAGATCGACTATGTAGTATTTGATGATGGGGTTCGGAATGGCGAACTAATCAAGGATCCGAACGAGTACCTTTACGTTAGGTATTTTGCGAAGGTCTATGACGATAAGGAAAATCGATATCACAAATTGGTCATTTACAAGGTCCCAGAGTCGATCCCTGCGAATGTCGCAAGCATCGATTTATCGGAGCCGTCGGTGACAGCTTTCAAAGGCGGGCACGGAAGTGGAAGAGGTCAGTTTGACAACCCCCACGGCCTCGCGGTCGATACTGCGGGGAATATTTTTGTCGCGGATACAAACAATTGGCGAATAGAGAAGTTCTCGCCAAACGGAACTTACATTACCAGCATCGGGACAAAGGGCACGGGCTACGGACAGTTGGCAGAGCCGAATGGAATCGCAATTGATCGCGCAGGTAACATTTACGTCGCCGAGGTTTCCAATCATTCCGTGCGAAAGCTGGCGCCCGATGGGATGTCCATCGCTGACTGGAAAGGCCCCGACTCGGGCTTCTATGGGCCCCGAAGGATCGCCATTGGTCCTGACGACTCGATTTATGTCGTCGATCAGGGGCGAACCCGAATCGTTAAGCTCAGTCCCGATGGACGGGTGCTCGCGACCTGGGGCAGTAGCGGAAGTGGCGATGGACAGTTCAGCGACCATACTTCGGTCGCAGTTGATCCAAATACCAACACGGTTTATGTCGCCGACCCAATCAACAGACGGATACAGGTCTTTGACTCGGATGGTAAGTTTTTGACCAAATGGTTAGTGCCCGAATGGGGACGGCCACAGGGTTTCGAGGATTTAGCCATCGATCCCGACAAAGGCCGTCTGTACGCGTCGAGCGTGAATATGAATACCATTCTGGTTTTTGATCTCCAAGGGAACAGGATCGGGACCTTAGCGCCGCCGCCGCCAGACAAACTGGAAGGTCCATCGGCGCTCGCGCTGTCAAAAGATAAACTGTTTGTTCTCAACACCGCTTCTGAGCGATTGTCTCTGATCGTTCTGCAGAACAGGTAACCGCAAGTTCCGCGTGCCTCCGATCGATGATATGTTTTTGAGACTAACCGCCCCCACCGTGGCCCAAAGAGCCCTGCGAATATTGCTGTGCGTCGCGGCTGTCGTTGTCCTTTTTAGCCTCTACACCTGGGGCATTTCACAAAACCCAGGAGGTTTTTGCCTCGACGAATCCGCGAACGCCTACAACGCTTATCTCGTCTCCCGAACTGGGGCTGGCGAGTTCGGCCCGCGGTTTCCTATACTCTTTCAAGAGTTTGCAGTCAGCAACCCAAATTATCTTAACCCCCTCGCGATCTATTTGTTAGCAATCGTCTTCCGGTTCCTTCCCCCCAGCATTCTCGTAGCACGGATGTTCGCTGCTTTCTGGATGTTTGCGGCGTGTCTGCTGCTCGGCGTGTTGGCGACGCGTATTTCCGGCCAGCGCAAGATCGGCATAATTGTTGGGGCCACTGCGCTACTGACGCCTTGGTTGTTCGAAACCAGCCGATTGGCCTGGGAACCGCATTTCTCTACTTTCACAGTTGTCCTGTTCCTGCTTGCCGCCTACCGCATTCAATCCAAAGAAACGTGGAACTGGCAAGACATTGCAATGGTCGCCGGCAGTCTCGCGGCAATTACGTATGGCTATCCCAGCGGGCGCGTCTTGGCGCCATTGTTCGCGTTAGGATTAGTCTTGTTTGCGACCACAAAGCACCGTTTCCTTGGCGTGCTCAAGGCATGGCTGGCCTACGGCGTCACGTTGGCACCACTCATTCTGTTCAATCGGTCGCATCCTGGCGTGCTAACAAAGCGGCTCTACGAGGTTTCCTACATCAGGCCTGGCGTACCTTGGAAACAAATCAAGGAAAGCGCATCTGAGTTGATCAGGCGCTACTTGGAAGATCAGAGCTTGACCGCTTTGCTTATCACGGGCGACTACCACCCGCGCCATCACGTGACAGGCTCGGGCGGAGCAATACTTTTTGCGACCTTCATTCTGGCAATGATTGGTCTGGGGCTGATCATTGCCCGCCGCTGGCGTGAGCCTTGGTGGCGTTTTGTTATCTATGGGCTTGCGGTTTCCATTCTGCCAGGCGCGATCACGAACGAGCCGTTTCATCAACTGCGTCTGATGGGCTACGCCGTCTTCCTGCTGGTGCTTACAATCCCAGCGCTGGAATGGCTGCTTGCTCCCGATGAAGTAAGACGGAGTGCATGCCGCGCAAGCGCTGAAGGGCTCAGTGGGGAACCGGGCCGTGGCGCACCTGTCAGCCACGGCTTGTCACGCCCAATCCGACTCGCTATTCTGGTAATGTTGCTGACGGCGACCGTTGCCCAAGCGATTGATTTCCAACTCACCTTCTGGCGCAAAGGACCAGAGCGCGTCAACGAGTTCGACACTCTGTACAAGCCCCTTTATGACGCAGCGGTCGCGCAGCCACAGCGGCCAATCTACTTGGAGAACGGCCAGTGGGGTCCGGCGTATATGCATGCGTATTGGTATGCCACTGTGGAAGGCAGGCCTCTATCCCAGTTTGTTCATCTTGTCGATGGAGCGAAGCCACCAGCAGGCGCGATCGTCCTTAGCTCAAACTCAGAGTGCCAGAATTGCCAAGCCATCCAGAAGAGCGGGTGTTACCTGCTTTACAGAGCGAAGTAGAAAAGTCCTTCGACCACCAATTTCGCAAGGTTCGGGGCGACCGTTACAATCATTGCTCGGGGTCGATCGATTCAGTCACTATATACCGAGGCCGGCCCTTAACTTCTTCGTAAATGCGGGCCAGATACTCACCAATGATTCCGAGACTGATCATCAAAAGACTGCCAATGATGAGTTCCAGTAGAATTACTGTGGCGAAACCAGTCAAGGCTCGGCCAGCCAGCTTCAGGTACAGTGTCTGGATTCCTAATCCAAGGGCGAAGAGAAGAAAAATCAATCCGGCAAACGTCACCAGGTGTAATGGAAAGGATGAAAAGGTGGTTATCCCAATCAAAGCGAGTTTCCATCGCTTGAAATATGACCAACCTGATCTTCCTTCTCTTCGGGGCACGACCTCAAATGGGATCTGCACTGTATTGAAACCCATCCACGCAGTCATACCGCGAAAGAACACGTTGCGCTCACGCATCTTTAGCCATGTATCGGCTACCTTGCGATCCATGAGCTTAAAATCTGAGGCGCCTTTCAATTCAAACCCGGACAGTTTGTTCAAAATGACGTAAAAGGACAGCGCGCCAAGTTTACTCGTCAACGATTCGCGGCCACGCCTCACTTTCACGCCTTGCACGATGTCTGCGCCTGAGCTCTGCCACTTCTCGACCATGACGGGCACGAGCGAAGGCGGATGTTGTCCGTCTCCATCCATAACTATGACTGCATCGCCGTCGGCGCGTTCCAAACCCGCGCAAAGCGCCAACTCTTTTCCGAAATTTCTACTTAGCCGGATCGCGCGCAGGCTGGGAAACGTCCGCGCCTCATCCTTAATCTTTCTCCACATATCATCCGGCGAGCCGTCATCGACCAGAATTACCTCAAAACTGCATTCGATCTGCTGCAAGGCGGCTTTCAAATCGGATAACAACGCGGTGACGTGAGACCCTTCGTTGTAAAGTGGAATAACGATGGAAATCAAGGGACTACGAGGAGCGGCGTTCATGTGTCAAATTAGCTCATGGTTCTTGCCGCACCCTCCACACAGACGTTACATCGCCGCGTTTGTAGACACGTTTGTGACTGTTCCTTGAAAAATTATTTCTCCCTACGCTGCAGAATCCTTCTGTAATGCACGAGTTGATATTCAATTTTCAAGAACCAATAGATCCAGCCCCGCGAATCTGGTAAAGCTTTGATCAAAACTCACAAGCCGCAAACCGCCGCGGGATGCAAACGCTGCGAGATAGGCATCGGCCCACAGATTCGGCGAAGTCCGTCCGAGATTGCAAGATTTGCCCAGCCCTTCGTCCAAGCCCGCAGGTTCGGTCAATAATCGCACCTCGGGTAGCGCCAGGAATTCTCTGCATTTTTGCCAAGCCGCGGCTGGAGTCAGAACATGCTTTCCCATAACTGACTTATTCGTCATATCGCAAAAGTGCCAATTGTGTCACTCCGCAAAAAGCCGACAGTGGAGCTGCTTCCCCGTACCAATATTTCTCAGCCCGCTGGGGGGG
>Ga0137404_10003320_pt1 | contig 10739 bp, 10 predicted proteins | sample CZOMad2_1_16fung_FD_108285 | JGI IMG/M metagenome (GOLD analysis project Ga0137404, IMG submission 108285) | Vadose zone soil fungal communities from Angelo Coast Range Reserve, California, USA - CZOMad2_1_16fungal (Illumina Assembly) | ecosystem: Environmental > Terrestrial > Soil > Vadose... | reverse complement strand
ACGGTGGTGGTTGAAGGGATAAAGCGTTGAAGAGTTAAAGCGAAAGACGATTCAGTTAACACCTAAAGAACATGCCAAGATTACTCGGAGTTGAAATTCCCGCAGACAAACGCATCGAAGCGTCGCTCACTTACATCTACGGAATTGGCTTTAGCACAGCCCGGCGGATTCTCGAGCAGACCAATATTGATCCCAACATTCGCGCGAAAAATCTTACGCCGCAGCAGTTGAACGAAATCATCCACGCCATCACGAATAACAAGATCAAGATTGAAGGCGATCTGCGCCGCGACGTGCAGGGTAATTTAAAACGGCTTCAGGCAATAAATTCCTATCGCGGTATCCGTCATCGAAAAGGCTTGCCCGTGCGCGGACAGCGCACGTCGACAAATGCCCGGACGCGCAAAGGACCGCGCAAGACCGTAGGCGTGATCCGCAACCCGGAAGCGAAGGCCGGGAAAGTTTAACGGCTAGCTAAGAAATTATGGCTGAGTCAGAGGAACCAACCAATCCAACTCCAGAAGAACCGAAATTGGAGGAGTCGAAGCCAACGCCGGCTCCGGCGGCTTCGCAGGAAGACGAAAAGGCGCCAGCTCCAAAGTCGCAGGAAGCTGAGAAGACCCCAGCTCCAAAGTCTCAGGAAAACGAGAAGGCGCCGGCTGCAAAGGCTGACGCAGCAGCGAAGCCTGCCAAAAAACCAGCCAAACAAAAAAAGGAACAGTCAGCTCCGGCCGCGCGAGCTTCGGAGAATCTTTCGCTTTCAGCCGATGACGTCGAGAAGCCAAAGGTCGTCAAAGCCAAAGGTAGCAAGAACGTTCATTCAGGCATCGCCCATGTGCTTTCGACCTTCAACAATACCATCGTGACGATCACCGACCTGAAAGGCAATGTCATTGGATGGTCGAGCGCTGGCAAAGTCGGCTTTAAGGGTTCTCGCAAAAGCACCGCTTACGCGGCGCAGATGGTTGCGCAGGACGCCTCACGGCAGGCAATGGGTCATGGGCTGAAAGAAGTGGAAGTTTTAGTAAAAGGACCGGGAGCCGGACGCGAGTCGGCAGTAAGAGCATTGCAGGCAATCGGACTCGACCTCACTGTAATCCGCGATGTTACGCCCGTGCCACATAACGGTTGCCGTCCACCGAAACAACGCCGCGTCTGATCAGGCCGCTTTAACGTTTCAACGAATAACGAATTCCATGGGCAGATACACAGGACCGAAAACAAGAGTAAGCCGGCGCTATGGTGTGCCGATTTTTGGTTCGTCCAAAGCACTGGAGCGAAAGAATTATCCGCCGGGCATGCACGGCCCGAGAGGTGCGCGACGGAAACAGTCTGATTACGCGATTGCGCTCGGCGAAAAACAGAAGCTGCGCTATCAATACGGACTTCTCGAAAAACAGTTCCGACGTATTTTCCAAAGCGCACTGCGCAAGCGCGGTGTGACAGGTGAAACACTTCTCCAGTTGTTGGAGACGCGGCTCGATAATGTTGTTTACCGCCTTGGACTGGCTAACACCCGCAGCGCTGCTCGTCAGCTTGTGTCTCACGGCCATGTGCTCGTAAATGGACGCGCTGTGAATATCGCTTCCTACAATGTGAAAGCGGGTGACGCGATCACGATCAAAGACAAACCGAAATCCCGCCAGTTAGTGCTGCGGAATCTTGATCTTACACAAATTGTTCCCGTGCCCGACTGGCTCACCGTGGATCGTGATGCGCTCAGCGGCAAGGTCGCCCGCATTCCATCTCGGGAAGAGATGCAGCCAATCGTGAACGAACAGCTCATCGTCGAGCTGTACTCACGGTAGGCCGATTCGCTGATTGCCTACGGACGACTGAGATTCAATCGTCCCTGCCTTCAAGATATTCCAGTGCCTTATCGTAGCTTTTGCGCTCGAGGTAGTGTGCCAGGCGCGGATTGACTGGCTGCGGAACCTCTCTTTGTAGTTTCTCGATCTTTTCCGAGACTGCTTTTAATCGCTCGATGTGTGTTGCCTGATCACGACGGCTTTCCTCATCTTGGATCACTGCGAGTCGTTCGCGCAGAGCTTCAGCCAAATCGAGCAGAGCCTCTTCCATTGTGTCTCCTACCGATGCTCAGACTCAGCGGCGACCCGCCTCGAAGAGCAGTTGTCGCTTCGCCTCGAGCCAATCCGAATCTGCGTCACCGGGCAAAGCAAATCTCCGCCGGCGTTCGGATATAAAGTACGCGCGGAGACGAATTGCGTCGTCTAATGGCTCCGATAATCCCTCCGCTTTTGGAGCGATGGAAATCTTCGCTCCGGCCGCCGTTGGCTGTTTCCGGCTCGTCGCTCTGCCACGCGGACGAGACGCTTTGCGGGGTTTCACTTTTGAAGACGATCCCTCCGCTTCTGCCGGAGCCTCATTCTTTTTTTGGGTAATTTTGTTCTTTTTTGGCACAGATTGATTCGTGTTGATAATTGCAATTGCTTTATCGTTCATCCGTCGGTTCGCAAGTGCTTTCTCGCTCTTCTTTGACAGAGCGCTAGATTAAACAAAACACGTTTGCATGAGACATTTCGTTTTCCGCTGGGCAGTCACAACGATCGCCGTAATGGTTGCCTCTGCGGTAATCCGCGGGATCCGTTATGATTCTGTTGCGGCGTTGATTGGCGCGTCGCTTTTGCTCGGTATTCTCAACGCGTTTGTTCGCCCGTTTTTGTTAATCCTCAGCGCGCCGCTTATTCTCATCACGCTCGGCTTTTTCATTCTTATCCTAAACGGACTGTTGCTGCTTGTGGTGCCAAGCGTTGTCGTCGGATTCCACGTGGATCATTTTTGGAGTGCGTTTTGGGGTGCGATTGTTATCAGCATTATTAGCTGGATTTTGAGCGCGTTTTTTCGCGGGAGCGATGGCCGCGTGCACGTCTTGACGCATCACACACAGATTCGGCGGGTCAGGGGTCGCGTGATTGAACCGCACGAGCGCGACTAAAAATCAAGCAGCCATCGAGCGTTCGCCTGTGTTGGGAAGCGCTTGGCTTGGAATGACGAAGCACGAATGTCAAATGACGAAAGGACGAGCGGAGCTTTTTTAGACATTCGGATTTCGTCATTCCTTCGTGCTTCGTCATTCGTCATTTCGGCTTGGCAGTTTTTCAATAGGGCCAAACCGTCTCTAAGTTAAGCGAGATACTTGCTCAGCCGCGTGCGGAGTTCTGAGCGCGCGCGAAAGAGAACGCTTTTTACAGCGGGCACGGACAGATCGAGCACGTCGGCAATTTCCTCGTAGCTGAGCTGTTCATACCGGCGCAGCACCAACGCCATCCGCTGCGTCTCCGGCAGTTGCAGAATTGCTTCCTCGATCGTTTGCCTGAGTTCCACTTCGAGCAGTGACGCATCCGGCGCGAGATTGATGTCATCCTTCAACGGAAGATCCTCTGTGGCCGCTTCCGGCTGAAGCGGAACATGCGCGCGGCGTTTTGTGCGGCGCAGCTCGTTGAAGACCAAGTTGCGCGTAATTTTCAATAACCACGTCGTGAATTTGGCGCGTGGCACGTATCGACGCGCGCTTTTCCAGACGCGAATAAAGACCTGCTGGGCGATGTCTTCCACGTCCGAATTACTGCCCAGCATGCGCGCCACAGTCCCGGCCACGAGAGCTTGATGCTTTTCAATGAGCTCCTCGAGTGCGTTGGTATCGGCACGCCCCACCAACCGCATCAGCCGCAAGTCGTCAGCGTCATCTTCCGATCTCCCTTGGTTTCCTCGGTCGTTGCCAGACATTCGGTCAGTTAGACGTTCCCACGAGACAAAACTTGGCAGAAAAACGACAACTGGCCAAAAATCACGCCGCATGAGATTTGTAGCCATGGTTTTTGTTGCAAGCCGGTACCGCCCTGTGCATGCTTGGCTGCCGAGGGCGTTAGCCTCAGACTGCGCATGAATTACAAGCTGATTCCGAAGGAACTCAGGCCGATCGCCGAGAAAGTTGAGGCGCAACAGCGGATTTCAGAGACGGACGCTCTCAGTCTGTATGAGACGAACGATCTTAATGCCCTTGGAATGATCGCGAACCTGGTGCGCGAACGTAAGAACAGCAACTACGCAACCTACATCCATAACCGTTATATCAATTACTCCAACATCTGCGTGCTATCGTGCCAGTTCTGCGCGTTTGCTGCCAAAAAGCGCGATGCACACGCCTTTGAATATGCGACTGACGAAATAGTCCGCGCGGTGAGTGACGCGCTTCAGCTGGGAGTCACCGAGGTGCACATGGTTGGCGGTTTGCATCCCAGTCTGAAAAAAGATTGGTATCTGGAGCTCTTGCGCGGATTGCGGGCGCTGGATCCGCACCTTCACATCAAAGCGTTCACCGCAATTGAGGCTCGTCACCTGGCCCAACGAATCTTTCGCATGCCGATTCGCGATACACTGGAAACACTGCGTGAAGCGGGTCTCGGCTCGATGACCGGCGGTGGCGCGGAGATTTTCGATCCGGTCGTGCGCGATCAAATCTGTCGCGGCAAAGAAACCGCCTCCGAATGGCTGGATGTGCATCGCACCTGGCACTCAATGGGCGGACGCAGTACCTGCACCATGCTTTACGGTCACATTGAGACTCTGGCCCAACGCGCCGATCATTTGCGCCACCTGCGTCAGCTGCAAGATGAGACCGGCGGCTTTACGGGGTTTGTTCCTTTTGCTTTCGAGCCGTCGCAATCCCACGGGATTCTTGCCCACATCAAGCGTGCGTCCGCATTTGAACAACTTCGCAATCTCGCGGTGAGCCGAATTTACCTGGATAATATTGATCATTTGACTGCGTATTGGGTCAGCCTGGGACTGCCTCTGGCACAGGTCTCACTCAGCTATGGCGTTGACGATCTGCACGGCACAATTTTGGAAGAAAAAATTTTCCACATGGCCGGCGCCACCACACCGCAGCAACAGACTGTAGCAGCACTGGAGCATGCTATTCGTGAAGCTGGTCGCGAGCCAGTGCAGCGCGATAGTCATTATCGTCACATCTCTCCGCGCTCTTCCGCGAAAAACGCAGCCGCTTTATCCGCCGAGCTCGCCTGCGCGTAAATGCTGGTGAGGAGTGAGAAGCGAGAGGTAAGACGTGAGAAATTAGAAGCAAAAGTCATTGTTCACTTACTTCTCACATCTCACTGATCACTTCTCACGTTGAAATCGCTCCGCATCGGTTGCGTAAAATATCTTAACGCGCGTCCTCTCATTCACGGCTGGCCAGATGACCTCGAGTCCGATCACCCGTCGGCTCTGTGCAAACGATTGGCAAACGGTGACCTCGATGTCGCGCTTGTTTCCAGTTTCGAGTTTTTGAGGAACCCCATTTATCGAATCGTTGATGACATCTCTATTTCGTCCGACGGACCAGTTTACAGTGTCGTCGTCGCACATCAGGGCGAAATTTCCGAGATCGCCGAGATCGAACTCGATCCCGCATCGGAGACTGCGGTCAATCTCCTGCGCTGTCTGCTTTCCCAGATGGGACTAAACCCGCATTTGGTCCAGCGTAACGCGGGCGTCCAGCCTGCTGTGGCGGAATCAGATTCGGCGCATCGCGCACAATTACTTATCGGAGATCAAGCCATTCGCTTTCGTCAGAGTCAGACTGGCCAATACGAATTTTGGGATCTCGGCGAGCAATGGAAGAAACTTACCGATCTTCCATTTGTATATGCGCTCTGGTTGATTCGCCCGGAAGTTGTTAATGCAAAAGAAATCGCGAATCGCCTTCGTTTATTGCGCGATGAAAACCTCGCTAATCTCGACGAGTTGATCGCAGCCGAGACAGAATTTGATCCTCAATTCTGTTCCCGCTATTACCGCGAACATCTTCGGTTCAGCTTTGGAGAAAAAGAAAAGGAAGGCCTGCGAATTTTCGCAAACCTTTGCGCAAAGCACAGTCTTCTTCCCAAGCCAAATCTTGCGCTCAATATGGTTTAGCACTCTGCCCGGCCAAACCGAGATCGAGATCGTTAAGCTGCCAGCCCAACCCTGTAAAACGGAATCGGAGTTTGATGCCTTCTCGATCAACGACAAAAGAGCGCGGCCCTGTGAAAAACGCGTATTTTACTTTCGACCAGTCTTCAGGTTTGCCAGTCGAAAACCGGAACTGCCTCGGATTTTGGAGGTTCTTCAACGCTCCCGGATTAGAAACAAGGGCTGCGATTCCCTCCGGTGTCGCGTACGCATCAATGATCGCGTCTATCAGAGTCGGGCCGAGGTTAGCCCAGCGCTTGTGACCCCCGCTCGCGTGAACGAATCGCGCGACGAGCTGCTTTTTCAACGATGCTCGAACGGCAGGAAAATCCACACGTGAACTGATCGCTGCGCTATCACCAGATCGCACTGCGTTCGTGAATTGCCAGAATGAAAAATATGGCGAGGCGCCGTAAATGAGCAGAAGAAGAACGCAACAGAGCGCCACCCAGCGGACAATTCTCATTTAAAGCGCCAATCGCTCCTGATTAGGAATGAAACATATTCGAAACATGCACCTGATCCGCCGTGTCTTGTCAGAAAGTTCTCCGCGAATAAACTGATCGGTGCAAACCCGCGTGGAATCCAATTCGATTGACATAGGGCCGCCACCGACTTTTGCGCGGCAGAGTCGCTGGATTTTGGCGTCGCGCGAGGGGTTGAACGGCAGCGCGATTGCATGGAACGAAATTTGCGGATCGGAATGCATTGCGCGTCTGCTTTCACGAAAAGGATTTCGTTGTGTGGAGGAAGTTGAAAACTTCCTCCGTCCGCGTCTTGGCTCCCTAAGCGATCCGTTTTCGCTGCCGCAAATGCGCGCTGCGGTTTCTCGCATTCTTGCTGCGCTGGATCAACACGAACGCATCGTGCTTTTCGGCGACTATGATGTGGATGGCGTGACATCATTGGCGCTGTTAGACGAAACGTTGCGTGCTTATGGCGGCACGCCGGCACTGTTTTTGCCGTTGCGCATGGAAGAAGGCTACGGCTTGAGCCGAGAAAGCGTCGACCGTTGTGTCGAACAACATCAGCCACAATTACTCATTGCGGTCGATTGCGGCACCTCGTCAGTCAATGAGGTGACGGATCTGAAGAAACGCGGTATCCACGTCATTATACTGGATCACCATGAACCGAAATCCGAGTTACCTGATTGTGTGGCGATGGTGAATCCGAAGCTGACGGAATGCGGCTTCGAATATCTCTCCAGCGTCGGAATCGTTTTCAAGCTTTGTCATGCGCTGTTGAAGACGCGGCCCCTGCACGGGTTCGATTTGAAATCGAAACTCGATCTGGTGGCGCTCGGCACAGTAGCAGACATCGTCCCGTTGCGTGACGAAAACCGTGTTCTGGTCCAGCGCGGCTCGATCGAGATTGCGCGGACGTCGCGCATCGGCTTGAAGAAATTAATGCAAGTGGCCGGAGTTCGGCAGCCGATCTTGCCTGAGGACATTGGCTACCGGCTCGGACCGCGATTGAATGCCGCGGGGCGTTTGAGCACAGCGGAGAAATCTTTGCGTCTGTTGCTGACGCAAGATGAAAGCGAAGCAACGCTGCTTGCGACGGAGCTTGACCAGCAGAATCGGGACCGCCAGGAAGTGGAAAAGCAAATCTTCGACGCGGCAATCGAGAAGATCGAAAATCAGTTCAATGCCGCCGACGCCGCCATCGTGGTCGGCGCGCAGGGTTGGCATCCTGGAGTGCTCGGCATCGTAGCGTCCCGGCTGGTTCGAAAATATCATCGGCCTGCGATAGTAGTTGGCTTTGACGAGAAGGGAATCGGCAAGGGAAGCGGGCGAAGCATCGAGGGATTGAACCTGGTCGAAGCGCTGAATTGTTGCGCTGATGGCCTCGAGAAATACGGCGGACACGAGATGGCGGCCGGGCTGGCAGTGCGCGAGGAAAATTTCGATCATTTTGCCGAAGCATTTCGCAGCACCGCGCGCGAACTTCTTTCCGAAGAAGCTTTGCAACCCTGCCTGCAACTGGATCATGAGCTCGCGTTCACTGACATCGATGTCGAATTTTTGCGCTGGCACGAATTGTTGCAGCCGTTTGGAAATGGAAATCCGCAGCCGCTTTTCTTCGCGCGTGAAATCGAGCCAGTCGCACCGCCGCGCGTGGTGAACGAAAAGCATTTGATCTTTCGTCTGAAGCAAGGTGACCGCCATCGTCGTGCCGTTTATTTTGACGGCATGGCAAATCAATTGCCGCCGCCGCCGTGGGATATTGCATTCCGAATTCGCGCGGATGAGTATGGAGGTGAGACATTAGTCGCCATGCAGATCGAAGCGGTGCGGCGAGCCGAGCGCGCCGCTTGTGACCAGTGAATAGTGAACAGCGTATTGTCATCTAAGCGATTACAGATCATCGATCACGGATCAGCAGCGGCTCCGAAATCACCTCACGCCAGCGCTGCAATTTCGCAGTCGCTCGAGGAATTAAATTGGATCCCGCGCCCGAAACTGCTCGCACTGCGGCGACTCGGGATTGAAACGGTCGAGGATTTGCTCACTCATTTTCCGCGGCGCCACGAAGATCGCGCTGAGTTTCCGCAGTTTCCGCGCGATGAAAGCGAGGTTCCGGTTTGTCTCTGCGGCGAGGTGATTAAGACTTCGCTGCGTCGCTTTGGCGGATGGAAGAAAATTTTTGAGGCGACGCTCCAGGAGTCGAAGGCAACTGCGCTAAGTGAGCCTCTGGTGTGCCGATGGTTCAACCTGCATTACGTGCAGAAAATGATTATGACCGGGCAACGCCTGGTTATCTTTGGCAAGCCCCGCCTGCGCGGAAAGCGGATTTGCATGGATCACCCGGAATTCGAGATCATCGAGAACGATGAGGAAATATCGATTCACTTTCGCAGAATCACACCGATCTATCCCGCAACCGAAGGTCTTTCGCAGCGCGCGTTACGCAGCATTGTTCATAGGCTTTTGAATGACGTCGCTCCCGCATCCGCGGGATTCGAACCATCATTGCCGCGCGCACTCGTGAAGGCTGGCATGACGCGCTCGACAGCGATTCGCGCAATCCATTTCCCTAGCGATTGGCAGGAACGCGATTCCGCCCGCGAAAACTTGGTCCTGTCTGAATTTTTTGCGATGCAACTGCTGATTGCATCGCGACGCACGAATGCATCAATTCGCATGGGCCAGGCCCACTGCGGGTCGGGCGTATTGTTCGACAAATTTGTGAAGTCGCTTCCGTTTGAACTCACCGGTGCACAGAAGAAAGTCATCGAGGAAATCCGACGCGACCTTGCGACTGGTCATCCAATGAACCGATTGTTACAGGGGGACGTTGGTTCAGGCAAAACCTTGGTTGCCATAGCAGCCATGCTTCTGGCAGTTGAAGCCGGATATCAGACGGCGTTTATGGCGCCGACGCAAATTCTGGCTGAGCAACACTACGATGTGCTGAGGCGCTGGCTCGATCCGCTGGGCGTGCGTGTTGGATTGCGAACAGCCGCGCGACAGGAAGAGAGCGGGCCCCTGCCGCTGTTTGATCCGGGTAGCGCACGCGTCTCGCGTGTTGGCGACGGCGTCGCGCCGTCGCGGACTTTTCCTGAAACGGACACTGCAGTTGGCGCGCAGTATTCTCGCCGACGCCTACCCCATTTCGAGAAACCGTGGGCAATTTACGCTGTGACGATCGGCACGGAAAAAGATCGGTGCCTATCCCCCAAGGCCCGCACCATCGTCCTTGATGCGCTGCGATATTTTCATGACAAGCGCTACGAGCTTTTTGCTGCGTGTGTAATGCCCGACCATGTGCACCTGTTGCTACAGCCTTGGCCAAAGGAAAATCACGAAAAAGGAAATGTGATCTTTTGGCCGCTGAAGGAGTTGTTGCACTCCATCAAATCGTTCGCGGCGCATGAAATTAATCAGCTCGAGGAGAAAAACGGATCCGTTTGGAAAAAGGAGCAGTTTGATCGTTATGTCCGATCGGATCGAGATCTGAAAGAGAAGTTCCATTACATTCTTCGCAATCCATGGGACTCCGGAGTGGCAAAGCAGAACGAGGATTATCCGTGGATTTGGACGCAGGATGATGAGGTCCGGAATGAAAGATTGTTTCGGCGGGACGCCGAAACCAGCACGCGGGACGCGCGCGCTACCCGGATAGACGAGCCGCAAATTATCGTCGGCACGCATGCGTTGCTTTATGAATCCGTTTCGTTCTCTAATCTCGGGCTCGTCGTCATCGACGAGCAACACAAGTTTGGGGTGGCGCAACGCGCCCGATTGACCACGCGCGAACCGGCGCCCGACGTGCTGGTGATGACAGCCACGCCAATCCCGCGAACCTTGACGATGACCATATACGGCGACCTCGACGTTTCAACGATCGATGAAATGCCGCGAAACCGGGGCAAAATCGTTACCGCTGTGCGCGATCACGCAAAGCTCCCTGAGGTGCTTACCTTTTTGCGAACTGAATTGGAAAGGGGTCGCCAGCTTTACGTGATTTATCCGTTAATTGATGAGAGCGAAAAATTGGACGTCAAAGCGGCAACAGCGGAGTACACTCTGTGGCAAGAACGCTTGCGTCCGTTTTGCTGCGAATTGCTTCATGGCCGCATCGCGCCGGTTGAAAAACATCAGATCATGGAACGCTTTCGGCGCGGCGAGACCAACGCGTTAATCAGCACGACTGTGCTCGAGGTGGGTGTCGATGTTCCAAATGCCACTGTAATGTTGGTTGAAAACGCGGAGCGTTTTGGTCTGGCACAACTGCATCAACTTCGGGGGCGGATCGGT
>Ga0137404_10003316_pt1 | contig 10750 bp, 8 predicted proteins | sample CZOMad2_1_16fung_FD_108285 | JGI IMG/M metagenome (GOLD analysis project Ga0137404, IMG submission 108285) | Vadose zone soil fungal communities from Angelo Coast Range Reserve, California, USA - CZOMad2_1_16fungal (Illumina Assembly) | ecosystem: Environmental > Terrestrial > Soil > Vadose zone... | reverse complement strand
TCGTGATGACCGGCTACCCCACGATCGCCTCCGCCGTCGAAGCCCTCAAGGAGGGCGCGTACGACTACCTGTCCAAGCCGCTGATCCTCGACGAGCTGCGCCACCTCATGGCGCGCGTGACGGCGAAGCGGTTTCTGAAGGGCGAGGTCCAGTCGCTCCGCACGCGCCTGGGCGAGGAGCTCACGGTCAACGAGATGGTCGGCAACGCGCCGCCGATGCAGCGCGTGAAGGAGATCATCGGCAAGGTCGCTACCACGGACTCGCCGGTGCTCATCGAAGGGGAGAGCGGGACGGGGAAGGAGCTGGTCGCGGCGGCTATCCACAGGCTCTCTAATCGCGCCAAGGGACCCTTCATTCCGGTGAACTGCAGCGCCATTCCGGAGGACTTGCTCGAGTCCGAGTTTTTCGGTCACGTCCGCGGCGCATTCTCGGGTGCCGTGTCTGACGCGCTCGGCCTCTTCCGCGGCGCGAACGATGGCACGATCTTCCTGGACGAGATCGCCGAGCTGTCGCCGGGTCTACAAGTCAAGCTGCTGCGCGTCCTGCAGGAGATGCAGGTGCGGCCGGTCGGCTCGACGAAGGCGCATGCGGTCGACGTACGCGTCATCGCGGCGACGAACCGCGACCTCGATCGGACGATCGCCGACGGGCGCTTCCGCCAGGACCTTTACTATCGGCTGAACGTGGTCCGTGTGAGCCTGCCGCCGCTTCGGACCCGGCGCGAGGACATTCCGGTGCTCGTGAACCATTTCCTGCGCCGCTACAACCGACGGTTCAGGCGGGACGTGAAGGGCATCACACCGGACGCGCTGGCCGCGCTCGCGGGCTACGACTTCCCCGGCAACGTGCGCGAGCTCGAGAACGTCATCGAGCGGGCCTTCGCCATGGGCGCGCGCGAGCAGATCACGTTCGCCGATCTGCCGGTCCTCGGCACCGCGTCGGTGCCCGCGGTGGCCGCTACCCCGAGTGGAACCGTGCCCCGGCTGGCCGACGTCGAGAAGGACCTCATCCTCCGCGCGCTGGCTTTCTACAAGGACGACAAGGAGGCGGCCGCAAGCGCGCTCGGCATCTCGCGCCGCACGATCTACCGCCGACTCAAGGAGTACGGGATGCTCTAAAAAGGCACACCTGTTGCCGAACTGACACCCCCCCGCGCCATTCGTCGAAGAAAGTCCCTGATCTTCCAGCCCCTTCCGGTTGGCACCCGGGCTGCACACGCTCGGAGCTATGTACGCGAGTATCCCCGTCGAAACCGAGTCGAGAACCCTCCAGATCGGTATCGGATTCGCCTCGCACCAGGACGCGATCTGGGCCGCCGTGCGCGCGACCGCGATGGCGCGCACCGGCCTCCACGGGACCTCACCCGACCTCGTGCTCCTCGTGACTGCGGGCGTGCCCGCTCAGGATGTCGTACCGCTCATCCGCGGCGTGCTGGGTCCCGTAGGCGTCGCCGGCGGCGCCACCTCGGCGATCCTCACTCACAACGGTGCCGTGACGGCGGGGGCCCTGGTCGTCTGCCTCACGAACGGCGAGGGAGCCGTCAGCGGCGTCGCCGCCGCGGGCGGCCGCGATCTGACCGAGGCAGGGCAAGGAGCGGCCCGGCTCATCCTCTCAGGCTGGCCCTTCAGGATGCGATACCCGCGGGGCCTTGGCCTTGCGTTCGTGAAGCCAGGTTTCGGGGCCCCCGCGGAAGCCTTCCTGCAGCCGTGGCGCGTTCTGATGGGCCCCAAGATGCGGACGGTCTGCAGCGTCCTCTCGTCGCCCGTCGTATACGGCGCCTCGACGAGCGAGCCGCTCGCCAGCGCCGCCTGCCTCGAGGCCGCCTACTCGACCGGGCTGGGCTACGCCGACGGCTTCGAGGCGCGCTCGGCGCCTGACCCTGAGACCCTCATCCACGGGTCGGTCGAGGCGACGCGGACGGCCCTCAAACGGCTCGAAGGCGACGGGGCGCGGCTGGTCCTCGTGATCGAATCGAGCGCGCGCCACCGGGCGCTCGGCCGCGCCGCGGCCGATGAGTGGGCCGCGATCAAGGGCGAGGTCGACTCCCGGACACCGTGCGTCGGCTGGCTCTGCGAGCACGTCGCCGGGTACGGACGGGGCGTCCGTCCGGTCGACGCCTACGGCTCGCTCGTCGTCGTGGCGCTCGGCGACGCTCCGCGCCGCTAGCGCTCAGCGCCCACAGACTCGCCTGAGGTCGCTCCAATCCCGGTCGGGCAGGAGCGGCTGGAATTTCTTCGGATTGTACTCGGCCAGCCTCTTGAGGCTCTCGACCCGCTCCACGGCGAGGGGGTGCGAGGCCAGGTAGCGCGACGCGCCCGGCAGGCTGCGCTCCGCCCCGCGCAGGGTCTCGAAGAACGCGATCATCCCCTGCGGATCGACCTCCGCGGCCAGCAGCATCCGGAGGCCTTCGACGTCGGCCTCGCTCTCGAGGTGGCGGCTGTAGCGGAGGGTCCCGAGCACACGCGCGCTCTCGATCCCGTAAGCGACCACGCCGGTGATGTCGCCCGACACCGCGGCGAGCAGCAGCCCCGTGGACGCGTGCTGTAGCAGAAGACGCGTCGGGTGGCGCTGGAGCACGTGCTGGAGCTCGTGCGCGAGCACCCCGGCCAGCTCCTCGGGCGTGCGCGTACGCTCGAGAAGGCCGCGGAGCAGCACGACCTGGCCGCCGGGGACGGCAAACGCGTTCACCGTCTGGTCGTCGACCACGATCACGCGAAACGTGTAAGGAACGCTCGGCCTCGGCGCCAGCAGGCGCTTGACGATCGCGGCGATGGCCGCTTCGCCCTCCGGGTCGACGCAACGGCGCTTCGACGCCGTGAGCTGCTCCACGGCCGCCTGTCCGAGCCGCTCTTCCCATGACGCCGGCACGCGGGCGGCGAGCATCCCGGCGGCCGCCGGAATCCCCCACACGTACAGGACCGCGCCGGCCGCCACGGCGGTGACCGCAGCCCCGATCGTAAAGAGCACGCGGGCCCGCCGTCGTCGCGGGTCGTGGAAGCGGCGCCCGAGGCCGGGGGCCGTGGCGTGCAGCGCCCCGAGGAAGGCGGTGTCGTCGACCAGCAGAATCTCGGGAAGCGGCGCCCCGCGCTCGAGGCGGATCTGCTCGCCGGCGTAGAAGCCCTGGGTCTGGCGGACATCCCGGAACGGCCACCACAGACGGGCGCCGCCCTCGAGCGCGATTTCGAGCCCGCTGGCTGCCAGGCGGATCGACGCCTGCTGGCGCGCCGCGCTGCGGCCGTCGAGGTAATAGCCCGTGAACGCGCCGGGCATCGCCGCGGCGCTACGCGAAATCGACGTCGGCGCCGAGGAGGCTCGAGAGCGCGTCCCCTGTCGCCGTGGCGAGCTGAGGCTCCTGGACGATGCCGGCGAGGTCGAGCGGGCCCTCGACGGTGAGGTACGCGAACTCGAAACGCGTGCGGCGCACCAGCACCCAGGGCCAGGCGAACCCCAGAGTGAGCACGAGCACGATCCAGTTCCCGAGCGTCTGGTTCATGAGCTGACGGCCCGGAACCGTCGAGCGGAAGCGCGCGGTCTCGACGTAGGTGTGTTCCCAGAAATAGCGCGTCTTCTTCGCGTGGAACCAGAACCAGTAGAGCCCGAGCGTCGGCAGGAACAGGAGCAGGGCCACCACGTACGCACCGAAGAGATCGCGCCCGCGCCCGTCGAACCGGAACCGGCGGCGGCCGAAATACGAATTCGAGACCATGAAGCCCTGCTGGCGAGCCTGGAAGAAGGGGTAGTACAGGGTGAGCGTCAGCATGCTCAGGATCGAGCCCGCCACGAAGACCCTGACGAAGGGCCACGCCCGACCGCGGAACGAGAACCGGATCGCCCGCCACGAGGTGCGGCTCAGGCGATATCGTCGGGCTCCGACCATCGCGATCGGGATGAAGATGAAGACGAGGAGCGACGTGAACGCCTGAGTGGCGAGATGGAGCGTCCTATCCCCGGAGAGCCTCGCCGCCAAGCTCAGCGCCGTGATCGGCATACCCACGAACAGGACGGCCTTCACGAACCCGATCAGCAGCTCCTTGGCGGTGCCGTGGTAAGCGAAGCGGTCCCCCTCGAACCCCGTCTGGCTCAGCATGAAGCGGCGCACCCTGACCTTGCCCCAGAAGCGATAGAAGCCGAAGGTCGCGATGGTCAGCAAGACGTTCACGACATAGATGCCGAAGAGCGTCCCGGCCGAGCCGTGGAACGTGAGCCGCCGGGGACCACCGGCCGCCGCGGTCGCTGGTGCCGATCTCGGCGCCGGGCTCGGCGTCGCGGGCGTCATGGCCGCGGCTGCCCTCGCGGCCGACCCGTTCGTCGGCGGCCGGACGGGCGGGGCCGTCTCCAGGCGAGTCACCGCCGCCGCGGCGGCCGCCACGGGTGCGCCCGCGCGAGCCGCGCCGGGCGTGGTTGGGGTCGGCGTCGGCGCGCGCCGCATCTTCTCGAGGGCCGCGGCATAGACCGAGGCGACGACGCCGCACTGCGCGCACTTGTCGCGCTCGACGGCGGGCGCACCGCAGCGGGGACAGGCGGCGGCCATCACTTCACCGGTGGCGGCGCCGGCATCGCGGCGCGCGCCCAGCGCTCGAGCGGTACGGCTCGCACCAGCTCGGCCGCCGTCTGCTCGACAGCCTTGCCGAGCGCGCTCACCAGCGCCTTGCGCATGGCCGTGTTGTACCAGCGCCCCGCCTCGGACCCCGAGAACCTCACATACTCCGAGAGCTCCGCGTCCTCCAGGGGGCGATACGTGTAGAGCATCGACATCATCCGCACCTCACGCAGGGTTTCGTTCGCCCGAGCCCGCACCTGTGCCGCTCGGACTTCGATCTGTCCCGGCCGCAGCCGCTGCTCGGGCGGCCCGGCCGCGGACACGGCTGTCGACAAGCCACGCGCGATCGCCGCGACGAGCTCAGCCGACGTCTCGTTCGCGCCGGTGGCCCAGTCCAGACGCTGGAGCAGCTCCAGCCGGCGCGTCGCCGGCGGGTTCGACTTGAGGCTGGCGGCGTAGTCGGCCGCTTTCTGCTCGGTGCCAGGCTCCGAGGACGCGATCTCCAGGGCGACGATCTTGCGAGCCGCGGGCGTCCGGAGCCACGCGGCCGTGGCCTCGAGGCTCATTCGGTCGACCTGAGAGCGAAACGCGTCGCGTACGGCTGCATAAACCGCCTCGTGGCGGAGCGATTGTCCTCCGAGGATCCGGTCGATGGCGGCCTGATCGCTGGCGCTCATCTGCCCCGGGGCCGGCCGCAGCTCGCCGGCGACACGGCTCAGGAGCCCGACGAGCTGAGCTCGGACGCCCGACAGCTCCAGGAGCTCGTCGATCTTGGTCGGGCCCGTTCTCGCGATCGGGGCCGGCGGCACCGACACCTTCGCGTCGCGCGCCTTCACCGGGGGCGCTTCCACGTCGGGGGCCTTCGGCTCGGGCACCTTCACCCCAGGCGCCTTCACCTCAGGCGCCTTCACCTCCGGCCCGCTGACGTCGGGTGCCGGCTTGGCGTCGGTCGTCGGCGCGCGGATCTCCCCAGGCTGCGGCGGACGATTGGAGTAGGTGACGTTGCCTTGCTCGTCGACCCAGCGGTACGTCTCCGCGGCGCCGGGAGCCGGGGCGAGGGCGAGTGCCGCGCCCAGCAGCAGGACCGGTCCGATCCGGTCAGTCATAGTTCCATCCGATGATGACGCCGGGGTCGGGAGCCGGCGGTAGCGTCGCACCCGGACCCCAGCGGTCGAACTTCGCGAGGAAGTCGCGCACCTCGGGCACCGCCGTCTTCCAGTTGGTGAGAAAGGCGACGGCAGCGCGCGCCTCCTTCGCGAAGTCGTCGTACTTGCCCTGCGCGTAGAGCACGCGCGCGAGCGCCAGGCGACCCCCCGCGTCGTCGCCGAACAGCTGGACGGTCTTTCGCAGGTGCATCTCCGCTTCGGGGTAGCGCTCCAGCTCCGAGGACAACTTGCCGAGGTTCCGATGGGTCCGCCACGAGTCGGGGTCGGCCTGGAGGCCGCGGTGGAGCCACGCGAGCGCGCTCTCGCGATCGCCGAGATCCGCGGCGATCGTCGCGCGATAGTTGTAAGGGCGGGCGAACGCCGGTGCCAGGCGGATGGACTCGTCGAACAGCCGGACCGCGCCGTCGATGTCGCCGTCCCGGAGGTAGCGCTGGCGGGCGATCAGGAAGAGCTGCTCGGCGCGCTTGGGGACCTCGCGGTTGCCGCCGAGGCGGATGCGGAGATAGCGGGCGCCCGACTCCTTGTTGCCGGCCGCCGACGTGACGCGCGTGCCCTCGATGACCATCAGGCGCCCCAGGCGCACGTACCCTTCGTCCGACAGCCATTGCCCGTACCACCAGATGCAATCGGCCGCGTCCGGCTGGCCGAGCGTGGCCAGGCGAAACGCCCTGAAGGTCTCCTCGCGCTCGGCGCCCCCGCGCGACTTCTGCTGCGCCTGTCCGCAGTAGTTCTCTCCCGGCTTCACGATGGCGTAGGAGCGCGCGAGCTGGCGCGCCTGCGCGAGATCGCCCTTCTCGGTGAGGATGTCGAGCTTGATCTGCACGATCTGCTCGAGCGACGGATGATCGCGCAGCAGCGCCGGCTGTAGATAGGTCGGCGCCCAGTGGAACTGCCAGCGCACGTGCGGCGGATGGAGGGCCAGCAACCGGTCGAGCTGGACCAGGGCCCGATCGTACTCGCCCACGCGCACGGCGAACGACGCCGTGCGATAGATGAGCTCGGCGTCATCGGGCGCGAGCCCGGTGGCCCGGTCGTAGAACGTTCGCGCCTCGTCGAACTCGCCCATGAATTCGGCCATGCCGGCGCGCGCCGTCAGCGCGCGTACCGATGTGGGCGCCGCGCCGGCCGCGCGCCGCGCCACCGCCAGTGCCTCGGCGTAGCGGCCGGCCTGGAACGCCGCCTGCGCGCGGTCCAGATCGCCCGACGGTGGCGCGGCCGCCGGTCGCTCCTGGGCGACCCCGGCCAGCGCAGTGCAGAGCGTCAGGGCGATCGCCGACAGGACCGTTCTCATGGCTTCGGTTGCCCCATCCGATCGGCCATCTCGCCAAGACGGAGCCAGGTCGTGGTCGAGGCCGTGCGTCGAGCCGCCGCCTGGTAGGCGCTCAGCGCTTCGTCGAACTCTCCGAGGGTTTCCGCGGCCTCCCCGAGCGCGAACTGCGCGGAGGCGGAGTCGGGAGCGAGCCTCGTTGCCGTGCGGTAGTGCTCCAGGGCCTCGAGGAGGGCGCCCTGCGCCGTCGCCCGCCGTCCTGCGTCGAGCGCCGCGCGAGCCTCGCGTGATGTCCCGCAGCCGGCGAGCAGAGCGAGGAGGCCGAGGGCGCCGAGCACCCGTGCCCGTGGCCGAGCACAACCCATCATCCAGGAATAGCGTGGGCGTTAGAGGGCTACAAACAATCCTTTAGGTGGCACCCCGAGGGGAGATGTGCACGATGAGCACTAGTGGTTGGGGCGATCGTGACTGGGCTTTTCTGGATCGCCACTCGCTTTGGCCGATGAGCGGCGCGCGTCAGGCGCCGCTCACGTAGCCTTCGAGCAGGTCGCGTGCGATGAGCTCCGGGTCGCGTTCGCTGGGCGGCCCGTAACCGCCCCCACCCGGGAGCCGGACCTCCACAAGCGCGCCGGGCGGCACGATCTGCTCGGCCTTCGGATTCGCCGGCGCGACGCCGTCGATCAGCACGGCTCCGCGTGCTCCCCGTTCCCCACCTCGGAACCCGGCGGCGGGGTGCACGGTACGGTCGCAGAGGATCGAGGTGGCGAAGGACTCGCGCGTACGTACGCGAAAGGCGATGGTCTGCCCGAGGCCCCCGCGGTATTTGCCGGGTCCGCCGGAGTCGTCGCGCAGGCACTTCCGCTCGACGAGCAGTGGGGAGAGGTTCTCGATGACCTCGACCGGTGTGCCGAGGACGCCCGACGGGAACGCGGTCGCCGACAGCCCGTCCTTGGTGGGGCGTGCTCCGGTCCCGCCCGACGAGAAGAAGATGTAGCTGAACGGCTCGCCCGCGAGGTCCTTGCCCGAAACCTGAACGCCCCAGATGTTCGCCGAGCCCTCGGCCATGACGCGGTCGGGCATCGCCTGGCCGAGGGCGCCCGCGATGACGTGAGGCAGGAAGTGGCCGACGATGTGCCGGGCCGCGACCGGGGCCGGGCGCTTCACGTTCAGGATCGACCCTTCGGGCGCGGTGATGCGGAGCGGCCGGAACGCGCCCTCGTTGTTGGGGACGTCCGGGCTCACGATTACCTTCACGCCGTAGGTCGTGTACGCCTCGGTGTAGTTCATGACGACGTTCACGCCCCGACGGCTCGCCGGCGAGGAGCCCGCGTAGTCGACGAGCAGCTCGTCGCCGCGGATCTCGCAGCGCGCGCGGATGACGATCGGCTCGTCGAAGCCGTCGGACGTGACCGCGTTCGTGTAGACGCCGGGTCGGAGCGCGCGGATGGCACCGCGCATCGCGCGCTCGGTGCGGCCGATGATCTCGTCGGCCAGCGGCTCGAGTCGCTCGAGCCCGAATTCGGCCATGAACTCGAGGAGCCGCTCACCGCCGACGGCGCCGCCGGCGATCTGGGCGTGGAAGTCGCCCAGCACCATCTCGGGCAAGCGCGTGTTCGCGCGGATGATCGCGATCAGCGCCTCGTTCGGGCGCCCGGCCTCGTAGAGCTTCATGATCGGGATCTGCAGGCCTTCCTCGTACACCTCGCGCGCCTCGGCCGAGAGGACGTGCCCACCGATGTCCGCCGTGTGACAGGTCGAGGCGAAGAAGGCGACGCACTCGTCCCGGCGGAAGATCGGCGAGCAGATCGTGACGTCGTTGAGGTGGCCCGACGTGAGCCAGGGATCGTTCGTGATCAGGACGTCGCCCGGCCGGAGCGTCTCGAGCGGGCACGCGGCCAGGAAGTGCTTCATCGCGAGCGCCATCGAGTTGATGTGCCCGGGCGTCCCCGTCACCGCCTGCGCGACCATGAAGCCGCGGCGGTCGAAGACGCCCGCCGAGAGATCGCCCGCTTCGCGGACGATCGAGGTGAACGACGTCCGCTGGAGCGCCGCCGCCTGCTCGTTGACGACGCCGACGAGGCGGTTCCAGCAGATCTCGAGGGTGATGGGATCCATCAGCGCGGGATCTCGATGACGAGCGCCAGCCCGGCGTCGACACGCCCGCGACCGCCGGGGCCGATCACGGCGGTGGACTCACGCTCCTCGATGATCGCCGGGCCCGCGAGCGTCATCCCCGCGGCGAAGGCGTAACGGTCGTACACGGGCGTCTCGACGAACCCGTCGCTCTCCGCGAAGTACGCCCGGCGCGTTCCCTTGATCGTCCCGCCGACCGCGGGCACGCTCTCGGCCGCGCGGCGTTCGGCCATCGCGATGGACGGGTCCGGTCCCGACACCGTCAGGCGCCAGTTCAGCGCCTCGATGGGTACGCCTTGCGGCAGCCGGTGATAGAGCGCGCGATACGCGGCCTCGAAGCTCGCGGTGATGGTCGGAAGGCTCGCGAGCGAAAGAGCGCCGTGGGGCACCGCGGCCTCGACCTCATGGCCCTGGCCGACGTAGCGCATCTCGGCGATTCTTGCGACACGCACGTCACCGGGTGCGACGCCGGCGCGGGCCAGCAGCGCGCGCCCTTCCTCTTCCATCTCGGTGAACCGACGGTTGACCTCGGACCAGTCGGCGCCGTCGAGGCGCTGGCGGCCGGTCCGCACGAAGTCGAAGGCCAGCGGAGCCGCCAGGAGGCCGTAGGCGGACATCGCTCCGGCGCCGAAGGGGAGCAGGATGCGCGGAACCTTGAGGATACGCGCGACCTGCCAGCAGTGGACTGGGCCCGCGCCGCCGAACGCGAAGAGCGGATACGACCGAAGATCCTTGCCGCGCTCTATCCCGTGGATACGCGCGGCGGCCGCCATGCTCTCGTTGACCACGCGGTGGATACCCCACGCGGCCGCGGTCACGTCGAGACCCAGCGGCCGAGCGACGTGCTCCTCGATCGCGCGACGGGCGGCGTCGGGGTCGAGCCGCATGCGGCCGCCCAGGAAGAACTCGGCGTCGAGGTAGCCGAGAAGGAGGTCGGCGTCGGTCACGGTGGGCTGGCGGCCGCCGAGGTTGTAGCAGGCGGGGCCCGGATCGGCCCCGGCGCTGTCTGGACCGACCTTGAGCAGGCCCATGCGATCCACGCGCGCGATCGAGCCCCCGCCGGCGCCGATCTCGATCATCTCGATCACCGGGACCCGGATCGGGAGCCCGGAGCCCTTCTTGAATCGATCGGCGCGCGCGACTTCGAACTCGCGTCCCACGAGCGGCGCGCCACCGTCGATCACGCACGCCTTCGCCGTCGTGCCGCCCATGTCGAACGAGAGAAGCTTTGGCTCGCCGCGCTCGCGCGCGGCCCGGGCGGCGGCCAGCGCGCCCGCGGCGGGCCCGGACTCGACGAGCCGGATCGGCAGGCGCCGGGCGAGCGGCGGCAGCGCGATCCCGCCGGAGGACTGCATGATGTAGAGCTGGCCGGGGATCCGAAGATCTCCGAGCCGGCGCTCGAGGTCTTCCAGGTAGCGGGCCATCAAGGGCGCCACGTAGACATTGGCGGTCGTCGTCGAGGCGCGCTCGTACTCGCGGATCTCGGGCACGACCTCCGACGCGCAGCAGCCCGAGCTCGTCGACCCGCGCGATCGAGCCCCCGCCGGCGCCGATCTCGATCATTTCCAGCACCGGCACCTTGAGCGGCAGGCCGCTACCCTTGGCGAAGCGATGGACGCGCGCCACCTCGAACTGGTCGGCGCG
>Ga0137404_10003315_pt1 | contig 10751 bp, 9 predicted proteins | sample CZOMad2_1_16fung_FD_108285 | JGI IMG/M metagenome (GOLD analysis project Ga0137404, IMG submission 108285) | Vadose zone soil fungal communities from Angelo Coast Range Reserve, California, USA - CZOMad2_1_16fungal (Illumina Assembly) | ecosystem: Environmental > Terrestrial > Soil > Vadose zone... | reverse complement strand
CCGGTCGAGCGGTACATGAGGCGGAGCCGGCCCGATCCCCCGTCGACGGGCGCCACGAGCACCACCGTGTCCGCGAGCATGGCCCACCGGGGCCCTACCAACGAGCCGACCGGAGGAGGAAACGCCGTGGCCTCGCGAACGAGAGTCGGGCGCTCTGCGGCCGGCGGAAGGAGCAGCTCGCGGACGACGAGCCATTCGTCCGCGACCGGCGCGCACGTGAAACGCCCGGCCGGCGGGCTTTCGGCGGCGAGGAAGTCACCGAGGCAGAGGCCGTAACGCAGGGCGAAGCGCCCGGTGACTCCGCCTCCGTGTCCGCTGAGGCCGCTCGTCTCGTCGAGCAGGAGATAGGGCAGGCTGCGGCGCGAGAGGATGGCCTGAGCGTTCTCACCGCGCGTGAGATAGCCGAACACCTCATCGTTCTTCGGGAAGACGACGGCGATGCGGCCTACCTTCGCGCGCCGCAGGATGCGATCCGTGATCGATGGATCCAGCGCTCCGGTCGCACTCGAGGAGCGGACGCCCGGGGCAAAGGCGACGACCGCGTCGAGGCCGGGCGATGTGTCCGCCGCCTCCAGTGAGACATAGCCCCCGAAGGATTGACCGGCCAGCGCGACCTTGCGGTAGCCCAGCTTTTTCCACTCCGCGACCTCCTGCAGAGTGCGCTGCACCGTCCGAAAGAGCGTGTCCCCGGGCATGGTCTCCGCCAGGTGATGCCGCTTCAACATGATCACGTCCCAGCCTCGGGCCTGGAGCAGTCGAAGCGCGGGCGGCGCCGGCGCCTTCCACGACTGGGTCGTGCCGGATATCCCGTGGTTCCAGATGACGACCCCGTGGGCACGTTCTGGACCGTTCGCCGGAAGATCGCAGAACGCGCGCTCGAGCCAATAGAACCGGTTGCCGGGCTCCTGGTCACACGCAAGCTCTCCGGGTTGGGCGCCGCTCACCGGAGGAGCGAGCAGGAGCAGTGCGGCTGCGAGCATGCCGGCGCCTCTGATCACGGCATGCCGCGCCATGCGTCGGCCGGGCACCTCGGTCACTCCCCTCGGAAGGCGGGCTTGCGCTTCTCCAGCATCGCCCGCACGCCTTCGCGCGCGTCGGCGCTGGCGCGCGCGCGACGGGCGAGCTCGTCGAGGTCGGCGTGCTCGATGCGTTCGCGAAGTGAGGCCGATCGGCGAATCGTCGCCTTCATTCCCGCGAGCGACAGCGGCGCGTTTCCGGCGATCGTCCGGGCCAGCTCGTAGGTCGCCCGCTCGACCTCCGCGGCGGGGACGACCGCGTGCACCATCCCGATCTCGTACGCCCGCTTCGCGTCGACCGGCTGGCCGGTGAGCAGAATCTGGCGTGTGAACGCCGGGCCGATGATCTCGACCAGCTTCTGGCCGAGCGGAAACGGCACGACCAGCCCCAGCCGCGCCAGCGGCATGGCGAAGCGCGCCACGTCGGCGGCGACGCGGAAGTCGCAGTGGAGCGCCAGCTCGCACCCCCCCGCGTAGGCCGCGCCGTGGACCATCGCGATCGTCGGATGGCGTGAGGCTTCGATCTGCTGAAACAGGCTGATGACGTCCGCCTCGGGCTCGAGCGCGTCGCGCTGTCGCCGGCTCATCTCCTGGAGGTCCCGGCCCGAGCAGAACGCGGTGCCCGCGCCCCGGATCACGACGACCCGCACGCGCTCATCGCGCTCCAGCTCGTCGAAGCGCTGACGGAGCGCCTCGAGCACGGCGGTGTTGAGCGCGTTGCGGCGCTCCGGGCGGTTGAGCGTGATGGTGGCGATGCCGTCGGCGATCGCGCACAGGGTCTCGTTGGCCATGGGGGTGTCCTCGGGTCAGCGGAACAGCGAGCGCGCGATCACCATGCGATGGACTTCGGACGGGCCCTCGCCGATGCGCCGCACGCGCGCCTCGCGGTACCAGCGCTCGAGCGGGAACTCCTTGGACACGCCGTAGCCGCCGTGGATCTGGACCGCGGCGTCCACGACGCGCCCGAGCACCTCGCTCGAGTAGAGCTTGGCGATCGACGCCTCGACGCGCGCGTCCTCGCCGCGGTCGGCCTTCCAGGCACCGTCCCAGATGAGCCAGCGGCACGCGCGGAGCTCGACCTCGGCGTCCGCCAGCATCCACTGGATGGCCTGGCGCTGGGACAGCGGCGCGCCGAAGGTCGAGCGCTGCTTGGCGTGGGCGACGGCCATCCGGTGCGCGGCCACGGCCACGCCGAGGTTGCACGCCGAGTAGGGGAAGCGGTTCTTGACGAGCAGGTCGAAGGCCAGATCGAGGCCCTGGCCCTCGGCGCCGATCAGGCTCTCGGCGGGAAGCTCGCAGTCCTCGAAGACCACGTCGTTGGGCACGGCGGAGGTGCGGATCGTGCGGATGGTCCGCGCGGTGAAGCCCGGCGTGCCCCGCTCGAGGATGAAGCACGAGATGCCGCCCCGCCCCTTCGCCCGATCGGTGCGGGCCCACACGATGCCCCACGGCGCGTCGTGGGCGCGCGAGATGAAGACCTTCCGACCGTTCAACACCCAGCGGTCGCCGCGCTTCTCGGCGCGCGTCTGGATCGCGCCCGCGGGGTCGGATCCGCCGGACGGCTCCGTGATGGCGAAGAACGTCTTCAGACCATCGCGGATGGTGGGCACCGCGTACTTGGCGATCTGCTCCTTGCTCCCCGCCCAGATCGCCGGGGGCGGATAGCGGCCGAAGACGCCGCAGCCCGGATTGTAGAGGCCCATCCGGTGCTGCGACATCTCCTCGAGCGCGACGCACATCGCGAAGGTGTCGAGGCCGCCGCCCCCGTGCTCTTCAGGAGCGCCCAGCGCCCAGAGGCCCGCGGCCTTCGTCTTGGCCGCGATCCTCTGGCAGTCGTCCTCCGGAAGCTCGGGCGCGTCCGGGTCGATGCGCTGCTCGACCGGAATGACCTCGTCGCGGACGACCCGCCTGATCTGCTCGCGCAGCGCGAGCAGCTCGTCCGGCAGCCGGAAGCCCGGAAAGTTCATTCCGGCTGGACTAGACCCTCACGGTGCGATAGGTCGGCGTCCGCCACTCCGGGAACCGCTTGTCGACGCCGCGCACGATGTCCATGTACGAGCGCAGCAGGCGGCTGGTGATCGGACCGACCTTTCCGTCGCCCAGTGGGAACCGGTCGATGGAGACGATCGGCGTGATCTCGTAGCCGCTGCCACAGAGGAAGGCCTCGTCGGCCACGTAGAGCTCGGTGCGGTCGATCTCGCGCTCGACGACGCCCATGCCCAGAAGCTCGGGGCAGATCGAGTCCATCAGCGTCGTCCGCGTGATGCTCTCGAGAATGTCGGCGGTGACCGGCGGGGTGACGAGCCGGCCTTTACGGACCATGAAGAAGGTCGCGCCGGTCCCCTCGGCGACGTGCCCCTCCTTGTTGAGGAGGAGCGGCTGGTCGTAGCCGTCGGCCTTCGCCTGCAGCGTCGCGAGCCGGCCGTTCTGATAGTTGGCGCCGCACTTGAGCCGGATCGGAATGGCGTTGTCCGAGGTGCGCGCCCAGGAGCTCACGCAGCACTTGAGCCCGGCGCCCTCTTCGACGCGCGGACGGCGCCGCGGGTTGATGTAGAGCCCGGTCGGCGTCGTGGCGTCGAGTCCGGTGCCGGTCACGTACGCGACCATGTGCATGTGCACGTCTTCCCGGATCTCGTTTCCGGAAAGCACCTGGCGCACGGCCTCGTAGAGATCCACGTCGCTGTAGGGAATCGTGAATCGCATCATCTTCATGGACTCCCGGAAGCGGGCGAAGTGCTCGGGCAGGCGGAAGGAATAGACCTCGTCGTCGGCGGCGTTCCAGTAGGCGCGCAGTCCTTCGAACACGTTGGTCGCGTAGAACACCGCGGCGCTGTTGACGGGCAGGACCGCCTGGGCCTGGGGCACGAGCTTTCCGTTCATCCAGATGCTGAGGTCTTTCATAGGGCCGGGCTCCTTTGGTAGTCGGATGCCAGCAAAGATACAGGAACAGCGCTCTCGGCGAAACTGGCTCTGCGACTGATCGCGGGGCAGCGGGCGGGGCGGCGGGGAGGGTCGTCTGACCACGCGGCACGCGTGCGCTGCTCCGCGGCGGCTGGGCTCCATCCGGGCGGGCGACTCTCGCCGTGTGCTTGGCGGGAACGGGTCTGACGACCGTCCCCGCCGCCCCGCCCGCTGCCCCGCGACCAGGTCACCGTCGGGCGCCGAGATCCCGGACAAGTCGACGTCGGGATGGCTGATAATCTGGGCGCGATGACGACGGTGGTCGAGCTTCGGGGGGCGCGCAAGCGCTTCGGCGAGATCGAGGCGCTGAAAGGAGTCGATCTGACGATCGGCCCGGGCGAGCTGGTGGCGATGCTCGGGCCCAACGGAGCGGGCAAGACGACGTCGATCAGCCTGATGCTCGGCCTGCGGCGCCCGACCGGCGGCCAGGCGCGCCTCTTCGGCCTGGACCCGGCGGACCGGCGCGCCCGGAGCCGCTGCGGCGTGATGCTCCAGGAATCGGGGACGACGGGCGTGTTGACGGTCAGGGAGATCGTGGACCTGTTCCGCGCCTACTACGCGTCACCGCTGCCCACCGCCGCCGCGATCACGATGGCCGGGCTCGACACCAGGGCGGACGCGCGGGCCAGCACCTTGTCCGGGGGCGAGCGCCAGCGTCTGTATTTCGCCCTCGCCGTCTGCGGTGATCCCGAGGCGCTGTTCCTCGACGAGCCGACCGTCGGCATGGACGTGGAGGCCCGCCGCGCCGTGCTCGACGGCATTCGCGCGCTGTCCGCCGCCGGCAAGACGATCGTGCTCACGACCCACTATCTCGAGGAGGCCGACCAGCTGGCGAGTCGCATCGTCGTGATCGACCGCGGCGTGGTCATCGCGGATGCCACGCCGCGCGAGATCAAGTCGCGGATCCCGAGCAAGCGGATCAGCTTCAGCGCCGAGACGTCCGTGGGCGACGTGACGTTCCGCGGGCTTCCGGTGCAGAACCTGGAGGTCTCGGACCATCGGGTCCGCCTGCTCAGCAACCAGCCCGAGCTGGTCCTCAAGGCGCTGTTCGAGCGCGGCGTGGCGGTCCGAGACCTCGAGGTGACGGGCGCCGACCTCGAGGAGGCCTTCCTCAGCTTGACGAGCCGTCCATGACGCGCCCGGCGGCCGCGCCTCTGACGCGGATGCTGCTGGCACAGACCCGGAGCGAGCTGCTCATGCGCTGGCGGGTCCCCGCCTTCAGCGTCACCAACCTGGCGCTGCCGATCGTCTTCTTCATCTTCTTCGGCCTGCCGGTCGCGCATCTCCGGCGCGCCGACGGCGTGAGCATCGGCGCCTACCTGCTGGCCTCGTTCGGCGCGTACGCGGTCGGCAACGTCATGGTCTACGGCTTCGGCATCGGCGTCGCCAACGAGCGCGGCATGAAGATCGATCGCCTGATGCGGGCGAGCCCGCTGCCGCCGCTCGTGTTCATGCTGGCCAAGGTCCTGACCGCGCTCGTGTTCGCGCTGATCGCGCTGATTCTCCTCATCGGCTTCGGGGCCATAGCCGGCGGGATCCATCAGACGCCGGCGGTCTGGGCGACAGTCGTCGCGCGGCTGCTGGCCGGCTCGCTGCCGTTCATCGCGCTCGGGTTCGCGATCGGCTACTGGTCAGGACCCCACGCCGCGCCCGCGATCGCCAACCTGATCTACTTGCCGCTGTCCTTCGCCTCCGGGCTCTTCGTACCGATCAACCAGCTGCCCGCCTTCGTGCAGACGCTCGCACCCTACCTGCCGAGCTATCACTATGCGCAGCTCGCGTGGAGCGCGCTCGGCGCCGGGTCGGAATCGCTCGGCGCGAGCCTCCTCTGGCTCGCCGCCTACACCGCGCTGTTCCTGACGCTCGCGGTCAGGGCCTACCGGCGCGAGGAGCGCGCGAAGTTCGGCTAGTTGACCCGTCGCTCGCGGCCGGCCCAGTAGGGCTCGCGCAGCTTGAACTTCTGCAGCTTGCCGGTGGCGGTCCGGGCCAGGGCGTCCCGGAGCTCGACGGACGTCGGGCACTTGTAGTGGGCCATGCGACTGCGGCAGAAGTCGACCAGGTCGCCCGCGCTCACCTGCGCCCCCGGCCGGAGCACCACCAGCGCCTTGATGGTCTCGCCCCACCGCTCGTCGGGAACGCCGATCACGGCGGCCTCGGCCACGGCGGGATGCTGGTAGAGACAGTCCTCCACCTCGATTGAGGAGACGTTCTCGCCGCCGGTGATGATCACGTCCTTTTTACGGTCGGCGATCGTGATGTAGGCCCCCTCGGTGTGGCCGCCGTCACCCGTGCGGAACCAGCCGTTCTCGACAGCTTTGGCGGTCTCCTCGGGCTGGTTCCAGTAGCCCTCGAAGACGTGGTTGGTCCGGGTGAGGATCTCGCCGTTCGCGTCGACGGCCATGCGGACGCCCACCGCCGGCACGCCCGCCCGTGACAGGCGCCGGGCCCGTTCCGCCCGATCGACCCCGTCCCACTCCTGGGGGGCCCGGTTGATGGTGAGCAACGGGGAGGTCTCGGTGAGGCCGTAGATCTGGATGAACTCCCAGCCGAGCTCGGCCTCGACGCGCTCGATCGTCTTCGACGGAGGCGGCGCGCCCGCGACCACGATTCGCACGCGCCCGGCACCCGGCACGCTCTCGCCGCGCTTGCGACGGGACGCCGCCGCGTCCAGCACCGCCGCGATCACGGCCGGCGCGCAATTGAAGATGGTCACCCCTTCCGCCGCCACGCGCCGGAGAATCTCTTCGCCGTCGATCTTACGGATGACCACCTGGCGCGCGCCGATCGCGGTCACCGCGTAGGGCATCCCCCAGCCGTTGCAGTGGAACGTGGGCAGCGTGTGCAGATAGACGTCGCGGTCCGAGAGGCCGAGGTGCCAGCCGAACGTGACGGCGTTCAGCCAGCAGCCCCGGTGCGTGAGCTGCACGCCCTTGGGCCTCGCCGTGGTGCCCGACGTGTAGTTGATCGAGACGGTCGCGTTCTCGTCGGTGACGCGGCCCCGGGGCGCGGCGTCCCGGCGGCCGAACAGCTGGGGGTCGGTGGACGAGCCCAGCACGATGCGATGCTTCACGGTGAGGTGTCTGAGCGGCTCGTCGAGCTCCGGGTCGATCAGGGCGACGGTGGCGCCCGAGTGCTCGACGATGTAGCGCACTTCCTCCGCGTTCAGCCGGAAGTTCACCGGGACGATGACGCGCCCGTAGACGCTGACGCCGAAGAGGCATACCAGAAAGCGCGCGGCGTTGGGGGACACGATCGCCACCCGCTCGCCATCGGGCACGCCGAGATCGTCGAGGGCGACCGCCAGGCTGCGAGACATCGCCGCGAACTGCCCGTAGGTGATGCGGCCGAGCCCGCCCCCGGGCGGGTTCGGCTCGTCGACGATCGCCTCGCGATCGCCGTAGACGTGCTCGGCGCGTTCCAGGAAGTCGGCCAGCGTGAGGGGCACGATCATGGTGGACGCTCGAGGTGGCGACGGATCGCCGCGAGCGTGTCCGCGTACTCCTCCGAGCCCGGCACGCGCGGCGTGTGGTTCGTCTCCCAGGTCGGGCGCTTCGGGTTCGGATCCCACTCGTAGCGCGGGAAGAGGTGCCAGTGCAGGTGGCCGACGGTGTTGCCGAGCACCTCGTAGTTCATCTTGCGCGGCCGGAAGGCCGTGGCGATCGCCCGCGCGACGCGCACCATGTCGTTGAAGTACTGCGTGCCCTGGCGCTCGGGCAGCTCGAAGAGCTCGATCGCGTGCGTCTTCGACACGACCATCGTGTAGCCCTTGTAGTACTGATCGGGCGCCAGGATCGCCAGCGACGCGGGCAGGTCCTGGACCTTGCGGAGCACCTGCCCGGCCTCCCCGGCCGGGCAGGTGTCGGCGCGCTCGAGCGCCGCGACGACCGTGCAGAAGACGCAGCCGGCGTCGCTCACTTCGCCTTGGCCGCCCAGTCCGGTTTGTATTCGATGCCGAGCGACTTCATCTCGTGGAGCTTCTCGCCCCAGGCGGCCTTTTGCTTCTCGAGCCCGCGCCGCTCGGTGACCTTGTCCCACTCCTTGGCGGCGTTGTCGAGGGCGTCCTTCGGCGACTTGCGCTTGGCCAGCGCCTCGGTGATCTCGAACGCGAGCTTGCGCTGGTACTCGTCGGCGGCCGGGATGACCGGGTCGGGCACCAGGAACGGGAAGCTCTGCTCGATGGCGTCGAGATACTTGTCGGCGTCCGGGAACAGCTTGCGGAACTTCTCGGAGCGCAGATGGCTCACGCGCCAGGGGTCCATGATCGTCTTCGCGTCCATCACGATCTTGAGGCTTTGATCCGGGAGCGAGATGAACTCCAGAACCTTCATCGTGACTTCCTTCTTCTTTGAGTACTTCGAGACGGCCATGCCGCGGCCGGGTGTGATGGCGGGCCGGTGGACGACCTTGCCGTCGATCTCGGCGCCGGGGACGATGCCGAATCCGGCCTTGCCCACGATCAGCGACTCGCCGGGATTCCCGACCCGCTTGCCCGTGCTCGTCCACGAGTGGAGCAGCGGCACCTCGCCCTTGATCAGCATCGTCTTGGGCTCCTCCGACTCGAAGAGGAGCACACCGGGCGGATAGAACGGCATCGTCCTGACCATCTCCTCCAGCGCACGCACGCCCGCCGTCCCGTTGATGAGCGGCTTCATGTTCGCGTCGAAGTAGTTGCCGCCGTACGCGAAGAATCGCTGACGCCACCAGTAGTATGAGAAGCCGGTCCCGCTCGGCTTGTAGGAGGCGCCGGCGCCGAAGAGCTTCGCCTGGCTCCCGTCCCAGCCCCAGCCGTGGAAGAACTCGGCGGCGTCGTCCCACTGCTTCCACGTCTTGGGCGGCTGCAGATCGTACTTGTACTTGGCCTTGAACTTCGCCCGGTTGTCCGGCCGCTCGAAGGCGACCTTGTTCCAGTACATGATGTGGATGTCGCCGTCGTACGGCATGCTGACCAGCTTGCCCTGGAAGCGCAGCATCACCTTGGCGAACACCGGGACGATGTCGTCCATCGCGAAGTCGAGCTTCAGCTTCTCGACCCAGGGCTCGAGCGGCTCGAAGTGCCGGCCGTAGTCCGGCATGTTCGAGGGGCCGAACATGATGAGGTCCCAGGGGCTCGAGCCGCTGTTCAACTCGAGGAGGGTTTTGGCCACGAAGGCGTCGGCGGGAATGACCTCGATCTCGAGCTTGACGCCGAGCTTGTCGTACAGATCCTGCTCGACCAGGCTGAGCGAGTACTTCACGAACTCCGCGTTCACCACCGCCCGGACCGTCTGCCCCTCGTAGGGCCGCGCGGCCGGCGCGCGAGGGGGCATCGTGAGCCAGCCGAGCGTGACGAGGCCACCGAGCAGCAGCGCGACCGAGGTCGCGGACCAGAACCCTCTCATGGGAATCCCCCTTGCCATCGTTTGCCTATCCCTTCGTCCCGCCGAGCGCCAGGCCCTTGACCAGATAGCGCTGGAGCATGAAGGCGACCGCGAAGGCGGGAAGCACGCCGAGCACGACCGAGGCCGACGCCTCGCCGTAGAACATGTCGGTCCCACCACTGGTGAACGAGGTCACCAGCACCATCATCGTCTTCGTCTCGATGCCGGTGAGGACGATCGCGAACAGAAACTCGTTCCACGTCGCGATGAACGCGAAGAGCGCCACCACCGCCATCCCCGGCGCGATGATCGGAACGATCACCTGGACGAGCGCCCGGAGCCGCGAGCAGCCGTCGATCATCGCCGCCTCCTCGATCTCCACGGGGAAATCGCGGAGGAAGCCCACGAGCAGCCACACCGCGAACGGAATGTAGAGCACGGTGTAGACGACGACGAGTCCCAGGTAGTTGTTGGTCACCCCGAGCAGCTTGTAGACGATGTAGATCGGGATGATGAGCGCGATGGCGGGCAGCATCCGCAGCACGAGCAGGAAGATGGACAGGAGCCCGCCGCCGAAGCGCCAGCGGGCGATCGAGTAGGCCGTCGGCAGGCTGACGACCAGCGCGGAGATCATGCTGAGCGTCGAGAGCACCATGCTGTTGGTGAAATACCGCGCCCCGCTCGACCGCGTGAACAGCGCGGCGTAGTGCTTGAGCGACGGCTCGACCGGGATCCACACCGGCGGGAACGCGAAGAAGTCCTCGTTGCCCTTGAGCGACGTGGTCACGATCCAGAAAAAGGGGCCGAGGAAGAAGACCAGCGCGACGCCGAGGCCGAGGTAGGTCAGGCCGTGGCCGACGCGGCGCCACAGCCGGTGACGCTTCAGCCGCTGGGTCACGACGGCGCTCCGCTCTATGGCGATCGCCATCAGGCCGCCCGCGACTCCCGGACGCGCTGCATCCAGAAGAAGGCCAGCGTCAGGATCAGCACGCCGCCGACGATCACATAGGAGAGCGCCGCGGCGTAGCTCATTCGGAAGTCCTTGAAGCCCATCAGGTACGTGGTGAACGCGACCGTCTCCGTGCTGCCGCCGGGCCCGCCGAAGGTCAGCACGAAGATCAACCCGAACAGCTTGGTCAGATCGATGAGCCGGATCATCACCCCCACCACCATCGTGAACTTGAGCAGCGGCAGCGTGACGGACCAGAAGCTCTGCCAGGGGTTGGCGCCATCGACCCTGGCCGCGTCGTACAGCTCCTGGGGAATCGACTGCAATCCGGCCAGCAGCACCAGCATCATGAAGGGCGTGTTGTGCCAGACCTCGACCAGCACGACGGCCACGATGGAGATGAGGGATGACGAGAACCAGTCGAAGTAGACGTCGAGGATCCCGAGCTGCCGCCCCAGGTTGTTGATG
>Ga0137404_10003314_pt1 | contig 10754 bp, 10 predicted proteins | sample CZOMad2_1_16fung_FD_108285 | JGI IMG/M metagenome (GOLD analysis project Ga0137404, IMG submission 108285) | Vadose zone soil fungal communities from Angelo Coast Range Reserve, California, USA - CZOMad2_1_16fungal (Illumina Assembly) | ecosystem: Environmental > Terrestrial > Soil > Vadose... | reverse complement strand
GTTGTTGTCTGACCGTCAAACGCCGCGAGAAAATGTGGCTTCGCTATGTCTACCAGGTCCGGCGGGGCGATCTCGTCGAGCCGTTTACCTATATAAAAATCGCGCGTACGCCCAGGTTCGTTTAGACCCTTGCCGCCGATGAAAGTAACGCGCAGGTCCCGATCGTAAGTAACCACGGCGCCGCTCGGAAAATTCTCCGCCAGCTTTCGATAGCGCTCTTCGCTTGCGCGAAAGGTAGCGAGATTAGTTTCGGCCCGCTGCGTTTGCCGATGCATCCACTCGCTCAGCACGCTCATGAATACCCCCAGCGCGGCTAGAGTCAGCAGATCCTCTAAATTACCCCACCCCACCCGCCCTAGAGAAAAGTATGGGGCGATAAAGAAGTAATCGACCATTAGAATTGAGATGAACAGGGATATCAGCCCCGGATTAAGACCGCCATACCAGGCGCTGAACGCTACCGCCAGCAGGAAGGGCGAGACGGGCGACTGTTCAAAGAGTGGCCAGGTAAGTTGCGTCACGCCGACCGCGATTGCCGGAGCGAGCAGCGCCGCGATATACCTGGGAGCCAGCGATCGTTCTTTCCGTATTTCCATTGCTACTCCGGCGACGGCATCGGCGCCGATAGAAGTCCAATCAAGGCGCGATCACTAATTGCCACCGCTTGATGAATCACACCAACCGACACGGTTGAGCTGACTGAACGGGCACGTTGATGCCCTCATCACCACAGGATGTTTAGTTAACAAAGCCGAGAGGTTCGATCGGTGGCGCCTGGGAACACTGAAATCAGGGCGAAGGTGTTCGAGAAACGCTTGGAACACCGGGGGACCTCAAGTCTTGGCGTGATTCTAATGCCGGCGGGCATACCACGCAACCTCAATCTGCCTGGCCGATTGCTAAGAACCTAAATTGATCTGGTCGATCTCGACAAAGGCGGCGCTGGCACGCTGTGTGCTCAGGCACCACTGGCGCAGCTAAAATGCCCGCCTGCGGACTTTCAACTGCCATTCTGGTTCGGCCTTTCGCCACAGCCGTTGCGTTGCGCCACAAAAAATTTTTCGCAATTCCTTCGATGAACACCTCGCGGCATGGCAGCAGAAACGATAGAAAATGAAGAAACTTTGGCTATTCCTCGCTAACGATTCCCGCCTGGGCATGAGGGTTGGACTCTCGTTCGGGTTACTTATCGCCCTCATGCTCGCGGTCGGCTGGGTGGGCTTTAGACAACTGCGACGAGTTGATGCCGACTTCGCGAAGATGGTTGATCAGCGGTGGAGTAAGGTTCAGTTATCGAGGCGGGCCCAGGATTACTCAAATCTCAACAGCCGTATAAACACGCAGATGGTTCTGGTTGAGGACGAGACAACCATCAAGTCCTTAATGGCCCAACGAGCCGAGAATAGCGACAAGATTTCCGCCCTGCTCGAGACTCTCCAGGACAAGATTGAATCATTGGAAGAACAGCAACTACTTAGTGCTATCGAGGAGAAAAGGAGCCTTTATCTCACTGAATACAAAGCAGCCCTGAGATTGCTGACGGTGGCCAAGAACCCGGCGGCGGCAAGAGCACTCATGGTAAATCAAGCCATGCCGCGGATGATTGAGTATCACCAGGCCTGGGATGCCTATGTTGATTATCAGGGTCGTCAAATGGATCTTGCGCAACAAGGCGATGCCGCCAGTGCCACGGCAACTCGCAAGACCACCGTCCTGCTAATCGCCTTTGCGGTTATCTTTGCCTTCACTATCGGTATTTTCGTCACCCGAAACATTACCTGGCATATGAAGATGCGCAAGCGGGACGAACAGGCGCTCCGACACGCCCATGAGGATTTAGAAGCAAAAGTCCAAAGTCGCACAACCGAACTCGCCAACGTCAACGATGCTTTAGAGGCGGAGAACACCGAACGCAAACAGATAGAAGCAAGCCTTCGTGAGAGTGAAGAACGCTATCGAGAACTGTTTGAAAACGCCAATGACATTATCTACACCCACGATCTCCAGGGTAATTACACGTCCGTTAACAAAGCCTGCGAAAAGATCGTCGGCTATACGAATGATGAAGCCCTCAAAATGAGTGTCTCTCAGATTCTCGCACCGGATCATGCCGAGGAAGCTATGCGCATGCTGGCGCGCAAGACCGAGGCAAAAGCGCCGACTGCTTATGAACTCGAAATTATTGCCAAAGACGGCCATAGAGTAATGCTCGAAGTGAACTCTCGCCTCATTTTTAAGAATGGGAAGCCGAACGGCGTGCAAGGCATCGCCCGCGATATCACCGAGCGCAAGCAAGTGGCGAAAGCACTGCGTCAGAGCGAGGAGAGATGTCGCGAACTAATAGAAAATGCCAAAGATGTTATCTACACCTTAGACCTGACGGGACGATTCACGTCGATCAACAAAGCGGGTGAGGACCTCACCGGTTACACGAGAGCGGAGGCCTCGCGGATGAACATGGCGGATGTAATCGAACCGGGCTACGCGGGACTCGTGCGCAAGCGGATCGAAAACAATCTCGCCGGCATACCACAGCCCAATCTCGAGTTGGATGTCTTTACCAAAGACGGTGGCCGGGTAACCATGGACATCAGTACCCGTGCGATCTTTCAGGACGGCGTGGCAGTTGGCATCCAGGGCGTCGCCCGGGACATCACCGAGAAGAAACTAATCGAGGTCGAACTCAAGGAAGCACGCGACGCAGCCGTCGAATCGGCCCGCCTCAAATCAGAATTCCTGGCCAACATGAGTCATGAAATTCGTACGCCGATGAATGGCATCATCGGCATGACCGGCCTGTTGCTCGATACAAATCTTGATGCTGAGCAGAGAGAGTTTGCGGAAACGATTCGAACCAGCGGTGACGGTCTCTTAACCATCATTAATGACATTCTCGACTTTTCGAAGATCGAAGCCGGCAAGCTTCAGTTCGATACGGTTGATTTCGATCTGCGCAACGCCGTCGAAGGCACGGTCGAATTACTGGCCGATCGGGCCCGCGAAAAGAAAATTGAGTTTGCCTCATTCATCTACAGCAATATTCCCACGCTGTTGCGCGGAGACCCGGGCCGGCTCAGACAAGTGCTCACCAATCTTACCGGCAACGCGTTGAAGTTCACCGAGCAGGGCGAAGTGATTGTCTCGGCTGAAAAGGAATTCGAAGACGACCAGACGGTGATGATTCGCTTTTCGGTCAAAGACACCGGGATTGGCATCAGTCAAGAGACCCAGAAGAAACTCTTCCAGGCATTTACGCAGGCCGACGGATCGACCACGCGCAAATACGGCGGCACCGGACTGGGCCTTTCAATCTCGAAACAATTGGTCGCCTTAATGGGCGGGCAAATCGGCGTCAACAGCGAGCCGGGAAAGGGATCGACATTCTGGTTTACGGCGAATTTTGATAAGCAACCCAACAGCGTCATCGCCTCGTTCACTGAGACCAAGAGCCTCGAGAACCTGCGTGTTCTGGTCGTAGACGATAACGCCACCAACCGGAAAATACTCGCGCATCAATTGGGCTCATGGGGAATGATCCATGACGAGGCCGATTCCGCGGCGAGCGCTTTGACTCTGTTGAGGTCTGCCGCGGCCCGCGGCAAAGCATACGACCTGGCAATTCTGGATCTAATCATGCCCGAGGTGGACGGCTTTGAACTGGCTCAGCGGATCAAGGCAGATACCAACACTGGTTCGCCGCGGATAGTGCTGCTGACTTCGGCGGGCCAGCGCGGCGACGGAACGAGAGCGCGCGAGGCCGGCATCGCCGCCTATCTCACTAAACCCGTCAGGCAATCCCATTTGTTCGACTGCCTAACGACGGTCATTAACGTTAACCCGGAGGGGCCTGGTGTTACTGCCAGCGTAGCTCCCTCAAGTGTGGTTACCAGACACTCCCTGGAGGAGGCCCGGAGCATGTCGCACAGACTTATTCTGCTCGCCGAAGACAACATCGTGAATCAGAAGGTCGCCGCGCGCCAGCTACTAAAACTCGGCTATCGCGCTGATGTAGTGGCCAATGGCCGAGAAGCGATCGAAGCCTTAAGCCGCATCCCTTACGATCTGGTGTTCATGGATTGCCAGATGCCCGAGATGGACGGCTATGAAGCCGCCGCCGAGATTCGCCGTCTCGAAGGCGAGAGCAAACACACGCCAATCGTGGCGATGACCGCCCATGCTTTGGATGGCGATCGGGCGAAGTGCATTGCGGCGGGAATGGATGACTACATCACCAAGCCAGTCAAGATGGAACGACTAAGTGAGGTGCTGAAATTCTTTTTCAACAAGGGCGGCGGACAGGATCCAGTGTGCGAAGCGAGCGCGCCCCTGGTAGACGTTGCGCGCATGCACGAAATGATGGGACACGAGGTGGTCGAGTTGTCGGAGCTCGTAAATCTCTATCTGCATGAGATGGACAAGAACCTCAACTATCTCGACGCAGCGGTCAGCTCAGGCAATCACAATGAGGTCGAATCGATCGCCCACAACTGCGCGGGCACCAGCGCCAACTGTGGCATGACGGCCGTCACGGCGCCTTTTCGCGAACTTGAAGACGCCGGCAGAGCCGCGCGGCTGGAGATGGCCCCCGCTTCGTTGGCTGCGGCCCACAAACTGTTTGCGAGCACCCGCGAATTTCTCGAGCAACATCTATTACAGTTCGTTAACTGAAAGGAGACTTCGATTTATGAAAACCATTGTCGTCATTGAAGACCAGCAGGTGCTCGCCAGCGCTTACCGTAATAAGTTCGCCGGCGAGGGATTCAAGGTCGAAGTAGCCACGGAGGGTGAACTCGGATTGGCTTTGATCTTCAGAGTAAAGCCGGATCTGGTCTTGCTGGACATGCATCTGCCAAAGCTGAGCGGACTTGAGATTCTGAAGCAAGTCCGCGCCAAACCTGAATTTCAGACCCTGCCGATTATTGTTTTCTCGAATCTGACAAAGCCGGGGGCGGTTGAAGCAGCCTGGCAGGCCGGCGCAACTCTGGTGCTATCAAAGCTGAATACCAGCCCTAAACGCGTACTCGAATCGGTTCAGGCCACTCTCGCCACCTCTCCCTCCAGCGCGATGGCAGAGACACACTCAATCGATGACGCGCCCGGACCTTCACTGGTCGCGCCCGACGCTCAGTCCATCCGGGGCAAGATTCTCCTGGTCGAAGATCATTCGGGCATGAAGACCTTGTTGGCTTTCTTGTTGCAAAGGACCGGACACCAGGTCACGAGCGTTAAGACCAACGTCGAAGCTTTACAACAAATCCGCGATCAATCATTTGACCTGTTCCTGTTGGGTCACCAGTTTCCTGACGGGACCGAATTGTCGCTCTGCAAACAACTGCGGCAAGCGCGTCCCGACAAGCCGATCATTCTTTATTCAACCGCTGCGCTGTTTTCGGAACAACAGGAAGGACTGAAAGCAGGGGCCACCGCCTATCTGGCAAAACCTGAAGATCTTTTCAATGCCGGACAGATTGCCGCGGACATGATCAGGGACCAGATGCAACTTGCACGTCTGCATATTCGGGCCGCCTGAAACGACCCCGACTTATACCGCCCCGAGGAATTATCTGATGGAAACATTTCGCAAGAACTTGACCGCAGCGCCTTCCCGGCGCGTACTGATCGCGGATGACGACCCGGTCATGAGGCACCTGATAACTACCATCGTCAAGCAACAACAACACGACCCAGTCCTGGCCAACGATGGCCGCGAGGCTTATCGCATTCTCCAGTCCGACTCACAATTCGCGGCCGCGATTCTAGACATGACGATGCCTTTTCTCGAAGGCCTGGATCTTATTCGCTACATGCGGTCGGAAAACCGCCTGATGCGGATTCCCATAATGCTGATTACCGCTGAGCAGGATATTAATCTAATGGCCAGCAGCTTCTCGGCCGGGGCGACTGCATTTCTGCCGAAGCCCTTCACGCCTGAGCAACTGCAAAGCGCGATTCGCATGTTGCTCGGGAACCGGAACGCGACCAGAAGGGCCGCTTAACTTCTCAATAAGGACACCACAATGTTATTTGAGCAGGCCATTATTGATGAAGCCGTGGAAACGAAGTTTCTGCCCTTTGCCCCGACTCTCTCGATCGCCTGCGATGCGATCGACCTGAAGGTGCTCAACGCCTTTGAGGGGCTGCAAGCCGACGATGGGTCGGATCTGGTTGTCGAGCTAATCGATCTCTACTTGCAGGACGCCTCTGAGCGGATCGAGTCCATCAAATTGTCCGTTGCCAGGGCAGATAGGAAATCGCTAACGCTGTCAGCTCATACTCTGAAGGGAAGTAGTTCGAGTCTTGGCGCCCGCCATGTGGCTGAGATCTCCGCAACCCTCGAGCAGTTGGACCCCGTCGAATGCCCTCACCGTGTGGACGCACTCTTAGAGTTGCTAAGTTACGAGTTTGCCAAAGTCAAAGGGCTCTTCGCCGTCGAGCGGCAGAAGCGACTGGCGTGAACTCCTGGCCGTACGCCCAATCAACAGCATCATCAGGGCATCTTCCACGCTGCTCAACATTCCGGTGGCACACCAGATGCCATAGCACCGGTAGGTGCTAATTAAGCGCCGCAATCGCATTACCAAAGGGCGTAACACCGAGGTGTTTCGCATCAGCCGTTCGCTTCTGCCTCAAAGCCCAACCTTCGAGACCTTCGCGAATCCGGCGAGCAAAACTAATCCGTTTTGCACCAATTCGCCCACTCGCTCTTGCCAAAGAAAGGCCCTATCGATGAATTCAATCCACCGCCTGATTCGCTCAACCTCCGTTCTAATCCTCTTGGCCGCACTCTCAATCTCTCAAACCACAATCGCCGCCACCAGACATCCTGCCAAAGCGCAGAAACGCGTACGCGTCGAGAAACCAGCACCGCGCGGCCGTCGCGCCGAACTTCGACGCCTGGCAGCGCAACGAGAAGCTGAGGCAGCACGCCGTCGTGCAGAGGCTGCGCGCCTGGCCGCCATCGCGCGACAGCGCGCGATCGAAGAAGCGATGCGAGCCAACGTCCAATCACTGATCGAAAAAGATGATGTCACCGGAGAAGATCCTGAAATACGCCGGGTCGCGATCAATGCTCTCGGTCATCACGCGGGGACCGTCGTGGTCATGGACCCTGAGACCGGACGTGTCTATTCCGTAGTAAATCAACAGTGGGCGCTGCGCGAAGGCTTTAAGCCCTGTTCGACAATCAAACTTGTCACGGGTCTCGCCGGGCTGAATGAACGTGTGATCGATCCCGCGGACACCACTCGCATCGCTGATTCGAACCGCGTCACGCTCACTAGCGCCCTGGCTCACTCAAAAAATGAATATTTCCAGACCGTGGGCGGGGAAGTCGGCTTTGACAAAATGATTTCGTACGCGCACCAGCTTGGACTTGGCGAGAAGACCGGCATCAACGCCAAAAATGAAACCAGGGGCCAGGTGCCGAAGCTCAAGTCCGGTTTTGCCGTCAATCACATGTCGTCGCATGGCGATGACTTTAAAGTCACCGCGCTGCAACTGGCGACTCTAACTTCAGCGATGGTCAACGGCGGCAAGTTGATTACTCCTTTCGTCCCGCGCACGCCGCAGGACGAAGCCAGATCGATGCCGCAAGTTCGCCGCCTGGTCAATATCAGCGCCGAGTCATTCAACCAGATGGCTCCCGGAATGATCGGCTCAGTCAGTTATGGTTCCGGCCGTCGCGCCGCCAACTCTCAGGAGATCATCGCGGGAAAAACCGGCACCTGCATCGAGCGGGGCGAATGGATTGGTCTGTTCACTTCGTACGCCCCAATCAATAACCCGCGCCTCGCCGTCGTGGTAATCGCGCGCGGCGTCGACGGTCGCAATCACTTTCCCGCCGCCGTTGCCGGCCAGATCTACCGCGAGTTGGGTAGCCGGTTTGGCGCCCCGGGAATGGACCGGATCGCCGGCAAACGCGGTGCGCAGACTCAGACTGACGCCGCGGTTACGAAAGCCTCAACCCTCGCCGTGGAAGACACTTCGCTGGCATCTGATGACGAAGAATCTGATGCCGCGGACGATGACAGCGCCACGAACGCAGCCGCAAAGAAGATCACGTCGCCCGTAACAGTTTCTCGCGAGCCGGCCAAAATCAAACGGGTTCTGATGTCACTTTCAAATCGAACTGAACCAACTGCTAAACCTGCGCCAGCCTCGTCCCAGACTGAAACCAAACCAGTCCAAAGGCCCCGGCGCGTAAAGGCCAACCAATAACTGCCCGCACCGATTCATTCATCACCCGAAAACGCTGAACCCCAAAAAGGAGACTTCAAATGACAGAGTATGTTCCCACTACCGAAAGCGACCCCCAGTCGCAGCCTCAGGACTTTCGCACTGCGGTCTTTGAGTGTGAAGAGAAATTGATACGGCTCGCACTGGTCGAGGCAAATAACAAGCCGACTGTTGCGGCGCGACTTCTGGGGCTCAGTAACCACCAGGCCCTGCTTGCCATGTTGGACAATCGGCACAAGAAACTCCGCGACGAGCTTGGCATCACGAAGCGGCCGCGGCGCAAATCAATTATGACCAGAAACCGCAGACCGTAGCCATCGCCGGGGCAGTAGCCCGACCGTAAAGAAGGGCGCCCTCGCTTACGCGCGGGCTACTCCCCCGCTTTCAAACATGACGCAGCCCGCGTCAGGAAATCAGATTATGACGAATCTCACACGCAACATTAGCCCCTTCTCTCTCCTGTCACTCTGCCTGGCCATTCTATGGTTCAGCACGAGCGCCCAGGGCGCGATCATCCCTGACGACGACTCACTTAATATGGGCGGCGTCCTGATTGGGCCTTGCGGTGTCCCGGGCGCAATGGGTCCCGCCGGGGTGAACGATGACTTCACCAACCGCAGCCTGAACACCGGCATCGCCAACGTTCCGCCCGGCGGGGTGACTAACGCCGGGGGCACAGTCGTCTTTCGCAACACTGTTCAAAATATCGGCGGCGGTGACGATGCGTTTGTCATTAGCGCGCCCATTGTGGCGGCCGGTTTCACGATCGAGATTAGCATCGACGAGGGCGACTACTACGTCACCCTGTCGCCATCAGCACCGGGCGTCACGCTGCCGGTTGGCTACCGGGCCGCGGCGATTATGCTGGTGCGAATTACTGCGCCGGCTGGTCTCGAGATACTCACCGGTTTTGATACCGTGATCCGCGCCACCTCGACAGCGACACCGGCGGCGGCGAACGATACCGTCGATCGCGTCTACACCGGTTTCATCCGGCTCGACAAATCGGCAACCGTGGTTGACGCCAACGAAACAGTTAGTTCCGCAGTGGCTACGCCGGGAGCCGAGATTGAATTTGCGATCAGCTATGCGAACCTAAGCAGCGCCTCCGGAATCGGCAATTCTTTGCTGACGGCCCACAACCTCGTGATTAGCGAAAATGGTAATGCGGCCCCAAACAATTGGGGAGAGACCACTGTGCACATGATCGGCGCTTCAGACACCCAGGGTGGACGTATTATCGGCGACGCGACTGGCTCGACCTCGCTCACCGACATCGTCTCAATCCTGGAGGCCGGACAATCCGGCGTCTTCAGATTCAAACGGCGAGTTAAGTAGGAAATGGATCAGGACCCTTAGATGCAAACACACGATTCAAGACAGAGCGGGATCGGGCCGCAGGATTTGGCAATAGCGTTGTTCGGTGCCGCCGCCAATACTCGCATACTGGTAGCTGATGACGATCCGCTGACCGCCCAATTACTCAGCGCGACAGGCGAAAGCTTGAATTACGAGGTTGTCAGCGTTGACGATGGTCGCAAGGCTTATCGGATCTTGAAATCGGATGCCGACTTTGCGGCCGCAATCTTCAACATGGCGATGCCGCATCTGCGCGGAGTCGACATTGTTCGCTACATGAAAACTGAGAAGCGGTTGATGCGAATTCCGGTAGTTATTGTGGCCGGCGATCATTCCCTCGGACTTGTAACAGAGAGTTTTGCCGCGGGCGCACTTGCGCTACTTCCCAAACCGTTCACGACGGAAAAGCTCGCGATGACGCTGCGACTGGCAATCGGTAGTCGGGCAGCTCGCGAGCATTCTGACGAACGTATGAGGAATTTGGCGGCATGAGGTCGACTCTCGGTTCGATGCCATGACCAACATCGAACGGAATAGTCCTCAAGAGACGCGAATCACAATATCCAATACTGCTTTTGAAGGGCCGAAGAAAAAGTCTCTGTCCACACATCGCAAGCCGGCCAGCGTCAAGGATGGATCGCGAATCACTGAGGGAACTGCAATTCCCTCAACCTCAATCGTCTCTCGATCGCGCAACACGACTCGCGTGCTGACCTCGAGGGGAACGCGGCTTCCATCCTTCGCAATGATATCGACTTCATAGACAGTCCCAACGCGTTGCTTTGCATCCCGGAGAATCTGTTCACCGACGTGCTCGGCGATCTCTGGATCCAGCAACTCGGCAATGTTCATCCGGCAGGCTTCGGCGCGGGTATAACCCGAGATGCGCTCGCCCTCCTCACTTAAAAAAGTAAGGTTGCCGTTCAGATCGTAGGCGTAAGTCACCCCGGCGCCGGTGTGTTCTCTGTCAGGAGCTTGTTTTTCTGAGGACTCGCGCATTTTGTTCTACTTAAGTTGGGCTGGCTCTTCAAATCGCGTCGCAAATAAGCAAAGCGTTGGGCCACTGAAAAGAATTTTAGGGGATCCTCTAGCGCCCTCGTGGATCGTCTTCAAGAAGGGCGAAACGGGACAAGCAGGTTGAATGGCCGGGGAGAGATGCC
>Ga0137404_10003311_pt1 | contig 10758 bp, 15 predicted proteins | sample CZOMad2_1_16fung_FD_108285 | JGI IMG/M metagenome (GOLD analysis project Ga0137404, IMG submission 108285) | Vadose zone soil fungal communities from Angelo Coast Range Reserve, California, USA - CZOMad2_1_16fungal (Illumina Assembly) | ecosystem: Environmental > Terrestrial > Soil > Vadose... | reverse complement strand
CTCATGAATAACGAAGAAGCCCGGCCTCTGGACCATCCGAACAGCGGGTAGAATGGATTACTTACCGATAGGGGGACCCTCCAGGAGTTGTAGATTGAATCACGGGGCTAAGTATGGCCACGACTCCCGCTTAACAACTGTGCCTCGGAATTGTGCAATTCCCATGCCGGGCTCGATCGACTTAGAATCGTTTAAGTCTGCGTTATTGATCAGATTGAACTGGAACGTCTCTCCTGCCGATGGAAATTCGTCATCGTATCGCAAAATAAAGGCTACAACCAGTATTGCGGCCAATCCCACGAGCCCGTAAACGGTTAGTTCCAGCATTCTTACCTTGTTGTACATCTTTTACGCGCTCGTTTACGGTCAGCCCGATCGACATGTGGTCAAAGATCGCTGCCTGGCTCCGTACTACCGAAATGGCGCTAGGTACCATGCGTAGTACGTTCCCACGCCACTGGCCAGAACGATCGTCCACAGCACCAGCTCCGTCCGCATCCACAACTTCCAATTTTTTAACCGCAGCCACTGTGGCAGAACGTTTGTGCCCGCTACTGTAACGATATAAAGTCCCAGAAGCTCAGCCGCTATCCCCAGTACGGCATGTATGGCGGCCGCCTCGTAGTACCACTTATGAAGAACTTTAGACAGGGCTGGTTTCACTTGTTGCTGGAACGACGGCCACATGACCAATCCGATCATCAGCAAATTCAAGAGCAGCACCGCGGTCTGGCAAATTCCGTGAGCCTTGTAGCGTCTTTTTTTGGCTAGAAGAGCGCCCGCGATCAACGCAGCTCCCATGACGAGCTGCACGACGAGGTTGAGATCTGCCCCGAAGGTGGCGCCGGTCCCGAGAAAGCCCTTCACTGGAATGAAAGCCAACACGCTCATCCGACTCTCACGGATTCATGACTCTCAGTAGCCGGCAAACTCTTCCGTCCGAATATCGTCTTCATCTACGCCCACCTCACTCAGCGTTTGGCGCGCTGTTGCAACCATCGTTGGCGGCCCAGCTATGTAATAGATCGGGCCCCGCAGGATTCCCACGCGTGCGAGCAGCATCTCCGAGCTGAGGTGTCCCGTCTCCCCCTTCCAACCTCGGTAATTCTTATCCGTGCGGGTGAGGATCGGAACGAAGAGGAACCTTGGATTTGCATGCTCTAACTCCCAGAGATCGTCGATAAACGCGGCGTCTTCCACATAGCGGTTTGCGTAGAACAAGACAATTGGATGGCGCAGCTTCTCCGCTGTTGCGTAAGAGATCATGCTGAGAAACGGCGCGATCCCGATCCCGCCGGCAAGGAAAACAGCTGGCCTGGCCGTGTTTTTGTGGAGGCTAAAAGATCCCATGGGACCCTCAATCCTGGCCCAGTTCCCGATCGGCAGCATGGACATGGCCTCCTTGAAAGCTGTATTTCGCATGCGGGTCGTGACTACAAGCTCTTCGTCGGAGGGGGAACTTGCGATAGAGAAGGTGTGAGTCAGTCCGTTTGGCAGTCCCGGCTGGGCACCCGACAGTGTCAGGTCAATATACTGCCCAGGCTTGAATACAAAGTGCTTTGGCTTTTCAAACTGAAATGCCATTGTCCTTTCAGCAACCTCGGTTCGACCTAATAGCGTGCTTTGATAGTCAATCATCGCGATCACCCCCTTGTTCGTTGATCCGGTCCCGAAGAGAATCCATGTCTTGATGCCGGACGGCAGGCTGCGCTATACCGCGTGCCTTGCATCACTTTCTCTCGACATTGATAACGACCAGGGCCACGCTTTATTCCAGGAATCTCAGAAATCTGGGACAAATTCGCGCTTAAGCGTACAGGCCTTATTTGTCCCCAACTTTCGTTTCTTCCGAGGCGTCTCTCCCTGGATCCAACTACGGGCGCAGATTCCCTTCCTCGCTAAGGTGTCTGTGGACACCACCTGAGGCCACTTACGAAGGACCCGGGCGGAGTGTCCCCTTGCCGGGCTGTTTGCTTTAGTTGATGGTGATGGTTACAGGGGTGGAATGGCTTAGCGAGCCGGCTGTACCCGTCACCGTCATGGTGACCTGCGATGCGGGCGTCTGGCCTTTTGAACTGCTGCCGCATCCCAGGGCGAACATTGAGACGAGAAGCAGCACACCCAGGACACTCGTCCACAGAATGCTCTTGCGCGTAAGCGGTTTCCGCTTGCGAGTCGCGAGAACGGTTCCGAACAGCCCTAGACCCGGCAGCAGGGCCGCTACGCCGGACAAGTTGTAGCCGGAAGCCGGCGGAGTCGAGGTAGCAGAGATGGTCAAGGTGGAGGATGAGGCGCTCGATCCGGGAGAGATCGTCGTAGGACTGAAAGCACAGGTCAGGCCAGCGGGCGCAGCACAGGAAAGCGTAATCTGACCGTTGAATCCTCCTGCCGCGCTGGCGCCGATCATAAGGCTAGCCGAACCGCCCGGCGCGACAGTTACACTTTGGGCCGAGAGACTCAGAGAAAAACCTGGGCCGCTCACCGCCGCAGCCGGGACAAGGCTAGCGAACACGCTGGTTGTGCTGCCTCCAGCGGGGAAATTGGGTTGGTTGCCCCCTCCAGCCGTGAGATAGAGAGTATTTGGATCACCCCCAGACGGACCGCCTCCGCCAAACACCCTGTCCCACAAGCCGGGATTCACTAGCACCTTGTTCGAAGAGTCGGTCAGTTGGCCGAGAAACTTCCCGGCTGTGTCGAACGCGTTGATGGTGCCATCGCCAAAATTGCCCACCAGGATGGCGTTCGGAAAGGTTCCGAATGTGGCTGGAGTTGCCACCACGCCCCAAGGCGCGTTTAGCATGCCGCCGGCCGCGAAAGTCTTCACGAAATTGCCGTTTATGTCGAAGATATCCACCTGCCCCAGACCAACGCCGGGCGTTGCATCGTGCTTGGCACCATCCTGCATCGCATAAGCGACGTAGATCTGATTACCGATGACGTGGATGCCATGGGGAGCGAAACCCGCAGGAAGTGTTGGATCGGTGAACGAGCCGCTCAATGAAGTAAGGTTGAAGTTGCGATCGAGGACGTCGACTCTGCCGCTATTGAAGTTCGCCATTAAAAGGGAGGTGCCGTTGAGCAAGGCGAGACCCTTATAAACTGCGCCACTGGCCGAGTTATCGAAGGCCACTGTTGCCGTGCTGCTGGCGCCGGTCCAACTGGCGACGATGCCGTCTTCGGTGTCGAAAATAAACTGTCCGCCGCCGAAGGAGGAGCTGTTGCCGTTGGCCACGTTTCCCGTGGGGCAGCCCGGGCTACAATTACCGTTTGGATTGTGGGCGGCTCCGGGTATGGTCACTACCAGCGCAGCATCTTTGTTGCCCTGTGCGTCATAGAGGGTGGAAGTGCCACCGTTGTTGTTAGCAATCCAGAAATCTTGTCCGGGGAAAATTGAGATTCCCCACGGATTCAACAGTTGAGTGTCTGTAGTATTGGCCACGCCAGCAGTATTGGAGACCAGGTTGGTCTGGGAATAGCCGGCTTGCTGGGCCCACATCCCCGAAGGAATGGCTAGCGCCACGAGTAGTACGAATGATAAGAGCGTCTTTTTCATCTTGTCCTCCCATAACCTTAGTTTTCATGTTTGCTTGGCGATGAACGCTGCTAACTTTCCTTGCCGCCGCGTCGCCTGGTCGCCGGAAGGGAGAGAATTCAGGTCTAGATAGATGGACTCTTAGATCCTGAATACCCTCCCACAACCGCGTAGGAACCCGATGTTGTACTCGACCTAGTTAGCGCCAGGGGAAGTGCCGTGATCCTTAATCTGGGCTACCTGGGTCATTGGTCGCGGTGTCCTGATGGCATAGACGCCCCCAAGGGTTTGAACCTTGCTGAGGAAGTACTCGTCCCCTACATGCTCGAAGTTAAGCTCTGCGTGGTCAGGAGAAACTCCATTGAAAGACGCAGGGCTGCCATCGAAAAACATAGGGATCACAAACACACTGTTTTCGTTGTTGCGGATAGCGAGACTACGGTTTATCTCAGGCGATACACGACTAACGCTGTACGTGCCTGCGGGAAGGGTTTCACCCCCGGCCACAAAGTCGAACGGGACATTTACAGCGAGTTTGTCTATATCCTGGGCGCGGGCACCTATGCCCAACCCAAGCAGGCAAGTCAGAGTAAGTACAACGGTCAATAATGATTTCTTCATAATTTCTCCTTGTTGAATTGTTGTGGGTCTCTTTTATTGATAACTGCACTCATGAAGCTTTATTCCATCCGTGCCTCGAGAGCTTCGGTTGTCAATGTCTTTCACAACGTATATGGGATTAGACGCAGCGACGAAGGCTGAGATGTTGACGTGTGTCAATTGATTGTCAAATCTTCGGCGCGCGCTAGTCTTGCAAACACGTCGTAGCAGAATGTCTGGGAGGTTCGAACGAAGAGCACTGCGTAGTCTGCGGAGTGTGAGGCCGAACTATTTACTGCGAGTCCACATTCCAGATTGTCCTTGGCCAGGAATGCTTGTGGCGATTGATAAAACAAATCGAGCATACCTTAAAATCGAACGATCCAGACGCTCAAAGTCTCAAACATTTGAGGGGAGGCGGACAGGACGTCACCCCGGTTCGAGAGCGTTCGAGAATCTTCGTCCTCGCTGACGCCTGTCCGTTGCTGGGGGGAGGGAGCTGAAACCTTCTACGTGACGATGACGAAACCCATTGTCCTTGGACGGAGCAGTAGAGATACTGGAAATTGCCGGCCTAGGTAGGCATCGCTCCTTCCGACCTCAATTCCCCAGAGCTGTCTCCTTTCGGGCACAACGCCATTGGCGCGGATTCCGTTTCCTTTCTGAAGTACATGTTCAGGAGTTCACGAAGCTGCAGCCGACCTCGCCATAACCGCGCCTTCACCGCGACCTGGCTCAAGTTCAAAACGTCTGCTGTCTGAGCCGTCGACAAGCCTTCAATGTCCCGCAGCACGAAGACGGCTCGCAAGACCGGTCGCAACCCACTTAGGGCCTTTATTAGAATGCCTCGTAATTCTGACGCCCTGTAGAGTTGCTCAGGATCGGGAGCCCAATCGATGACCTCCATCGGAAGCATGTCTTCGCCTGCCTGAAAATCCTCTTCCAGGGACACCTCTCTTATTGCGCGCCGCTGCTTTCGCAGCTTCATAAGCGACTGGTTCAGAGTGATGCGAATCAGCCAGGTTGAAAACTTGGAATCCTCTCTGAATTCGCCCAAGTGTTGGAAGGCCTTCAAGAAGGCCTCCTGGACTGCGTCCTCTGAATCTTCCCGGTTATGGGTGATGTGTTGGGCGATCCGAAAGAGTTTACGATCGTATCGCTTTACCAGTTGCTCGAAAGCAGCGACATCCCCATCTTTGCTGGCATGGACAAGATCCAGGTCATCGTTTGCTACTGTTGTCCCCACGAGTTGTGCCGAGTCTGCAGTCATAGTTGGCTCAAGGCGCTTTGGAGAGCATCAGCCTTGCCGAAACATTTGGCCCTGTCAAGAATGGAAATCCGATTCCAACGCAACGCCGACTAGAAGTTCGTGTCTTACTGCACTACGACCTTGCCCGTCATCTTCGGGTGGATCGTGCAGTAGTAGGGATACGTTCCCGCCTTGTCAAACGTGTGGGAAAATTTTTCATCCGTATCCAGCACCTTGGACTTGAACACACCATCTGTGCTGACCGAGGTATGGGGAATGTCATCTTTGTTTGTCCATGTGACTGTCGCTCCGACGGGTACCGTGATCGTCTGCGGCCCAAAAACGAAATTGTCGATTTTGACGTCTGCATTCGCCGCTGTGGGCTGATCATTCGCTGTGACACTCGGTGACCCCGCAAACAGCAGCAGCATCGTAATCATCACCGGCGCGGCCAAACCCGCGATCAACACATTTTTCCTTGTCATTGTTCTATTTCCTTTCTGAGTTTGACTTCTTTGCTTGATTCCTTGTTTAGATCGGACCCTTGGCTTTCTACCCACGGGTTGCGTTAACTGCCGCAGGGCCGCCGCCATTGCCTGAAGCCGAAGCCCCCGAGTCCCCGAGCGGCGAATCGACGACAGCAAGGCTACGACCGCTGACCGAATAGTTCACATCTGTGATACCCAACACCCGTTGCAACTGGTCAGTTGGCACCTTCATGGGTCCGGCGGAGGGAGCTGATCCCGGTGCAGGTTGAGGAAAAGCCGTCGACATCGCTGTGTGAAACGAAACCCTACCTTCGATCTTTTGCATGATCTGGTGAATATGGCCGTTTAACACGGTTACGGAGCCGAAACGCTTGACGTAAGACAGGGCTTGTTCACTGTCATCGGTTCCCCAACCCCAATCGGGATAGATGGTCCACAGCGGAATGTGCGCGTAGAGCACTATCGGAGTGCTGGCAGAGCGACCCTTGAGATCGTCATCGAGCCACTCCAGCTGTTCGTTGCCGAGCGACCCCATGCCTCCAGCTTTCAAATTGGCGACATTCACCAGACCAACGAAGTGCACGCCCTTGTGATCGAAGCTGGACCAGCCACTCCCCTTTGTGCCTTTCCCATAGCGCTGGAGAAATTGCTCGCCGTTGTCACTGAGCATGTCGTGCTCGCCCGGCACAAAGTGAATGTCTTTCGCGGAAGCTCCTTTTAATACCTGGTCAAGCGTATCGAATTCACTTGGCTTCGAGAGCTGGCTCAGATCACCGGTGTGGATGATGAAATCCGGTGTGTGGGGCATGGCATTGATTTTGTTGATCGCCGTCTGCAAAGTGGCAGTGACGTCCGGATTTGCTGGCTTGCTAAACCCGATGTGACTATCGCTGATCTGAACAAAGCTGAAGTCCCCGCCTTTGTCGCCACCTTTGTCGCCAGCTTTGGCGAATGCCCGAGACACCGGGATGCCGCCGCTCATAGTCCAGACCAGTCCTGTGCCGGCCCAGGCCATGCATTTCAGAAAACCGCGACGGTCAATGCCATCGTTGTTGAGGTCTTGCAATTTCTCGTCGATAAGATCTTGCTTTTTGTCCGTCATTTGCCCTCCGTGGTTTGTAACGTTCTGATGTGATAACTGGCGCAAGTCGCTTTTATTCCCGGCGAAGTTGAGGTGGCAGTCGGTTCCTAACTTGGGACCTGATTCAGGTATATATTCGGGCCCATTTACACAGTGCGGGAAGCCACCCGAGCTCGACCAGCACGCCTGGAGTACCCGCCAGCGCCAGATGGGGCAGTGGGATGCCCCTCAGCTTCGAGTGGCGAGGACAATACCCGCCGATTAGTATTGAGAGTCGGTGTCTAAGCCACCAATAGCCGGGCATCCATCGGCTTCCTTCCAGGACTGTCGGCTCTGAAGAAGTTCACTTGCATTTTTCCGCTCAAGCAGGCGCATTCGCTAGAAACGGCCGTTGCGTGTATTCAGACCCTGAGCATCGACGCAAACGTAAATTCCATGTGCGGTTTGCTCTAAGACCCTGATCTCAATCTGCGATCCCTTATGTGGCGCCTCGAGGAGTATTCCCTTTTCGTCCAGCCTCCGCGTCACATACCCATAGTCTTCAAATGTCTTCTTTCCTTTTTCCGGCTTTGGTTGGATCTCGGGCGGAAGGGTTGTTACATCCAGCTTCTCCACCAGAAACTCGGCCACCTTTTGCATGGGATAGGCCGCATTGTTTCTTGCCAGAGCCAACGGCACGCATGTCAGGACGATCAATCCGCATAGAACTTTCATGATTCTTTTCTCTTTTCCGGACCAACTACTTCAGCTTTGTTTCAGTCCCAGAGAGCTCGGATACTCGTTGCAATCAACCTTCTACGAGAGCCAGCTGGAAAAGCTGCCTGGCGTCTATCCTGGTCCGTTCACACCGCTCAGAAATCCACCCAAATGGCCTGTCAGAGCGACGATAAGGATGCCTATAACCTCGATCGAGAAGCGGTAGTTCGGTAAGGCTCTTGCCCTGCGCCTTGCGCGGAAATGGACCCACCAGACCAGCCAGATCAGCACGCTCGAAGCCCCCGCAAGCACTAAGTGCAGCAGTAGGGTGCCCTTCAGTTTCTGCCCCTCCAGCTGGAACTGCCATGCGAGGATACCGGTGGCGACGACCGGGACAGTCGAAATCGCTGCCCATAACAGGTTGTAATAGGCCGCATCCGCCAGTCCCCGGCGCCTCGTCCACTGCGCTACAAAGTCGAACAGCACCGCCGTAATGAAGAGTGCGATTGGAAAATGGATGAACACTACATGTTGTGCGTGCTTGGCCAACAGTGCCGACTTGAGATCGAATGGATTTACCATCACCCTACCCCTTCTAAGATTTGGCGGAGGTTGCTACCGCGGACGCCCCCCATCTGCAACCTCCGCCGCTGTGGCAATGCTGTTTCAGGTTCCTGTAGCCTTTTTCAATCTCCATAGGGCAAAGCGGAGTCGGTTTGTTCGGGCCGGCGACCTGCTGGCTCCGAAACCACCCACAATCCGTCGCCATTCAAGACATAAATGAAATTTCGCTCGTCCTGAAGCCACTTGACCACTCCTGAAAACTTTTGCACTACTCGAGGAGCGACTGGATTCGACAAATCCCAAAGTACAAGGTCGTCCTTTGAGGTACTGATGTGCATCGGGAGAACCTCGGTTTCGGCAATGACCGCCAAATTGCCAGTCAGGCTCATCCTGCTAGACAGGTCTGGGTCTGGCCACGGGATTACGGCAACCGCTTTCGGTTGAGTGGGCTTGCTGATATCAATAATCGAGATGCCTTGGTCTTTTGAACGCTCTACATAGAGGTAGTACTTGTCGTTAACCTTTCTCTGCATTGCCATGTCAGCCGCCGATAGTCCGCTAAATGAGATGTGAGCGACCACATGGCTCTCCGCGTCATATCCTCTAGGCTTGTGCTCCTTCGCCGATGCATTGCTGACCGCCATAACCAACACGACAGTCAGAAGAAGAGCCAATGTGCGCGAACTGAATTCAATACATTTGATGGTTTTGATCTTGTTCATCGTCGCCTCCCGCGAGTGAGTCTCACTGGTAATAACGGACTTTCTGGTCTTTTATTCCTCGCCGACAGAGGGCTTGCTGGGAGCTAGTGCTCGAGATTCATGACCCTTTGTCTACGCCCCGTACTTATAACTAGCCTGATCACCGTCGAAAACGATGCCTTATTCCACCACACAAGTATTTTCTTGGTGTGAAGGAATAAAAAGTGCTCCCCGCTGGTTTAAGACTGTGTATTTGACCCACTTCGAAGCTCAATCCGATTCGTTCGAAGAACTGGCGATGCCACTCTTTGACCAGCTCTACAACTTCGCGAACTGGCTGACGCGGAATCGGGAGGAGGCTGAAGACTTGGTCCAGGAAACCTATGCCAAGGCCTTGAAGGGCTTTCCTTCGTTTCGCCTGGGGACTAATTTCCGGGCATGGATGTACCGAATCTTGAGAAACACATTCTTGACGTCGCGCACCGGATTGAGGGCCCAAATGACTCTGTCCCTTGATTCCGAAGAGGAAGAGCCGCCCGAACTGCCAGTTGAGGGCAACACACCGGAAACGCTCCTGATGGAGCGCTCGAACCTCGAACTGCTGCGGCGTGCGATCGATGAGTTGCCGGTGTATTTCCGGGAAATTCTCCTCCTGTGCGACCTGGAAGGGATGTCGTACCAGGAGATTGCAGAAACCCTTTCCATTCCCGTAGGTACGGTGATGTCACGATTATCTCGAGCCAGAAAAACATTACGTAATAGCCTGCAAATTACAGTTTCAAAAGGGATGAACCATGGTTTGTGATTCTTGGAAGGCAACACTAGATACCTACCTTGACGGTGAGCTTCCGTCGGAGGAGATGCGCGCCTTCGACGTTCATGTGCACAAGTGTCCTTCTTGCTCCGCAGATGCCTTTACCCATCTGCAGCTGAAGCGCAATATTCAGGCGATTGGAAAACGGTTTACTCCCAGTGCGGAGTTCCGCAAAAGGATGCAACAGCGGATTGCGGGTAAAGCGCGACGGAACAGCTTCGGTTTTGCTTGGGTCGCGGCAACAGCGGCCATCACTGTTCTCGTAGCCGTTGGTTTGACGACCGCGTACAACGAACGGGAGAGAGTGCGTACAGAGCAGGTCTACAGTGAGGTCGCAGACTTGCACGTAGCGACTCTTGCCAGCTCGTCGCCGGTGGACGTGATCTCCACGGATCGGCATACGGTAAAGCCGTGGTTCCAGGGAAAGATCCCCTTCGCGTTCGATTTGCCGGAGCTTAAGGACTCCGAGTTTTCTCTGCTTGGAGGCCGGATGACCTATCTTGATCAAGCGCCGGGTGCGCATCTGATCTACGATATGCGGAAGCACCACATTTCTGTGTTCGTGTTCCAGGAACGGTCTTTGAGATTGCCAGGCAGGTTGGACCAGAATTCTTTCGCGCCGAAGGACGTGTCGTTCAACGTGGAAACATGGAGTCAGGGCGGGCTGCGCTATTTCGTAATCGGCGACGCGAATGCTGCTGACATCGATAGTCTCGCACGATTGTTCAAAGACGCGTCATAGATTGGGCGGGCTAATTCTGATGGCTTGTGACGATCTTCAGGATTCGGTCTCCAAATCAGAGAACTTATCGCCAGCAGCCTGTGTGATGTGCTTTTACGGAAAGGTGTTGAGTCGGGACGGGCAACGTTGAAACTGGCCACACCTCACACCCCAAGTGAGCGCTCTCCTCATTTCAGGAAAGTCGTCGGCAACCTCTCCTACCGATTAGGGAAGGTTTGCCCGTGATCCGCCCCGAGTAAGCTATTCGGGAACGATCTCTCAGCCTCCACGTCGCGCTCGTGCTTCGGCGTT
>Ga0137404_10003310_pt1 | contig 10760 bp, 9 predicted proteins | sample CZOMad2_1_16fung_FD_108285 | JGI IMG/M metagenome (GOLD analysis project Ga0137404, IMG submission 108285) | Vadose zone soil fungal communities from Angelo Coast Range Reserve, California, USA - CZOMad2_1_16fungal (Illumina Assembly) | ecosystem: Environmental > Terrestrial > Soil > Vadose zone... | reverse complement strand
GGGCGGCGTCTGCGGGGTCTTGAGCATCATGCCGAGGATCTGTTTCGCCGCCGCCTCGGCCGCCGCGGGATCGTCGGCCAGCTTCACGCCGCCCGCCTTGCCGCGGCCTCCCGCGTGCACCTGCGCTTTGACCACGACCTTGCCCCCGAGCTTGGCCGCGATCGCCTTGGCCTGCCCGGGCGTGTCGGCGACGTCCCCGTTGGGCACGGGGACACCGTACTCGCGAAGGATCGCCTTGCCCTGATACTCGTGGATCTTCACAGGCTAGGATTTGCCGGAGAGCTTGCGCGCGAGCCACACGATCGGGTCGTACTTCTCGGACACCACACGCTCCTTGAGGGGAATCAGAGCATTATCCGTGATGTGGATGTGCTCGGGGCAGACCTCGGTGCAGCACTTGGTGATGTTGCAGTAGCCGAGGCCGGCCTTGGCCTGAGCGAGGTCGAGGCGGTCATTGGTGTCGAGCGGATGCATCTCGAGCTCGGCGATGCGCATGAGATAGCGCGGTCCCGCGAAGGCGGACTTGTTCTCCGGGTGATCGCGGATGACGTGGCAGACGTTCTGGCAGAGGAAGCACTCGATGCACTTGCGGAATTCCTGGCTGCGCTCGACGTCCTCCTGCTGCATGCGCCGGGTGCCGTCCGCCTCCTTCGGCCCCGGCTTGAAGGCGGGGATCTGCCTGGCCTTCTCATAGTTGAAGGAGACGTCGGTGGCGAGGTCGCGAAACAGCGGGAAGGCCTTGATGGGCGACACCGTGACCGTCTCGTCGGGCTTGAAGGTGTTCATGCGCGTCATGCACATGAGGCGCGGCTTGCCGTTGATCTCGGCGCTGCACGAGCCGCACTTGCCCGCCTTGCAGTTCCAGCGGCAGGCGAGGTCGCCCGCCTGCGTGGCCTGGATGGTGTGGATGACGTCGAGTACCACCATGCCTTCCTGCGCCTCCACCCGATAGTCCTTGAAGGCGCCGCCCTTCGCGTCGCCGCGCCACACCCGCATCGTCACCATGGAGGCGGCCATCACTTTCTCTCCTGGAGCAGCGTCTTGAGCTCGGGAGGCATCTCGGGCAGGGGCTCCTCGGTCACGCTCATCTGCCCGGTGCGCTTGCGAATGACCATGTTGACCTTGCCCAGACGATCGTCGGCCATCGGGTAGTCGTCGCGAGTGTGCCCGCCGCGGCTTTCCTTGCGGGCGATGGCGCCGAGGGTGGTCGCCTCCGACACCGACAGCATGGAGTAGAGGTCGAGGGCGAGGTGCCAGCCGGGGTTGAACTCGCGACCGCCGTCCACCTTGACGCGGGTCAGGCGCTGCTTGAAAACGGCGATCTCCTCGAGGGCCTTCTTGAGCTCGCTCTCCGTACGGATGATGCCGACCAGCGTCTGCATGCACTCCTGGAGATCGGCATGGATGGCGTAGGGATTCTCCCCGCCCGTGCGCTCGAAGGGCGACAGCAGCTCGCCGAGGGCCGCCTTCACCGTGCCCTGGTCCACCGAGACCGCGCCCTTGAGGCTCTTGACGTACTGGGCGGCGGCGAGGCCCGCGCGCCGGCCGAAGACGATGAGGTCGGAGAGCGAATTCCCCCCGAGCCGATTGGCGCCGTGCATGCCCCCCGCCACCTCGCCCGCCGCGAAGAGCCCGGGCACGCGGGTGGCGGCGGTGTCGGCGTCCACCCGGATGCCGCCCATGATGTAGTGGCAGGTCGGCCCGACCTCCATGGGCTCCTTGGTGATGTCCACGTCGGCCAGCTCCTTGAACTGGTGATACATGGAGGGCAGACGCTTCCTGATGTAGTCGGCGGACCGGCGGCTGCAGATGTCGAGGAAGACGCCGCCGTGCGGCGTCCCCCGCCCCGCCTTGACTTCCGCGTGAATGGCCCGCGCCACCTCGTCGCGGGGGAGAAGGTCGGGCGTCCGGCGATTGTTCTTCTTGTCCTGGTACCAGGCGTCGGCTTCCTTCTCGTTGTCCGCCGTTTCGCCCTTGAAGTATTCGGTGATGTAGTTGAACATGAAGCGCACGCCCTCGGAGTTCTTGAGGGTGCCTCCGTCGCCGCGCACGCTTTCCGTCACGAGGATGCCGCGCACGCTGGTGGGCCACAGCATGCCCGTGGGGTGGAACTGGATGCATTCCATGTCGATGAGGTCGGCCCCCGCGTCCAGGCCGAGGGTGATGCCGTCCCCCGTCGACTCCCAGGAGTTCGAGGTGTACTTCCACGCCTTGCCCACGCCGCCCGTGGCCAGCACCACCGCCTTGGCCTTGAAGGCCACCAGCTTGCCCGTGGGCCGCCAGTAGCCGACGGCGCCGCACACCCGGTCGCCGTCCATGAGCAAACGCTGGATATTGCACTCCATGTGAACGTCGATGCCCTTGTGCACCGCGTGCTGCTGGAGGGTGCGGATCATCTCGAGCCCCGTGCGGTCGCCCACGTGGGCGAGGCGCGCGTAGCGGTGCCCGCCGAAGTCGCGCTGGCTGATGAGGCCGTCCTTGGTGCGGTCGAACAGCGCGCCCCATTCCTCCAGCTCGAGCACGCGGTCCGGCGACTCCATGGCGTGCAGCTGGGCCATGCGCCAGTTGTTGAGCATCTTGCCCCCGCGCATGGTGTCGCGGAAGTGGACCTGCCAGTTGTCCTCTTTCCAGACATTGCCCATGGCCGCCGCGATGCCGCCCTCCGCCATCACGGTGTGGGCTTTGCCGAGGAGCGACTTGCAGATGAGCGCGGTCTTGACGCCGGCCGCGCTCGCCTCCACCGCTGCCCGCAGCCCCGCCCCCCCCGCCCCGATGACAAGGACGTCGTACTCGTGGGTCTCGTAGCTCTCGTTCGTCGCCATTAGAGGATCCTCAAGTCGCGGATGACGCCCATGGAGACCAGGCGGATGTAGAGGTCGGTCAGGCCCACGCTGAAGAGCGAGAGCCACGCGTAGAGCGGGTGGCGCTCGTTCAGGCGCGTGATGAAGCGCCAGAGCCCGTAGCGGGCGGGCGACTTCGAGAAGACATTGACCGAGCCGCCGCAGAGGTGCCGGCACGAATGGCAGGAAAACGTGTAGCCGGCCAGGAAGAGCACGTTGATCCACATGATGATGGTGCCCACGCCGATGCCGAACCCGTTCGGGAAGCGGAAGGCGAGGATGGCATCCCACGTGAGGAGGACGATGAAGATCACCGCGACGTACCAGGCATACCGGTGCAGGTTCTGGAGAATCGCGGGGAAGCGCGACTCGCCCGAATAGCTGCCGTGGGCATCGCGCACGCCGCAGGCGGGGGGAGCCAGCCAGAACGAGCGGTAGTACGCCTTGCGGTAGTAGTAGCAGGTGAGGCGAAAGAGACCCGGACCCCACAGGATGAGGAAGGCCGGCGAGACGATACCGATGATCGGGACGCTGACGTCCGGCAGCCCGTACCCGAAGGTCGAGTGCAGGCACGACTTCGACAGGCAGGGCGAGTAGAATGGCGACAGGTACGGCGCGGCGAAATAGTGGGCGTTCTGAAAGGCCGCCCACGTGGAGTACACGATGAAGGCGCCCAGCACCACGACCACGGTGGCGGGAAGCAGCCACCACGCGTCGGTGCGCAATGTCGCGCCGGGGATGACCTCTCCCCTCTGGTTGCCGAAGGTTCGTCTGAGCATGCGATTAGTCCCTCGCGTACTGCTTCATGCCGTCCAGGTAGAGATCGCCGCCGTGACAGTCGTTGATGACCATGGCCGGGAACCCCTCGACCTCGAGCCGGCGGATCGCTTCGGTGCCGAGATCCTCGTAGGCGACCACCTCGAGCTTCTTCACGAAGGCCGAGAGCACGGCCCCCGCCCCGCCGATGGCGCCGAAGTAGACACCCTTGTGCTGCCTGAGGGCATCCTTGACCGGCTGGGAGCGCGCGCCCTTGCCGATGGTGCCCTTCAAGCCAAGGGCGAGGAGCCTGGGGGTGAACTTGTCCATGCGCCCGCCCGTGGTCGGCCCGATGGAGCCGACGATGTGTCCCGGCCGCGCGGGCGACGGCCCCGTGTAGTAAATGATCTGGCCCTTGACGTCGATGGGGAGCGGCTTGCCGGCTTCCATCAGCGGCATCAACCGTCCGTGCGCCGCATCGCGCGCGGTGTAAAGGACGCCCGTGATGCGAACCCGGTCGCCCGCCCTGAGCGACTCGACGTCGCCGTCGCTCAGCGGCGGCCTGACCTCCTTGAAACCGTCGACATCGGTAATCACAAAGTGCACCCTATGAGTCCCCTCTCCCCCCGAGGGGAGAGGGTCAGGGTGAGGGGCGAATGTACGCGCGCCCCAGCACCCTCACCCCGGCCCTCTCCCTGGAAGGGAGAGGGAGTCTGCCGCCTCACAGCGTCACTTCCTTGTGCCGATGCGCGTGGCACTCGATGGTGACGGCCACGGGCAGGCTCGTGATGTGGCACGGATAGCTCAGCATGTGGACGGCGAAGGCCGTGGTGTCGCCGCCATAGCCCTGCGGGCCGATGCCGAGCCTATTGGCGCGATCGAGGACTTCCTTTTCGATCGCCTCCAGGACCGGGTCGGCATTGGGCGTACCGAGCTCGCGGAAGAGCGCCTTCTTGGACAGGATGGCCGCCTTCTCGAAATTGCCGCCCACGCCCACTCCGGCGATCAGCGGCGGGCAGGCATCGGGGCCCGCCGTCCTGATGCACTCGAGAATCCATTCCTTGACACCCTCGGCCCCGTCGGCGGGCGTGAGCATCTTGTACTTGGAGCGGTTCTCGCAGCCGCCGCCCTTGGCCATGATCCGTATCGTCATGCCGGCGCCCGGTACCATCTCGAGGTGGATGATGGCCGGCGTATTGTCACCCGTGTTCACGCGGTCGAGCGGGGAGCGCACGATGGAAGCGCGGAGATACCCTTCGGCATAGCCTTGGCGCACGCCCTCGTTGATGGCGTCGGCCAAGGCCCCGCCCGTGATGTGGATCTCCTGTCCCAGCACTACGAAGCAGATGACGGTACCCGTGTCCTGGCAGTAGGGCAGCTTCTCGGTCCGCGCGAGATGAGCGTTGTCCTTCAGGATCTGGAGGACGTGCTTGCCCGCGGGGGAGCGCTCCGTCCCGAGGGCCCGGTCGAAGGCGCGGAGCATGTCGGGCCCGAGCGAATAGTTCGCCTCCATGCAGAGCTTCTTGACCGCGTCGGTGATGGAGCTCGCGTGGATGTCGCGCATGGCCCTTTCGTCAGGGTTTGCCGGCGGCCTGGGCGTAGAAGGCCTCCGCCCGCTTCGCCAGCTCGCGGGGCGGCACGTCTTCCTTGTGGGTGGCCAGCGTCCATTTCTGTCCGTAAGGATCGAGCACTCCGCCGATCCGGTCGCCCCAGAACATGTCGCTCACCGGCATGACGGCCTTGGCGCCCGCCCCGATGGCGCGCGCCACCGCGGCGTCCACGTCGCTCACGTAGAGGTAGAAGTCGACCGGCGTGCCGCCCAGGGTCTGCGCCGACTGGGCGCCCATGGCAGCATCTTCCTCGCCCAGCATGAATCGCGAATCGCCGATGGTGAGCTCGGCATGGGCGAGGCTGCTGCCATCGGGCTTCATCAGCCGCATTCGCTCCTTGGCCCCGAAGGCCCGCTTGTAGAAGTCCATCGCTTCGACGGCCCCGCGAACGCAGAAGCCCGGGGTGAGCGTGTGGTAGCCGGGGGGAATGGCCTTGGCCCGGGGAGCCGCCTTCTTCTGCACCCGGGCCGGTCGCGATACCTTCTTCCGCGCCTTGGTCTTTGCCATGAGCCGGCCCTCCGTTAGAGTTTGAGCTTGTCCACGAGCTCGCGCACGGCGGCCGCCGACTTGTCGAAGGCCGCCTGCTCGTCGCGTGTGAGCTTGATCTCGATGACCTGCTCCACGCCGCTCCGCCCCAGCTTCACGGGCACGCCGACGTAGAGGCCCTTGACGCCGTATGGCCCATCGAGATACGCAGCACACGGCAGGATCTTCTTCTTGTCCTTGAGAATAGCCTCGACCATCTCGACCGCCGCCGCCGCGGGAGCGTAGTACGCGCTCCCGCTCTTGAGGAAAGCCACGATCTCCGCCCCGCCGTTGGCCGTGCGCGTGACCAGGGCCTGGATCCTCTCCGCGGGCAAGAGATCGGTGATGGGGATGCCCGCCACCGTCGAATAGCGCGGGAGGGGGACCATGGTGTCTCCATGCCCGCCGAGCACGAAGGCGGTCACGTTCTCCACGGACACCTTGAGCTCCTGCGCGATGAAGGTGCGGAACCGCGCCGAGTCGAGAATGCCCGCCATGCCGATGACCCGCTGGGGCGGGAACCCGGATTTCTTCCACGCCAGCTGCACCATGGCGTCGAGCGGATTGGTGACGAGGATGAGGATGGCATTCTTGGAGTGCGCCACCACCTGCTCGACTACCCCGCCCACGATCTCCGCGTTCTTGAACAGGAGATCGTCGCGCGTCATGCCCGGCTTCCGCGCCAGCCCCGCCGTGATGACGACGATGTCGGAGTTCGCCGTTTCCTCGTAGCCGTTGGTGCCGACGAGGGACGCGTCGTAGCCGTGCACAGGCCCCGCCTGGGCCAGGTCCAGCGCCTTGCCTTGCGGGATGCCTTCGATCACGTCGACGAGCACCACGTCGCCGAGCTCCCGTTCGACGGTGTACTGGGCGACGGAGGCGCCGACATGGCCGGCGCCGACCACGGTGATCTTTGGGCGAGCCATGATCGGTATCCTCTCGCTCTCAGAGCGACTTCATGCTTTCGACGATGGCCGTGCCGAACTCCGAGCACTTCACTTCCTTCGCCCCTTCCATGAGCCGGGCGAAGTCGTAGGTGACGACCTTCTTGGCGAGCGTCTTCTCGATGCCCGCGTTGATGCGATCGGCCGCCTCCGTCCACCCCATGTGGCGCAGCATCATCTCGCCGGAGAGGATGACCGAGCCGGGGTTGACCTTGTCCTGGCCCGCGTACTTGGGGGCGGTGCCGTGGGTCGCCTCGAAGAGCGCGTGCCCGGTGTCGTAGTTGATGTTGGCGCCGGGCGCGATGCCGATGCCTCCCACCTGCGCGGCGAGGGCGTCGGACAGGAGATCGCCCGTGAGGTTGCAGCACGGAATCACGTCGAACTCGTCGGGACGAGTCAGGATCTGCTGCAGGAAGGCGTCGGTGATGGCGTCCTTGACGAGGATCTTCCCCGCGGGCGGCTTCCCGCCACAATCGTCCCAGGACACGAGCTTGTCGGAGAACTCGCGCTTGGCCAGGGCATAGCCCCACTTCATGAACATCCCTTCCGTGTACTTCTGGATATTGCCCTTGTGGACGAGGGTCACGTTCCGGCGCCCGTTTTCAATGGCGTAACGCATGGAAGCGCGGATGAGCCGCTCCGAGCCTTCCTTGGACACGGGCTTGATCCCGATGGACGAGCTCTGCGGGAACCGGATCTTGTTGACCTTCATCTCCTTCTGGAGGAAGTCGACGACTTTCTTCGCTTCGGGCGTACCCTGCTCCCACTCGATGCCCGCGTAGATGTCCTCGGTGTTCTCGCGGAAGATGACCATGTCGATCTTCTCGGGGTGCTTGACGGGCGAGGGCACGCCCTTGAAGTACTTGACGGGGCGGAGACACACGTAGAGATCGAGCACCTGGCGCAGGGTGACGTTCAGCGAGCGGAAGCCCTCGCCGATGGGCGTGGTGAGCGGGCCCTTGATGGCGACCAGATACTCGCGGATGACGTCCAGGGTTTCATCGGGGAGGAGATTCGGCGGGCAGTCGCTGCCGTACACCGCCTGCGCCTTTTCGCCCGCGTACACCTCGGCCCACGCGATCTTGCGCTTGCCGCGGTAGGACTGCTCGACGGCCGCGTCGAGCACGCGCACGGAGGCGGCCCAGATGTCGGGGCCCGTCCCGTCGCCCTCGATGAAGGCGATGATGGGATGATCCGGCACCTGGAGCTTGCCGTGGCTGATGGTGATCTTCTCGCCGGCCGGGATCTTCACGCGTGACGCCATGTTCTGGTCTCCTTCGGATTGGTTATTTCAGGGCGTTCAGGGCGGAGCCCGCCTTGAACCACCCGATTTGCTCGTCCGTGAGCGTGTGCAGGCACTGGATGGAAACGGTCTTGCCGTCGGGCTTGGTGAGGACGACGGTCACGGGCTTGCCCGGGGTCAGCTGAGCGAGCCCGGTGACGCTGACGCGGTCGCCCGGCCCGACGAGGTCGTAGTCGGTCGGTTTCGAGAACGTGAGGGGCAGGATGCCCTGCTTCTTCAGGTTGGTCTCGTGAATTCGCGCGAAGCTCCGGACGATGACGACCTTGCAGCCCAGGTAGCGCGGCGACATGGCGGCGTGCTCGCGGCTCGAGCCCTCGCCGTAGTTCTCGTCCCCGACGACCGCCCACGACAAGCCCTTGGCCTTGAGCTCCCGGGCCATCTTCGAGAAGTTCTGCCCTTGCTCGCCCGTGATGGGGTTGGTGCCCTTGCCCACCTCGCCCGTGAAGGCGTTGCTCGCGCCCAGGAACATGTTGTCGCTGATCTTGTCGAGGTGGCCGCGCACGAGGAGCCACGTCCCCGCCGGGGAGATGTGGTCCGTGGTCGTCTTGCCCTTGGTCTTCACGAGCACGGGCAGCTCGGCGAAGTCCTTGCCGTCCCAGCGCGGGAAAGGCTGGAGGAGCTGGATGCGCTCGCTGGTCGGCGAGACCACCACCTGCACGGCGTCACCGTCGGCGGCGGGCGCCTCGAAGCCCTCCTCGCCTTTGGCGAAGCCCTTGGCCGGGAGCTCCTCGGACTCGGGCGGGGTGAAGCGGAAGGCCTTGCCGTCGGGGCCTTGAAGCGTCCCGTGCACGGGATCGAACTCGAGCGAGCCCGCGAAGACGAGCGCCGTCACGATCTCCGGGCTCGTCAGGAAGGACAGGGTGGCCGCGCTGCCGTCGTTCCGGCCGGGGAAGTTGCGATTGAAAGAGGAGACGATGGTGTTGGTCTCCTCCTTGCCGACGTCGGAGCGCTTCCACTGCCCGATGCAGGGGCCGCAGGCATTGGCGAGCACCGTGCCGCCGATCTTCTCGAAGGTCTCCATGATGCCGTCGCGCTTGATGGTCTGATAGATGCGCTCGGACCCCGGGGTGACCAGGAACGGCGTCTTGGCCTTGAGACCCGCCTTGAGCGCCTGCATGGCCACGTGGGCGGAGCGCTTCATGTCCTCGTAGGAGGAGTTGGTGCAGGAGCCGATGAGGGCGGCCTTGATCTGGACGGGCCAGCCTTCCTTCTTCACCTCGGCGGCGAGCTTCGAGATAGGCCGGGCGCGGTCGGGCGAATGCGGGCCGACGATATGCGGCTCGAGCTCGGAGAGGTCGATCTCCACCACCTCGTCGTAGTACTTCTTTGGGTCGGCCAGCACCTCGGGATCGCCAACCAGGTGCTCACGGTACTGCTGAGCAACCTTCGCGATGTCCGCGCGGTCGGTGGCGGCGAGATAGGTAGCCATCCGATCGTCGAAGTGGAAGAGCGACGTGGTCGCCCCGAGCTCCGCGCCCATATTGCAGATGGTGCCCTTGCCCGTGGCGCTGATCGACTCCGCGCCGGGGCCGAAGTACTCCACGATCTTGTTGGTGCCGCCCTTGACCGTGAGCACCCCGAGCAGATAGGTGATGACGTCCTTGGCCGAGGTCCACCCCGAGAGCTTGCCGGTGAGCCTCACCCCGATGAGCCTGGGATCGAGGACTTCCCATGCCAGCCCCGCCATGGCCTCGCCGCAGTCGGCCCCGCCCACGCCGATGGCGACCATGCCGAGGCCGCCCGCATTGGGCGTGTGGGAGTCGGCGCCGATCATGAGACCGCCGGGGAAGGCGTAGTTCTCGAGAATGACCTGGTGGATGATGCCGGCACCGGGCTTCCAGAAGCCGATGCCGTACTTGCGCGAGGCGGAATGGAGGAAGCTGTAGACTTCGTTGTTCTCCGTGACCGCGCGCTTCATATCGTCCGACGCTCCGCTCTGCGCGCGAATCAAATGGTCGCAGTGCACCGTGCTCGGCACCGCCACCTGCTTCTTGCCCGCCTGCATGAACTGCAGGAGAGCCATCTGCCCCGTGGCGTCCTGCAGAGCGACGCGGTCCACGCGCAGGCGAAGCTGCGCCTTCCCCCGGCTCCATTCCTGCGCGGCGAAATTGTCGGCGTGCGAGACGAGGATCTTTTCCGCGAGAGTGAGCGGCCGTCCGAAGCGCGTACGCGCCTGGTCCAGCTTGGCCGCCATGGATTCGTACAAGCGCCTGATTTGATCTACCGCCATGGTGGGCCTCCCTGACCGCCAAGTATCCGGAATGACAACCCTACACACACGTATCGCCTCCCACCCATCAGGGCGGGAGGCGACGGGTGAATATCCAAACGAAACGCTAACATAGCGATAACCCGAGGTCAAGGGAACGCAGCCGGCGAGCCCGCGTCGGGATGCTGCTCGCCCCCGCGTCGGGATGCTGCGTCCCAATGACGCGGCCCGGCTCTAGCGCGGGCTCACGCCGAAGAGGCGCAGGACGGCCCGCCGGCGAAGGGCCAGTATCGAGTCCGTGGGCGAGATCTCCATCGGGCACACGTCGGTGCAGTTGGCCTGGCCGTGGCAGCGGGCGAGGATGTCTTCGGAGAGGAGCGCCGTCCCGCGCTCGGCGTGGGCTCCATCGCGGCTGTCGAGCTGGAGCGTAAAAACCCGATTGAGCGCGGCCGGCCCCGGAAAGCGCGGGTCGTGACCGACCATGGTGCAGGCCGACACGCACATGCCGCAGCCGATGCACTCGACGGCGCCGTCGACGGCGCGCCGCTCGCGCGCGTTCGATCCGATCTGGGC
>Ga0137404_10003309_pt1 | contig 10760 bp, 7 predicted proteins | sample CZOMad2_1_16fung_FD_108285 | JGI IMG/M metagenome (GOLD analysis project Ga0137404, IMG submission 108285) | Vadose zone soil fungal communities from Angelo Coast Range Reserve, California, USA - CZOMad2_1_16fungal (Illumina Assembly) | ecosystem: Environmental > Terrestrial > Soil > Vadose zone... | reverse complement strand
CTGATGCTTCAGGACCTTAATGTCCGCGCTGCGATGATAATTGCTGTCTGTGAATTTATCTACTTCCACATTAGCCCGGGGATGCGGGTTATGCCCACCCCCCACTTCCAGCACATGCTCGTTACGATGGATCGATAGGTCAAATCTGTTCCTGGGATTTCTAACTTTCATTTATTTGTCATTATGAACACTTCCTTTGTGGAGTGCCGAACCAATCAATAAGGCTTTACATGGAAATTCCCCGGGAATCTGCCGGGTATTGGTGATAAACGGAAATCTATCACAATTTGGCTGACAAATGTAAAATATATTTATGAAAGTTGCAATAGCAGCCTCCCCAATCGAAAAGCAGCCTTGATCAGCAACGCGTCCCCATTCCGCAGCTTTGGTTTTATTAAAGTTTTATTCTATTTTTAACCCTTAGGCTCTCTAATTATATCTTCCCTAAACTTCATTTTGAAATGACCTTGACCCCCGTTCTTAGTAGCTTTCATACCTGGATCGAAAACAAATCGGCAAAAAAAGCTTATCCTTTTTATCTCGCGCTCACCCTGGTCTGCGCCAGCCTGTTCCTGGCCTTTCCCCGCTATGACCAGTACAATTTCAATCCAGTGGCCTGGGATGTAACGATGATGAAGGCAAAGGACCTGACCAACAACCTCACGAGTATCCCCCCTGAGAGCTTTATGGCAAAAAAAGTGTTCCGGCTGACCGTACCCGTATTTATCAGGATCTTTCATCTCAACCGGGAAGGCGTAATAGCCTTACAGGCGGTGTTGGGCTTCCTCCTCATATTTTTTTCCTATAAACTGGCGAACAGGATCCTGAAAGATGCCCCCTCGGCAACGATGATCGCGGCCGGCATTGCCTTTATCTATGCGGGAAGGGGTTGTTTTACGGACATAACCTACACGCATTTTGACGGATGGGCCTACTTTTTCATACTGATGACCTTGTATAGCAGGAACTTCTTAGCGGTCTTTCTCTTTGCGACCATGTCCGCCTGGGTCGATGAGCGGGGGACGCTGGCCCTGGTGTTCCCCATCCTCTTTCACCAGATGGAGGCTGCAAAAGATAAAAACTTCAGCTTGCCATCGCTGATCCGGCCAGCTAAACTCAGCATGGCCCTATTATTGTCAGTGGCAGGCTACATAGCCCTCAGGCTTTATCTGACCCATACCTATAATATGCATACCCCTTCCGATGATGCCAATTTTTCCGATTTAAAACAGAACTTCATCCACACCAGTTTCGGGTTCGGGGCTTTCACCTTCCTGGAAGGATTCTGGCTGCTCTTCCCGATTGTGCTCTTAACGGGGATCAGGAACAAGCATTATATGGCGATGACCATGATAACAGGCCTGATACTGATATTTTCCCTCGCCGTATTTTGCGTAAATGACCTGACCCGCAGCGGGTCCTATTTATTCTCCATTATATTCGTGTTCCTGGCCTATCTGCGACAATTCACGGAAACATCCTATTTCCGGTCGATCGCCGCCGTCTGCTTATTTTTCTGTTTTATTTTCCCTCCGATCAACTATGTCGCATTTGGAGATTTCCTGTATCGCGTTGAAAAACCTTTTTTGTGGATATTGATAGCTATCCTTCAACAGCATTAGGCTTTCGACAGCATCAGGATTAATTCAGCATTTACACGGGGAGGAAGCCTGCTGGCGCTCACTATTTTAATTCCAGCACCACCACGGACTGAGCGGGCAGCTCCACCACGAGTTCGTCACCCTGCCGCCTGGCGCCCGAGAACGAGGCCGGCCTGACCTTTCCGGGCTGATCGAACGTGTTGATGTCGGTGAATTTCGGCGAGCTGAGTACCTGGCCCTCCACGCTCTTCCAGGAAATACCCTGCAGATTCGCCCGCACGCTGATCTTCTTAGAAGGGTCGATATTCACCAGGGAAATATGTATGGCGCCCGCCGCATCGCGGGAGGCCGATGCATTGATCGCCGGCAACTTCGAATTACCATAGCTATAGTCCGGGCTGAAGAACTGAACCTGGAGCAGCGTGGCGTCCTGGTGTACTTTATACAGATCGAAAACATGATAGGTCGGGGTCAGCAGCATCCTATCCTTATCCGTAAGGATCAGGGACTGGAGGACATTTACAGTCTGGGCCAGGTTGGCCATTTTGACCCGGTCGCTATGATTATTGAAGATATTCAGCGTGGACGCGGCGATGAGAGCGTCACGCAGGCTGTTCTGCTGGTAAAGGAAGGCCGGGTTAGTGCCGGGCTCGGCATCGGTCCAGATCCCCCATTCATCCACCACGAGCGCGACCTTCTTTGCCGGGTCGTATTTATCCATGATCGCGGAATGCTTATTGATCAGCTCTTCGATCTTCAGGCAACTGGCCAGACCTTTGAAATATTCATCTTCGCCGAACTGTGTCGCCGAACCCTTGTGCTGCCAGCTATTCACGATCGTATAATAATGCATGGAGATGCCCCAGGTATTTCTCAGGGAAATATTTTTCATGAGCACGTCGGTCCAATTATAATCTTCGCTGTTGGCGCCGCTGGCGATCAGCTTCAATGGAGCGCCGGGATAATTCTTGCAGAACTCGGCATATCGCTTATACTGACCGGCATAGAACTCCGGCGTCATATTCCCGCCACAACCCCAGCTCTCGTTGCCTACGCCCCAGAAGCTGACATTCCAGGGCTGGTCCCGTCCATTCTGCCTGCGCAGGTCGGCGAGGGTGCTGCTCCCGTTAAAGTTCAGGTACTCCAGCCAGTTAGACATTTCTTCCGGTGTACCCGTTCCGACATTGCCGGCGATATACGGCTGGCAGCCAAGCAGGCTGCATAGCTCAAGGAATTCATGCGTTCCGAAGCTATTGTCCTCGGTGACCATGCCCCAGGTGCTATTCACCGTTTTCTTCCGTTGTTCCCTCGGTCCGATAGCATCTCTCCAATGATACTGATCGGCATAACATCCGCCGGGCCACCGCAATATGGGGATCTTTATTTTTTTTAAAGCGTCCACCACATCCATCCTGATTTTATCGCCCGTCCAGAATCCATCATAGATACACCTTCCCAGGTGTTCGGAAAAATGACCATAGATATTGCGGCTGATCGTCGGGCCGGCGTCTTCCCGGATCGCCATATTCATGGTCGTCTGGGCAAATGTCGTTCCTGAAAAAATGAGCAGGCCGATCGCCGGCAGGAGCAGGGAGAACAAGGGCTTTTTCATATGTGGTAAAATCGTTTTTTATAAGCCCCAATTTAAGCGTTTTTTTGACAATTATTATCCCGGAGCGTATTTTTTTGCCGCGCCCGCGATCCCGCAGGCCGCGCGCCGTACCTCCCGCTGAGCCGGGCCATAACATGCGATCCCAGTTCACCGCACCTGCCCGTTGCCCCTGATCAGCCATTTTTCCGTGACGAGTTTTTCCAGGGCGAAGGGTCCCCTGGCATGCAATTTCTGGGTCGAGATCCCTATTTCCGCTCCCAGCCCCAGGGCCTCCCCGTCCGTAAAGCGGGTAGAAGCATTGGTATACACCGCAGCGGCATCGACCGACGAGAGCCAGCGTTCGCATTGCTGTTTATTACGCGATACGATCGCTTCGGAATGTTTCGTGGAATATTCCTGGATATGTAATAGGGCCGCGTCCATATTTTTCACCAGCCTGACGGCGCATTTCAGGCTTAGGAATTCGCGGGCAAAATCCCCGGGACCGGCTTTTTGCAGCAAGGGATAGCCGTTGAGCAACCGGTATGAGCCCGGATCGGCAAACAGCTCTACTCCATGCTTCAGGAAGGGAGCCTGCAATTTTTTCAGAAAGGCCGGGGCGATAGCCTCGTCTACCAGCACGGTATCGATCGCATTGCAGACAGAAGGCCGCGAGACCTTTGCATTCACGGCAATCTTCACCGCCATATCCAGGTCGGCTTCCTTCTCCACATAGAGATGGCAAACGCCGGCGCCCGTCTCGATCACCGGCACCAGGCTGTTTTTTCTGACGAACTGGATCAGGGAATCCGAACCGCGTGGGATCAGCACATCCACCCAGCGTGTGGCCCTGAACAACTCCGCCACGGTCTCCCGGGCGGAAGGCAGCAGCGTGACGCAATCCGGGTGAATATCATTTGCCTTCAATGCTTTCTTTATCAGCAGGACGGCAGCCCTGTTCGTTGTATCCGCCTCTGCACTGCCCTTGAGCAGGCAGGCATTGCGGCTGCGCAGGCAGAGAGCGGCAATATCGAAAGTGACATTGGGCCTTGACTCGTAAACGGCCCCCACGACCCCGAGCGGAACGCTGATCTTTTCGACCAGCAGGCCATTGCGCAGCTTCCGTTTGCTCAGTATTTTGCCGGAAGGGTCGGGCAGACGGCCCACATTACGGAGGCCCCTGGCGATGGCGCCGATCCGTTGCTCATTCAGCATCAGCCTGTCATTGCGGGGATTCTTTGGATCCTGTCTGGACAGGTCTTTTGCATTGGCCCGCAGGAGGGCCTTATTGTTCTGTTCCAGCAGGGTGGCCAGCATGGCAAGCGTGGCCTTTATCTGCCGGTCACTGGCATTGCGGAGGCTTGCCGCCGCCTTATACGTTCTTATGATCAATGGTTCGATCGACATAATGCTTATTAAAAGATCACGATATCATCCGCATGCGCGGCCACCACGTTCTTCCGGGCAAGGCCCGCTGTCACTTCCGTTGCGCCCAGCTTCACTTTCGCCACCCCGATGATATTCTCTTCCTCGTCCATCAGCTGCACCACCTCTCCCGCGGCAAATTTTCCCTGCACTTTACGAATGCCCACGGTAAGCAGGCTCCTGCGCAGCCGGAGGGCTTTCACGGCCCCTTTATCCACATAAATGCTTCCGAATGTAATGGAGCCGCTGGCCAGCCATTTTTGTCTCGCCTTAAGATTGGAGGCCTGGGGCTGGAACAGCGTTCCGCTGGCGCCCGCCAGGGCGCGGGAAAGGGGCTCCTTTCCCTCCAGCCCGCAGATGATCACCTTTATCCCAAGGGAATTCGCCAGACGGGTAAAGGTAAGCTTCGACAGCATACCGCCCAGCCCTAGCCCGGTCTTCTCCGTCCTCACATAGCCCAGTATGCGGCTGTCCACTTTTTCTACCAGGGATATGATCTTCATTTCCGGGTCCATGAACCCGCCGGCCATCGTGCAGATAATGAGGGCAGTTGCATCGAAGCCGATTGCCGTTAAAGTAGCCAGTTCATCATTATCGGAGAATTTCAGCTCTACATTGCTGACCAGGTCGTTCTCGTTCATTACGGGCAGGATGCCATTTGCCCAGAATTCCTCAAAGGTCTCTTTCAGCTGGATGAAGCGGCTGCGGCTGGAGAAATGATGCCGTTCGCACAAGGCCTGGGCTACCGGTATATCGTATGCGGCAAACCATTTTTCATAATACCGGATGAGGATGGGATTGCCCACGGCCGCGGCCACTTTCCGTTCGATGAGGCTGCCTTTATAGTTCCTGATAAAAGCCTTGCCGCTGCCCACGGCGCCGCTCGACACCAGGATGATCCTGTATCTCTCCGAGAGCCTGGCAATTTCCCCAGCCACCTTTTTAATGACGGGCTGAACGATGATCCCCCGATCGTTCGTAATTACCGCTGTGCCTAATTTGATAACTAATACCGGCTTTTGCATTTTGCAAAAATATCGGATTGCCAGCGTTCCCCCTGCGTGAAAGATTGAATTTTATCTAATTCTTCAATGGTTTTTGCAACACCATCACATCATTCATGATAAATGTGCTGCCGCCGCCTGCGACGATATTAAAGACCTTCTGGATTCCCCCGGCGGATTCGCTCCTTTTCCAGACCGTATATTCCAGGTAATTGCCCGTCCTTTCGTCAAGACATCTCAGCTCCTCCCCTTCTGCGATCTCCCCGATCTTTTTATTCCCGCCGGCGGTGACCATCGGATGATTGGGCGTGGCGCGCAGTGTTTTAGACAGCAGCCGAACTTCCCTGCCAGCAGCCGTGGTCCATTCATCGGCGTGCAGTAAGAATAGTTCCGTGATCGCGTAATTCCTGGCTTCATGCACCGTCAGTTCCTTCACCCGCACGCTTGTCGTCTGACCGGTAGCGGGGTCGACGGCGAGGATCTCATCGCCGGGACGAACCTCGTCCAGGGTTTTTTTGCTCCCGCCCGCAAGGGTCACCTGCATATTCCCGGGGAAGCAGATCTCGTTCCCATAGGTGCCGGATTCTCTCTCCTTGCCTGGGTCCTTGCCCTGCGCGGCCGCAGATGACCGGTAGAGCTGGAATCCCAGTTCCTTCGAGAGCACATAAGAGAGCTTCAGGACAAAATTCTTTTCTTCCTTATCGATGGCATGGATATCCTCGAAGTATTTACTCCAGACCTTGGCGTCCGCCCTGAAGCCCGGCAGGCAGGCCGAATAACGCTGGCCTTTTTCGGTGGTGTAAAAAATGATCGTGCCCAGGTCGACCCGTCCTTCCTTGAGGATCAGCTTATACAGATCGATCCTTTTTTTCAGCCCATCGTCCCCCGTGATAAAGTAGGGCTTCCCGAAGTCGTTGCGATCCAGGATATAGGTGTTCTCGAATTTAACATAGCTGTCCTTGTCCAGGTCGCCGACCGTAAAGCCCTTCGATCGTTCGTATTCCGTAAGGGTAAGGCCCCGGGCGCCGACAGTATCTTTTTTATCCTGGGCCCTGGCAACGCTGGCTGCCGTGCATAATATGGACCCCAGGAAGAGGGTCATCAAAATTTTCTTCATGTGCAATTGCTGTTGATCGATTAAGGTAATGGCTAGCTCAACTCTTTGAATGCAGCGGCAAAGGCTTCCATTTCATCCATCCTTCCGATGCTTACCCGGCACCAGTCTTTATTGTTGAATTTCCAGAACCGTACCCCTACTTCACGCTTCATCATCTCGTCGGCAAAATGCCGTCCATCCATTTTGATGGGGAACAAGACAAAATTCGCGCTGGAAGGAATATAGGCATACCCTTCTTTTTTCAGCACCTCGTAGAGGTAATTCTTGGAAGCAATAGTTTTCTTCAGCGCCGCCTGCATGTAATCCTTATCCTGGTAGCTGACCAGCGCCGCCTGCAGGGAAGTAGCGGAGATCGACCAGGGGCCTTCCGTATAGCCGGATAATTTTTTGATCATATCGGGCTGCCCGGTAATATAGCCCACCCGCAGACCCGCAAATCCATATAGTTTTGAAAAGGTCCGGGCGACGATGACATTCTGCCCAGCCTTTACCGCGCTCATCATGGTCATCGCTGCGGGATCGTCCAGGTAATCGATATAGGCCTCGTCGACGAATACGGTGACGCGCTTAGATACTCTTTCACAGAAGGCCTTCAATTTACCCGGATCCACCACGGTAGCCGTGGGATTATTAGGATTACAGATATAGACCAGCCCGGTATTCCCGTCGATGCTCTTTTCCATCGCATCGAGATCGAGGGTATATTCTGCGGTAAGGGGCACTTTTATCCATTTTTCGCTGAACACGGCAGCCCTTCCCGGGAGATCGTCATAAGAAGGGTCGCCGGTGACGATATTGCCGCCGGGCTTGCTGAAGCAAATGGCCGCAGCCTGAAGCAACGCCGACGAACCGGCAGCCATCAGGATATTGTTGGGGTTCAGCCCTTCGAAATCGGCTATTTTTTTCGTCAGATCGATGACCTGCCGTATCGCATAGCGGAAGCTGTTCGGCACGGCGTCCAGGATCGCTTGTTTTGCCTTGTCCGAAGGCCCGAACGGATTTTCATTGGCGAAAAGCCGCGCCTTCAGTTCCGCGGGGGCATTGAGACCGATATTCCTTTCGGTGACGGCATCGGTCAGGATCTCTCCGGGAACAAAAGCCCCCGGTGCGATAAGCTTACTGGAAGGGCTTGCCTGAGCGGGATTCAGCAGGCTGGCGGCAAAGGGCAGGCCTCCTGCTAATATGGCCCCTCTTCTGAGCAGGCCGCGGCGACTGATGGGATTGGACATAAACAAAATTTTGGTTGGTTAGAAATTAAACGATCTCCTGCATTTCATCCGGCATCATGAACGGCAATCTTAGGTTTGCATATGGTATCCGAAACAGCGATCTTGAATTTATCCGGCAATTGGACGACCTGCATTCATCGGGCCGACGGATATGGAATGCTCTGACCCGTAACCCTGGAGTGGACCGATGCGACCACGCTCCGCGCCGATTCCAGCGCTCCGGCCATCCAGGCATTCAGATAGGTCAGGTGCTCCCCCGCAAAATAGACCTGCTTATCTGGCTTCAGCAAGGCCTTGTACAGGGTCTCTCTTTCCTGCGCCGAATAAATGGCCCATCCACCCATGCTATATTTCGTCTTATGCCAGCTTACGGAAAAAGAAGTCTCGAATTCATTCTTATACTGCGGATGGATCAGGCTTCCTTTCTCCAATGCCAGCTGCTCTCTCTGAAGATACGACAATTCCCCGGTGGCCTTTGCCTTCTCATTAAAATTATAATATCCGATCAAGATTCCTTTACCGCTCAAATAATCATATGAAGGATAGAATATCTGGGTGAGCTGGTTATTGGTATGGGTAATACCGCCATAGATATCCTCATCTTCCTCCCAGAAACGACGTTTGAACTGCAGACCGATCTTTCCGGTGGACATGTAGGCGATCGTGTCGATGGCCCTGCTGGCATCGGAAGAGAAATTATGATCGATATTGCTGAGCACGGGAAGAGGGATCGTACAGATGCAGAGATCGGCCTGCAGGCCCTGTTCTCCCGCCTTATCCTTATAGACCACTTTTACGCCTTGCTCCAGGTTGTGAATGGAGATCACTTCCGCACCCAGCCGGATCTGGCCGGCCAGTTTCTTCTCGAAAGCCTCCGCAATACGGTCCATCCCGCCGACGGCCTGGAACAGGCTCATCTGCAGCTCGTAGGTATATTCCGCGACATTATAGAAATCGGGTGACATCAGGCCCGAGCCGATGATCTCCGCCAGTTTGTATGGGTCTGCGATCCGGCCCGCCTTCTCCCCCGCACCCGGTGGATCCATATAGCCCCGCCGGGCGGAGGCCTTATAGAGCTTGTCGATGTCGAGGCCGCCTTCGGCTCTTAAATATTCCAGAACGATTTCCGCGTCTTCCCGGGTCATTGGCGCATCGATCTTTCCACCATCCATGGCCTTGGACAGCAGTTCGCTGAGCCAGCCGCGCAGGTCGTTATGGATCGCCCCGGCCCGGATCTTCTTATTGGATAAAGGACCCTTGCCTTCGCTGAAATAATAAGCCGCTTCATTCACATTATTATACACCTGGATGGGAACGTTCAGCTCCCTGCAATAATGAAGGGTCAGTGCGTGGTGATGCGGGATCCGCGAGGGACCGGCATTGAAATACTGCTCCGGATCCAGGTTTGCCGTATGCGGCCCTTGCCCGGTCTCGATATTGTCCGAGCCCTTCCTGACGCTCCAGCATCTTCCCCCCGCCCGGGCACGGGCCTCGAGGACGGTGCAATGGTAGCCCAGTTTGCCCAACTCGTAGGCGGCAGCCATTCCGGCCAGTCCAGCCCCCAGGATGAGCACCTGCTTGCCATTGGCATCACCTTCCAGCGAGAAAGGATGGGACGGCGCTTCACGCAGCAAGCCCATCGCCATGATGGCTGGATAGGCGCCGCCGGCCAGCATGCCGCTCCGGCTGAGGAATTCTCTTCGTGAAAGATTTTTCAATTCTGGCTAATTTATGGCTTATTCTTCGCCGGGATGATATTTTTTCTCCATATTCGCCAGCACGTCTTCTTTATAGAACAGCACATCCTTGAAGACCCCGCCGAGATATCCCGGAACCTGGTCGGAAAAATGTTTTGAAGCAGGATCGCTGCTCTCCCCACCGGTGACAATGGTCCTGGCCTTCAGCCTTTTCCCGAATTCCACGGCGGCTATAAAACTGTTGCCGGAGAAGCCGTACCGTTTGTTCGTTCCATTCATGATCCTGCTCTGAAAAGAAGGCAGGGCGCCAAAGGCGGAAGATACCAATCCCGAAGGCAGGCTAAGCTGATGGTCGTCATAGGTCTCCACGATCTTGCCCGTCAGGCGCTGGTACCTGCAGATCTCTCCCCACTCTATTTTCCAGTCGCCGAACCTTCGCTGAAGATCGGTGATCACCGCCGTCAATTCCTCCAGCTTCTGCGCTGCCGTTGAATGTCCGATCTCCCCGGCAACGATGGCCAATGCATTCGTAGCCTCCTCCGTGGTCCTCGGAGGGTGCGCATACTTGCTCATGCGGGTGGCCCACTCGACGGCGAGGGTCGTGGCGATGGAATGAATGGCCGATCGCCTGTCCCATTGCTCCAGGAGGGCAACCGGCTCCTGCAATGTCGACCGGACAGGATCGGAAGATGCCCGGAAAGCGTCCAGCAGGGAAGGCAGCAGCCGATCGAAAGCGGTCAGGTAATGGTCGTACCCGATCCCGATGAGGCTGTCCAGGGTGAGATGGGCGGCGCTGCCCAACAGGCGGATGGCATTCACCGAACGGAAATTCTGGCCGTCAGGCGCCATATAGGAAGGATAATTTTTTCTGTCGGGACTGTAGCTGCCGGCTACTGCATAGGGAGTCGAATTACAATTCTGGAGCCATCCGTTAGGAGGATTATACATATGCACCGTCTCATCGATGGCATGGAGGCCCTTCCATTCCGTGGCGGACACCGATCCATCCACGGGAAGCGCCCAGTTATACGAGCTGTCCCGCCGGGGCATGAAATTTCCATGCCAGTAGGCGATATTTCCCTGGTCGTCGGCATAG
>Ga0137404_10003306_pt1 | contig 10764 bp, 8 predicted proteins | sample CZOMad2_1_16fung_FD_108285 | JGI IMG/M metagenome (GOLD analysis project Ga0137404, IMG submission 108285) | Vadose zone soil fungal communities from Angelo Coast Range Reserve, California, USA - CZOMad2_1_16fungal (Illumina Assembly) | ecosystem: Environmental > Terrestrial > Soil > Vadose zone... | reverse complement strand
TGGAAGATTCCGAATAATTTCTTCGCCATCTCGGCAGCCATCGACCGCGGCAATCCGCCGAACCGGCAGGGCAGTTCGGAAGTAGCCCGTGCCTTCACGGGACTTGCCAGCGCCTTGACGGAATACGATGATGTATCCAAACGCTCCGCCAAATCAATGTTCCGGAGCCTCTAAGCTCCAGATCGATGGAGGCACGGGCGTCCTCGCCCGTGCGCTAGGCGTAACTTCTTCAAGCTTGCGGCATGTGCGATGATTAGCGAGGCGCTTTAGGCGCTGCTAGCGACTCCACCAGGATTTTTCATGCCCGACGTCCGATCCTTCGAGCGCACCGAATACCAACAGGTCAAAGCCGACCTCCACCGCAAGATTCTGGACCGGCTCGACCTCGAAAAACTCGGCCGCACGCCGGGTGACGCTGCGCGCGAAGAAGTCCTCGCCCTCATCCGCAATGTCGTCAACAGCGAGGCGGTCCCCCTTAGCTTTGCGGAGCGCGAGCGTCTCGCGCGGGAAATCCTCGATGAGATCTTCGGACTCGGCCCGCTCGAACCGCTTCTCAAGGATCCCAGCGTCTCCGACATCCTGGTCAACCGTTTCGACCGGGTCTTCGTCGAGCGTGCCGGCAAGCTCGAACTCACGCCGCTATCGTTCAAAGATCCTGCTCACCTGATGCAGATCATCGACCGCATCGTCTCGCGCGTGGGACGCCGCGTGGATGAGTCTTCGCCCATGGTCGATGCCCGCCTGGCGGATGGCTCTCGCGTCAACGCCATCATTCCGCCGCTGGCCCTCGATGGCGCTTGCCTCTCTATACGCCGCTTCGGCCGCGACCCCATTACCGCGCGCAACATGCTCGAGAACAAGACCCTCACCGAGCCCATGCTCGAACTACTTTCCTCCATGGTAAAGGGCCGCCTCAATTTGCTCATCTCCGGCGGAACTGGTGCCGGCAAGACGACACTGCTCAACGTACTCTCCGGTTACATCCCCAGCACGGACCGGATCGTCACCATCGAAGACGCCGCCGAACTGCAACTCAAGCAAGAGCACGTGGTCCGCCTCGAAACGCGCCCGCCCAACATCGAAGGCAAGGGCGCGGTGAAGCAGCGCCAGCTCGTCATCAACAGTCTGCGTATGCGCCCCGACCGCATCGTCGTCGGTGAGGTCCGCGGCGAGGAAGCCTTCGACATGTTGCAGGCCATGAACACCGGCCACGAGGGCTCGCTCACCACCGTGCACGCTAATTCGACTCGGGACGCTCTGGCCCGTATTGAGAACATGGTGTCCATGGCCAACCTCAATATCCCGGAGCGCGCCGTCCGTCACCAGATCGTTTCCGCCATCCACGCGGTCATCCAGGTGGCTCGCCTTTCCGACGGCACCCGGCGCGTCATCACCATCTCGGAAGTCAGCGGCATGGAAGGCGACATCATTTCCCTGCAGGACATCTTTGTATTCGAACGCCGCGGCATGGATGAAAACGGGCGGGTTCGCGGAACGTTCACGCCTTCGGGGATCCGGCCCATGTTCGCCGAGCGCCTCGCGGCGTCCGGCTATCGCCTGCGCCCTGGCCTGTTCGAAACCCGGATGGAGGTCTAGCGGAAAGACTCCGCGTTCACCTCATGGCCGCTATTTTTGCACTACTCATCTTCCTCATCGCCGCCCTCGCCATCTTCCTGGTCGGGGCATGGATCGAGGGACGCAACGCCCAGGCTCGCATCCTGCGCGAACGTCTCGGCGGATCTCAGGAGCAATCCGCCACCGACAACCTGGAGTTGCTGCGCGATGAAATGCTCAGCAAGATTCCGGCCTTCGACACCATTCTCCGCCGCTCCGAACGCGCTTCCCTGTTGCAAAAGTTGCTGGATCAGGCCGGGATCAATACGCGCGTCGGCAATTTCTTCCTGCTTTGTTTAGCGTCGGGCCTGGCGGGCGCTGTCATTTTCTTTATCTTGGGGCACCAAAATCTTCCTCTGGCCTGGGCGGGCATGATGATCGGGTTGATAGCGCCGTATTCTTACGCCAGCATCATGCGCACCCGCCGCTTTGGCAAGTTCGAGGAGATTTTCCCCCAAGCCATTGATACGTTAGGCCGCGCTGTCCGCGCCGGCCACGCTTTCACCACCGCTCTCGAAATGATCTCCAACGAGATCCCTGAGCCTGTCGCCGGGGAGTTCCGCAAGCTCTTCGAAGAGCAGAAGTTCGGTATGCCCGTGCGCGACGCGCTGATGAACCTCGCTGATCGCGTCCCTCTCGTCGACGTCAAATTCTTCGTCACCGCCGTCATGCTCCAGCGCGAGACCGGCGGCAACTTGGCGGAAATCCTCGATAATCTCTCTTACATGATTCGCGAGCGTTTCAAAATTCTGCGTCAAGTAAAGGTGTACACGGCACAAGGCCGCCTCACTATGTTGTTGTTGATGATGCTGCCGCCGGTAATTATCGTTGTCATGCTCATCCTGAACCCGGACTTCATTCGTCCACTCTTCACGGACCCGATTGGCCACGCTCTCGTCGCAGCCGGGATCACATTGCAAACCGTCGGATATTTCGTAATTCGCAAGATCATTCAGATTCAGGTCTAAGAATTGACGATGAAAGAACTGGTGAAGACTTAAGCCATGGAAATCGTAGTCGCCATCATCGTCTTCATTACCGTTGTTGCCGTCATCTTTCTGTTCGGTGCGGCCGTCTCCACCCCGCTCTCTGTCCTGGCAGAGCGCCTACGTTCGCTCGGCGGTGACAACGCCACGCGCACGGAGGAGAAACCCCAAATGCGGGAACGCCTCCAACAGGCTCTCGACCCGCTGAGCAAGGCCCTCCCGCTTTCCGCAGACAGCACCTCGAGCACCCGCCTCATGCTCATGCAAGCGGGTTACCGGGATGCCAAAAGCATTACGTTCTACACGGGACTTCGCGTTTTTGGGGCTCTCCTCGGATTTGGTATTTGCCTCCTCTCCGGAATCGGAATCTCGTCCCCGCTGCTGCTTCTCGGTGGCCCCCTCCTCGGCTTCATTCTTCCCCGGTTCCTGCTCAAGCGTGCGATCAAGAAACGGCAACTCCGCATCCGCCTCGCGCTCCCGGATGCTCTTGATCTCACCGTCATCTGCGTCGAAGCCGGTCTCGGCCTCGACCAAGCGCTCATGCGCGTCGCCCAGGACCTCGACCACGCCCACCCCGAACTCAGCGAAGAGTTCCGCCTGGTGAACCTCGAAATGCGCGCCGGCAAGCCCCGCACCGACGCGATGCGCAATCTCGCGCAACGCACGGGGGTTGATGACATTCGCTCACTGGTCGGCGTGTTGATTCAAACCGACCGCTTCGGCACCAGCGTCGCCCAAGCCCTGCGCGTGCACTCCGATTCCCTGCGCACCGAGCGGCGCCAGCGCGCTGAAGAGCAAGCCGCCAAAACGACGATCAAACTGGTTCCTCCGCTGGTGATCTTCGTCCTCGTTCCGCTGTTTTTTGTCGTCCTCGGTCCGGGCTTCATCCAGATATATCGCACGTTCCAGAGCGCCCCCTAATTCTGGAACGAACACCGCCGCATTCCACCCGCTTCGAACCGGGCCGCACAGCGCCCTCATTCCCTACCCATACGCTAAAATGAGATAAGCATGCAGATGTCCGTCTCCGGGGAACGGTCTTATGCTTTCAACCAGACCCGCCAGGCCAGCCTGGCTGACGATCTGCGCATAGCCGATACCCATTGGACCCGCCTCCGCGGGCTGGTGGGCTCAACTTCCACACACTTCGTTCGTGGTCAAGGCCTGTGGATTGTCCCTTGCCGCGGCGTTCATACGATGTTCATGAGCATCCCCATCGACGTGATTTATCTCGGGGGCGATAACACGGTGATACATCTTGAAAAGAGCTTGCGGCCCTGGCGCTTCGCCCCCGTCCGCATGAATGCCAAGACTGTCCTGGAAGTCCCGGCTGCCACCATCGAAGCCACCGGCACCGCTCTGGGCGACCACATCGAAATACACAGGACAAGTTCTGGGATACGCGCGTTCAGTCAGTAGTTCATTTGAGCAGCAGTTCATTTTGAATAGTTCAGTTGGATAGTTCAACCAGCCCATCGATGAAACGCCGACGCCAACTCGAACCCTCGGACCTTGAGCTGAACCTGCTCGTCCCTTGGACTCCGCGCTGGCACAATTTCGTCACCAACATTCGCCCAGCCTTTCAGCGCAAGGAGCGCCCGCTTGCGGGAGAAGTCGCCATTGGCTTCGTCCCATTCCGCGGCCTTCTCGGCGCATGGGCGCTGGAGGCGTTGCTGCTATTCGCCGCGATCACACTGCCCGGAAAATTCGCCTCCTTGCATCCGACGTTCACCCCACCGAAACCAAAATCGGACGTCATCTACTACTCGGGAGAGGAGCTGCCCCAAACCGAGGACTCCGGAGGCGCTCCCAGCGGGCACTCGGGCAAGTCCGGTGGACGGGAAGCGTTCCACCGAACCCAAGTCATCAAAGTAGCCCGCGAACGGAAGTTGACCGAGCAGGTTCTGGACGCACCCAAGCTCACGCTGCCAGCCTCCGCCGTCCCCGTTGCGAACCTTCTGGCGATCCAGCGGGATCCCGGACCGCCACCTTCCGAGGGCTTGCGCTCCTCTCTAAAGGCCGCTCCTCTGCCCAATGTCGCGCCGGTCCCACCGGCACCCGAAATCGCGCATGAGAGCATGCGCAAGAACCAGACTTTAACTGCCACCGTGGTTCCCCCAGCCCCAATCGCCCCTCGCGATATGCCGCAAGCCCACTTCCCCGAGATGCGGACCGAAGCCGTGCCCCCGCCGGTCTCCGCCCCGCCGCGGGATAGCTCCAATACCGTGCGGCCGACGCTGCCAGCGCCGAGCGTGATCGCTCCACCACCTTCGATTTCCAACGACACCTCCCGAGTCGCCGGTCAACGTCCCGTCCGGCCCAGCGTCGACGTCGTGCCACCTCCGCCACAGGCCGGCGAAGGCCAGGTCACTGGCCGCAACGTGCCCACTCTGAATGCCAGTGTTGTCCCGCCGCCCCCGAACGTCTCCGGAGGCGCCCTGGCGTCCGGACGCGGCTTGGGCCACACAGGCACAGGTGCGGGCCAGACGCTCGCTCAGGGCACGATAGTCGCTCCACCGGCCAACGCAGGCGGCACTACCCAGAGTGCCGCTATCATCTCCAGCAAGCCGGGATCAGCACTGGGCACGCCCACCAGCGGCGAGCGCGGCGCGCTGGCTATGTCCCCGTCTGGCGGCAACACGCCCGGCATCGGCGGGTCAGGAGGCGGTACCGGAAACGCAACCGGCCCAGATTCCGGCAGCGCCAAGGCCGGCCCCGGCCCAGGCAGCGCCAACAGTGGCACAGGGCCCGGCGCCAGCCCGACTGCCAAAATCGGCACTTCCAACGTTCCCGGGCCCGGCGGCGCAGGCACTGGTAGCCGCCCCGGAGTCCCCAATACGTCCGGCATTTCCGTCCAGGGTGGCAGTATCATCACGCTCCCTAGCTTCGGCAGCACTCCCAATGACCCCACCGCCGCAGCCCACAGCTCTGATACCTCCAGCCACCGCGGCCCCGGCGTTACCGTCGTCGCCACGCCCAGCTCTGGTGGGGCTATTAGGCTGTACGGCGTTCTCAAAGGCGACCGCGTTTACACCACGTACCTCGACACCACACTCGGCACCGTCGTCCTGCAATTCACCGACCCCACATCCGACACTGGAGCCTACAGCGAAGAACTCAACGCCCCCGAGCCCATCCGCAAGACTTTGCCGCCTAGCACGTCGCATACGCGGGTCGTCATCTCCTGCACCATTGACCGCGAAGGCAACCTGAAGAACCTCCGCGCGGTCGATGGCAGATCTTCCCTGCTCACTGTCAAGCTCCTTCCTGCTCTGCAAAGCTGGCGATTCCGCCCTGTCCTCCGAGGCGACAAGCCTATCGAAGTCACGGCAATTCTGGGTTTCAACATCGACACTCGATAGTTCGCGTGGCCGTCAAGCCGTTACTCGCCGCTATCTTCCGCTTAGGGCCAGTCATGGGCAACCCAGCCATAATCCCTCTTTCCAAGGTGATCCCAGGTAAACCAAGATCTTGAGAGCACTGAGAGTCCGCCGTGTAGGGAATGCGCAGATACTTGGTCAATACGGCGATGGTCGACGCGGCGATCAGAAGCCAGATCAGGAACTCCACACCGGAAATCGCTGTCATGGTAAAGCAGCCCCATCGAAGACTGCTCTGACCGCTGGACGTAAGAGATAAAGCAACAGCGCAGCCGCAATGCTGAAGCCAACGCCCCCTCGCAACCAATCACCTCGGAAGAAGAAGAAATTGACCAAATCGCCCAGCACCTGAGTCGTGATCACCGCCACCGCCAACCTCCAGCCCCAAAGACGGCGTCGGAACCAACCCGTCGCCGCGACTGCCAAGGTCGCACTCAGCAAAAGAAGGGAATTCCAGCTGGTTTCCCAAGTGTCGCAAGCTGTTCATGAGCAGTGGGCTTGAGAGCCCACATCCCGTCTAAGGACGTGCCAGGCCGAGTCAATGTGACCCCGGCAAGGGATGCCATTGTGGCGCCGAAGAACAAAAAAACGCCCATGGCTCTTATCCCACGCGGAATCTTGTCCCCAAGGGTGGCATCGGTGCCAGAGTTGGGGTGGTCGCGCATCTGTTGACTATACCCTGACACTTGCAAATCCAGGGACTGCGTTCGTGTAACGGTACGCCCAGCTCTGATCAGGTGCGGCTCACGCCATATGCACCCAGCACGTCGCGCAGCGTCACGATGCCTTCCAACTTGTGCACATCCGCGCGGTTTACCACGGGCAGGATTTCGATCTGATTCGCCCCCATGCGTTCAAGGGCCAAATCCAAACCCTGGTCGGGATGGACGTGGGGGAAAACCAGCGCATCCACCAACTCGCCAAGCTTCCTCTCGGCGCCTTCGGCTAGCTCTCGCTCCAGTCTCGCAAGGTTAATCACGCCAATTACACCCCGTCGATCCTCCACCAGCCACGTTCGGACTTCGTTCGATCGAACCCGTTCCAGCGCCTCCCGAACTGTAATCTCGAAAGGTAGCAATAGGCTCGTGGCTCGCATGACTTTAACGACCTGACGCTGACCAGACCGTTGGCGCGTCTCCCCCTTCGGCAGGTGAATACCATCCTGCACCGCCAGCGCTTCGTAGATGGGCTCGTGCTGCAATCGTGAAGCGATAAAAAGACTCACTAGATTCGCAATCATCAGCGGGACGATCACCGCATAGTCCTGCGTCATCTCGAAGATCATCAGTACCGAAGTCATCGGCGCGCGCACGATCCCTGCGAAGACGGCGCCCATCCCGACCAGCGCGTAGGCTCCCGGCGTCGCAGTGTAGGCGGGCAACAAATAATGTGCCATTGTTCCTAAGCTGCCGCCTAACATCGCACCGATAAAAAGCGATGGACCGAAGATACCGCCCGCGTTCCCCGAAGCATAACTGGTGGTGACGGCGATAAGTTTCAGCACCACCAGCAGCAACATCATTTTGAATGCCATATTTCCGTTCAACGCGTCGCCGACAAACCCATAACCTACTCCCAGAACCTGCGGCACAAACCAACCCATCAGACCAACCAACAAGCCGCCCGCTACAGGGTGGAACCAGACAGTCTTTTGCGGCAACCGCAGGAAAAGCGCCCGCAGGCCCAGCAGGAGCTTCGTGAAGATCACAGAAACGACACCGCCGGCTACGCCGAGCACGGCATAGACCGCGAACTCTGCGGGATGGACAAGTTGGTATTGCGGAACCTTGAAGAGTGGATGATTGCCGAGAGACACGCGCAGAACCATCCACGCAGTCGCCGAAGCCAGAACCACGGCGCCCATCACTGGTGCGTGGAGATCGCCCACGATCTCCTCGAGCGCAAACAGAACTGCTGCCAGCGGCGTATTAAACGCGGCTGCAATGGCCGCCGCCGCTCCCACTGGAATGAGCTTCTTCACCTGCTCGGTGCGCAGACCGAGGAACCGTCCCAGCACGGAAGCAATGCCCGCACCAACTTGGACGGAAGGCCCTTCGCGTCCCAGCGGAATTCCGCTGGCGAGTGTTGCCGATGTGCAGAAAAACTTTCCGAGTACGGTGCGCAGCGTGATGCGGCCTTCGCGCGCGAACAGAGCTGCCTTGGTTTGCGGAACGCCGCTGCCGCGCGCATTGGGAAAATAGCGATACAGCAAGTAGCCGATGCCCAGCGAGCCCACGACCGGGAACAGCAAACGTCGCCACGGAGCGCCTCCCACTGGGTACAGCCGCATCCCCATTCGTTCCGTCAGCAGGATGAAAGCGACAACCGCTAATCCAGTCAATGCGCCGATCACCAGCGCCAAAACCAAAAAGACCTGGCCCTCGCGTTGCCGCAGTTCGGCCACACGATCCAACAGCCAGATTCTCCACCTTCTTCCGCTCGTGCTCTGGACCTTTTCGCTCATCTCTGGGAATGTCCCACCAAAAGCATACCTGACCGACTTACCCTCGGAAGGCAGAAGGTAGGGCACGCTTTGTAACCGTAGAGAGTGGTCGCATTCGCCGTGTCGAGTTGAGCGAGTCGATAGCGTCTGGATCGTCAGCTGCACGGAAACTGACCCACTACCCCTCCCCCAGGCTCCGCGGCAAAAACGCGCCCACATGGTAAAGTGCGAGCGGCCCCCTTCCCAACAAACCCTGACCGCTTTAAGGAATCAGAAATGGACTCACCTCCATGCCACGCGCGGTCTAGAGAGACTACAAAGTTGCGGGCTCTGTGGGGCCACATTGCCACCAGCACAGTTCTTTTGTGTGCACAAGTCTCCTGGGCTCAGGCTGCTATGCCTGCGGCGGAGCCGAGCGGCCCAAGCCCGTCGCCACTATCTTCGCAAGTAGAAAAAGTCATCATTAACAAAGTGATCATCGACACAGACATTGGCGACGACGTTGACGATGCCTTCGCTCTAGCCCTCGCGGTGAAGAGCCCGGAGTTGCAAATCCTCGGCATCACTACGGCATTCGGAGACACAGAAACGCGCGCCAAGATCGTAGATCGATTTCTTGGTGAAGTCGGGCAGCCCGAGATTCCGGTGCTGGCTGGAAAGCCAACTGTGGCCAAGAGCCCCCTCACACAGCGGCGGTACGCAGAAAGAGGGCACTTCGCGAGGGCATCGCACGGCGACGCTGCGGACTTCCTGCTGGAACAGATCCGCCGCTATCCCGGCGAAATTACCTTAATTGCGATTGGGCCCCTGATGAATGTGGGCGCGGCTATCGACAAAGACGCGGCAACCTTTCGCCAACTGAAACGCGTGATTCTGATGGGTGGCTGCATCCAGCGCGGCTACGGAGACCTGGGCTACACCGCTCCGGTCGGCGCGATGGCGGAATGGAATATCTTGAATGACGTCCCCTCCGCACAAAAACTCTTCGGCGCAGGCGTCCCAGTGTTTGTCATGCCGCTCGATTCCACGCAGCTCAAAATGGACGAAGTCAAGCGAGCATTCCTCTTCAGCCAAGGCACACCCGTGACGGATGCCCTGACGTTGCTGTACCACGAGTGGGGACAAGAGACCCCGACCTTGTTCGATCCCATGACCATCGCCTACCTCTTGAAGCCCGAACTATGCCCGGTAAAGCCAATGCGGATTCGAGTCGACGAAAAAGGCTTCACGCGCGTAGAAGCAGGTGCAGCAAACGCTCAAGTTTGCCTCGATTCGAATTCCGAGGACTTCTTCCGGTTCTATTTGAAAAGGGTTGGGGCCCAGTAGCGCGGAGCCCATCCGGGGCGCACGGATCGTCGGGAAGTACCCGCCCAGCCCTGTACCGACGATTTCGTCGGAACCGCATCAGTTCACGTCCGAGCCAACAGCGCTTGCTATCCTTACAGCGTGAAGCAATTTGCTTGCGTTATCGGCTTTGTAATCTTCATCCTCGCCGCCCCAGCGTCTGGAAAAGTAGCCAGCAATCCACGCACCCTTCCCATCGCTCATTCCGTAGCCAGTCTCTCCGTCGTCGACCAGATCATCCAGGACGCAATTCAAGACCACAAGATTCCAGGCGCGGTGCTCGTGGTGGGGCACAGCGGGAAGGTGGTTTACCGGAAAGCATACGGTTCGCGGACTCTGGAGCCGCGGCGCGAGGCCATGACGGCCGATACGATCTTCGATCTGGCATCGCTCACGAAAGTGGTGGCAACGACAACCTGCGTAATGCAGCTTTTCGAACAGGGGAAAGTCCGGCTCAATGACCCAGTGGCGAAATATCTGCCGGAGTTCGCGCAGAACGGCAAGGAAGACATTACGGTACGGCAGTTGCTGGTGCACTACTCCGGCCTCACTGAGGATTTGGATCTGAAGGATAAGGATTCTCCCGTCAAATGGGAGGGGAAAGACACCGCGTATCGGATGGCATTCGAGGAGAAGCCGGTGTTCCCGGCCGGTTCGCGCTTTTTGTACAGCGATATCAACTTCATCACGCTGGGCGCCTTGGTGGAACGGGTTTCGGGCGAGCCCCTCGATGTCTACGCGGCTAGGAATGTGTTCCAACCGCTAGGCATGACGCATACGCGCTATCTTCCGCCGAAGACCTGGAAAGCCAAGATTGCTCCAACTGAGTACGACAACGATCATGTGATGCTGCGCGGCGTAGTACACGATCCAACAGCACAGCGGATGGACGGAGTAGCCGGACACGCCGGCGTTTTTTCGACGGCAGACGATTTAGCCAAGTTTGCGCAAGCGCTCTTGAGCGGTGGCGGGAAGGTGTTGGCGCGCGTAACGGTGG
>Ga0137404_10003304_pt1 | contig 10765 bp, 7 predicted proteins | sample CZOMad2_1_16fung_FD_108285 | JGI IMG/M metagenome (GOLD analysis project Ga0137404, IMG submission 108285) | Vadose zone soil fungal communities from Angelo Coast Range Reserve, California, USA - CZOMad2_1_16fungal (Illumina Assembly) | ecosystem: Environmental > Terrestrial > Soil > Vadose zone... | reverse complement strand
GGTCTGAGGACAGCAGAGCGCTGGCCACGCCCTGCAGGAGCCCTGGCTTTGACCACTCCAGCGCCGCCACCACACCGGAATGCGCAGCCGTCCCGCCCTCCGCAAGAACGCACATCTTTTCGAAACGCTCGCTGTCCCTGTCAGTGAGCGCCCGAACCGTGGCCATGAACAGCTCGCCACTACCGGGCGTCTCCAACGCTCGCTCGCAGCATCGCCACCCTTGATCACCGGCAACGGTAAGCCCCTCGAAATGAGCCGCCAGCCGATCGTCAAGGCGGCGAAGCGTCCAGAGCGTGATATTGGGAGCATTCACCATGGCCCGTCGAATGTTGAAGAGGCTGACGCATTCGTCGGCGTGGATACTCACGACGCTGCCGAGCGGCCCGCTCGCGACCCGGATCGAGTTCATATGTTCAGCGAACTGCTCGCCGACCACGGAGTTGCCCGGCTCGAGACCGGCCTAGGACGGTACTCGGTGTCCAAAGAAATATCGCTGACCGGGCTGATACTGATCCGCGGTGCCTGACTGCTGAAATGTGGCGATCATTTCGATTGCCCGGTAGCAATTGACGGTCACACCCTCCTCGAACACATGCCGCGATGAATGTCCGGTCATCGCCTCGAAGAAGTCGACGTACCTCGATATCGTGCCTCCGAACTCGACCGGATCGAGCTCGTCGCACAGCGATTCGATCCGTTGCAGGATGTAGCGCAGGTCCAGTAGCCGCGCCTCGAAGATCGCGACACCTCGACCGTAGTCGGCCTCGAGCGCTTGACGCCGACCCAGTGCGATCCGCCGATATTCGTCGGCCGTCAACTCGTCCAGATCGTCGTACAGCGTGCCGGGTTCGGTCTCCAGCAGGTGGGAGATGACGCTCATAACCGAGAGCTGTTCCTGCCCGGTCGACCGCTCGCGCGCGTCGAGGAGCGGATCGATCATGGCGAGGTCGCACGAGAGGAGCGCCGCCTCGTAGGCGGCCATGCGCGTCTCCACCTCCTCGCGGACGAAGAACTCAGCGAGCCGTTCGCGACAACGGCTGGACGCGGCATGCCCGAGGACTCTGAGGCCCAGAACCCTGATGTCCGCGTCCCCGGTTGTCGAAAGGAGCTCGAGCAGCGAGACGTCCTGGTCGAATGCGCCGCGCTTCAGCTGCTCCACGAGGGCCAAAAATCGCGTCCACTCGTCGGCGTCACTCGTGCGGTCCACAAGATCGACAGGGGCCCTGGATTGATAGGCGAACCCCTGCGACGGCAGCAGCCAGCCCGGTCCGACGAATTCAGGACGCGAAGATTGATCCATCTCGCCCTTTACTATCTCGCTTCGCCACCGGTACACAGCAGTACACCTGCTGCCTATCCGTTCCTCTTGATAGCCGAGTTGACTATGCTGTTGATGAGTTTGTCTCCCCGATCCACGTAGTCTCCATCGGGAGTGCCGGTCGGCGGTTTCCGCAGAACCTCCTGGTGAACCGGGCAACCCCCGACCTTGATCGGATGAGGATGATGGTCCTCTTGTGCGGACCCGGCGTGTCCACCATCCTTCTTCGCCTTTTGAAACCGCAAGACACCAGCGTCCCGAGCCGGCTTCGAGATGACCTTGTAACGGCCAGTGACTGGCGGAAGCATCGGGGCGAGATCCGGAAAGTTCGTGCGAATCTGGTCGAATAGCTTCCGTTCGTCCTCTGAAAAGAAGTCTTGATATGACTTGGTCTTCGCCAAGTGCGTCTCACCGCGAGCTGTCCTACACGTGGGACATTTGTCCCCACCTGTCGGCTCAACGACGACCGTGATGAAGACGACGCCCGAGAGGTCGACGGTGTTCTCGTGATTCTGGAACTTCTTATCCGTCAGCCGACAGGCGTTCTGGCCGTCCATCTTGACGTCGAATGAGTAGAGAATCCATGTCGACTCTTTGATGAACGTGTTCGACTTCACACCACCAATCGTCCCGGGCTCGTCGCCATTGGACAGGGAGAATTCAGACCCTTTGATGCCGATCATCATCCCGCCATCGGCGGTCACCGTGGTGGTGCCCTTGTCAAGCGTCGCCGACTGGGAAATGTTCGGGTACGGCAGCGGAACGGGTCCGCCCGGCGTCGGAGTCTTGCAGACATCGGGAATAGTGGCGGCGGAAATCGCGTTGGCGCCCTTGTGAACGAGCGAATTGCACGTTCCGTTGACTTTCACCGTGACCGGCATGTCAGTGGCCAGCCGCACTCACGTCGCCGCCCTCCCACAACGCCGCGGCGCGGTCGCCGCCTTCAGAGCTTGCCCACGTGAGCGTCCAATTCCCGTTCGCGTAGCGGTTCGCCGTCGCCACCGCGGCCAGGCACGCGAACAACGGCCCACTGGCCGCCGCGACATCCCCCCAGCAATCTGCCGGCGCGACGAAATCCGAAGGCGACGCGAACGCCTCCTTCGTCCTCAGACAGGTGAAGCCGTACTCGTCCGCTCGGTACGGCTCACCGTTCATGTCGCAGTAGACATCAGTGATTTTCGCGTCGTCGGCCATGGTTCGAATGGCGCCACGAAAGGCCTGCGTCAGGCCTTCGCCGATGCAAACCGTGTCGGTCTTGATGCGTTTCGGTTCGAACGCGGTCCCGACACCGACAAGCCTGAGCATCGTCGGGAGCTGCCGCTGTTCGACAAAGCTGCGGCGCGCGAGTAGCAGCGCGCCCGCGCCTTCGCCGGGGACAAACCCCCATGCGTTGTTCTGTGGACCAGCGCCATGAAGCTGGTCGCATCGCTCCAACCATTCAAGAGTCTGCGGCGCGATATAGGAGTCGACGCCAGCCACCACACAGGCATCACACCGTCCCTCGGACAGCCTGTTCGCGGCCGCTTCGACCGCGAGCAGACCTGCGGCATGGCCCTTCGGGAACGTGGCAAGCGCACTCAGCGCAGGCCCGTATTTCGCACGCAGCAGGTCGATCAGTCTGTCGTGCAGATCGTTCTCCAGTCCCGGGTGCTGTTCGGGAAGAGCCACCGCCATGGCGAGCCGCACCGAAGGGCTCTGGATATCGTGCAGGTTCGACAGCGTTTGATCGATGGTCGGACACAACAGCGCCATGAATCGCTCCACGCCCACCAGTTCGATGTCGAGCCATGGCGCGATTGCGGCCCGCACGGGCTCACCGTCGGCGTCGCGCACGTTCGGATGCTCGGTGAACCCACTGACGCCTGCGCGCACCGCTGCGGCGGTCGACCACGCCTCACGGCCGACTGGGGTCGACGCGCCCAGCGCCACCACGTAGATCGGTTCGGCCCACATGTCAATTCCGGTCTGCGGAGGTGGCGCGCGCCGCGGTCGGCACCGACTGGGGCTGGAGCGTCACGAGCGTGCGTTCCAGCTTGTGCACCTTGAAGTGACACGGTAAGGCCGTGTGCCACACCAGGGAGAGCCGAGGATAGTCGGGTTCCAGGATGACGCTGTGAAGATTGCACCCGGCATGCATCTCGCGGCTACGATCGTAGAACCGCGTCTCAAATCGCAGAGTGATCTGCGGCAGGGACGACTGCAGATAGCCTGAAGGCGTCAGCCCATTCAGAACCACGGGCTCGCCACCGGTCAAGAACCTCGGCGATTGTTGGTCCGTGGGAGCGCACTGAAAGAACCGATCATCGAAATCTCTCGGCAGCAGCGGCTGGCGCTCCCGCATCCACGTGTCGTCGTACGTACCCGCAAACCCCGCACGGGGCTGCCAGTTACTGCCCAGGGCGCCGAACCCGGCGGGCCGCGGCCGATCCCCCCGCGAGCGTATGAGCTCGTCGGGATACTCGATGTTCGGAAGCCGCCGTCCCGTGAGGTGGCTGCGTGCCACGGCAAACCCCGTGCCGACGGGATTACGCCACTCCCAGTCGCGTTCAGGAGTCGCCGATTGCGTGTCGATGCCTCCGAACGCGCGCTCGTACACGAGCGGCATTCTGGTAAAGGGCTCGGGCGACGATGGCTCGGAAGTTGCCCAGATCCGGTCGCCGAAGACGCGCAAGACCTTCTGCACGGGTCCGACGCGGAATCCAACGTCCAGCTCGGTGACGGCCCGGCCCGGCGGGGCATAGGCGTGCCCGACCACGATGACATCCGTGGTCGTCTTCGTCCGGACGAGATCCGCGTCGTATCGCACACTGTTCTTGCCAGGCTCGCCGTTGAACTGCGGAAGACGCAGGACGGGCGGCTGCTCGCTGGCAATCACCGTGGATCCGTCCGGCTTGATATCGAATGTGCACTTGACCGCGACGAGCCACACCTCCGCGCCGTCCCGATCGCGAACCCATGTCCGCTCGACGGCAAATGGGGTTCGGTTGTCAACCTGCCACATAGGCGTTCGTCCAATCGATACCGCGGCTAGTTGATGTCCACCGCAGCGCCCTTGATCTTGTTGTATCCGGAGGAGCGACTCATGATGTACGTCCCTCTGATGATCACTCTCCCCGCGCGGGTCAGGGTGATGCTTGCCTCCCCGCAACGCAGAATGATCTCGCGCTCCGCCGACAGCACCAGGCGCTCGTCATCGACGTCAACGGCCAGGAGTGGCGGCCTGTCCAACGCGGCCTGGCCACTGGGCCGAGAGTCCTGCAGTACACCCACGATAATCGGCCGCCGAACGTCGCCCTGGTCGAACACGACAACGACCGAGCACCCGATATGCGCGCGCAGCAACGGAATCGTCGTCCTCGCCGGCACGATCTCCTTTGGGAGGCCGGACAACCCGACCACCAAGGGCTGATCGTCCAAATCAAATCCATGGAAGCGAGCCGTCGCCGCATTGGACGGTGTCGCGGCCGGCGACTCCGGACGCAGGGGCTTGAGGATCAACGCCTCGAACTCGTCGATCTCTCCCGTGTTCACCAACAGCTCAAACGGATCGTCGCGCTTGCTCATGTCACCCCCGGCGTTCTGGCCCTCGATGACGTCGTCGCTCAATTCAATCCGATCTTGCTGCCCTTGATGACCACATCGCTCGAGGCTTTCACGTTGATTTTTCCACTGCCGTCGACCGTGACGTCCTTGCCCTTGATAACGACCGTGCCATCCTTCTTCATCGTGATACTTGCGTCGCCACACACGATCACGATCTCGTCACCCGCCGTGATGTGAAGCTTCTTGCCGACGTTCCGCGTCTCGTCGTCGCTGACCTCGGTCGTCAGATTCTTGCCGACCTTGAGACTTTGGTCTTTGCCAACGGTGGTGGAGCAGTTATCGCCGACCGTTGTCGTTCGGTCCGTCCCTACGCTCGTCGTCTGGCTCTTGCCGTAAGTCTCCGTCTGGCTCAGGCCCACCGTCTCCGCTTGGGCTGCACCAACCGTCACCGCCTGCGCGCCGCCCACTGTCACCTCCCGGGCCGCGCCCACGTTGATCATCTCGTTCACGCCGACCGAGTGCGTGCGAGTCAGCGCCACGGTGATGATCTCGTTCTGCATTACCGTGCGGGTGCGGTTGCCGCTGACGGTGATGCTTTCGTTGGCCCCCACCGTCTCGGTGCGGTTCGCTCCGATGTCGATCTTCTCGTTCACCCCCACCGTCTCGGTGCGGTTGTTCTTCACCAGGGTGGTCTCGTCGTGGTCGATCGTCTTCTTTCGGTCGTGGCCCGTCCAGTGGGTTTCGTCGTTCTCGACCTCGATGTCCTGGTTCTTCTCGGCATGGATGAAGACCTGCTCCGAGCCCTTCTTGTCCTCGAAGCGGATCTCGTTGAAGTTGGCCGCGCCGCCGCCCTTGCTCGAGCGGCTCTTGATGCCGGTCTGGGTCATGTTGGCCGGCAGGGCGTAGGGTGGCATCTGGTCCGCGTTGTAGACGCGGCCGGTGATGATGGGCTGATCGGGGTCACCCTCCAGGAAGTCGACGATGACCTCCTGGCCCATGCGCGGGATGGCCATCCCGCCCCAGTTGCCGCCGGCCCACGGGTTGGAGACGCGGATCCAGCAGCTCGAGTTCTCGTTCTTCTTCCCATAGCGGTCCCAGTAGAACTGGACCTTGACCCGTCCGTACTTGTCGCAGTAGATCTCCTCACCGCTGGGCCCGACCACAAGCGCGGTCTGGGGGCCTCCCATGGTCGGCCGGGGCGTAATCCGCGCCGGACGGAACTGCTGGCGGCTCTGCAGCACGGTCATCGTGCAGTGGTAGATCGCGTCCTCGTCCGTGTTGGTCTCGTACGTGTTGTTCTGCAGGTCCCACTCGGCCTTGACGATGAGATAGTCCTTTTCCTGGTCCTTGCGTGGCGCGTTGGTGAAGCTGAAGAGTTTACCGACCGCGATTTCGCGCACGTTGCACTCGGCCTCGGCCAGCTCGAACTCGGAGTGCAGCTCGTCGATCCGGACCCGCGCGTAGTGGTCGCCATTGTCCGTCTCGATGTACTCACCGGAGAAGTCGTACCACTCGTAGTCGGCGCTCTCGTGCTTCTCGATATTCTGAGCCTTCACGCCGAGGTCGGCCTTCGGCTTCGCGAAGTCGTACGACCGCGTCGCCACGAGGCCGGGCTGGATTCGCTGGTCCTGTCGGAAGACCTGGATGTATTCCTCGTCGCCGTGAAGCGATCGACCGGGCAGGTGATAGGCGATGCTCGGCTTGTCCAGCTTCTTGTGACCGGAATCGGAGTCGACCAGCTTGAGCGTGTGCTTGCCGTCGCCGTGCTCGAAGTAGTAGTAGATGCCCTCCTCTTCCATGAGGCGGCTCACGAAGGCGAAGTCGGTCTCGCGATACTGCACGCAGTACTCGCGCTGGGCGTACGTGCCGGTGAGGCCGTCGTCGAAGACCGCCATCGAGTGGTCGCCGAAGACCTCCTTGATGATGTCGGGGACCGTCTTCTCCTGGAAGATCCGGCAGTCGGCCGTGCGGGTGAGAAACCACAGCCAGGACCGAACGGTCATCCGGTATTCGAAGTAGCGCCCGAGCGTGTCCCCCTGGGCGAAGCGCGTGACGTGGCCGTTGAAGTAGCGGAAGCCGCCCTTCACGCGCTCCAGCTTCACGGTGATCTTCTTGCCGAGAAGATCGCTCGGCTTGATGTCGTTGCGGGTCGACAGCGCCGACAGCTCGAACTCCGAGGGTCGGCCCAGCTCCTCGCGCCCGCGCAGCGAGCGGAAGAGCAGATCCTTCCCCACCGGAGTGGTCAGATCGATCATCCGGGCCATCACGGTACTCATGCCAGTTCGAACGAGAAGTCGCCGTTGCGGACCCCGAGCGTGATGGCCCCCAGCGGGCGACCGGCCACCATACGGTTGAGATACTCCTCGCTGATCCGCGGCAAGATCGTGTTGGTGAGGATCGCGTCGATCATGCGGCCTCCGCTCTCCACCTCCGTGCACCGGGAGACGACCAGCTTCACGACCGCGTCGTCGTACGTGAACGGCACCTTGTGCTGCTCGCCGATGCGTCGCGCGATGCGGTCGAGCTGCAGGCGGACGATGTCGCCCAGGATCGTGTCGGGCAGCGGGTAGTACGGAATGACCACGAGCCGTCCCAGCAGCGCCGGCGGGAACACCTTCAGCAAGGGCTCCCGCACCGCGCGGGCCAGCGCCTCGGGGTCGGGGCGCAGGTCCGGATCCTTGCAGAGCGCCATCATCCGATCGGTCCCGGTGTTAGACGTCAGCAGGATCACCGTGTTCTTGAAATCGATGTAGCGGCCGTCACTGTCCTCCATGAACCCCTTGTCGAAGACCTGGAAGAAGATCTCGTGCACGTCCGGGTGGGCCTTCTCGACCTCGTCCAGCAGGACGACGCTGTAGGGCCGCCGGCGCACGGCTTCGGTCAGCACGCCTCCCCGCTCGTAGCCGACGTAGCCGGGTGGGGCGCCCTTGAGCGTGGAGACGGTGTGCGCCTCCTGGAACTCGCTCATGTTGATGGTGATGATGTTTTCCTGGCCGCCGTAGAGCGACTCGGCCAGCGCCAGCGCGGTCTCCGTCTTGCCCACGCCGGACGGCCCCACCAGGAGAAACACGCCGATGGGTTTCTCGGGATTGTCCAGGCGCGCCCGCGAGGTTTGGATGCGCCGGGCGATCATCTCGAGACCGTGACGCTGGCCCACGACGCGCGCGGCGAGCGTGTCGACGAGCTTCAGGACGGCCTCGACCTCGTTCTTGACCATCCGGCCAACCGGGATGCCCGTCCAGTCCGACACCACAGCGGCCACGGCCTGGCCGTCGACGCTCGGCAGGATCAGCGGGGCGTCACCCTGAGCCTTGGCGAGAGTCGATTGCAGCTCGCGCAGCTCGGTCAGCCTCGCCTCGCGCGCCGCGGGCTCCTTGGCCTGGGTCTCGTCGCGAAGCTGGCGACGCAGCTCGAGGATCCGATCGACCAGGGCGCGCTCTTCCGTCCAGCGCTGTTCGAGACCGGCCAGCCGGTCCTTCTCGATCGCGAGCAGTCCTTCAGCGTCGGCGCGGCGAGAGCCGACCGCGAACCCCGTCGCCTCCTCGCGCCCGATGATGTCGAGCTCGATCTGCAGCGCCTCGATCCGCCGGCGCGAATCTTCGACCTCGGGCGGCGTGGCGTGCTGGCTCACCGCCACGCGTGCGCACGTCGTATCGAGCAGGCTCACCGCCTTGTCGGGGAGCTGACGGGCCGGGATGTAGCGGTGCGAGAGCTTGACCGCCGCGTCGAGCGCTTCGTCCAGGAGCTGGACGCGATGGTGCTTCTCGAGCGTGGAGGCAACGCCGCGCAGCATCAGCAGCGCCTTCGACTCGCTCGGCTCGAGCACCTGCACGACCTGGAACCGGCGGGTGAGGGCCGGATCCTTCTCGATGTATTTCTTGTACTCGGACCACGTCGTCGCCGCGATGGTCCTTAGAGTGCCGCGTGCCAGCGCCGGCTTCAAGAGATTGGCCGCGTCGCCGGTGCCGGCGGCGCCGCCGGCGCCGATCAAGGTATGGGCCTCGTCGATGAAGAGGATGATCGGCTTCGCCGAGGCCTGCACCTCGTCGATGACCGAGCGCAGCCGGTTCTCGAACTCCCCTTTCATGCTGGCGCCGGCCTGGAGCAGGCCGATGTCGAGGACCCAGAGCTGCACGTCCTTGAGCGACGGCGGCACGTCACCGTTCGCGATCCGTAGCGCGAAGCCTTCGGCGACGGCGGTCTTCCCGACTCCGGCCTCGCCGGTCAGAATCGGGTTGTTCTGCCGTCGGCGCATCAGGATGTCGACGACCTGCCGGATCTCCTCATCGCGCCCCGTGACTGGATCGATGCCACCGGCTCGCGCCCGCGCGGTCAAATCCGAAGCGAAGCGCCGGAGTGCTTCCTGCTTGCCCATGGCCGCCGGAGGGATGGCGCTGCTCGCTTCGCCGGGCGTCCCGGGCGCGAATCCGTCGCTCGCGACCTGCGCGTCCTCCGGAGAGCCCTTGACGATGCGCGCGAAGTCCTCGGTCAAGGTCTCCACCTTGACCTTCTCGAACTCGCGGGAGATTCGCAGCAACCCCTCGCGCAAGCGGTCGGTTTTCAAGAGCCCGACCAGGAGGTAGCCGCTGCGCACCTGCGACTCGCCGAACAGGAGGGTGGCGTACATCCAGCCCTCCTTGACCGCAAAAGGAAGATTCTCGGCGAAGTCCTCGATGGCCGAGGCACCGCGCGGGAGCCGCTCGAGCATGGTCTGCAGATCGCGCACGAGCCGGGCGCTGTCGACCTCGAAATGACGCAGGATGCGGTGCATGTCCGAATCGGGCAGGTTGACGATCTGAAACAGCCAGTGGGTCAGGTCGACGTGCGGATTTCCCCGCAGCTTGCAGAACGTCACGGCGCCCTCGGCAGCCTTGAACATGATCGGGTTGAGCTTGCCGAACAGGGTCGCACGGCTGATCTCCGCCATTGGTCGTCCTCTCTTACGCCGCCGCCAGATTCGTCCGAGGCGGCCGCATGCGCTCCGGTACCAGAGTCAGGTCGTCAGCATCCGTGACCGCTTGCCGGGCGCCCAGCCACGTCGTCCATCCGAGCTGGCCTTCACGGCCGAGGCGGATGCCGGGCACCTCGTCGCGCGCCAGGACCAGCTGGACGTCCCAATCGAACTCGAACCCGACATAGTTCCGCACCCAGTGCTTGAGCCGCTCCAGACTCCGCCCCCCCGGTAGGAAGTCGCAGAAGCGGTCGAGATCCATCGGGCCCATCACGGCCCGGAATCGACTCTGAACGTCGCGCACGCGCTCGCCGATCACGGTGCCGAGGCCTAGCGTCCCGCTGAGCCTCGGCGCGCCGCCGAGCACGGTCCGCTGGTCGCGCGGAAGCTCGAGCCAGCCCAGCACGAACTGATCGACGCGCACCGGAAGCCCGAAGAAGCCTTCCAGGATCGAGGCCAGGCCCTCGGCGTTCTTCGGGTTGCGCGCGAGATGTCCGACGTAGAACCGCTTGGCGTGATCGGGCACGGCGTCGCGCGCGAGTGTCCCGGGCAGCCCGTGTCCGGCGAGCGAGCCCACGTAGACGGTGAACCGGTCCTCGTCGGGTCGGTCCTGGTGAACGGTCGGGCGCGCCTCGGCCCACGCGCGATAGAAGAGCAGCGTCATCCGGTGGTGAAAGAGGTCGAGGAAACGCACCAGGGTCGCGTCGCCGTTGTGCAGGAGCCGCTCGCGCGCGTACTCGGTGATGTGGAGCGGTAATGGTCCATTGGCGCCGAGGAGGCCGAAGAAGCGCTGCTCCAGTCTCGGCGGCCGCCCGTCGTCCGTTTCGCAGGCCGACAATGTCGACGGCGCGAAGGCGACGGAGGCCTCCTGCGATAGACGCACTGGCTCATCCCCGGGACGCAGAGCTCTTCCCAGCTTCGGCTTGTCGGCGAAGAGTCCTTCGATCCGCCGC
>Ga0137404_10003303_pt1 | contig 10767 bp, 8 predicted proteins | sample CZOMad2_1_16fung_FD_108285 | JGI IMG/M metagenome (GOLD analysis project Ga0137404, IMG submission 108285) | Vadose zone soil fungal communities from Angelo Coast Range Reserve, California, USA - CZOMad2_1_16fungal (Illumina Assembly) | ecosystem: Environmental > Terrestrial > Soil > Vadose zone... | reverse complement strand
CATGACCTGTGCTCACCGAACGCGATCTTTCGGAAGTCTTGTCACCGTCACCTATTCCGGGCGGTCGATCCAGTGCCGGATAGCCGATAGAGGGCCATTCATTCGAGGCCGAATCATCGACCTGTCCGTGAAGGCGGCACGAGCTCTCGGCATGATGGAGGCCGGGGTGGTTCGTGTCTCGGTCGAGTAGGCCGGGCGCGCTTTAAGTATCCGTCGCGTTGACGAAAACGGTTGGAAGGCTCGCGGTGCAGTGTCTGAGTTGGCGTCCGGCTCGATGGGGGCTTGCGCCCATCACTTGATCCCCTTTGCGATCTTGACGGCGGCGGCCATCGCCGCGCGCTCGGTATGGAAGCGCGTCGGCTTGCCGCTCTTGCTGTTGATGTAGCCGACGCCAGCGACATAGGCGGAATAAGTCGCCGCTCCGTGGTTCTATCTGGTTTCGCAGCGACCGTCCGCGCTGACATAGGCATATTGCACGATGCCGACGCGACAGGGTTCAAAGGTTACGCCATCGACGACAACTGGCAGCCCGCTGCCTTTCCTGTAGTGCGGTTCAATGCAGGTTTCGGTTTTCATCCCTCGTGCCCCAAATCGGTTGGCTTGATCTTTTTTCGATCATGAGATCGAGCAGCAACTCGACGCTGCAGGGAATTCGCGCTTCCTCGGCCACCTCGCGCGACACGTGCTGGTCCCGACTTGCAAAAAACAGGCTACGTCGGCGTACCGATTTATTATCGAAACATCCGCATCAAAGTCTTGCTAATGCGCGCCAATGATTTGGATTTTTGCGCCGAAAGCCACGGAAGAAAATCCCCCCTGACAAATTGAGCGTGCGCACCGGCCCATGTCCGTTGGGACAATGGCCCTCGGGGCAATAGTTCAGAGAACGCTAGCTGTCTTAAGTTGGGGAGTTCTCAGGACTGCAAGGCACCGGACGACTGATGGCCCATGCCCGACCTCACCCACCGCCATAGTTTCAAAGCCGCCGCGAAATGCTGGCATGTCTTTTCCGGCGGTATCTGCGTGCGCACGATCGCACTCCGCGCTGACGCCCCGCATCGCGACGCCCATAGATGGGGTGACGCCTTTTGGTCTCGCTTGCCAACCTCAAATGCGCGGCACCTCAATGCAGCGAACGACAACGGGATGGGCTGGCCGCTTATCCCGTTTCCTGAAGGTTGGTGCGCCGCCTGCTGAACATAAAAAAAAATTCCGTACAAATCACCAAAGTGCTTCGACCTGGAGCAGAAAAAACCTTGCAACCCCTCGACAACCCGTTCGGCACAGGTTGTCACCCATGTCTTAGGTACGTTCTGTTACCGATGTCTCCGGGCTGGACAACCAGGTCGATGGCGGAGGGAGAGGAACTTGGTTCGAACCTTCTCTGCGCGGGCCGGCGTACCCGGGCGGACTCCAGCGGGCGTGGTTCATCGGCAGGACCGGGAAGTCGTATCGGCGTGCGCGGCTCATGGATAGGGAACGCACCCATCGTCCAATTTTGCGCTAGCTAGTTGTTTGGCACAATTTTAGCGTGTAACCTTGCTCCCGCGGTTATGCTGGAAATTTTGAATTTTATTCTTTTGTTGATTGGAGATTTCAATGGGTGCGCTCGGGGGTCCCTATCACGCTGAGGATCTAACGACGGCAACCGTGCGGCCGAGCAAATATGAACGGCCGAAGTTAACGCCGCGGGAGATTTTATGCTTGCAATGGTGCAAAGAAGGAAAAACGAACTGGGAGATCGGCGAGATCCTCGTTATTTCAGAGAAGACCGTCGAATTCCACTTGGGCAACGTAATGAAAAAGCTTGGTGCCGCAAACCGTATCACAGCAGTGGTCTCAGGATTACGGGACGGATTCATCCCTTTGTGAATTTGCGTCGGTACCGATAACTTTGCAACGCGCCAATCGGCACGAGGAATTGGTGCGCCGAGCGCCGCGGGACCAGCCAGTTCGTCCCACCTCACCAGCGTGGTTGCCCCGGGACTTTCCTTGTCCGGGCCGCTTTGAGCCTTCGCTGACGAATGGTGGAAACCGCACAGAAGCGCGGGGGGCCATGGCAAAGTCAATGGAGAAAACTAGCTCTATCACGCGAGACGAGATACCCCGCCTTGGGCCAGCGAGGCCAGCCCGTCCTGAACCAAATGAGCGCTCGCGACTGGAAATGCTTCGATCATCGGGGCACCACGGCTCGAACGCCGCGGATCGAAGCAAGAACCCGCGACACTTGGCACTCGCGACATCCCGTGGTTGACGGTCGCATTCCCATTACTTATGGCACGCCGGACGGCCCTCGAGAACCGGCGGTCGTGCCACCTAGGCACCTAGGAGACTTCCTAGGCGGCGACATCCGAACTTTCGGCCATCATCCGGTCGGTGGCGCTCTTCGCGCCGACGGGACGGTCGATCGGCATGGCAATCCATTTCACAATCGAGCGCAGCGGTCGTGTCTTCAATTCTCGCGCCGACGGCGGCGCACCTTTCTTCGTAGGCTGTCAGACGAGTTATCGCGACAGATCGTCCGGCGACGACTTCGAAGGATTGTTCAACGTGCCCCGCCGGGAACTTCCACGGCTCCTGTACAAGGCGACGGACTTCCGCGGAATGTATAAGTTCTGGGCGGACTTCATCGAGCCCACGTCCAAATGCGAAGGCGGCAATTTCCTCACGCTGAACAGCTATGACAGGGCCCGCTTCACGTGGGGGTTTGGGCAGTTCGGCGCGCACGTACCGGACGGAGATTTCGTACGGTTTTTTCGGGATATGATAGGCCGCCCGGAAAACCCCGACTATTTTCCCGATCTCTCGGTCAAGGACGGACGGATCGTCAAGACCTCAGGCGGAACGGCGGTCGCGTTGGAGACCGCGACCTCGACGGCTCCTCTCATGGACTACCTGAATCCCACTACGACGGCCATCGAGGATTCCGAGGTCATCTCCTCAGCCAAGCTGATCCATTGGACCACGAACGTCCAGCAGGCGAGAGACCTGCAGGTGATGCACATGGTCGGCGTCTTCAAAAGCATGATGCGCGAATTGGACGCTCGATTGGCGCTGGACGGCCGTGGCGCGGATATTTGCCTTGCCGTGTGCGACATCAGGCATCAGGGCCGCGCAAAGATACCCGCGATTCAAACCGCCTTGAACTCGTCCCGTCCACTGACGAACCTGCTCGGACTCGGCAGCATTTCCTATCCGGAGCGTTGCGCGACGCTGAAAAGCGAGATCGCCGCGAAGGGTGCCCTTCTGACCTCGAAGAAGTGGAACAGGCAAAACGGGGACTTCGTATAGACGATGCCCATCCAGCCCGCACTTCTGTCCACAGCATCCGACGAGTGGAAACGTTGGGGCTTTTCCACCGTACCCGTCCACGGTCACAAATCGATCGGAGGAAGGGAATCCGAGCCACCCTACGTTCAGTTCGTCAACGATTACTGGGTTGCGGTGGGCGAACCGGCGAGAAACGGGAAATCGCCCTATCCCTGGTCGGCGGCCTTCGTGTCCTTCTGCTTCAAGACCGCCGCGGCGGGCGCGGGCTTTCCCTACAACGAGGCGCACTGGGGTTATTGCGAAGCCATTCTAGCCAACCCCAAGACCTATCCCAAGTTGAAACTCATGGATCCGGCCTCGTGCGTCCTCAGCCCCGGCGACCTGTTGTGGGCAGCGAGAGGAGGGGCGGACTGCCCGACGGCGCCGACTTCCTTCGACGGCGCGACTGAGGCGCTGAAGAAAGGAAGGTGGTTTTGCTCGCATGCCGACATCGTGGTCGAAGTCCGTAGCGGAGAGGTCGACGTGATAGGAGGCAACGTCTCCGATTCCGTCACCAGATCGACCTACAAGACCATGGGCGACAAGATTCGCGACCCAAGGCATGCGTGGCTGGCCGTGGTCAGGAACGGTCTGTGACGCGAAACGACTCCGCGACTGCGGCATCTTCGGCGATGAGGCGCTCGCGCCGAACCGCCCAACGAGGGAAGACGCCCTCGAGCACTGATGCAGCGTCGCCGGTCGATCCAACGCATGAACGCCAAGCCCGGAAACAGAGGATGATTCGATGGAAGCGACGAAACCGGCGCGACACGTGTCCGCCATCCTTGGCGCCACGATCGCCATTGCGGTCGGCGCGTCGGTCTACGCCGCGGACCGGATCGTGCCCATTGACGGTCCGTGGGAGGCGGGCAAGTTCAAGTTCGAAGATAAGGAGAAGAAGACGCGACGGTCCCTGAGCGGCATCGCTTGCCCCGGCGAAGGCGTGGCATGTCTCGTAGTTTTCGACGAGGGAGTCGTCGCTCATTACGTCCGTCTCACGGCATCAGGGTACTCGATCGAAAACGATGCCGTCCGTTTGCGCGAAACCCAGGACGAACTGGACGCGGAGGCCGCCACGACCGACGGCAAACGATACTATGTGGCTGGATCCCATTCGGCGAAGCGGAAGGACTGCGAAAGCAACCCCGGCAGCCGTCATCTGTTGCGGTTCGATGTGAATGAATCCACCGGCAAGGCCAAATACTCGGCCGACGGAAGGCTTGCCAACTATGCCGACACAGAGGCGTTGTGGTCGCTGATGTCGTCGAAGGACGAACTGAGGGACTACGTCGGCGAAAGGAAGTGCCTCGGCACGAAGCCGCCTCCCGAAGTTCCGCAACTTCGCGGGCAGCGCGGGGTGAATATCGAAGGGTTGGCTGCAAAGAACGGCATGCTTCACGTCGGTTTCCGCGGACCGTCGATGGCCGACGGAACGGTCCCCATCCTGAGCGTGGACGCCGTTGGAATCTTCGCGGACCGCGAGCCGAAGGGATCGGTGACGATGCTACGCTTAGGAAAGGGGCGCGGCGTCCGCGATCTGGCCGCAATCGGGCAAGGAATCCTCATACTCGCAGGGCCCGACGACGACTCGGGAGACACTGGCTGGACCCTCGCGGTGTGGGACGGCGTCGTCAAGGAGGGAGCGGTCGTCGAGCCGAAAGTCCTTGCCGACCTCGATCTTTCCGGAGTGAAGCTGCGCGGCTGCGACGAGGAACTCAAGCCGGAGGCCGTCGCGGTGGCGAAGGAAGCGGATCGCACGCTCGAACTCGTGATAATGTCAGATGGCATGTGCGATGGCGGCCCGTTGAAGTTCGTCATTCCGCGCTGACGTACGCGTTCGTCGAACGGAGTGAAAGTCGATAATTTCCGCAGGCTGCCCTCCTCCGGGCCGCGCATGTAGAAAGCCGCATCAGCCGGTCCCACTTCGTCTACACCGATTGCGGCTCGATCGACGCCGGCGTGAATGTGACGAAGAACATTCTGAAACTAGGCTAGGCATAAGGTTAACCGGTTGTGGACTTTTTGGGGGGACCTTGTGAGTCGAGACCGACTACCGGCCGGAAGCAGGAAGAAGACGCCCGCGAGGGCTGAAACTCAGCCCTTCAGGGCCGAGAATAATCACGGAGGTCCCCCTAGGAGTTTCCCCAGTCGAGCGAACCCCAACCGTATCGTAGCATCCGCAGCAACGAGACCCCAATGCCGACGGTCCGCGAACTGGACGCGATTACCGGCCACAACGCAAACCCGCTTGGGAAGGGAACCACGAGACTCGAATGGCTACCAAGGCAAAAGCGGCGAAGGTTGGGAAGGCCGGGAAGAAGAAGGCGCCCGTGGGCGGAAGTAAGCCCGCTGCCAAGCTTGCGGCAACCATCGCAAACAATCTCGTCACCGAAAGTCTGGCCGCCGACGCCAACCGGGTTATCTTCGACCATATCATCGGCACGCATTGGCCAGACGACCGCAAGCTCGACCCTCCCTTCGACAGACGCGCGCTGGCCGGCCTGGCGGCGAACATCAAGGCCCACGGCGTCCCGGTACAGACCGCTCAGGTCCAACTCTGCGGCACCGTCAAGTGCGTGCTCGATCTCATGAGGGCAGCGAATCCTGGAGGCGGATAATGAAGCGCAGCCTTGTTACCGTTCTCGTCGTTCTGGCATCCTGCTCGCAGTCATGGGCCGAAGGGCTATCGCAGGCGGAATTAAAAGTACTGCAAGACATCTCCCTCGATAAGGAAAAACTCGCGGACGCGCGAAGACGCCTCATGCTGACCTCCGCCACAACAAAACGGGAAAAGCCAGCGGCGCCGGCCGCCGCCCCGCCCTCCAAGACCGTCTATGCCGATCGTCTCGCGGAAGTCGTCCGCAAACAGGAGGGCAGACAGGATGTGGCGATCACCGCTCCCAAGCCAGTCGAGTTCAGCCCCTGCGCCGGTTTCAAATTCCTCCTCCGCCAGGACTGGAAGGATATCGGCTTCCTCGATTGCCCTAAGAAGGCTGCCGATGCGACCGGCGCTCAGATTGCCTTCGCCGACGATCGGGCCAATCACAACCGTACCTGGTCGCTCAACGGCACCGCCGCCCTTGTCTACAGTTCGCTTACCTCCGATCCACCATCGTGGTGGATGCCCTACTACACTTCGTTCGCGACCTACGTCACAGCGAACCGAACCTTCAATTCGTCGGCGGCATTCGTTGCCACCGACGTAGAAAAGCTTTCGTATGGCGCGGCGCTCGAGTTGGGCTGGGAGACGTCGGGAGGAGCGAACTACTTCCGCTTCCGTGGCGATCAGGTCGAGAACAATCTCAAAGGGACGACTTCCGCGACCGCCACGGCCGAATTCATTCCCGTCTACTACCCCTTGTTCATCCACTATCCGATCATAATGCCGGGAGGGTTGCCGATCGACGTGCGTTTCGATCCGGAGTTGATCGTGCAATACGCGCAACTCACGGGCAAAAACGGCGTCCTCGACTTCAACGGCAGGGCTCAGGCGCTGCGGGTCGGACCCGAGATTTCCGTCTATCTTTTTCCGGAAGTCGACCCGACCAATTTCCTTTCAAGGATGAATGCCAATCTGACCTATCATTGGGCGTACGAGACGTACTCCGGCAAATCGATCGACTGGTTCCAGGCGGGAATCACCTACAACATCGACGATGCCGGCCATCTTGCACTGTCGACGACGTACAAACGCGGCCGCGACGAAGACACCGGTACGTTCTCAAACGTCTACCGCATCGGATTGACCGGTAAGATATAGTCGTCCAGACGCTTCGCGGAATCCGCCGTCACCGATGCTGCCACGAGCGGAAAATGCGAGTATCGCAAGGACCGGATGATTGTAGGCGCGCGCATGCGTCTATTCACAGCACGACAACGGAGCGTCGGAGGGCTTCGCTGGAGAAGCGGTTCGGCGCGATGGCTGACACCTTTTTGGTCAAGCGCGGCATCGTCAAGGACGCGGAAAGCCGGCAGAAATTGATCGAGCATCTCTCGATAGATTTGTCCGAAGCTGCCAAGAAGCTGGACTGCCAAGCTTACAAGCCTCGAATGCCGGGACAGACAGTATAGCCGGGACGCCGACATTCTCAGACGTCCTTGCCTCACTGCCGGAGCCGTTGGGTAGCAACTTGCGAGTGAGGGGGTAGTGCGGCCTCGTCACGTCAGATAAGGCGGCCCGCGCCGTCGGAATACATTCCAGTCAGTGTCGCTATCGTGTTTCGGCGCGCCCTGAAGTGCGTTTCTGTGACGGCGGTCCGATAGCCCTAAGGTTGACGTCATATTTCAGCGACTGCCAGGGCAGCAGATAGTGACCGTTGCCAACCCTAGAAAGCCGCCAAAGCCGAGAACAGCATAAGATACTTTTTCGCTGCCGTTCCTGGATACATATCGAACCATGTGCCGTGCCCCGGACCCAGCCCTTAGGACGATTTTAGACGATATCAAGGAGTTGCACTTCGCCGCCTAAGGCGGCACGGTTCAGGAGGGCAAGGGTGGCCGAGAAGATCGAAGAGGCCGAACTCGCCTCGGACCAGCCGCTCTGCTCGATAAGCTGCTCGACAAGGACTACGAGGTCGTCACCGCCGACGAACGACTGGACAAGATCGCGGCGGATTTCGTCGAGCTTTGCGTGACGCGCTGGGAATCCGGGAAGTCTCTCTGCATCGACAAGATAACCTGCGCTCGTATGCTTCAGCGAATCGCGCCACGCTGGAAAGCGAAGGTGGCGCAAGTTCGAGCGAATTTTGAAGCCAAGCGTGCGGAAGCGGCAGCGCGCATTTTTGATCCGAAATTTGCGGTCCGCATTGACAGACAACCGAGTGAAATGCATCTTGTGGTGGTGTGTAAAGCTGATGCAGATATGGTTTGCCTGGCTCATTCTGGTGGTGCTGGCGCAACATGTGGAATTGTTGACGGCTTGAGCCGTGCATGGAATTTTTGCTGCGACAAGTTCCGACGGGCGTTTTGGGCAGAATTATTGCTCACAACCGCGCTTAGGCGCATGAGCATTCAAGTTCGAGATCAGATTCATTGAGTCAGCGATGGTCCATTTGGCGTAGGCGAAGTAGATTGAAATTGCATTCAATTCATTGAGTTTTTCATGAGGGGGCGCGCTTGCCGAACTTCTCAGGATTTCTTGTGAAGGTGAGCGGGGACGGAAAAGCTTTTGCAACCGCCACCGCAGCCGCATTCGGCGCCACAACATTCGAGATCAAGCCGATCTTCCGTATGCCGGCTCAGCCCGCCGAGCCGACGATGGGGCTTACCGCAACTCAGGCGGCCACGTGGTTGAGCGTCACCGGAACGATGACGGACCCGGATCATCCATGGGACGCGGCACATCGCCTGCTGGCTCCAGGGCAGCCGTTCGCGACCGCCGGAGTTGGGAATATTGAAGCGGTTGAGCCAAATCTTGCGCAAGGATGGTTCGACGACGCAAAAGAAAACGAACTTCTCGACGAAGCCAAATTTTGCGCCTTTGACCCGCAGGATGATAGCGGTCACCAGGCGACCGGACCGGGCCTCGCCTGGAATTTCGGTGATAATTTTAGCGAGTTAAATGCCGCCCGACTGCGGGTTGGCGACAAGCTCGCAGCGATCACCATCGCGCATTTGGATACGGGATTCGATCCCGACCACATCACGCGTCCGGCTAATCTTGCGGGCACGGATCTGCAGCGCAATTTCGTCGACGATGGATTTCCTTCCAATGACGCCTCCGATCATACGCCCCCGGACATGAAGTTCGCGCGCAGCCGTGGGCATGGAACGGGGACGTTGAGTCTGCTTGCGGGCAACAAGCTCGACGGCAGCACTCCGGGCTGGGCCAGCTTCACTGGTTTTGTGGGTGTCGCTCCGACGGCGAAGATCATTCCGGTACGGATCGCCAACTGGGTCGTGCGTTTTACGACCGGCACAATGGTGCAAGGTTTCGATCATGCCCACACCACAGGTGCGCATGTATTGGCGATGAGCATGGGCGGTGTCTCTTCGCAGGCTTTGGTCGACGCGGTGAACGTCGCATATGACGCCGGTTTGGTAATGGTAACTGCCGCCGGCAATAATTACGCCTGGATTCCCTCTCCCAAATCCATTGTGTTTCCGGCGCGGCTCAAGCGCGTTCTGGCGGCCTGTGGCGTCATGGCCGACGGCCGTCCCTATGCAGGTCTCGAAATCGGAACGATGCAGGGCAATTACGGTCCGTCGGAAAAAATGGATACAGCGATCGGCGCCTATACGCCCAACGTTCCCTGGGCCCAGATCGCCTGCGGAAAAGTCGTCGACATGAACGGCCGGGGAACCTCGGCGGCGACGCCGCAGATAGCCGGGGTGGCCGCGCTTTGGCTCGCAGAGCATTGGGATAGCGTGAAATACTACTCCAAGCCGTGGATGCGCGTGGAGGCGGTTCGGCAAGCGCTGTTTCTCAGCGCCCAGAAATCAACCACCAAAATGAGCGCGGCCGAGACCAAGGAGAAAATCGGCCAGGGCGTGTTGCGGGCTGAGGCAGCGCTGGCGATCAAGCCGCCGGCCGAGGCCGACCTTGAAAAGTTGCCGCCGGCGCAGGCCTCATGGCCGTGGCTCAACATGATTTTTGGCGGCGGTGTCAGTTTTGCAATCGGAGGCGGACTGTCGCCGCAACGTCAGAAGATGCTCGCGCTTGAGCTGACACAAATGGCGCAGCGCTCCCGCAAGATCGACGAAGCGATCGACGATCCCGATCGGCCGGTGCAGGAGATTCCTGATGCCGCCCGGAAAAAGTACTTAGAAGCTGCACTCGAGGAGGGAAATCCGTCGAAGCCGCTTCGCGCCGTGCTGGAAGCCATGCTCGGACGCCAGGCGACACCCGGAAGCGCCGGACCACCCACGAAGGCTGTTGAGCCGATCAAGCGAAGAATTCGCAACCCTCCCACGCCGAAACGGCGGCTTCGCGTCTACGCCCTCGATCCGAGTGTCGGAAAAAAGCTCGACTCGATCGACGTCAATGAGACCACGCTGTCTGTGCCCTGGGACGAAAACCTTCAACCGGGACCCGTCGGTGAATATCTGGAAGTAGTGGACGTCGATCCCGCCTCCGACCGGGTTTACGAACCGGTCGACCTCAACCTTCCAGCCCTGCTGGCCCAGGACGGATGGGCGCCCTCCGAAGGCAATCCGCAATTCCATCAGCAGATGGTCTATGCCGTGGCCATGACAACCATTGGACATTTCGAGAAGGCTATTGGTCGCAAGGCGCTTTGGGCGCCACATATGCCGGATCCAGATGCTGCGCACGGCGTCTATCAGAAGCCGCTGGAAGTGCCCCGGTTGCGAATCTATCCGCACGCGCTGCGAACCGACAACGCCTATTACAGTCCGGACAAAAAGGCGTTACTGCTTGGCTATTTTCAATCGAATGCCGGTGAGGGCGCGGCAACGCCGGCCGGATCGATGGTGTTCACTTGTCTATCGAGCGATATT
>Ga0137404_10003300_pt1 | contig 10773 bp, 10 predicted proteins | sample CZOMad2_1_16fung_FD_108285 | JGI IMG/M metagenome (GOLD analysis project Ga0137404, IMG submission 108285) | Vadose zone soil fungal communities from Angelo Coast Range Reserve, California, USA - CZOMad2_1_16fungal (Illumina Assembly) | ecosystem: Environmental > Terrestrial > Soil > Vadose... | reverse complement strand
GAGCGAAACCTTTTTCAATCGCTGGGGCACGCTGGCGGTGTTCCTCGCGCGCTTCGTGCCGCCGATCAGAGCCTTCGTGCCGATCACGGCCGGCGCGCTCGGGATGTCGCCGGCAATGTTCTATGCCGTCAACATTCCGGCGATCCTGCTCTGGGCACCTGCCCATGTCCTGCCCGGCGTGTTTGCGGTGTCGGTGTTGCATAAATATGTGGGATTTGCGCCTCATGAGGGGTTCGCCAAGCATTACTGGATGCTGACGGTGATCGGTGGCGCGTTGATCGTGGCGCTGGTGACCTGGGCGATCCGCCGCAGGCGCGGCGGAAGCGTGATCGAGCCGTCGGCCAAACCAGTCCGAAAAACAACCGGCTGATTTCTACCTGTGCAACGTCCGCGGGTGTGCTAACCATTGATCCAGCGGACTTGCCCCTCGCCTGACAGGTAGCGAAAAAAATCTTGATAATGAAACGCCGTGAATTCATCACTCTGCTCGGGGGAACGGCGGTCGCTTGGCCGCGTGTTGCGCGCGCACAGCAACCGGCGAAGCCGGTGATCGGGTTTCTCAGCGGCGCCTCGCCCGACAGTTACGCGCCGATAGTGGCTGCCTTCCGTCAGGGCTTGAAGGAAGTCGGATACGTCGAGGGCCAGAATGTGGCGATCGAATATCGCTGGGCCGACGGACATTATGACCGGTTACCCGACGTGGTTGCCGATCTTATTCGCCGCCGGGTTTCGGTGATTGCCGCCCTGGGCACGCCTGCTAGCATCGCGGCAAAGACTGCAACGAGTACGACCCCCATCGTCTTCACGGTCGGTAGTGATCCAGTGCAACTCGGACTGGTCGAGAGTATGAACCGGCCCGGCGGCAACGTTACCGGCATGACCGTTTTGACCACGGAGTTAGCGGCAAAGCGGGTAGAAGTGGCGCACGAGTTGGTTCCTACGGCAACCCTCATTGGGCTCCTCGTCAATCCAGGAAATCCCATTACTGAAGACATGATAAGAGCTTCACAGGTCGGGGCCGCCACACTCGGGCTACAACTTGACGTCCTGCAAGCTAGCACCGAAGCGGAAATTGACGCCGCCTTCGCCATTTTCGTCCAAAGGCGGGCCGGTGTGCTCGTCATTAGCGCCGACTCGTTCTTCAATAGTCACCTCGAACGATTAGCTACGCTGGCGATTCGCCATCGGGTGCCTGCAATCTACGATACTCGCGTATTCGCAACGTCCGGTGGCTTGATGAGCAATGGGGGAGATTATTTGGATTCGTATTGTCTGGCTGGCGTCGATACCGGCAAAATTCTCAAGGGCGACAAGCCGGCCGACCTGCCGGTCCAGCAGTCCACCAAGGTCGAGCTGATCATCAATCTTAAACACTCGGCATCACGGTGCCGCTCTCGCTGCTAGGGCGCGCTGACGAGCTGATCGAATGAACTTCGTCGAGCTCGGCAAGCTGATTAAGCAGGCGACGTCGGGGCAGATGCGGGATTCGGAATTGGTGTAATGGAATTCGAACGCGAGCCGGCCGGGCCTCGTGGTTCGAGACACGCGGCATTGCCGCGCTCCTCACCATGAGGGTCTAAGACCTCATCCTGAGGAGCGGCTCCTTGGCCGCGTCTCGCAGACCTCATCCTGAGGAGGCCGCAACGCGGCTGTCTCGAAGGATGAAGCCACCGCCATCAAAAATGCCGCTACTAGCTCGCGCCGCGCACGACCGTTTTCAGATAATTATACGCCTTGATGATCTCGATCAGGCGATCCTCGGTGGAGCGGTCGCCGCCATTGGCGTCGGGATGGTGCTGCTTGACCAGCGCCTTGTATTTGGCCTTGACGGTCTCAAGCGTCGCGTCGGAACCAAGCCCCATCACCTGCAGCGCCTTGCGCTCGGCGTTGAACACTTTCCGGGTTTCGACCTTGGCCTCGGCGCCGGCGCCCGGGCCCGGCCGCCAGCGGCCGCGGCCGTTGAGCTCGGAGAACATGCTGAACGGGTCAGTGGCGCCTTCGAGATCGGCTTCCGGATTACCCTTGCCTCTCTTGGCGCTGGTATTGGCGCCCATCTTCCAGGTCGGGCGGTGGCCGGTCAGCGCATCCTTCTGGTAACGCGCGACCGCGTCCGCATTCATGCCCTGAAAGAAATTGTAGGACTGGTTGTATTCGCGGACGTGATTGAGACAGAAGTGCCAATACTCCTTGTCATTGGTCCGGCCCTTGGGCGCGCGGTGCGGCCCCTTGTTCTTGCACTCAGGCCATTCGCACATCGCGGAAGCTTCGCGCGCGGCCGCCTGCTGCTTCGCGCTCAGCTTGTTCGGCTTGATGCGAATGGAGTCGAAGAATTTGGATGAATCAATCGGCATGGCTGACTATGACAACGCAATGCAAAAAGCTTCAAGTCTTGACATTGCGAAACTCTCACTCCCGATGCGCCATTGACGAAACACGGTCACCGACGTATTGCCGCCGCCATGAGCACAAAAGACGCTATCACAAACAAGTTGCGTGAAGCTTTCGCACCGGAAAGCCTCGACGTTACCGACGAATCACACCTTCATGAAGGCCACGCCGGCCACCGGGCGGGCGGCCAAACGCACTTCCGGGTCTATATTGTATCGGCAGCCTTCGAAGGGAAGAGCCGGATCGAACGCCACCGCATGATTAACGCCACGCTAGCGGGGGAACTTGCGGGCACCGTGCACGCGTTGGCGATCAAGGCACAGGCGCCGGGGGAGACGGGTTGAGATTCTTCCCACCCTCCCCGGGCGGGTAAGAAGAGCTAAAACGCCTTGCCGGCCCGCCTCGGCTTCTTTTCCTCGACCTCGGCCTCGCGCGGCACCGCCACGATCCTAAGCGCGGTGATTCGGTTGCGCTCGCGCCGCAGCACGCGAAAACGGAAACCGTGGAACGTGAAGCTCTGGCCGCGCTCCGGGATCGAACGCGCCTCGTGGATCACAAGGCCCGCCACCGTGGTGGCTTCTTCATCGGGAAGATGCCAGTCCATGGCGCGGTTGAGATCGCGGATCGGCACTGAGCCATCGACCACCACCGACCCGTCGGGCTGGGCGCGAACGCCGGCCACCACCACGTCGTGCTCGTCGGAAATATCGCCGACGATTTCTTCCAGAATATCCTCCAGCGTCACCATGCCCTCGACTTCGCCGTATTCGTCGACCACCAGCGCGAAGTGGGTCTTGCGTCGGCGAAACGCCTTGAGCTGCTCGGAGACCGGGCGCATCTCCGGCACGAACCACGGCGGCAGTGCGATGGTCGAGACATCGATTTTCGATGTATCGCCCTCGGAAGCGCGGATCGCACGCAGGAGGTCCTTGGCGTGCAGCACGCCGATGATATTTTCGGGCTTGTCGCGCCACAGCGGAATCCTGGTGTATTCGGTCGCCAACACCTCGCGCACCAGGTCTTCCGGCGGCAGGTCGGCGTTGATCATCACCATTTCGGTGCGATGGACCATCACGTCGGAGACCTGGAGTTCGCGGAGATCCAGCAATCCACCGAACATGTCACGGTCCTGCTTTTCGACCTTGCCTTCGTGATGAAGCAGATCGACCGCGCCGCGTAGCCGCTCGATCGGCGACAGGATCGGCTGGTTGTGGCCGATGTTGATGCCGATGACCCTCATCAGCACCCGAACGACCGCTTCGACGATGGTCAACAGTGGCCCCAGCAGAACCACCATGACCTTCATCGGCCGCGCGACAACGAGCGCCACCCGGTCCGGCGCGTTGATGGCGATGGTCTTCGGCAGCACCTCGGCGAAGATCACGACCAATACCGTCATCACGGCGGTGGCGTAGAGCACGCCGACTTCACCAAACCACGCCGTGAAGATACCGGTCGCCAAAGCCGACGCGCCGATATTGGCGATGTTGTTGCCGAGCAACAGCGCGCCGATCAACCGCTCGCGCATCGCGGACAGGCTGGATACGACGCTGGCGTCGCGGTTGCCCAGTTTGGACAGCCGCAGCATGCTGGCACGCGACGCACTGGTCAGCGCGGTCTCGCTCGCCGCGAAAAACGCGGAGACCAAGAGACAGGCAATCACAATGGAGAATGTAACCCAGTCCATGACGTGACGATCGCTTTATCCGTTTGACGATGATGCCTGAAAAGTCCGCGCCAACGCGACCCTCCGAGTCCGGATCATGCTCTATCTTGTTGGAGCATGATCTCTTCGGAAAACTGGTTCCCACTTTTCCGGATCATGCTCTGCGTTCCAGCTTGCGCTTGAGAAAATCGCGAACCACTGACGGTTCGACGTCGGGAGCGATCAGGGCGCGGCCGATGGCGTTAAGCAGGATGAACGTGAGCCGGCCGCGTTTGACCTTCTTGTCCTGCGCCATCAGCGTCATCAACGCGTCGGCATCGCCGAGCCCTTCTTGGGCAAATCCGGCGATGTCCTGCAAATTTGTCGGCAGACCGACCTCGGCAAGATGACGTTTGACGCGCGCCGCATCGGTTTCGGCGATCATTCCGAGTTGTGCGGACAATTCAGCCGCCAGCACCATGCCGACGGAAACGCCTTCCCCGTGAAACAGCCGGTCGGAAAAGCCGGTCGCGGCTTCCAGCGCATGGCCGAAAGTATGGCCGAGATTGAGCAGCGCCCGCTCACCGGTCTCGCGCTCGTCGCGCGCTACAATCGCGGCCTTGGCGCGGCAGGAAGTTGCGATCGCGTGCTCGCGCGCGGCCCCGCCTGTGAAAATGTCGTCGTGGTTGGCTTCCAGCCAGGTGAAAAAGGCTTCGTCGCCGAGCACGCCGTATTTGGCGACCTCGGCATAACCGGCGCGGAACTGGCGCGGCGACAAGGTGTCGAGCACGGCGGTATCGGCAACCACCAGCAGCGGCTGATGAAATGCGCCGATCAGATTTTTGCCTTGCGGCGAATTGATCCCGGTCTTGCCCCCGACGGACGAGTCGACCTGCGCCAGCAGCGAGGTCGGCACCTGAACAAAATCAACCCCGCGGCGCAGGATCGCGGCCGCGAAGCCCGCGAGGTCGCCGACCACCCCGCCGCCAAGCGCGATGACGAGATCGTTGCGCTCGATCTTCGCGGCGATCAGCGCTTCACTGACCTGTTCGAGACCGGCATAGGTCTTCGAGCCCTCGCCCTCTTCGACAACGATGCGCGACGTGGCGATGCCAGCCTCGGCCAGCGAGACTTCGGTCTGCTCAAGCCAGTGCGTTGCGACCTTGCGATCGGTGACGACAGCGGCGCGGGCGCCGGGCCGCAATGCGGCGACACGCATGCCCAGCGATTGCAGCACGTCGCGGCCGATGACGATGTCATAGGCGCGATCGCCCAGCGCGACATCGACGGTGATCGGATCCGAATGTTTCAGCGGCGCTGTCATGGAGTGACGCCCATTCTGTCGTTGGTCTCCGTTGCGCCGCCGCGGCACAGCAGGCCATGCAGGGCCTCGATGCATTCTTCGACGATCTTCTCGTGCGGCACGTCGCGCGACCATATCGTCAGATCGGCCTGCCGATAGACCGGCTCGCGTTCGCTGATCAGACGCCCGACGGTTGCTTCGGGATCGGCGGTCTGCAGCAGCGGACGATCGGAACGGCGCTTGTTGACCCTGCGCATGATGATATCGGCATCCACCTTCAGCCAGATCGAGACAGCCTTGTCGCGGATGCGGTCGCGGGTCTCCTTGCGCATGAAGGCGCCGCCGCCGGTCGCCAGCACGGCCGGACCGCTGTCGAGAAGCCGTGCGATCACCCTCGCCTCGCCGTCCCTGAAATCCGGCTCACCCCGGGATTCGAATATGTCGGGGATCGACATCCCCGCCGCCGCCTCGATTTCGGCATCGGCATCGAGAAACGGCATCCCCAGCCGCGACGACAGCCGCCGTCCGATGGTGGATTTGCCGGCCCCCATCATCCCCACCAGCACGACCGAGCGCGTGCCCAGAGCCGCCGTGATCCTGGCCTCCTGGGTTGCGTCGGCGTTGGCCGGTGAGGTCGTTTCAGACATGGATTCGCTCGGGTGGCCGCGGGACACGGCGTTCCGCACAACATACTACCCCGGCCGATACCCTTGCCAGAGAGTCTTGAGCGTCTTGCAACGGAATGGCGAACATGGTGGTAGTCAAATCAGGCGATTCCCGATGAATTCAATGGTTAATTCGCCGCCTGAGGCTCTGGCATGCCCAGCCTGTTCCGCTTTCTGACCGTTGTCGCTGTCATCGCCGGCATCGTCTATGGCGTGATTTTCGCGCTGGCGAATTTCGTTAACCCGAAACCGCGGGAAATGACGTTCACGATCCCGGCGGACAAGTTCCTCAAGAAATAGGCGCTAAGGTTGGCGGATGGGATCCAAGACCTCAGATGCCAAACTGATCGGACTGTTCCTCGACATGCTCGCCGCGGAACAGGGGGCCGGCCACAACACCCTTGATGCCTATCGCCGCGACCTGACGGATCTTTCCGATTTCCTTGCCTGCAACGGCGACGGCTTTACCAGCGCCGAGACGCAAGGCCTGCGGGACTATCTTGCCGACCTTGACGCCCGCGGCTTCAAATCGTCGAGCGTGGCACGGCGGCTGTCGGCGATGCGGCATCTGTTTCGTTTCCTCCTCAACGAGCGGATTCGCGAGCACGATCCGGCCGCCATCCTGTCCGGGCCGAAGCGCGGCCGCGGCCTGCCCAAAGTGCTGTCGATTGCCGACGTCGACCGCCTGCTGACGCGCGCGAAGGCGTTGACCGAGGCCCCCGAAGCTTCACCGCTGCAGCGGCTTCGCGCGATGCGGCTGTATTGTCTGCTCGAGGTGCTCTACGCCACTGGCTTGCGCGTCTCGGAACTGGTGACCTTGCCGCTATCGGCGTCGCGCCGCGACGTCAGCATGATCGTGGTGCGCGGCAAGGGCAACAAGGAACGGCTGGTGCCATTGAACGAGGCTTCGCGCCAGGCGATGGCGGATTATCTTGCGGCGATCAAAGCGCTCAAGGAAGCCGGTCCCAAAAAAACCGCCGGCGTCTCGAAATGGTTGTTTCCCTCGTTCGGCGAAAGCGGGCATTTGACGCGGCAACATTTTGCGCGCGACCTCAAGGAACTGGCCGCTTCCGCGGGCCTCGCACCGCGGCTCGTCAGCCCGCATGTGCTGCGTCACGCCTTTGCAAGCCATCTTCTGCATAACGGCGCCGATCTGCGCATCGTTCAAACGCTGCTCGGCCACACCGATATCTCGACGACGCAGATCTATACACATGTGGTCGAGGAGCGCCTGAAAAGCCTGGTGCGGGACCTGCATCCGCTGGCCGAGAAATAGCGTCGTGCCGGCTTTCGCGAAGGCAAGATCGGGGGTCGCGACTCATCTTGACTTCGGAGGCATCTCACCCGAAACAGCCCATTCCCATCACTGCTGAACTGGCAACGATGCCTGGATGCGCTCTAAACAATTGAAAACGCGCACTTTCTTCACGCGAACCTAAATCCGCTTCGCACGCCCATGTTCGTCCCTATACTGATTTAATGCCGGATCAGATGCGCAGTTACCTTGATTTCGAAAAGCCCGTCGCCGAACTCGATGCCAAGATCGATGAATTGCGCGCGCTGGCGGCTTCCGGCAGCGACATCGGCGAGGAAATCTCGCGAATAGAAGACAAGGCGGCGCAGGCGCTGAACGATCTCTACGGCAACCTGACGCCGTGGCAAAAAACGCTCGTGGCGCGCCATCCGCAGCGGCCGCATCTGACCGATTTTATCAATGCGCTGATCTCGGAATTCACGCCGCTGGCGGGCGATCGAAAGTTCGGCGAGGACGCGGCGCTGGTCGGCGGCTTCGGCCGCTTCCGTGGCGAGAGCATCTGTGTGATCGGCCAGGAAAAGGGCGCCACCACCGAATCGCGCATCAAGCATAATTTCGGCATGGCGCGGCCCGAGGGTTATCGCAAGGCGGTCCGGCTGATGGAGATGGCGGACCGATTCGGCATTCCCGTGCTGTCGATCGTCGATTCCGCCGGCGCCTATCCCGGCATCGGCGCGGAGGAGCGCGGGCAGGCCGAAGCCATTGCGCGTTCGACCGATGCCTGCCTGTCGCTCGGCGTACCCAACATCGCGATCATCACCGGAGAGGGGATGTCGGGTGGCGCCATTGCCATCACGACGGCGAACCGCGTGCTGATGTTCGAGCATGCGATCTACAGCGTGATCTCGCCGGAGGCCGCCTCCTCGATCCTGTGGCGCGATGGCACCAAGGCGCAGGAGGCCGCGACCAGCATGAAGATCACCGCGCAGGACATGTTGCGGTTTGGCGTGATCGACCAGATTCTGAAGGAGCCGGCCGGAGGCGCGCATCGCGATCCCGCCGCCGTGATCGCCACCACAGGCGATGCCATCGCGCTGACCCTGAACGACCTGCGCCACCTCGATTCCGCCGCGATTCGCGCGCAGCGGCGGCAGAAGTTCCTCGATATCGGCCGGAAGTTGGGGTGAAATCGGCCCCGTTTTCGCAAGACGCCGCGGGCAGCGGGGCCTCGAGTCCTCAGCTTTTCCAAAATTCGGCCATTTTGGCCGCAATTAGGCCCAGACAGCAATATTTAAGCCCTATTCACCACGCCCGAGATGGCTCCCGCCGTAACGCCCGCCGTGGCTTGCGACCAGGGGGGCTTTAAGGATAATATTTTATTCAATGGCTTCAGGGCATGGACGCCGTTGTGGGGTTGCGAAAATTGCGCGTCGAATTGCTCTAGGGGTGTGGAGCTTTGCATTGATCGGTCGCTCGCTGGTTCGCGCGCTCGTGACATCTGCCGCACTTGCGGCTGGTGTGCTGCTGGCCGGCTGCAACGGCGACGAAATCTCGCTCGCCAATAACGCCAAAGCCAACCAACCGGTCCCGCCAAAGCTGATCGCCAAGATGGAGGCGCAGGACATGGACCTGCAGTCGCCGATCCTGGTCCGGCTGTTCAAGCAGGAGGCCGAGCTTGAAGTCTGGAAGCAGGATCGCTCGGGCCGCTTCGCGCTTCTGAAGACCTATCCGATCTGCCGCTGGTCGGGAGACCTCGGACCCAAGGTACGCGAGGGCGACCGCCAGGCCCCCGAAGGCTTCTATTCGATCACGCCCGCGCAGATGAACCCGCAGTCGGCCTACTATCTTTCCTTCAACACCGGCTACCCGAACGCCTACGACAAATCGCTCGGACACACCGGCTCGGAGCTGATGGTGCATGGCGACTGCTCGTCACGCGGCTGCTACGCCATGACCGATGAGCAAATCGCGGAAATCTATTCGCTCGGGCGGGAATCCTTCTTCGGCGGTCAAAAGTCGTTCCAGCTGCAGGCCTATCCGTTTCGGATGACGCCGCTCAACATGGCCAGGCATCGCAACAATCCGAACATGCCGTTCTGGAAGATGATCAAGGAAGGCTACGATCATTTCGAAGTGACACGGCAGGAACCGAAGGTCGATTTCTGCGAAAAGAAATACGTCTTCGATGCCGTCAAGCCGCCGGATGCCAAGCGCGAGCCGGCGTTTGACGCCTCGGCAAAATGCCCGGTTTATATGGTGCCGGATGAAGTCGCCGAAGCCGTCCGCGAAAAGCAGGAGACCGATCAGGCCGAGATCGCCAAACTGGTTGCGCGTGGAACGCCGGTGGCGCGGGTCGGCACCGGAATTGACGGCGGCATGCACAAGGTATTCGCGGCCAAGCTGCCCGGCGGCAATACCGGGCTCTCGGAAGGCGGCCAGGGCCTGGCGCTGCTTACCCTTGAAAAGGCGCCCGGCACCATCCCCTCGCACGTCAATATTCCACGTGGGCCGGTTACCTCGCCGGATGACCCATTTGCGGCGTCGCTAGGGACGGCCGCTTCACCCGAGCCCGCGACGCGGGTGGCGTCCGCGGCGCCAAGCGCGCAATCCCAGATTACCTCATCCCAAAATACCCAATCTGAAGGCTTCTTCTCCAGCCTCGCCCGCAAGGTTGGCCTCGGCGGCAGCGCGGATACCACCGCGACTGCATCTGCGTCTGCCACGGCCAAGCCGAAGGCTGCCGAAGCCAGGCTTCCGCGCCCGGAAGCCGCGATGTCGAAGGCCTCGGCACCGAAGGCCGATACCAAGCAAGCCGCCGCACGTCCGCCCTTGAAGCCAGCGCTAACCGATACCGCAGCGGCCACGCCCGCCCCGGCCCCCGCCGCACCCAGCCTTGTCGCCGGGGCGCAACCGATCGTGTCAGCGAATTCGTTTGAGAGCCGCTTCTCGGCGGTCAAGTAAGCTCATCACCGCCCGATCCTCGCCATCACGCCTGCGACAGCGGTCCGGCCGCCGGCTGCATCATCGCCGTAAGCGTGTCATCGGCAACGCTTGAGGGCAGATCTGGATTAGACCTTGTCGATGCCGTAGGCTCTCGCCGGCTTCCATAGCCTAGAAAAAACGGGGAGAACGCTCATGGCCGAATCGGAATTGGCTGCATTGCATCGCCGTCGATTTTTGAAAGGAATGGTCGTCGCCGGCGGCGCATCCATCACCGCCCCCGCAGCTGCTCAATCGCGGACTCCAGAGAAGCCGAACGGCAACGCGTCACCGCCTACCGCAGCCGCAAGAGCCAACGAACGCGAACACCCACCGGAAGTCGACCGACTGACAACGGAAAAGTCCGGCTCCGACTTCATGGTCGATGTGTGCAAAACGCTCAACCTGGACTACATCGCCTCCTGCCCAGGCTCGACGTTTCGGGGCCTGCAGGAAAGCTTCATCAACTATGGACAGAACAAGCGTCCGGAATGGCTGACGTGCCTGCACGAGGAAGTGTCGGTTGGCATGGCGCATG
>Ga0137404_10003299_pt1 | contig 10775 bp, 10 predicted proteins | sample CZOMad2_1_16fung_FD_108285 | JGI IMG/M metagenome (GOLD analysis project Ga0137404, IMG submission 108285) | Vadose zone soil fungal communities from Angelo Coast Range Reserve, California, USA - CZOMad2_1_16fungal (Illumina Assembly) | ecosystem: Environmental > Terrestrial > Soil > Vadose... | reverse complement strand
GCGAACATCGTAGTTCTGCTGGAGGGCAGTGTGGATCAGGTCTTGAAGCTGCTTGTCTTGAAACACCTCCCACCATTTTTGGTCTCCGAGCGATTCCGCCGCAGGCTGTGTTGCCTCTCGGGGCATGGCTCCACGGTACGTTCCAGGAACGTTGACGCTCGGTCTCTTATAGTTGGGCCCCACAGAGCAGCCCGAAAGAAGGAGCATAACCAGGGAAAGAGCGATAAGTCTTCTCACGTCAGTCTGCCTCCGATGGGCTCGGATGCGGAACAGCAGGACTGAGCGCGCCACCGCGGCGTTGCGCCAGACGCTCGACCAAGACGAACAGCGCCGGAATGATGAATATGGCAATGGCGGTGGCGGCCGTCATGCCACCGATTACGGTAGTGCCCATGATCTGACGGGCCACAGATCCCGCACCGGACGCTGTCCAGAGCGGCACGCAGCCGAGAATAAACGCAAACGAGGTCATCAGAATGGGACGCAGACGAAGTCTTGCCCCTTCGAGTGCTGCATCAACGAGAGGCTTTCCCTTTTCGTACTCCTCCTTGGCGAACTCAACGATAAGAATCGCGTTCTTTGCGGCCAGACCGATAAGCATCACCAACCCGATTTGCGAGTAGACATCGTTCTCGATTTGCACCATATAAGCCGGATAGAAAGCGCTGAGCACGGCCCGGCGCAGCCACAAAACTCCGAAGGCGCCGAATACCGCGACCGGCGTGCTCAGCAACACGCTGAAAGGTAGTGACCAGCTTTCGTAGAGCGCCGCGAGAATCAGGAACACGAACAACAGCGAGAAACCGAAGATGACCGAAGCGGGGAGTCCTTGCCGTGCCTGCTGCTCTTGATAGGACATGCCCATGTAGTCGTAGCCCATTTCACGAGGCATGGTCTGTCTGAAGACTTCTTCCAGTGCCGCTGTCGCCTGGTCCGAGCTATAACCCGGCGCGGCGCTGCCATTGATTTGCGCTGAGCGATACTCGTTGTAGCGCATCGTGAATTCGGGGCCGTCACGTGATTCGAACTTCGTCAGCGCGGAAAGCGGAACCCTCTCGCCCGCGTTGTTCCTCACATAAAACTGCCCGAGGTTGTCCATATTCGACCGGTAAGGTGCTTCTGCTTCGACATACACCTGCCAAGTACGGCCGAAAGCGTTGAAGTAGTTGACGAACAGCCCGCCCATGAAGGCCTGAATAGTTCTGTAAACGTCGCTGACGGCTACCCCTTGCTTCAGCACTTTCTCCCGGTCGACCTCCAAGAACTTTTGCGGCACGCTCGGCAGAAAGGAGGTGGATACCGAACCAATCTCGGGACGCTTGCGAGCGGCCGCCAGGAATCTGTCCAGGTTGCCTGCCAGAAATTGGATATCCCGCCCGGCACGGTCTTCCAGAACGAACTGAAATCCGCCGGAAGTGCCAACTCCAGGAATTGCCGGCGGCGAGAAGCTGAAAGCGGTTCCTTGCGGAAGCTTGCTGAGCTGCTGGTTCAAGCGCTCCTTGATTTCCTGGTACTGTTCCGCTCTCGTTTTACGGTCGCTCCAGGGCTTCAGAGTGACGAAATAGAAGGCGTTGTAACTGGTCCGGACAAAGCTGAGCAAACTGAAACCAACAACACTCGTGGTGTACTGGACGCCTGGCGTATTGGCGAGGATCTCCTCAACCTGTCTCGACGCTGCAGCCGTACGTCCCAGCGAGGCCGCGTTCGGAAGCTGCATGTTGATGAAGACATAGCCCTGATCTTCATCGGGCAGGAAGCTGGATGGCACGCGGCTGCCAAAGAAAACGCCGGCAAGGCCGCAGGCCACAAGCACCACCAGCGCCAAGACGCTTTTCCGGATCATCCCACCGGACAGACGCAGATAGATTTCCGTGCCGCTCCCGAAAATATGATTGAACCACGCGAAGAATTTTGCGAGCGGCCCGCGGCTTTCCTTCTTTGGCCGGAGCAGGAGCGCGGCAAGCGCCGGGCTCAGCGTGAGGGCGTTAAAAGCCGAGAGGACCACCGAGATTGCGATGGTCAAGGCAAATTGCTGGTAGAGCCGTCCGGTGATGCCTGGGATAAAGACTGTCGGTACGAAAACCGCCGAGAGGACCAGGGCGATACCGATGACCGGGCCCGACAGCTCTTGCATTGCTTTTCGAGCTGCGTCCTTGGGAGCAAGACCCTCGTCGATGTGACGTTGGACGCCTTCGACGACGACAATGGCGTCGTCCACCACCAAACCGACGGCCAGCACCAACCCGAACATGGAAAGGGTATTGATGGAGAAGCCGAACAGCGGGAAGAGAGCAAACGTGCCCACCAGCGAGACGGGTACGGCAAGCATCGGGATCAAGGTAGCGCGCCAGTCTTGCAGGAAAAGGTAGACCACTAGGATCACCAGGACGATGGCGATCAAAAGGGTTTCAATAATCTCCTTTATGCCTTCCGTAACGGCACTCGTCTGGTCCAGCGATATGGCGTAATCCATATCTTGCGGGAAGCGCTGCTTCATCTCGGCCATCAGCTTTCGGACGCCTGCGGCCGTTTGGACCGCATTGGAACCTGGCAACTGGTAGACGGGAATAACGATGGCGGGCTTGCCATTCAAGCGGCTGACAATGCTGTAGTCCTGTGCGCCTAGCTCGACGCGTGCGACGTCTTTCACGCGAACCGTTCCGCCATCTGGCGCCTCGCGCACGATCACGTTTTCGAATTGTTCCGGGGACGTCAGGCGGCCTTGCGCAAGCACGGAATAAGTGAATTGCTGGTTCGCGGGAGCTGGTTCACCGCCCACCTGACCAGCAGGATTGACCGTGTTCTGCGCCTGCACTGCATTGACGATGTCCGTAACCGTGATGCCCAGCTTCGCCAGCTTGTCAGGCTGCACCCAGAGCCTCATCGCATACTGCCCTGCGCCGAAGACCTGCGTCTGGCCCACACCGTACAAGCGGGCGATGGGGTCGTTGAGGTTGATATAGGCGTAGTTGCCAAGGAACGTCGTATCGAAAGTGCCCTTCGGGGAAAATAGGCCGACCAGCATGAGCGGTGCGGTCGTCGACTTTTTGATGGTGACTCCATAGTTGCTAACTTCAGGCGGAAGCTGACCGGCAGCCAGTTGCTCGCGCGACTGCGTGAGGATGAGATCGGTGTTCGGGTCCGTCTTCAGGTCGAAGTTTACGATCAGGGTGGTTTGTGAGTTGCCGGTAGCGTTCAGCGAGTACATGTAGTTCATGTTGTCCACGCCGTTGATCTGCTGTTCGATCGGCGTGGCGACGGCTTGCTCCAGGGTCTGCGCATCCGCCCCGACATAGGTAGCCTGCAGTTGAATTTCCGGTGGAACGATGTTAGGAAACTGCGCCACGGGCAGGCCTGTGATGGTGACCGCGCCCACAATCACCATAAGGATGGCGATCACCATCGCCACGATCGGACGGTTGATGAAGAACTTCGACATAATTCAGTTTCCTTCCCCGGAAAGATGTACGGGCTTGGGAGTAACGAGAGTTCCTTCCCTGAGTTGTTGCAGTCCTTGGACTACAACTTGCTCACCCGGCTTGAGGCCCTCGTCAATAACCCACATCGTCCCGACCGTCGCGCCGGGCTTCACGGTGCGCATACTAACTTTGTGATCGCTGCCGACAACCGCCACGTGATAGCTTCCCTGCGACTGGCCAACGGCACTCTGCGGCAGCAGCAGAGCGTCTTTTTTCATGTTGGTTTCGACACGCACACGTCCGTACTGGCCGGGACGCAGAATGTTGCCGGGATTGGGGAAGGCGGCAACGATGCGAATCGTGCCCGTGCTTGGATCCACTTGCCGGTCCGTCAGCAGGATTTTGCCCTTTTGAGGGTAGATACTGCCGTCAGTCAGGATCAGTTTGAGCGAGTTTCCGAAAAAACTGATGGTGTGCTCGTTGGAGATGGCATTGCTCTTCCTTTGTGCGAGGAGATACTCCTGTTCGCTAATCGGGAAAAAGGCTTTGATGGGATCCACTTGCGAAACGGAAGTCAAGATAGAGTTGGCTCCGACCAGGTTGCCGATCTGGACCTGGGCAATCCCCGCGATTCCATCCACCAGCGAGGTGATTTTCGTCCACTCCAGGTTGAGTTCCGCCTGCTCCACCGTGGCCTTGGCCGATTCGACGGCCGCTTGTGCACCAAGCTTGGCCTGAGTCTCGTTATCTAATTGACTCTTCGCGATGGCCTTGCCCTCTGCCAGCGGAGTATCGCGCTCTACGTCGAGGGTTGCTTTGCCTAGCTGAGCTTGCGTTTGCGCAAGGTCGCCTTTAGCGCGATCGAGCGTCGCCTGAAAGGGCCTCGGATCTATTTCGAACAGCACCTGGCCTTCGTGGACGAGCGAACCCTCTTTGTAGTTTTGCCTGATGATGTAGCCTGAGACCTGGGGTCGGATCTGCGCGTTGACGTAGCCATCCAGAGTCGCCACCCATTCGCTGTACACCGGGACATCGCGTTGTTCTACGGTGGCCACTTCGACCTCCGGCGCCGGCGTGGCCGTTGCTGCCTGACCTTTGTTGCACCCTGAGACAAAAATGCCGAGGGCTACTGTCAAGACCACCGTTGGCAACTTGGCCCCTTCAGGTATCAGGTATCGCAGGCAGCTCGTTGGAACGACTCCCTTGGCCGGTATAACGCCACTTGGTCCAATAGCTTTGGAGTTCTGAATTGTCATGTTCTTGGCTTTTTTCCGATTATCGTCATTGGTTTCCCCTTTAAATCGTTTCCATGCGCCGAATGTCAATTTCCGTCTCCGGAGTCGGGACCATGCCCCTGCTGAAGACGATTCCAGCCTCGTTTGAAAAGTGCGACCTTTTGGAGTTCGCGTTCGGCCCTGTGCCAATCATCAACCTCATTGCCTGGGAGGCCGGCACGCTCAAGATAGATTTCGTATGCACGGCGCCTGATTTCTTCGTGACTTGGTGCGTGGTTTCGAGAAGCATCTTCTGCGTGAGGCTGAATGGGACTTGCGTGGGGCTCCAAAGTCTCGCTTCTCTTGCCTTTCAATGTCATACCCGAGTCCTTTCCTTTCGTAGTTGAATTGCTCTCGATCTCACCCGACCCCTGACACCTCCGCGCCACGGGTCCCGAGGGGGTAAGTCGGGACCCGTGGCCACAAGGACGGTATCGTTGGTTCAAAACCGAAAGACGATACCGGCAGAGGGCTGGGCGGTGTGGGCTGTCGCGCCAGAGTGCAGTGCGTCCAGTCCAAAGTCCGGCCGTTCGTACACGAAGCCACGGTATTCGCCGCGAAGTGTGAAGTGCTTGCTTAGGTCGTGGTCGACGCCGCCTCCGTAGACAAACGCCGCTTTGGCTTGACTCTGCGCTCCGGAAACAAATCCACCCAGATTACCCATAGGGTCAAACACGAGAGCGCCGGCGCCCGCGAGAGCATAAGGATGGAGTTTGAAAACGCGGCGCGGAGCTGTCACAACGAGCGCACCCGTAGCCTGATGCACATTGGCTTGGACGCCGGTCGGGCCGGAGGAGCTGAAATTCTGTTGCGCGTTCCGGGCGTAGCCGTAACTTGCATCAGCCGTCAGCCAGCGATTGAAGTGATAGCGATAGCTTACGAGAAAGCCACCGGTGTCCGTGGCGTGCTGGTTGATCCCGTTTCCGCTCGAGTCTTTCGTAAGGAAGCCAGTCCCCTGGACTCCAATTTCCTGCCAGCGTCCTTCCTGGCCCATCGCTCCCGAAGCGGTCACTAGGATCCCAAGAATTGCTGCCACAACAGCCTTCCGAATCATGTTTTTCCTTCTCCCTTTGCTGGATTTCGCTCCATAACGACAAAACCAATTCGATCAAACACGCTCTGCTTGACAACCTGATCTCCCGACGAAATGCTGTCGTCGCGCACTCGATTCAGTGACGATGCCTTGGGCCGATAGGACCGTCCGGGCCGGTGAAACACAAAAATCCCAAACTCGCCAATACAGCGAGAAACAGAAACGTCATGATGAGGCCTCCCTTCGTCCCCGCTTTAACCACACGCATTGCAGGCGACCTGATCTTCCGAGAGATGTCTGGTGTTGCCGATCGTTCGTGAAGCGTCCCTTCCGGACGTCCACGCTGATCCGACAAAGTGCTTCAATCTCTCGCGCAATTTCCTTCGCCCATGGAACACTCGAGTCTTTACCGCGCCAATGGAAATTCCCATGATTCGAGCGGTCTCTTCGGTCGATCGCTCGCCAAGCTCACGCAACTGGATTGCCTTCCGTATTCCAGGCGGCAACTCATTCATAGCCAAGGACAGCATTTCCGCCCACTCTCGCTGTGAATAGATAGCTTCGGGATCCGGATTTGAGTCAGGGACCTCCAGCGAGGTTGTGGTTTCCTCATTCCCGCTTAAATCGCCGATCAAGACTTCGCGCAACCCGCGACCTCTCCGTAAGAACATCAGGGCTTCGGTGATCGCGATACGCGTCAGCCAGGTGGAAAACGCAGATCTCCCTTCGAACTTGCGCAGATGGGTGAAAGCTTTTTGGAAGCTTTGCTGCACGACATCCTCGGCGTCTTCTCGCGTGCGCGTAATGCGCCGCGCAACAAAGAAAATCCTTTGCTCGTGTCGCCCGACCAGGATTTCAAACGCGTGGCCATCACCGTTTTGCGCGGCAACGACGAGCGCCGCGTCTTCTGCGGCCGGACCATCAAGGGAAAGATTCCCCAGTCCTGCTTTGTCAATCTCGTCTACGACTTTGGATAGCATCTCAGTGCTCCTTACTCCCTCTCTTTTTGCGCTCCTGGCATTTGACCAATTGCCGGCGTCCGTCGTGTCCGCTTTGGCCGAGGGCCTGGGACCAACGCTCATCGGGACATCAGGACCGGGAGGTCCGCCTCGCGCAGGACCGTTCGTGTGACGCCACCGAACATCCACTCGCTTAGGTGGGAGTGGCCATAGGCGCCCATGACGATGAGATCGGCACGGAAAGCGGCAGCTTGCGACAGCAGCAGGCGACCCACGTCTTTTCCGCCGGACGACAATCGTCGTACCTCTACTTGCGCTCCGTGGCGCGCCAAGTGGCGTGCGATGTCCGCCCCCGGCTCCTGGCCGTGACCTGGATGACGCTCATGGTCGACGACCAACACCTCGACCACCTCGGCCCTCACAAGCAACGGTAGAGCGTCCGCAACGGCCCGGATGGACTCGCGCCTAGCGTTCCATCCCACAAGGATGCGGCGGACCCGGGATACCGTGCCACGTGGTGGAAACGTGATGATCGGCCGGCCGGAAGTCAGAACGAGGGACTCCGCTAGGCCAGGAGGGCGGGCCGTCTGGCCCGCAGGCTCCGGGCGGGCAATCACCACCAGGTCCGCGTAGTACGCATGCACGCCCACCTCGCTGCTCAAGTATGGCAACGATCTCCACTCCGACTCCGAACGGAGTCCGTGGTGACGGACGATGTCCCCGAAGAGGCCGCGGTGCTCCGCCTCGATCCTTTCGAGTTGCGCTCGGTGCACCTCGATCACGCTGAGCATGCCCTCGCCGCGGGCGAACGTCTCTGCCGGGGTAACTGCGGGTTCCGGCTGGATGAATACGCTGATCAGGCGCGCGCCGTGCTCCTCGGCGAGCACGCCGGCGAATTCCAAGATGCCTGCTGTTTCGTTGCGCCCATCAATGAAGACGACGATTTCTCCGAACTCAGCAGCGCCCTTGTCAGTGCGCCTGGGGGCCGGCTCAGGGAGCGGAGACCATGTCGACTGTTTGCTGGCCATAGCTAGTCCTCCTTCTCGTCGTGCGTTCACTCACATCGGCCATCACCTGCAAGGAAATCCTCCCGCGCTCGTATTGGGCCAACACGAAACGCTCCGCGGTCTCGGCGTCCTTGATCGTTTGCAACAACCAGTTCAGTTCTTCTCTATTCACGACGCACTCCTTTCCTCACCTCTGACGATTCGACTTTCTCTTCTCGATGTTGTGCACGACGTCCCGGATGTAAATACCGGTCGCGATGAGTTCCGCGCCCTCTTTGGACAGGTCGGCGAGTGCCTTCTCCCCGCTCTTGTCGATGAAGGTCACGCCTGTGAGGTCCACCACACACTTGCGTTCCCGGCGATCGACTTCTGTTTTCTTCCAGGTGGACTTCAGTTCTGAAATCCACGGCTGAACGAGTCGGCCTTCAAGCGTCCACCTTTGTTCGGAAAGTGTTTCGGCGATCGTGATTCGTAGCATTCCCATGACTCGCTTCTTTCGCCCGGTGGCGGTGTTCCTTCGACCACCAACCGGTTTACCCTCTCAATTTCGAACTCTTCCCCAACCCCTGTCCTTCACGAACGGGAGGTAGTTCGCAAACGCCTGCGCATATGGACTTCCGACCCGCCTCGTTCAAAGTGCACATCGTCCATATACGCTTTCATCAGCTGGATGCCGCGTCCGTGTTCCGATGCCGGGTCCGATGTGAGGCCGTTACCCACTATCTTTCCGAAGTCGAATCCTTTTCCCTGATCCGTCACGATGATTGATATTTCATTGCCGGGCCCACAGCGGCAGCGGATGTGTACTTTTGTTTCTGGATCTTCCTGATTGCCGTGCACGACTGCGTTGTCCAGCGCTTCCCGGAGCGCCAGCTCAACGTCGGGTTCTGCTCCCGGAACACAGTGCGATCCTTCAATCAGCCGCATCAAGCGGTCGACCAGCGGTGAGATGGCTTGAATCGCGCCGGGCATCCAGGAGTCGACTTCCAGGATGGAAGACCCGGAGCGTTTTCCTAGGAATGGTGGTTGAGAATTTGACGCTCCGTTCAGGCTTCGCATTCCACTCATCGCAATCGCCTCACGCCCGGGAGAAATGCATCGCGCGTGCCAAAGCGCGGAGGGTTCCGAAGGTTGCGGAACTTATTGATTTGTATCGAGATGGCGAGGCGTAAGACTGTTCTTTAAATCAAGCTGCCAGCGTGCCAGTGCCAGAAAGATGGTAGGCTGCCAGTTCTCTGGCACACGAGGCCACCCTCAAGCAGCAACTGCTTTGGGCGAAAAGGGCGGATGAAAAAAATGAAGCCCGAAGGATTAAACGGTAGGGCGCGCGATCCCGAGCTTACGAATTCTCAGCTGGAGGGTCGATCGCTTCATTCCAAGATCCCCGTTCGGCTATTTCAGCGCCGACGTCCACCACAAGATGACTCCGGAACTAGTAATCCGAGATTCGACTCGCGCGGTTTTGCGGACGGAATCGGAAAATCGATGGCTAAAAAGGCGCGGACCACTTTGTGATCCTCGCTTTCCATAACCAAGGCCGCGGCTGATCGCCATGTTATGTCACTGCGACACCGGCAAGAAGACTTCCGACGGCGCTAGGAATTCGACGTTGGGAATTTCGGTCGTTACACGAACGCGCTCGAACTTCCCTTTCTTTCCGCCGCCCTTAGCTTCAAATGTCAACAGATACTGATGGTTGAGGTGTTCCTGGATTTCGTCGAAGTAAGGCTTAAGGGAAACAGCCCGCTCGAAACCCAGGTAATACGATTCCGCGCCTGTTTCTTCGGACAGCCGGCTGAGGTTGCCTTGCGCGTTGAAAGTGCGGAAATACACGCGGCCGACACGGCCTGCGTCCGGATAATACATCGTCCAGACGTTGACGTTTTCCTTCTGCGCGTGCTCGATCGTGGTATCGAGATCAGGATCGATGGGATCAAAGCCACCGCGGAAATAGTCGATTCCCGAAGTAATCATAATGATCGATCGCCGGTCACCACCCTTGTTCGGCCAGCGCTTCAGCCAATCCTGCAGCGCGAGATAGGGACTCGAGAATGCCCCGGAGTTGCCCACCGGGATGCGCAAGGCCTTCACGGCGAGGGCATGATCGTTGGTAAAGTTTTGGGCGACCACTGCTGTGCCATTGCGGTTATAAGCAACTGCGATGTACGTAGAGGGTGGCTGCGCATTAATAAAGGCTTTCAGATCGTTCCACTGGTTGGCAACTTCGGAGCTGAGCGAATCGTCGATCAATATGGCGAGAAAGAGCGATTCTCCACGCGTCCAGTCAACTACCTGCATGCGTTCCTTACCTTGAAACACCTGGGCGTCTTCTTTCTTAATGGGCGGCGGCGTGGCATTTTTCTTAGCGACCGCTGTGACGGTCACGGTTACGGCCTCGCCCGCTGCCTGAGTAGGAACTGTGGCCATCAACTCTAGCCCTACAATGGACGCGGCGAGAACCAGAAGCGCTTGCCCCGATAGATATCTCGAATTCATGTAAATGCCTCCTTGTCTTATCGCAGTTAAACAGGAAATCCGACTGAGGGTATTCGTACGCAAACCCGCGCGCGCCCAGTAGAAGCCGGTACGAGCGCCCCCGGTCAGCTAAGGCGCGCGGACAATAGATGCTTACTTCACCAGTTCATCCGCATAACGGACGGGAACTGCCAAGTTCGAGCCGCCAAAATCATTCAGAATGGCGAAGTTCACGCCAATTACCTTGCCATTGCGATTGAAGAGCGGTCCGCCGGAACCGCCGGAGGTTGTCGCTGCATCGTAAACAATCTTGTCCTTTAAGATATCTCCGATGTGTCCCTGGGTAGTCGTTGGGCGAATGAGGTGTTGCGCTGCCAACTGCGAAACAATCTGGGTCACCCCGCGCGCGTTTTCCGTCACTTTTCGTGTGACGTCACTTCCCGCACGCGCGAAGATACCTTCAATTCCCGTAGGGTATCCAATCAGGACGACCGGATCGCCCGTCACACTGGCTTCACTCCGATCATCGAGCACCAGGAGTGCGGTGTGAAGCGGTGCGGGTGTCTGTAGCATGAGGGTTGCTAAATCGGCATGGGACGAAATCCGGT
>Ga0137404_10003297_pt1 | contig 10778 bp, 10 predicted proteins | sample CZOMad2_1_16fung_FD_108285 | JGI IMG/M metagenome (GOLD analysis project Ga0137404, IMG submission 108285) | Vadose zone soil fungal communities from Angelo Coast Range Reserve, California, USA - CZOMad2_1_16fungal (Illumina Assembly) | ecosystem: Environmental > Terrestrial > Soil > Vadose... | reverse complement strand
GCAGCCTGAGGCGCACCTGAATCTTGGAACGGCGCTGGCAATACAGGGTCGCAGGGAGGAAGCTGCTACGCAGTTCCGAGAAGCTCTCCGGCTCAAGCCCGACTACGCGGAGGCGAGGCAACAGCTAGAGGCAATTTCGGCACCGCAGCAAAAATAGGAAGGCTTTTTACCACGGATTTCGCGGATTTCGCGGATTCGGAACAGAAGGACGAGGCATGAGGTATTCTTCTGTGTTTGTCTCCTCCGTGATATCAGTGAAATCAGTGGTCAATTGTTTAAGAGAAGGATCTGCGTACCGCGTCCGCGTCTCTGCGGGCTGGTCTTTGCATAAGCGAAAGCCCGCCAGAATGCTCATAAATTACTCATAAACATGGTTTTGCGACAAAGGCGTCAATTCACGGATGATTCAATCAAGATAGAGAATTCTAACACTCTATGGCGCAAATTGTTACGCCTGGTATTGCTCTGATTCTGGCATTTCTCCAATTCTCCACGACTCCGGTACCTCTATTTCTTCAAAAATCGTTCAAAAAAATGTAAAAAAACTATTGACGTACGCCTTGTGCTCAGGGATAGTGGCACCACACACGGTAACACAAACTACATAACATATGAGAACAAAAGCACTATTATGCGCTGCGGGTATCCTCGCAGCATGCGCTGCCACATCCATGGCACAAAACGTTTATTCACTGAACACGGTCGGCTACGTGACACAGGTTCCCGGAGCCAACCAGTTCATTGCCATCTGCAATCCGGTCACGAACACCTCAGTTGCTAACACGCTCGATAACCTTATTAAGTCGAACACGCCGGTCAATGCGCAGGTTCTGAAATGGAATTATGCGGCGGTCCATTTTGATGCGTTCACGCGAGTGGTCTTTGGTAACGGCTGGAGTCCGACCACTGGTGCGGCGGCAACCCTTAACCCTGGAGAAGGCGTCTTCCTCAAGAGCCCATCGGCGACCAATATTACATTCGTCGGTGATGTGCTCGATGCCAAGTATTACGGCCTGCAGACGAACAGCCTCCGCTCGGGCTTCGAGCTTGTTGGCTCCAAGCAGCCTCTGACCGACTCTATCACCAACATCGGTCTGCTCATCCCATTCAGCTCCAGCCCGGTGAACCAACTCCTGAAGTGGAACGTTGGCCTCCAACACTATGATTCCTTCACAAGAGTAGCATTCGGGAGTGGCTGGAGTCCGTCCGTCCCGACGAACAACGTGGGGGAAGGGTTCTTTACGAAGCTTGCTGCGCCCTACACTTGGGTTCAACAATTCACCGTACAATAATCAAACGATTATAACTTAAACCTACAAAAAACTCACAAACACCAACCAACACAACCAATCAGTAAAATGAAAAAAACAATACTCCTAATCGGTATCACGATGGCGAGCCTATCCTCGTTCGCCCAGGGATTCCTCAACTTTAGCTGGTTCGGCAGCGGTAACGCTACCGCTGGCGTTCGAATCGCCGCGCCCAGTAACCCTTCTTCACAGTTGCCGGGATGGTATGTCTCGGGCGACTACAGCGTGGAGGCCTACATGGCTTTTGGGACTGGGCAGGCCGAAGGGTCTTTGGTCCCTATTGCAAGCACCAGGACGATATTCATCGGTGGTGCAACGACTACCATGAATGGCAGTCCGGCAACAGACGGCAGCGGACTGATCCAGGGTCCAATTGCAGACTCGGGGCTGGCTACGGGGGATGCCTCTCTCCAGGTGAGAGCCTGGTACGACCCGAATCATAACACAACCTATGATCAGGCGAATGCTTTGGGCCTGAACGTGGGTAAGTCGACGATCTACACCATCAACCTCCGCGGCCAGACCGATCCAACAGTTCAAACATTGGACGACATTAGCTTCCAACAGTTCACCGTCTCGTCAGTGCCGGAACCTTCGACGTTCGCGCTCGCTGGTTTGGGTGCTGCGGCGATGCTCATCTTCCGCCGCCGGAAGTAAGCTAACTCAGCTAATTATTCTCACGAAGCCCCGAGCAATCGGGGCTTCTTTTTTGTACCCCAGCACCGGAGTTAACCACCGATTTCACGGATTTCACGGATTCGGAATAAGCGGACCTTGTCTTATCTGTGAAATCCGCGAACTCCGTGGTTAAGAATCTTCGTTCGGCCGTTCGTCTGCGATTGCGCGAAGGCAGTAGCGGCAGCTATGCCTCGGTTGACAAGCGTCGTTAGCTCCGGGATAATTGGCATCACACCCAAACGACATATGAGAGCAACCGCCCTATCATGCGCTGCGGGCTTGCTCGCAGTCTGCGCTCCCGCCTCCCTGGCACAAACCGTCTATTCAGTGAACACGGTTGGTGTGGTAAGCGTAATTCCCAGCAATGGAAATTACGTTTGTATCTGCAACCCAGTCACGAATACCTCAGTCGCGAACACACTAGGGAACTTGATCGGAACAAATCTGCCGGTTGGGGGCAAGGTTCTGAAATGGAACTATGCGGCGGCCCATTTTGACATTTATACGCGCGTGGTCTTTGGCAACGGCTGGAGTCCGACCACCGCTCCCGCAGCGACGCTCAACCCCGGAGAAGGGTTCTTCGTGCAAAGCCCAATGCAGATTACCAACACCTTTGTCGGTGATGTGCTCGATGCCAGGTATTACGGCATACAGACTAACAGCCTCCGGTCGGGCTTTGAACTCGTGGGTTCGAAGCAACCCCTGACGGACTCGCTGCCCAACCTGGGCCTACAGCCCCTGCACTTTACTCCTCCGGACACGATCCTCAAGTGGAACGTTGCCAGCCAACATTATGACGGCTATGTTAGGTCAACATTCGGCAGTGGTTGGAGCCCAACCATCCCGACGAACAACGTGGGCGATGGTTTCTTTACGAGGCTTTTTGCGCCTTACACCTGGGTCGAAAACTTCACCGTGCAATAATCAACCCGAATAAGAAACCAACACAAGCAACAGGAAAAATGAAAAAAACAATACTCGCAATCGGCATTACGATGGCGAGCTTTCCCACGTTCGCCCAAGGGCACATCAACTTTAGCTGGTTCGGCAGCGGTAACGCGACCGCTGGCGTTCGAATCGGCTCAGGCAACAACGTCCCCTCCCAGTTGCCGGGATGGTATGTCTCGGGCGACTACAGTGTCGAAGCATACATGGCTAACGGGGCCGGCCAGGCGGAAAGCTCTCTGGTTCCCATTGCAAGCACCAAGACGGTATTCGCTGGTGCTGCAACGACGACCGCCTCTGGTAGTCCTGCATCAGACGGCAGCGGGTTATGGTCTGCTGGACCGCGAGACACTGGGCTCGCGGTCGGACTTGCCACAATTGAGGTGCGAGCCTGGTATGATCCGAATCACAACTTGAATTATGTTCAGGCGCAAGCTTTGGACTATAACTGGGGCAAATCGACGTTGTACAATATCAACCTCGTTACCAGCAATGATCCAGCAATTCAGAGCCTGGACAGCATTAACTTCCAGCCGTTCACGGTCGAGACCCCTGCGCCGGAACCTTCGACGTTCGCGCTGGCTGGTTTGGGTGCTGTCGCGATGCTCATCTTCCGCCGCCGGAAGTAAGCTGAGCAAAGGCAGTTAATTATTCTCACGAAGCCCCGAGCAATCGGGGCTTCTTTTTTGTACGGGTCCGAGTAGCGGAGCGCGGACGTTCCTGTCCGCAGCAATTTCCAAATGCCAAGCCGCGTCAGCATGTCTAGTCTAGGCCTTAGTGATTAGCAAGTAGCTGCGGACAGGAATGTCCGCGCTCCGGCCTTTTATGGAGCGATACGGAGAAGGCCGTCCTCGTCCCGAAATCTCGCGCTACTCCAGGGCCAGTCCTTCGCCGCTCGAACCAAGCCTGCTTTTGTCGGGTTGTTCTCGATGTACCGTACAGTCCGCTTTTCCTGTTAGGCATCAGGCACCACGCTCGAAGCGTGTATCGTTGGATATCAAAATGCCGGAACGCGTCCTCGCAAACCGTCGCCAGGTCAGGCCTGCGCAACGAACAAGCGCCGCGGCCCTTGTCGAGATACTCTTCCAGTTGCCTGCGTCTCTCACGTTGTTCTTCGATCTTCAGCAACGCAGCCCATTCCCCGAGAAGCTCCGCCGGGAATGCGTCTGCCAAATGGTATGTGATGAACTGCCTCAGACCGGGGGAATCGCGGTGTGGAAGGTAACCCCGTTCGTGCCAGCCGCGGAAACCTTCTCGCTGGGTTGCGTGGCTTTCCCGGGCGTCCCAGGCGCGTTTGCCTTTAACCAGATCGCGCACGCCTGGATTGTATGGCGGGCGGGGCAGGCGACGCGGTGGAGTGAACATCATCGGAGCCTGCCAGAACAAACCGCGCCGGAATAGGCCAATCTTGCGGCTACGTGTTAATTCACTAAAACCTCAACATGCTGGCGCGTCGTAGCATTTGAAAGTTGCTGCGGACAGGAATGTCCGCGCTCCGGCCCGAAGCTCCTTTGTGCCTCAGACGGATCGTAAAGCAGCCAAAAAAACCGTGAATTCTCTAGTATCCATGATAAGACTTCCGAGTTGATGACCCGTTTTTACAGCACCATCTTTCAACACCGCGCGTGGCTGGTGATGGCGCTGCTGATCCTTTTCGTCGGGGCCGTTCGGCTGCGATTGCGCGACATGCCGCTTGAGCGCGACGAAGGAGAGTACGCCTATTCCGGACAACTGATCCTGCAAGGCATCCCCCCTTACAAACTGGCGTATAACCTGAAGCTTCCCGGAGTTTACGCCGCTTACGCCCTCATGATGTTGTTGTTTGGGCAAACGGCTGCGGGCATCCATCTCGGCCTGCTGGTCGTGAATGCGGCCTCGATTATTCTGATGTTTTTTCTGGGGCGCAGGCTACTTGATCTGAACGGCGGATTGGTGGCGGCGGCGACTTTCGCGTTGTTATCGTTGAGTGTTTCGGTCCTGGGTTTGGCAGCTCACGCCAGCCACTTTGTTGTGTTAGCGGCGCTGGGAGGGACGTTGCTGCTGCTGCGGGTAACCGGAGCGCGGGCATTCCCGTCCGCAGCAACCTCGGGTCGGGAAGGAGCCTCTGGAAGCACTCAGATCCGTGGATGTTCGGAAGTTGCTGCGGACAGGAATGTCCGCGCTCCGGGCTGTTTTGCAAGCGGAGCGTTGTTCGGTGTCGCTTTTCTGATGAAGCAGCCGGGGGTTTTCTGGGGAATCTTTGGCTTGTTCTATTTGGCGTGGGGGGAATTCCATGGCCCTCGCGATCTCTCAAAGGAGCGCCGGTCTGCGAACCGGCGACTTGCCGCTTCAGGGGCAGAGTGGAAAACAGGCCTTGTGCGCTGCGCCTGGTATTGCCTGGGAATGGTCACTCCCTTTCTGCTGATGTGCCTGGCTCTCATGGTCGCCGGGGTTTTCGATCGGTTCGTTTTCTGGACCTTCACTTACGCGCGTGAATATGTGTCGGTGCATCCGCTTCTTAGAATTCCAAATGAAGAACTGCAACAATCCTTTCGTGCTGTTTTTGGTCCGAATCTTCCTTTGTGGTTATTGGCGGTGCTTGGTGCGGTGCTGATGTGGTGGGATGATCGGTTGCAGGACCGCCGGCTTTTCATCGGCGGATTTTGTGCGGTATCGCTGATGGCAGTATGCCCTGGCTGGTATTTTCGCCAGCATTATTTTGTCTTTCTGTTGCCCGCGGCTGGTTTGCTGGCCGGGATCGCGGTAAATCGTGGTATCTATCTGCTGCGGCACGACCGAACGATCGAGCTGTTTCTGGCGGTGCCCATCCTTGGACTGTTTGCGGTGGGACTGGCCGCGGCACTCATCGGAAATGGATCGGTTTGGTTTGAAATGTCGCCGGCAGCGGCCAGCCGCGAGAGCTTTCAGCGGCAAATGTTTCCTGAGGACGCCGAGCTGGGGGAGTATCTCAAAGCCCATGCAGCTCCGGATGCGCGGATTGCTGTGCTGGGCTCTGAGCCGGAGATTTATTTCTATGCGCGACGACATTCAGCGACCGGCTATATTTATACGTATCCACTGATGGAACTGCACAAGTATGCGCTGAAAATGCAGGAGGAAATGATACGAGAAATCGAGGCAGCGCGGCCGCAGTACCTGATTTTTGTGAAAGTGGACGAGTCGTGGCTGCTGCGGCCGGAATCGGATCGGAAGATCCTGGACTGGTATGAGCAGTATTCGAAGATGAACTATGATTTAGTGAGAGTGATCAAAGAGCCAGACGATGAAACGACGAAAGTTGATCCGCTCGTGCCAGACAGGACGCCGGGGTTGTTGTTACTATATGAACGGAAGCGGTTCGCTGCGCAAACCCCGTAGCGGTTGTCGCGCCGCTGAAAAACAAAAAAGAGGGTGGAGGTTGCCGCTGACTATAAACAGGCCTACTGACGGGATTTGACCAAAGAACCCAAGAGAGAACGTTTGGCCTTGACAAATGAACTACTATTGGTAATAGGTTCCTGCTAGCACTCCCGATTGGCCTCATCAAAAAACCTCACAACCAATCAGAAAATGAAAGCAGTAGTCTTCTTAGTAATTGGAATTATTATCTCTGACCCAGTAACCACGTTCGCCCAAGGGTACATCAACTTTAGCTGGTTCGGCAATGGGGTCCAAGGCGTCCAAGTGGGCGGAGCCAGCAACCCCTCTTCCCAGTTGCCCGGATGGTATGTCTCAGGCGACTACAGCGTCGAGGCTTGGATGGCTGCGGGAGCCAACCAGCCGTTTGGGTCTTTGGTCCCCATTGCAAGCACCAGGACAGTATTCTTTGGTGGTGCAATGACGACCGCTGCTGGCAGTCCGGCAACAGACGGCAGCGGGCTATGGTCAGCCGGACTGCAAGACACTGGGCTCGCGGTCGGACCTGCCACAATTGAGGTGCGGGCCTGGTATGATCCGAATCACAACACGACCTTTGCTCAGGCGCAAGCTTTGGGCGTGAACTCGGGCCGATCAACACCGTATAATATCAACCTCGTTGTTTTTAATGATCCCACAATTCAAAGCTTGGACAGCATTAACTTCCAAGCTTTTTGTGTCGGGGCAGAATGTCCGGAACCTTCAACCTTCGCGCTGTCTGGTTTGGGCGCTGCAGCGATCCTCATCCTCCGCCGCCGGAAGTAAGCCAAAGCCAGGAGCGATCTGAGAGATTGCGTTCTTAACCCCTAGCGGGGTTAAGGATGCAATCATCTCTACATCACACCAGTAACGTCATCGAAAATGGCGCTGAAATCGAGAGGCTTGAAAATGAATTTCTCGTGGTGAGCCGCTGAAAAACAAAAAGAGAGATGGAGGTCGCTGCTGATTATAAACAAGCCACGCCTAGCGGGGTTCGACCAAAAGAACCCAAGACAAGACCGTTGGGCCTTGACAGATGCACTTCTACATCGCCGATGTTTTGCTACCGGACTTTTGTTCACCCTTTATTGCGGCAAGTGGTTTGGCCCTGGCGGCCCTTCGTTACCAGTGTTCCTGGTGGGGTTCAGTTCTGTGGGAGGGAAAAGTTTCGCGGTCGGATCGCCCAAAGACTTTGCAATCTCGTGATTCGCTTCCAGAAGGATTGTCTGTTCTTCCTGCGATAATTGCTGCTGCTGGGCTTGAGCCGGTGCGGGGGCGTAACCCGGACCACCGAACCCTGGCGACGCTACGGAGCCGGGCGATCCGCCGAGACCTGACGAAGCTCCGTAACCCGGCGATCCGCCGTAATTCTGCGGCGTTGCTCCAGCGAAGTTCCCTGCGCCTGGGGCGGGTGCTTCCACACTCTGCGGCGGCTGGAATGTTCGAGTCGGAATTGGCTTCATTCCCGGGAGCTGACCGGAAGGATTCACGGGCGGTATACCCGCGGGATTCGGCTGCGCGCCGGCCAGCAGCGCAGGTGTATTGGGGAGCTTGGCGCCGTCCTTATCTAAATTGAGAGTGACCACCGTGCCGGCGTTGCTAACTTTCACGTCCCCGGTTTTCACGTCGATTTCCAAGACCTCGAGGTCACCTTCACGCTGGTGTTCGGCGAGAATGAACGATTGTTGTTTGGCAGGTTCGGGTGGCCTCGCCGGCATCGCCACGTTCATCAATGCTCGTTTATCGTGGAAAATAGTAGTAATCCCGGTAAGGGTGATCTTGGAAGGTGGCGGTTTGTCCGTATCCGGACCCTTCGAAGGTGGGGTTGGCGGTTTCAGGCCAAAGACGTTGCGATCGACAATTCCCTGATAAGGATTAGCCGCAGAATCAGCGACGATGGCTTGCGCTCCCGCGCAAAGCGTGAGGCTGCTCAAGATACACACGACGCTTTTCCGAGTATCGGACATACTTTTAGTATAACAGTCTCAGGAATAAACACCACTCTTTAATAGTAGTTGCGGCCCAGTGACATTCCTGGTCCGATTCTCTTATCCTTAGCAGCAGATTGATTGCCAAAAGCACCGATACCGCTGATCCCCGCTAATAAACGCTACATAAAACTATGAATTTCGACACCGGCTCAAGGTCCAGTCTCACGGTAAGGTTTTCCTGAGCGATAGAGTTCCAGCATCCGTAGATTGCGTTCGGCGACTTCGGTCATGCCGAGCGACTGCGCCAATTTGTGGGCTTTCTCCGCGGTTTTGGTGGCTTCATCAAAGCGCCCGGCTTCGGCGTAAGCAGCCGCCAGAGTTCCGATAAAAAAGGGCACGCGTTCCTTGGTGATGCTGCAAGCCCGTTCGGCCAGGCCGACCGCTTCAGCGCCGTTGCGGATTTCCGCGGAGGGATGGGTTGCCAGCATCCAGGCAAGATTATTCATGCCCAACACCAGGTCCGGTCCATTGGTTATAGCCAAACGGTAATGCGCTGCAGCCTGGGCACTCTCTCCCCTGCGCGCGAGTTCCATGGCCAGGTGCAACTGGGCAAAGCAATTCGTGGGGCAAATCGTGGTCGCTCTTACAAAGTAAGGATAGGCCTCATCCGGCTTATTGCGCACTGCCAGAGTAAAACCCAGGCCATCCAGCGCGATGGCGTTCGTCGGAGAAGAAGTCAGGACGGCTGAGTAGTGCGTCGCAGCCTCCTCAAACTGCCGCTTCTCCATCATGACGCTCGCCAGCCCGAGTTGCGCTTGTATTAGTGTGGGTTGGATCCTCAAGGCGACGCGGTACTGCTCCACGGCCCCATCGAATTCTTTTTGCTTCGAGAGACCGTCCGCATACCAGGCTCGCAGCTCGGCGGCCCCGGGTTTGAACCGGATCGCGGTCTGATAATGGTGGACGGCTTCTTCCCAACGGCCTTGCTGTTGCAAGAGTACGGCCAGGTGTAAATGTCCTTCGGGAAAGTTCGCTTTCAGTCCAAGGGCGCGCCGGAATAGGCGTTCGGCTTCCGCTGTGTTTTTTTCTTTCATGAGCATCAGCCCGTAACCATCGATGAGTTCAGGATCATTGGGACTGAGCACCAGCATTTTCTTTAGACATTCGACGCCTTCGCTCTTTTGGCCGATGCTGTATAATGCATTCCCCATTTCAAGCAGCGAGGTGGGATAGGTCGGCTTCAACTGAATCGAGGTCCTTAAGTATTCGATCGCTTTTACCGTGTTTCCTTCTCGAGCCAGGAGACCACCAAGGGCCGTGTAAGCCATGAAGTTTCGGTCGGTGACTTTCAGCGCGTGCTCGAAAAGTGTCCTCGTGTTTCGCCACGTCCTGATTTGGGAATAACTTAGCACGGCGCACGCGGATAAGATCGCGAGCGATGAACCGGCAAGAATCAGTTCCGCTCGACCCCCGATCGACTCTCCTTTTGTTCGGGACTTGAGCCTTTCGCCCAGATCCGAGATGAGCCAGGTGAAAGCAAGAAAAACTCCAATCGACGGAATATAGGTGTAGCGGTCCGCCATGCTTTGTTCACCGACCTGAACGAGGCCGATCACCGGGATAAGCGTCCCTAGGTACCAGAGCCAGCCGATCAGGAAGTACGGCCGCGAGTGCCTCCAAGTGATCGCCAGCGCCGATATGCCGAGCAATAGCAAAGTTGATAGCGCTGCAAGGCCGTATTCAGCTCCTCCAGGGAATGGATAACAAACCGCAAGTTTTTCCGGATAGAAGATTTTCCCGAGATAACTTGTGTATGAGACTAGTGAGTGGACTGCCCGATGCGACAGCGGAAGCATGTCGAACGAGGCAATCGAATGACCCTTGTCTTGGGCCCAGACAGTCAGTGCGCACGAGGTTGCAGAAAGAACGAGAAAGGGGACCTTTTCCAGGACGAGCTTCCGTGCTGGGGTTTGTACGTGGCCTGCTTCCTGTTTCATGTTCTGGACCTGGAAGCGCTGGAGAGGCCAATAATCCAACAATAACAACACGAAAGGAAGCGTGACCACCATGGGCTTGCTCAGCAAGCCAAGGGCGAAGAGGAAGAGAGTCAGACCGTAAAAAGCCGGAGCGTGGAGCGTGGAAGGTGGCGTTTGTTTGGCGCCTGACCTTCGGCCGTCGGCGCTCGAGACATAAGCGGCGTAGGACAGAAGTGTCAGCATGAAGAAGAAAGTGCTCAGCACATCCTTCCGCTCAGAGATCCACGCAACGGATTCGACGTGCACCGGATGCAGCGCGAATAATGCTGCGACGAGGGCGCTTCGCCAAAATGCTTTCGTCACCCGAGTCAGGAACAGTAGCAGCAGGAGCGTGTTCGCAATGTGAAATCCCACACTTTCCAGGTGGTGGGCGCCGGCATTGAGGCCGAATAACTGACAGTCCAACATGTGAGACAGGGACGTCAGTGGATGCCAATTGCTCGAAAAGGTATGGGTGAATGCCCAGCCCACACCACCCCAGCTAAGACCTGCCATCACGTCTG
>Ga0137404_10003294_pt1 | contig 10779 bp, 9 predicted proteins | sample CZOMad2_1_16fung_FD_108285 | JGI IMG/M metagenome (GOLD analysis project Ga0137404, IMG submission 108285) | Vadose zone soil fungal communities from Angelo Coast Range Reserve, California, USA - CZOMad2_1_16fungal (Illumina Assembly) | ecosystem: Environmental > Terrestrial > Soil > Vadose zone... | reverse complement strand
GTTCGAGCGGGCCCGGACGCTGCTCGCCTTCGGCCGCCGGCTGCATCGCGCCCGCCGGCGCGCCGAGGCGCGCGAGCGTCTCGTGGCGGCACGGCTCGGCTTCGAGCGGCTGGGGGCCGGCGCCTGGGCCGAGCAGGCCGAGGCCGAGCTGAGCGCGGCCTCGGCACGCCGCCGCCGGGAACCCTATGACAGCGCGCTGACGCCACAGGAGCTCCGGGTCGCCGCCGCCGTCCAGCGCGGCGCGTCCAGCCGCGACATCGCGGCCGACCTGTTCCTGTCGCCGAAGACGGTGGAATTCCACTTGCGCCAGATCTACCGCAAGCTCGGCGTCCACTCCCGGACGCAGCTGATCGCCGCGCTCGCGGCGCCTGCGGAGCTCGCGGAGCGAGCGCAGCCGACTGACACGCCGTGATGCCAGCCAGCGGCACCCGGCGGTTTTGTCTGATGGCATCACACCACTGCCGCGCGACCGCGGCTTCGGGCTAGATGATGGTCTTCCTCATGCCCTGTCGGTTACTGGTAGGAAATCATGGAGAGCTGCGGGGTCCTTGCGATTGTCTGCTGCGGGCTCATCATCGGATGGTCTTTGGTGTAGAAGTTCTTCCATCCGAGGAACACCCCGGCAGGGGCGGCCCGGCTGATGGCTTGCCAGGTCCGCTGCTTATCGGCGCGGGTGCCTTGCCCGTCCATGTGGATGAGGATGGCCAGGTCCTCGTGCCGGGTGTCGAGCTGGTGCTCGTCGCGGATCATCGACAGCCTGAATTGGTGCAGCACGAGGAGTTTCTGGGGCAGCCGGTAATGTGCGGTAAGACCGGCGAGCCAGCGGATGACGCTGTTCACTTCGCTGATGCTCACGCTGCCGATCTGGTGCCGCGGCAGCTGATGCGGCGTTAGTTTCCACTCCGGGTCCAGGGCCAGCCCGACATCGGGCATCTGGAGTAGCGACCGGTATCTCCTGGCTTGGGCGAGCAGGCTAGCCCGGCCGGGCTGCAGGTCCAATATGACGTACATTCCTGCGGCCGTCGCCCGGCGTACCCAGGGGCGCAGGGACGCCACAGCGGACTGGTAGGAGTAGGCGCCGTCCCGGCCGGGGCGTGCCTGGGCGACGGTTGCGATGATCTCCAGGGCCGGTATGACCGGAACCCTGCTCAGGGCCTGGTACGCCGCGGCGACCTTCCTGGCCCGCGCGATGCTGGCCGACGGGCCTTGCTCGCCGAGGACGCCGAGGGAGGGAGCGCCGGGGTGACCGTACAGGGCGACCAAACGGCGCCCGGGGAACAGGATCTGGCCGCCGCCGGGCAGCTGTACCCCGGTCTGCGCGACGGCGACCCGGGATGCCAGGCGGGCGGCCGACCCGAATCCCTTCCCGATGGCGAGCACCTGCCGCGACCGCGCCGCCGACAGCGCGGCAATGGCAGCCGGGTCGGTGCGCGGGTCGGCGCCGCGGACGGCGATCACCCGGGCCCCGGCCACCCGCGCGGTGGTGACTGCCGCCAGCGTGGCGGCGTCGCTGTCGCCGGGATGCACGAGCAGCGCCAGGCGGCCCAGGGGCGGGGGTGCCTTGGTCGCGGGCAGCATAGCCGGGTTGGTGACCACATGGATGCCCGGCAGCTGAGCCGCCTGCACATTCCCGGCCATACCCACCGCGAGCACGGCGCGTGGGTCCAGCGCCTTGATCTGCGCCCGCAGCAAGGCGGTGACCTCGCCTGCTGCGGGCCGGCCTGGCCTCACCGAGGCCAGCAGTAGCGGCGCGTGTGCCCGCTGCGCCGACCGGGCAGCCGCTAGCTCAGCCGGCCGGCCCGGGCCCGCGACAACAACCACTGGCGCCGAAGCGAACAATCTTTCCGCCAAACTCCCGGCGACCACACTGGCCGCGCCGGTCAGCACCGACGTCGCCGACGCAGGCAGATGCGTCCGCGCTGCCAGGCGGACATGAGATGGCTGGACCGGCCGGGGAGCATCAGTACATGACGTGCCGACAGTAACGGATGCCGTTGCCACGAGCACCGTTCCGGCCACGCGCAGCACTACGCGGCGGCCCCGGCCGGCCTGCGGGTGCAGCGGGCGGCATCCGCGCACCGCACGCGGAGCCCGCCCGTCGCAGGCACTCCGCCGTCGCGCGACGCCGAGCCATCCGTTCCGCAAGCACAACACAGCTAGCCGAGCATATTGGCCATCACGCCGCTACGCCGGAATTCTCCCGATCAAGTCGGCAGGATTCCTGCGCCTGGCCCGGCCGCTGGCTGGCGACCTGCGCCGCCCATAGGCTGCTGATGTGGGACAATCCGATCACGCACGTGACGAGGACGAGGTGGCGCTTCTCGCTCTGCTGCCAGCGGACGGAGCCCCGGCGGACAGCAATGAGATCCAGGGCCGGCTGGGGCCGGTAACGCGCAGCCGCGGAACCACGACGATGTCACATCACCGTGGTCAGAACCACGGCAAAGTCACATTGGCGTGGTTACGCCTGCCGCGGGAGGCCGCCGGGAACGAGGACAGGCGGGACGTGAGGGGATCGGCGAGTCAGATGATGTGCAGTGGACTCGGCGACGGTCGCGATCTGGGCACAGGCAGCCAAGTCGCGTGGTCAACGGCCGTCAGACCTTGCGGGTGACGCCGCCGTCGACGCGGATGATCGCCCCGGTGGTGTAGCTCGACGCCGCGCTGGCCAGATGCAGCGCCAGCGGCGCCAGCTCGGCCGGATCTCCCATCCGTCCGAGCGGCACGAACGGGACCTCGGCGCCCTCGGGCGGCGCCCAGCCCCTGCTGATGTCGGTGCGGAACGGGCCAGGCAGGATCGCGTTGACCCGCACCCTGGGGGCGAAGGCCGCGGCCAGTCCCACGGTGAGCGCGTTGAGGCCCGCCTTCGCGCATGCGTACGGAAGTTCTCCCACGCTGGCCGTCAGGGATGCGGTAGTGCCGATATTAATGATGGAGCCCCCGTCGTGGGTGACCATGTGCGTCGCGGCCAGCACCGCTAGCCGGAACGGGCCCTTCAGGTTGACGGCCAGCGTCTTGTCGAACAGCTCCTCACTCACCGCGTCGAGGCTCGGATACAGCGGCGACATGCCAGCGTTGTTCACGAGCACGTCCAGCCTGCCCGCCCGCGCCAGGGTCTCGGCGATGAGCCGGTCGCAGTCGCCCCACCGGCCCACGTGACAGGCGATGGCCACCGCCCGGCGCCCGGTCGAGGTCCTGACCTGCTCGGCCGCGGCCTCGCACGCGTCAAGCTTGCGGGAGGCGATCACCACGTCGGCGCCCGCCTCGGCCAGCGTCTGGACGATGGCCCGGCCGATGCCGCGCGATCCCCCGGTGACGACGGCCACCTTGCCGGTCAGGTCGTGCAGTGCCGCGAAGGAGGTCACAAGCCGATCGTGCCACGGGCCGGGCTGAAACATCGTCTTGATTGGTTTCCATACCGGGTGAGCCGCCGGGAGAATGAAAGCGGCGGCTGCAGCCGGCGAGGAGGCACGATGGCGTGGGACTTCGAGACCGACCCTGAGTACCTGGAGCACGAGGTAGGGAATCAGTGATCGACCTCCATCGCCTCGGGCGGTGGATGGACGACCAGGGCCTGCCGGGCCAGGGCGAGCCCATCGAGCACCGCTTCCTGTCCGGCGGCACGCAGAACGACATCTATGAGATCAGCCGGGGCGAGCTGCGCTGCGCGATGCGGATCCCGCCGCCGTCGGCGCCTGCCGGGCGGGACGAGGGCATCCGGCGGGAGTGGCGCATCATCGAGGCCCTGACCGGCACTGACGTGCCCCACGCCGAGGCCGTGGCCGTGTGCGCCGACCCCTCGGTGCTGGGCCGGGCGTTCTACCTGATGGGCTTCGTCGACGGCTGGTCACCAATGAGCCAGCCCGGCTGGCCCGCACCGTTCGACGCCGATCTAGCGGCCAGGCAGGCGCTCGCCTACCAGATGGCGGAGGGCATCGCGCGGCTGTCGGCGGTGGACTGGCGGGCGAAGGGCCTGCACGACCTGGGGCGGCCCGACGGCTTCCACGGACGCCAGGTCGACCGGTGGACCGCCTTCCTCGACCGGATCAAGGGCCGGGAACTGCCCGGCTTCGACGTGGCGGCCGGCTGGCTGCGGGCCCACCGCCCCCTCGACTACATCCCGGGCCTCATGCACGGCGACTACCAGATCGCCAACGTGATGTTCCGGCACGGCGGCCCGGCCCGGCTGGCCGCGATCGTCGACTGGGAAATGGGCACGATCGGCGATCCCAAACTCGACATGGCCTGGATGGTGCAGAGCTGGCCCGAGGACACGACCTCGGCGGCGGCGTTCCCCGGCCACGCCGATCTGTCCGGCATGCCGTCGCGGTCCGCGCTGCTGGCCCGCTACGCCGAGGTATCCGGCCGGCAGGTCGACGACATCGACTACTACCTCATCCTGGCCAAGTGGAAGTTCGCCGTGGTCCTCGAGCAGGGCTTCCAGCGGGCCGGTGACGACGTGAAGCTGCAGGCGTTCGGCCCGGTCGTGCTGGAACTCATGCGGAGCGCGGCCGAGCTGGCCGAGAGCACACGGTACGGTGTCAGGCGTTCCTGACGAACTCGCGGACCACCAGTCGCGCGATCCGGCTCGGGTCCTGGGTAACCAGCAACTGCGCCAGCGCCCCCTGTATCGTTCATCGTTGCCTTCCCCCTCCTCGCCCGAGGTCTGTGCCTGCTGGCAGATTAGGAGGCAGGAGGGCGGCGTCTTGAACAGATTTGACCTGCCCTGTCCATCCCGGCCAACCTGGCGCAGCACTAGGCTGTCTCCTGTGAGCCAAGGTGGGGAAATCTCCGTCTCCCGCGTCTTCGACGCGCCGCGCGAACTGGTCTACCGGGCCTTCGTCGATCCCGACCAGTTCTGCCAGTGGTTCGGGCCCACGGGCTTCTCGGTGCCGTGCGAAACGGTGCAAAGCGACGCCCGGACAGGCGGTTTCCAGCGCTTTGTGCTGGTGAGTGACGCGGACCCCGGTCACCACACTCCGGTCGATGTGGCATTGAGCGAGGTCGTCGAGGATGAGCTGCTGGTGGCACACGCCGATATCGGCGAGATAGCGGGCGCCGGGAAGACAGCCAGGATCAGGCTGCGGCTGGAATTCCTCGACCAGTCCAGCGGCAGGACCAGACTCGAGCTGCGCCAAGACCCGTCCCGCCACGAGATATGCGGCGACCCGGAGGCGGCTTGGGAGAGCTCGTTCACCCAGCTCGACTCCTTGTTGCGGCGCTCGCTGTAGCGACGGCCGGCAGAATTGAGATCACCGTTGCCGGGGAGCGGTTCAGCCGATGTCGCGGCCGTTTACCGTCAGCCTCACGTCGATGTTGCCCCGGGTGGCATTGGAATACGGGCACACCTGATGTGCGGCAGCAACGATCCGCGCCGCTTGCTCAGGGTCCTGAACCTGCGGCAGGGTCACATCGAGCTCTACGGCGAGCTTGAAACCACGCTCCTGGGTGGGAAGCAGGCTCACCCGGCTGTCGATCGAGACATCACCTACCCCGGCGCGTTCACGACGGCCGACCGCGCCCAGAGCACTCTCGAAGCAGGCCGCGTAGCCGACCGCGAAGAGCTGCTCCGGGTTCGTGCCACCGCCCTCGCCGCCCATCTCCTTCGGCGAGCGGAGCTGCACATCCAGGGCTCCGTCAGTCGTGCGCCCGTGGCCGCTTGCCCGGCCGCCAGTGACCGTTGCCTCCGCCGTGTACAGAACTCGCGCCATCTCGGCTCCATTCTCGGGATCTGCAGATTGCCCGCCTCACGGCCGGGCCGGGCTCGAAGCCGAGGGCCCTGGCGCTTGGACCCCACCATCTGCCGGGTGGTTCTCCCCCGGTTTCGCTGGCCTGGATGTAGTAACTGGCTGCGTCCTTGGCTGGGTCGCGGTCGACGTGTTTCCAGACGTAGCCCAGGTCGTAGCCCTTGCTCAGCGTCGCGACAACCGCCACTAAGCCCTGCGCCTCCTTGGCGCGGGCGGGGCAGAACTACCCATACTCATCTGATGGTGCATGGGTTGGACGCTCCCGAACCGACAGCACAGGGGTGCCCGCACTGTTCATCGCCCACCTCACCACACTGACGCCGCGCCGTGATCGCCGCGAGCACGTCAGCGGCCATTAGTCCGAAGTTATGTGATCCAGCGGATGCAAATGCTCGCGGTGACCTGGACAAACGATGCGCGAGGCATGTCGGTGTTCTGGCTACATTTTCGAGACCTAAGACAGCGTTTCCGCAGCCCATGTCCCCTTTTCAAGCGACACACCGACGTAACTCGTGTCTAGCCAGCTGTCGCAGGCCCGCCGTCCGCGTGTGGGTAAAAGTATCCCGCACGCCGCTTCCGGCAAGAAGGGGTAATCGGGCCTCTGCCCGGCACGTGCCCGCGCCCGCACGATGGCTTATGTCGGCCGGAATCGCCGGTACCAGCCGCACAGGGCGGCCACCGGAGAACGCGGGCGACAGCAAGTGCCCTAGTCCATTAGGGCATCCAGCTGAGAAGGGGTGGCAAAATCATGAGACGCATCATCATCTTTCTGGCAGCGGCGGTCGGCCTGGGATGCTTCGGCATCCTGCCAGCCTCGGCCGCGAGTTCCGGCCGGCCGCCGAACGCGACGCCGCAGGCCGAGGCCGAGGCAATCATCATGCCGTCGCTGGTTTACGTCCAGGGCCTGGTCTCAGGCACCGTCACGGTGCCGTGGTCCGACGGCACGCAGACGACCTACAAGGTAAGCCAAGCCCCGCTGTTCAGCTGCTCGGGGGTGGTTGTCGACCCGTCTGGGATCATCCTCACCGCCGGGCACTGTGCCGATACGCAGAGCCCGGAGATACAGACCGCGATGATCGATTACATCTACGAGCAGCTGGTCAACAACGGCCAGGTCAATTCAAGCCAGTTCTCGCAGAGCAGTGCCGAGCAGGACTGGACGCCCAGCACGCTCCAGCTGTCGTATCAGAGGGCGGTTCGCGAGCTGACGTCCTTTTCGTCGTTAGTGTTGCGTAAGGCTGGCTGGTTGGAGGTTCGCCGCCGGGCTACGGGCGCGGCTGTGTGAACAATCCCGGCTCTGTCTCGATGAGGATGCCGCGGCTGGCCAGGCGTTTGAGCTTGGAGCGGATGTTCTCGGTGTTCTTGGGCATGATGGGCAGATCCAGGGCCTGGCACAGGTCTCGGGCCCGCATCGGCCCGGCGGCATCGGCGAAGACGGCCAGGATCTGCTGGCAGGCGGGATGGCCGGGCAGCACGGGAGCCGGCGCGGCCGGCTCGGTGGCGGGCTCGCCGGCGAGCGAGAGCAGGGTCTTGCGGGTGATCCGCAGATGACCGGTCGCCTCGTCGAGCTCGCGGAGCCTGGCGGCCAGGTCCTCCATCTGGGCGCGGGCCTGCTCGGCCTCGCGGGCCAGAGCTTGCTCGCGTGCCTCGATCTTGTCCAGCAGCACTCTGCCCGGGTCCTGTCCGGTCACCAGGGCACCATCCTCGTTCGTTGTCATGTGCCGCGCCAGGCCGGGGTGCAGGTGCCGGTCAGCCGCCGGGCCATCACATCGCTCATCGCCCAGTACACGCGCGACTCAGAGCTGGCAAGACGATGCTCATAGTCGCGGACCAGGCGCCGGTGCAGGGCCAGGGTGCCGTAGGTCTGCTCCGCCACCCACCGCTTGGGCTGGGGGACGAACCCCTTGTCAGCCGGGTTACGCTCGACGGTCTGCACGTCAATGCCCAAAGTGGCGCCATGGGCGGCGACCGCGTTCTTGAACCCCTGGTCCACCAGCGCCGTGCGGACAGTGCCGGCCTGCGCGGCGACCCGGTCCAGCAAGGCGATCCCGGCGGTGTTCTCGTGCGCCGAGGCCGCCAGTACTACCACCGCGACGACCAGGCCCAGCACATCCACGGCCAGGCCGCGTTTGCGCCCGGGCACCCGTTTGCCCGCGTCCTTGCCCGTCGTGGACGCCGGGACCCCGGCCGCCGCATGCACGCTCTGCGTGTCCAGCACCACCAGGCCCGGGTCGGCTAACCGTCCGCGTTTCTCCCGTTCCTGCCAGCGGAGCAGGTCGTGGATCGCCTGGTCGGTGCCATCGTCGCGCCACCGGGCGAAGTAGTAGTACACCGCGCTGCGGGGCGGCAGGTCGTGCGGCAGGTAATCCCACTGGCAGCCGGTCCGGCTCTGGTAGATGATCGCGTTGACGATCTCCCGCATCGCATAACCGCCCTGATGGCCGCTGACCGAGGGGTGCGCGGCCTTCCACGCCGTGATCACCGGCTCGATCAAGGCCCACCGCTCGTCGGGTAAGTCGCTCGGGTAGGGCTTGCGCTCACTCATCCCGCTATCCCAGCACAGCCAGGGCCGCCCACGAGGTATAACGCTAAGAACCCATTCGAGCACACTACGACAGACCGGGCATCAACTTACGAACCGCCCTCTTAAGGGCTGCTTTGGCTCTGGTCAGTCCTCGCGGCCAGATCCGGTCGACCAGGACTCTGGTGCCATCTTCCGGCTCGGGCTCCTCATACACCCGGCGTACCTGGACTCTTCCTTCTGCCATTGTTTCCTCGCTGTGGACGTTCCGTTTCGTGGCCTGCTGGCCGGCTGCCGTCGCCTTGTGAGCTCGCCCTCCCGAGCCGCGGGACGTCAGCGAGGGTGGAGCGGACGGACGGGCGGGTGGTAGCTGGCTGGGGCCGACGGGGGCCCTGCCTGTCGGCCGGGCCCCCGCGGCGGGCTGGGTGTTAGTTGCGTCCGGCCATGACACCGCCGTCGACGTTCCAGATCGCGCCGGTGACCGAGCTGGTGGCCGGGGAGAGCAGGAAGGTGATGGTGTTGGCCAGGTCGCGGGCGGTGCCGACCCGGCCGAGCGGGTGGAAGCCGTCGAAGCTGTGCAGCGTGTCGTCCAGCTTGTCCTTGGGGACGAACCGCTCGTACAGCGGGGTGGCCACGACCGCGGGGGCGACCGCGTTGACCCGGATGCCGTGGGGGGCCAGCTCGATGGCCAGGTTGTGGGTCAGCGCGTGCAGCCCGGCCTTAGCCACCGAGTACGCCGAGGAGGGGGTGGCGGCGATCGCCTGGTGGGCCCACATGCTGCCGATGTTGACGATCGACCCACCGCGGCCGGCGTCAACCATGCCGCGGACCACGGTCTGGGTGAGGAAGAAGATGGCCCGGTCCAGCTCCAGGTAGGAGTCGTAGAACGGGCCGTCGTAATCCAGGAACGGCTTGGGGATGAAGAACCCGGCCGCGTTGACCAGCAAGGTGGCGTCGGCGTGCTCGCCGGCCAGCTGCTGGCGGACCCGCTCTACCTGGTCCCGGTCGGTCAGCTCGGCGGTGATGCCGTAGGCCTTGCCGTCCTTGGCCAGTTCCTTGACCGTGTCCTCGACCCGGCCCTGTTCCTGGCCGATGATCACGGCGGACCCGCCGGCGGCCACCACGTCGGCGGCGGTGTCGCGGCCCATCCCGCTGCTGCCGCCGACCACTACCAGTTTCTGGCCCTCGAACACGGGCATGGCCTGCTGGTCGGGCTGGTCCGCGTCGTGGTGCAGGCCATGGAGCCAGTTCGCGCTCATGCAAGCGCTCCTTTCGATTGGGTGCATAGGGGCAAGCAAGCCTGCTGCTTGCGCACGAGCCAGCCTGGCCGCCTTGCCCGCGCCGCGCACCGTCAGATCAGGTACCGGTTACAAGCCCTCGTACTGCGCGGTACCCGGATCGGCTGGCCCCGCGTCCTAGCTGGCTCTCCGTATCACGAGGAAGGACCCTTTGCCGAACGAGCCGTGGTTCACGGCCACGCCACGCTGGAAGCCCTGGCAGTTAGCCGTACGGCCAGCGCGGTGCATGGCCCGGTAAACGTGCGCGGAGCGCCGGGCGCATCCCCTTTCTTCGAATCGTCAATTTGAGGGGTGCGACACGGCGACTGAGCGACAAGGCTGCAACACGACGGAAAACGCAACTCCATGCAGGGTGCTTCGATGAACAACAGCGTTCATATGCTGTCGGAGGTCATGGCGGGGTCCATGACTACTGCCGACGGCACGGCGGATGTGGCAGTAAGGCTGACCTACAAGCCACGGGATCCTCACGCCTTTATCGTGACGATCACTGAACGGGCAGGGGTGGTGCTGATCTGGACCATCGGCCGCGGCGCTGCCGACCGTGAGGGCGAGCTTCGCGGCAGCGGCGTCGTCGGGTGCCTCGCTGATCGTGACGATGTCTTACTGGCCCATGGTGAGGTAGAACGCCTTCAGCTCCGAGCCGTAGCGGGTTCAGGACTACCTTGTTCGCGTCGAGGCGGGCCGGGCCCTCCTTGATGGTGCTGATGCCCTGGTGGGTGTACTTGATGAGGGAGATGTAGGTGGGCATTGCCGGTCTCCTCGGTGATGACGATGATGCTGACGGGCAAACAGCCAGTGGGCTAGGGCGTGCCGGGACCAGCAGGGCGCCGGAAGGGCGGCGAGTCGTCGCGTGCGCTGCCGGGGCAGGATTGCCTGACTGGTGATCGCGCGCCGGCCGCCGGCTGAGCGGCCCTGCCGTTTGCCCAGCCGGGAGGTCTTCCACCGCCCCGGTCCGCAGGTACGTTCGCGGTGGGTGCGGACCAGGCCGGCCCCTGGGGTCAGGCCGTCGCGTAGACCTTCTCGACGAACTCGGCGAGCCGGTGCTCATCCAGGGTGCGGGCCAGGTCGGCCTCGGTGATGATGCCGACCAGGCGGTGGTTTTCGATTACCGGCAGGTGCTTGACCCGGTGGTCTTCCATCTGGTGCAGCACCTCGCCCACGCCAGCGGACGCCTCGATCCAGAACAACGTGTCCTGGGCGAGGTCACCGG